>OJVY01000032.1_pt1 | contig 89022 bp, 87 predicted proteins | sample 1600301 | NCBI WGS metagenome assembly OJVY01 (sample SAMN04436925, study PRJEB24849) | human gut metagenome | biome: human gut; feature: NICU; material: stool | host: Homo sapiens | place: USA: Saint Louis, MO | collected 2012-05-22
TTAAGATCAGTGATCTTCAATAAGAAGGTTAATCATACAAAAAGTCCACCGGAGAATTCATTCTCCGGTGGTTTTCTTAATATTTCAAAAAAGACGTTAAGCAGCAGAAAAATGACGATCTAGCTATCAAATTTAATACTATTGAAAAGTATATTAGAAGCTGAAAATGAGGTTTAATGGTATAGTATTTTCAGAAGTTTTTAGAAGATAGCCTATTTAACTTTTTCGACTATCGAATAGAATGATTCTTCTAAAGGCAAATTAAACATCTATACGAATAAGAGGGTCCAATATGTATGAGAAATTTGTAAGCAATACTCGATTACGAAGAGTCACAGTCTTAGCACTGGTTATCTTCATTTTATTTTTAGTCAGAGATTTTATGACACCGATCTTGTTAACGTTCATTTTCACGTTGATTTCGGTCAAAATCGTCAAATTTGTTCAACGCTATATTAAAGCTCCGACATTCTTGCTGGCGACCATTCTTTATCTGTTTGAATTGTGGTTGCTATATCTTTTGATCTCTAGGTATTCAACCATTTTGATTGATCAAGTCGTCTCGACCTATAATTCAATCGTTCATTTTTATCAGCATAAAGAATTCAATTCTGACGTGGTAACGAACTTCATTTCTAGTTATTTTAAGAATCATAACTGGCAGGATAAGGTTGAAAGCGGTGCTGGAATTATTTTGGAACAATTACAAAATGTTGGTCGCTTAGCCATCGCTTTTATTGTCTCGTTTATATTGAGCTTTTTCTTCATGGTAGAAAAAGAGAAAACGATCCTATTTTCAAAGAATTTTCTGAGTAGTAATTATGCGTGGTTTTTCCAGGATTTGTTTTACTTTGCCAGAGTCTTCGTTGAAACATTCGGTGTCGTTGTAGAGGTTCAATTACTGATTGCGATCGTCAATACAATAATTACCACAGTTGGTCTAGGTCTGATTGGTTTTACGCAATTGCCAACATTAGCGATCATGATTTTCTTCTTAAGCTTAATCCCTGTTGCTGGAGTGATCTTTTCTTGTATTCCGTTAACGCTAATTGCTTATTCAACAGGAGGGATTCAGACCGTCATTTATGTATTAATTTTGATTGTGGTGGTTCATTGTATTGAGGCCTATATTTTGAATCCAAAGTTTATGTCGAGCCGGACAAAGCTACCGATTTTTTATACTTTCGTTATTTTATTAGTCAGTGAAAAATTTTTAGGTGTATGGGGATTGATCGTGGGTATTCCAATTTTCAATTTCTTCTTAGAAATCTTAGGAGTTAAAATCCGTACGAAGTTGACAAAAGACTAATCTAACAAAAAAATGGAACAGCCAAATTAGGCTGTTCCATTTTTTCGTAATTGCTCAACAACTGATTCTTCTGGTGTTACGAACAACGTTTTTTGATTTTCATAAATCACAAACCCCGGTTTAGCACCATTTGGTTTATGAACATGCTTGACTGCGACATAATCAACCGGGACCTGTGCCGATTGCCGAAATTTTGAGAAGTAGGCTGCCAATTCAGCAGCTTCCAGCAACGTTTCTTCACTAGGTGCGTCATCTTTTACTATGACATGCGAGCCAGGGATGTTTTTGGCATGCAGCCAAATATCACTTTTCCGCGCTTGCTTCAAGGTCAATTGATCATTTTGCAGATTATTCTTTCCAACGAAAATCTCTGTTCCATCACTCGCAACAAAGCGTTCTGGTTTAGAAGGGGCCTGTTTGCGATTTTTCTTGCTGCGTTTTTTCTTTAAGTAGCCGCTGGCAATCAGCTCTTCTTTGATGACTTCAATATCCATCGGCCCAGCGATTTCTAATTGAGCTAAGACAGATTCGAGGTAGGCAATTTCGTCTTTAGCCTCAGCAATTTGATCGTAAATCAATTTGACCGCATTTTTCAGCTTTTGGTATTTCTGGAAGTACTTCTGTGCGTTTTGATTAGGGGTTAATGCGGGATTCAATTTGATGGTTATTGGCGCATTGTCCTCATAATAATTCTGTAATTCAATGCTTTCCGCTCCCCGTGGAACTTGCGCCATAAAGGTGGTCAGTAATTCACCATCGCGACGGAATTCTTCGGCATTTTCAGAATCGCTTAACGTTTTTTCACGTTTAGCCAGTTTTGTCTGATTGCGTTTGATCTCATTTTCAACTTTGCGAATCAAGTCATTTCCTAATTGCTTCACGCGATCTTTTTCGGCTTTTTCTCCGTAAAAGGCATCTAGCAAAGCGCTCAAACTATCGTATACGGTACTTTCTTCGAAGGTTTCAAAGTCCAACGGTGCAAAGAATTCTTTTTTATTTTTGAGTCCCAACGTCGGTGTAAGTTCGGATTGAACTTTTTCCCAAAAATCAGCCCAAACAACCATTTTTTCATTTGGACGTTTGTCAATACGATAAGCCAATTCCTCGGCGGTGTCGCGTCCCAATCCTTGGAAATTTTGCTGCAAATATCGTCCATCCAACGTTTCGGCAGTTGAAAGAATCTTGAACACTTGCTCCTTGGTTGCGTGAAATGGATTCAGCTGCTCTTGCTTTGGCGGTTCAATATATTCGCTGCCGGGCAGGATGGAGCGGTAGGTATTCTGTGAATGCCCAATATGCTTGATGGCATCCAGAATTTTTCCTGTTTGCTTATTCAACAGGATAATCGTTGAGTGACGTCCCATAAGCTCAACAATCAGGACGATATTTTGCAAATCACCTAATTCATCACGTTTACTGAAGGTGAAGTGAACCACACGATCATTTTCGACTTGATGAATATCTTCTAAAATCGCGCCTTCTAAATGCTTCCGCAGCATCATTACAAAATTCGGCGGATTGTCTGGATTTGTATAAGCAATTTCAGTTAATTGAATTCGCGCGTAGCTTGGATGAGCTGAAAGCAGCAAGCGCCGATTCTTTCCTTGAGCTCGGATCACTAAAACAACTTCATTTTCATAAGGTTGGTGGATCTTCGATATTCTTCCAGTAACGAGCTGATCCTTTAATTCTCGTACCATCGCATGGGTAAAAACTCCATCAAAGGACATTTTTTATCCCTCATTTCTATTCATAATAGCTCTATTATAAACAAAAAAACGCCAGTGACCAAGCAAGTCACTGGCAAAAACTTAGACAGTAATAGTTTCTTTGTAATTATGAAGCTGATCCAGCAGGTATAAAAGTAATTGTTCCGCTTCATTAGGCAGGCGATCATAGCCGCCTTGATAAGTTTTCCGAGACTGAACAAAGGCTAAACGAGTTTCAAGTCGGGTCATTAAATGAATCAAATAGTGATGACTATTAAAGTCCGGCTCATGCTTTTTGACCGGTAAATAGCTGATCCCTTTTAGCGGACCAAAGGGTTTAAACTCAGCGGAGCCATCAATGATTTTTTCAATACTGCCAAGTGTTTCTTCTGGCGTTACTTTCCGTCCTTTAAAGTCCCCGGTGTTCAAAATGTAGCAATCCGTCTTTTTCTTCTGGAACAGGTCTTTGAAATCCTGATAATCTTCCTGTAAGGGATAACAGCGGAACGGATTTGCAAAGGGCTCAATGACTAATTGATCGGCAACTTCACCAACGACATTTTCTGCAGTTGAACGCTTCGTAGCCAATGTCGCCCCAAAAACCGCTGCAAGGGAAGGATCTTCGATTTTGATTACTGGCGGAAGGCTGTCATCCTTCATGATCCAAAACAGTCCGTCGACTTTTTCATCGATATGATCCACTCGATTTGGCGTTGCGTAGCGACTCTTGATGCTACGACCATTTCCATTTCGGATATCTTCAGTCACTAGCACTTTCTTATTTTCTTCATCTAAGGTCACACCAACATTTTGTGCCGTAACAATATATTTGATCTGTTCACTAGACATCGGATAATCCTGTGTTTTGTCAAAATAAGCCGGTTCTAGCGCAGTGGTCGAGCCCTTATCCTTCGAAATGACAAACGCATCGTCATGCAGAACATGAACTTCGCCTTTATTTTTTGGTTTGGCTAAAGTAATCGTTGACTTACCTGATCCAGACAATCCAAAAGCCGCCATCGTGTATTTTTTATCTTCTAATAGATACTGTTTCATACCGCCATGACAAGCGATAAAACCATTACGATGAGCAGTTGCCCAAGCAAGTGTCAACGTCGCTTTCTTCAGCTCGCCAAAATAGCGTAGCCCAAGAATTCCTGCACAATTATGCAATGGATCAATCACCACCACACCATCAGGAAAATCAGTATGCTCCCAGTCTGGATCAGCAAAGATGAAGATATCTCCAGTATAGATTTCGTCCGATTGCTGATAGAAAAGGTGTTTCGCATCGCCAATTTGAAAATTCAATAAATAGGAATAGAGGTTCGGGCTATAATCTGCAGGAATCATCAAATGTGATTTGACCGTAAACTCTTCATCTAGACCCACGATGACTTCCCCAGAATAGAACTTCTTCGATCTTGCCTGAAAGACTGCTTCTCGTAAAAGCTCACTATAAAAATCAGCATCAATTCCTTCTTGCCCAATAATTCGACGTGCGGCTGCTGTTCGTCCAACGATCTTGCCATCATTTGTGACTAATACCTTAGCATCAGTAGGCAACTGCAATCGACTGGTGTAGGCAACATCAAGATCAGTGGTGATCGTTCCAGGACTAGACTTTGCCAACGCATAGGCATCCGTTAGGTGACGAATTCGCGTCACATTATTTCCATAAAAAGCTGTCTCGATCACACTGCGAATATTCGAAAAAAGTCGATTCTTTTTATTGATATCCTTGTGCGAAAAATGTTCAATACTGCTCATCTTAAAACCTCCCCGAAATCAATTGTTATTATTATAATAGCATTAAAATAAAACGCTAACAATCCAATATAGAACAGATTTTTTCAACTCCAATACGCAAAAAAAGCCAAAATGATCGCTGGTGGTAGCGCTCTTAAGGTAAAAATAATATAATGATAAGCAAGGAGGCGTTATTATGGAAAGATATTTAGCGATAGTTAAAGAAAAAATCCTTATTTTTTGGCGTAAATTTATTATTGTTGTATCAGAAAATGAACGCCGATCCTTATTAATTGCAGCAAGTCTTGTTGTCTTTGCAATCATTTTTTCAACTTCTGCAGCTTTCGCACAAAAGGTGATTCGACAAGACCAACTAAATGAGCTTGTATTTGATTCTTTAAAATCAGACCATCTCATTCCACTTGAATATCAAAAGGTGGATCAAAAAATAAAAGAGACCAAAGCCATATCCATTATGTTTAGCCAGCCAGACGGAACATCCTTCAACAATGTCATGACGATTCTTGATGATCCCGAACAAAAACCTATGCTAAACCGGCAATTTTATTATTATCCGATCGTCTATGATAGTGAAACGATTGCTGAAAAGTATCAGCTAGATCCGAGACAGGTAACCTTTATTTTCTTCCACAATGGCAAAGAAAAAAATCGCTTTGTGGTGGAGAGTCTAAAGGATTTAAATCATGAGTTCATTCCTGAGTTAAATCGATTGCCGATGTGGAAGCTAAAAAACTAAAATGAGATTTCGAATAAAATAAATGAGCATTTTTTAATAAAAAGAGTTGACACCTGATTTTTTTTCCGCTAAACTAACTTCAACATTAAAAAAGGAGTGACATTCATGAACAACGCAAACTTATCTAATCAATTAAATAGCTGGCAAAACTGGCGTAGATAAGTTGTATTTATGAATTCACTCATAGATACAACGTTTAGACAACTTCTAAATCTTGTATCTATGCTGGATATTTTTTCATGCTTATTCCCGCATAGAGACCATCTATGCGGTTTTTGTTTTTTTCGAGGACAACTACCGTTAAATATTTAGGTAGTTGTCCTTTACTGTTTTCTAAATCAACTAGCAAATCGAAAAATCATACATTAAAAAACAAAAATCGGAGGAATTTATCATGAAAAATAAAGGGATTATTGGATCAATCATTGCATTAGCCGTTGTATTAATCGGAGTTTTTGCATATCAAATGGGGTCACGTCAAACGGGCGCGGCAACAGATAATAAAGAAGAACTGAAAACTGTCGGAATTTTACAATTCATTAGTCATCCATCGTTAGATCAAATCAAAGACGGAGTGATCAAAGGCTTAAAAGATGAAGGCTATGAAGACGGTAAAAATATCAAAATCGAATTTTTAAACGGTCAAGGCGACCAAAGCAAATTAAACAGTATGAGTCAGCAATTATTAGAAAAAAACTCCGATGTATTAATCGGAGTTGCAACACCAGCTGCTAAAGCATTGGCAAACGCGACCAGTGATACACCGATTATTATGTCAGCCATCAGCGATCCGATCGGCGCGGGCCTCGTAACAGACCTTGAGAAGCCAGGTGGAAATATCACTGGAGTCAATAATTTAACACCGGTTGATCAGCAATTAGATATGGCGATGGAAATGTTTCCAGAGGCGAAAACAGTCGGTATGATCTATTCATCTTCAGAAGAAAATTCTAAATCACAAATTGATCGAGCGGAAAAACGCGCAACAAAAGATGGCTTAACCGTGAAGAAATATGCAATCAGCTCAAGTAACGATATCGCTCAAATCACACAGCAAGCTTGTCAAGAAACCGACTATTTATACATTCCACAAGACAACACGATCGCCAGTGCTTTTCAAACGATGATCAATGAATCAGATAAAGCGAAAAAACCAGTATTTGTATCCGTAGACAATATGGTAAAAGAAGGCGGAATTGCAACTGTGGGTCAGAATCAATTTGAGCTAGGTGTGGAATCTGGAAAAATGGCGGCAGATGTTTTAAGCGGCAAAGCAAAACCTGCAACGACACCAGTCAACGTGATTGATTACGGCGATATGATCATCAATGAAGACAAAGCAAAAGAATTAGGGATCACGATTCCAGAAAAAATCAAAGAAAAAGCAGAAGTAGTTAAAGGGGAGTAGGACAGATGGTTATTTCAGCAATCGGACAAGGATTTTTATGGGGGATTTTAGGATTGGGCATTTTCATGACCTATCGCATCTTGAATTTCCCGGATATGACAACAGAAGGGTCATTTCCACTAGGAGGTGCCGTCTGTGTGACAGCCATCACCAATGGCGTATCACCAATTCTTGCGACCTTACTAGGAATCGTCGCTGGAATGTGCGCAGGTTTTATTACAGGTATGCTGTATACAAAAGGAAAGATCCCGGTCATCCTTGCTGGAATACTCGTTATGTCGGGATTGAACTCGGTGATGCTGTTTATTATGCAAACACCCAATCTTTCTTTATTAAAGCAACCAAAGATCCAAGATTTCTTTACGAATTTAAATCTGCCGGATCATTTTGATATCGTCCTATTAGGGCTAATCGCAATCATAATTATCGTAGGCCTGCTATTGTTTTTCTTCTTTACTGATTTCGGTCAAGCCTACATCGCGACTGGTGATAATGAAAATATGGCACGTTCAATTGGTATCAACACTGACCGCATGAAAGTCATTGGACTAACCTTATCAAATGGCGTGATCGCTTTATCAGGTGCGCTAATTGCCCAAAATGACGGTTATGCCGATATCGGTAAAGGTGTTGGTGTGATTGTTATCGGTTTGGCTTCAATCATCATCGGTGAAGTCTTATATGGAGAAGTAACTTTCATTGAACGGTTAGTTGCGATTGTTTTAGGTAGTATCATCTATCAATTATTAATTTTAGTTATCATTAAAGCTGGTTTAGATACCACCTATTTGAAGATTTTCTCATCAATCATTTTGGCACTATGCTTGATGATTCCGCGCTTAAAAGAAGCCTTGAATTTGAAGACTGGATTAGAGAAGGAGGAGTAGTCAGATGAACGCTGTAGAAGTAAAAAATGCCAGCAAAACCATCAGCAATGGCATCAATGATAAACGCAAGATTTTAAATAATGTCAGCTTAACGATCGCTCCTGGGGAATTCGTTACAGTCTTAGGGGGAAATGGTGCAGGAAAGAGTACACTATTTAACAGCATTTCCGGCAGTCTGCAATTGGACAATGGAACAGTTTCGGTGATGGGCAAGGATTTAACTAAGCTTTCTGAAGAACAACGAGCGACCTCGATTGCCCGAGTCTTCCAAGATCCAAAAATGGGCACCGCTCCTCGTTTAACCGTGGCAGAAAACTTAGGTTTAGCAGAAAAACGTGGACAAAAACGCCGTTTGCGGCAACGCCAGCTGAATCAAAAGAAAGAAATGTATCGCGAACTCTGCCAACTGATCGGAAATGGGCTAGAGAATCATCTCGATACACCAACAGGCTTCCTTTCTGGCGGACAGCGTCAAGCGTTAAGTTTATTGATGGCAACAATCACAAAACCAGATTTACTATTACTAGATGAACATACAGCTGCACTTGATCCGAAAACCGCGAAGCAATTAATGCTTTTGACCGATCAACGAATCAAGGAAGAAAATCTCACCTGTTTAATGGTCACCCATAAAATGGAGGATGCATTGCATTACGGCGATCGCGTGATCGTGATGGAAAAAGGGGAGATCATTAAGGATATCAGTGGCGAAGAGAAGAAACGCATGACATTGGCGGATCTATTCCTGCTATTTGAAGAGAGTGACACAGTAGCTGAAGTAATGTAAAAAAATTTTTTTTACAGAAAATTAGAATAATGGGTTGACTTATGAGAAAAACAAATCTATACTAAGTTCAATCTTAAATCAGTTTGGAGCGAATTTTATGAATAAGAATAAGAGTACGCACACACAACTGAATAATTATTACTTTAGCTATTTTAGATAGGTTTGTGTTCATGGTTCATGGATGCAAACGACAACAAGTTTGTATCTATGATGGCTAAGGATTTTAAGTTCGACTTAACGCCACATAGATGAAAATCTATAGTGGCTTTTCTTTTGGTATTTTTTTGGGAGACTAGGCTCATTGTAGATTTTCTACAGTGGGCCTTTTTTGTCAGTCCAACTTTTCGCAGAATTTTGAGTTTGAAGAAAATTAATAGTATCAAAAATCAATTTTTGAACAAGAAATTTAGTTGGATGATAGGCGTACGAGAATAAGCTCATTTTTCTCGGTTTTAGAAAAATGAATTTCTATCAGTCGAGCTAGCTGCGAGTCTGATCAAGCAACACAAAAAAGAAAAATGAAGGAGTGAGGAAAGATGGAAAATGAAATTTCAGGAAAGACACGATTAGCCGGGTTATATGCACTGCCTGCAAGACACAGCTTTTCACCGATCATGCACACAACAGCGTTTCAAGCAACAGGGGTGGATGCCGTTTATCTAAGCTTCGATGTTCAGCCAGAAAGACTTGGCGAAAGTATTCAAGCCATTCGTGATCTTGAAATGTTGGGAGTCAATTTATCGATGCCTCACAAAATGGAAGCTGTCAAATATATGGACGAGCTTAGTCAGGCCGCTCGATTAATTGGAGCGATCAATACCATTGTAAATCAAGATGGGAAGCTGATCGGACACATTACAGACGGAATTGGCTGTATGGAAAGCCTGAAACAAAACAAAATTGACATCATCGGCAAAAGAATGACGATTCTTGGAGCTGGTGGAGCGGCGACTGCCATTATCACCCAAGCGGCGATTGATGGAGTAGCAGCCATTGATGTTTTTAACATCAAAGATGATTTCTATCAAAAAATTGAACCAAAGCTGGCAATGATCGCAGAGGAAACGAACTGTCAAATCCAACTGCACGATTTAGCGGATGAAAAGCAATTAGCTGATGCGTTAGCCACGAGCAGTTTGTTAGTCAACGCAACCAATATTGGTATGGCACCTAATATCGATCAAATGCCAATTCCAGATGAAAAAGTATTAAGAAAAGATTTGCCAGTTTTCGATGTCATCTATCATCCTGGTGAAACAAAACTTTTAAAAGCAGCGAAGGCGACTGGAGCAACTGCTGTTAATGGCTTAGGAATGCTGTTATTCCAAGGAGCTGCCGCCTTTAAATTATGGACAGGCAAGGAAATGCCAGTCGATCAAATCCAACCGTTATTGGAAAAAGAAATTAAAAAATAAAAAGTGAAGGAAGTTATTATTATGATCTTAATTATTAAAAAAGGAATTCAAGAATCAGAATTATCCCCAATTTTATCTCGTATCAAAGAAGAAGGGTTAGGCGTACAAATCAATCATGGGAAAGATCGTTTAGTTCTTGGTCTTTTAGGAGATCCAAAGATTATCCAGAATGTACCATTCCAAGCCTACAGTGTAGTTGAACGTGCAGTGGCGATTTCAAATACCTACAAGATCACATCAAGAGAATTCCATCCACAAGATACAGTCGTTGACGTTGACGGAGTAAAAATTGGTGACGGCAGTTTCGTAACGATGGCTGGTCCTTGTTCCGTTGAAGGCGAAGAACAAATTATGGAAACGGCACGGATGGCAAAAGCTGGCGGAGCGAAAATTTTACGCGGCGGTGCTTACAAGCCACGGACTTCCCCATACGCTTTCCAAGGATTAGGTGAAGAAGGCTTGAAGATCATGCGTAAAGCCGCTGACGCTCATGACTTGAAAGTGATAACAGAGGTGATGGATGAAGCCCATATCGATGTTGTATGTCAATACGCCGACATTATCCAAATTGGTGCTCGCAACATGCAAAACTTCCGTCTATTAGAAGCAGTTGGTAAAACTGGCAAACCAATTGGCTTGAAGCGTGGGATCTCAGGTACGATCCAAGAATGGTTAAACGCCGCTGAATACATTGCTGTTCAAGGCAATTCAAACATCATCTTCATTGAACGAGGCATTCGAACTTACGAAACAGCTACACGAAACACATTTGATCTAAGTGCTGTGCCATTGATTAAAAAATTGAGTCACTTCCCAATTATCGTTGACCCAAGTCATGGTACTGGCGTTTGGGACTTAGTTGCACCTATGGCTCGTGCAGGAGTAGCAGCTGGGGCTGACGGAATGATTGTGGAGATTCATCCAGACCCATTACACGCTTGGTCTGATGGAGAACAATCACTGAATGAGAAAAATTACCTGCAAATGATGAGTGAGGTTGAAGTTATGGTTGATGCAATGAAAAAAATCAAAGACTTAAACAAAGAAACGTCACTTATCTAATCAGGGGGAAACGTTCATGGAAATTGTGCTACCAGAAAAAACTTACGAAATTATCGTACGACGCCATGCCTTAGATTCCGTCGGTGAATGGATCGCCTCACTTTGGCAAAACAAAAAAATCGCCATCATCAGCGATGAGAATGTTTATCCGATTTATGGCGATAAAATCCATCATCAGTTAACTAACTATGAGGTCTGTCACTATGCCGTACCAGCTGGTGAAAGCAGCAAATCTCTAACCATGGCTAATAATCTCTATGAATTTCTAGCCGATCAACAATTCACCCGCAGCGATGCTATCATCGCTCTGGGTGGCGGTGTCGTTGGCGACTTGGCAAGCTTTGTTGCCTCAACTTATATGCGAGGAATTGCTTTTGTTCAGATTCCGACCTCTTTATTGGCACAAGTCGATTCTAGTATTGGCGGGAAGACAGCAGTCAATTCGAGTAAAGCCAAGAATATGATCGGAACCTTCGCACAACCAGATGGTGTCATGATCGATCCGGAGACCTTGAACTCGTTACCGGAGTTACGCGTACGTGAAGGTATCGCGGAAATCATTAAATGCGGCGCGATCAGTGATGCTTCACTATGGCAGGATCTTGAGAAACTAACAGGACTCCAAGATCTGCTGGAGCATAGTGAAGCGATCATTTCAAAGGCGTTAAACGTGAAGAAAACCGTCGTGGAAGAGGATGAATTTGATAATGGTTCCCGACTACTGCTGAACTTTGGTCATACTATCGGACACGCGATTGAAAACACTGCCGGCTATGGAAAAATTAGCCACGGTGAAGCTGTCGCAATCGGTATGGTACAAATTTCTCAAACAGCAGAAGAAAAAGGACTTTCGCCAAAGGGTATCACAGATGAAATCAAGGCGATGAATCAAAAATACGGGTTACCGAATGCTTATCAACCGTGGGAAGCGGAGAAATTTTATTCAGCAATTACCCATGATAAGAAAGCCCGCGGTGATAGTTTAAACATCATCTTGCTAGATGAAATCGGTCAAGCTCGCATTCAAAAAATCAAATTAATTGAAATCAAGGACTTTTTAATAGAAGGGAAGTAGTCATTTATGCGTTACTTAACAGCTGGAGAATCTCATGGACCAGAATTAACTACAATTATTGAAGGTGTTCCAGCAGGACTAACACTTTCCGTTGAAGCCATCAATCAAGAATTAGCTCGCAGACAAGGCGGATATGGTCGCGGTGGCCGAATGAAGATCGAAAAAGACCAGGTCCGTATCACATCAGGCGTACGACATGGGAAGACATTAGGTTCACCCATCACCATGATCGTAGAAAACCGTGACTGGAAAAATTGGCAGAAAGTCATGTCCGTTGAACCAGTCGAAGAAAAAGCGGAAAAATTACGTCGAGTGGCAAAACCACGACCCGGTCATGCCGATCTCGTTGGTGGCATGAAATACCATCACAGCGACTTACGAAATGTTTTGGAACGATCATCTGCTCGTGAAACAACGATGCGAGTAGCTGTCGGCGCACTGGCGAAACAAATCTTAGCTGCTGTAGATATCGAGATCGCAAGCCACGTGGCAATACTAGGTGGCATCGAAGCTACCGTACCAGAAAAAATGAGTGTACCGGAAATTCAATCCAAAACAGCTGCTTCTGAAGTAAACATGGTAGACGAAACGGTTGAAGAAGCGGTCAAAGAATTAATCGATCAAACCAAAAAAGCCGGGGATACCATCGGTGGAGTCGTCGAAGTAAGGACCGACAATGTTCCCGCAGGTCTTGGTAGTTACGTCCAATGGGATCGAAAGCTTGATGGAAAGATCGCGCAAATCATGTTAAGCATTAATGCCTTCAAGGGCGTTGAGTTCGGCATTGGATTTGAAGCAGCTCACCAACCAGGTTCAAAGGTTATGGATGAGATCGTTTGGAATAACGGCTACAGTCGGACAAGTAATCATCTTGGCGGGTTCGAAGGTGGGATGACCAATGGTGAGCAAATCATCGTACGCGGCGTTATGAAGCCGATTCCTACACTATACAAACCATTAATGAGTGTCGATATTGACACCAAAGAACCATATAAAGCCAGCGTTGAACGTTCCGATAGTACAGCTGTTCCCGCGGCATCTGTCGTAGCAGAGCATGTGGTGGCAACCGTCCTTGCAGAAGAAATTTTAGAAAAATTCTCGTCAGATACCATTGATGAGCTGCAACAAGCGGTAGCGGAATACCGTGAAGCAATCAAAAACTTTTAAGAGAGAGGGTACGTCTATGAGAAAGAAAGTGTTCGTCTTAGGACTTGGTTTAATCGGCGCTTCACTTTGTAGAGCAATTAAAAATCCAACGATCGAGTTGTTTGGCTGGGATTATTCGCCTGAAACTCGTGAAATCGCTCGTGGAGTCGAACTGGTTGATCACATTGCTTCTATTGAAAGAGCACCTGAGATGGATATCATTATTTTAGCCGTACCCGTTCTATCTACACTGCACTATTTACATGAGTTGGCACGTTTGCCGCTAAAAGAGTCAGTGATTGTTACTGATACCGGCAGCACCAAAAATGAAGTCATGAAATTGGCGCAGAGTCTGCCGTTTACTTTCATCGGCGGGCATCCAATGGCGGGCTCGCATAAATCAGGAGTCAAAGCAGGAAATCCGAATCTTTTTGAAGAAGCTTACTACATTTTGACACCACCTGAAGGAGCAGATGTCGATCCCTTAATGGAATTACTAGAACCGACGCGGGCAAAATTTGTTGTGATCGAACCTGATTCTCACGATGAGATCGTAGGTGTTTTGAGTCATTTACCACACATCGTGGCATCAGGTTTGGTAAAAATGAGTGATCAACTAACAGAAGAGCATCCACGAGCAACACAGCTCGCAGCTGGAGGTTTTCGTGACATTACGCGAATTGCTTCATCCGATCCGCAAATGTGGACAGATATTTTATTAACCAATCGTGAAATTTTACTAGATTTAATTACCGACTGGCAGGATGAAATGACCAAAATCCGTGAGAGCTTAGTCCAAGAAGACCAGCCAGCAATCTACGACTTTTTTAGTCAGGCAAAACATTCTCGCGATCATTTACCAACCAAAGACCACGGGGTCATTCCGGCATTCTACGATCTTTACATCGACATTCCAGATATTGCCGGAGCAATCGCTAAAGTAATGACTATCATAAGTGAAGCCAATATCTCTATTATCAATTTGAAAATCCAAGAAACGCGCGAAGATATTTTCGGCGTTTTAGAGCTTTCTTTTAAAAATCAAGCAGACTTGGAAAAAGGGCAGTTGTTAATTGAAGAAGCAGATTTTCGGTGTCGCAGAAGGAGCTAACAAATGAAACTATTAAAAACAAAAGCAGGACTCACTGGAGCATTGACTATTCCCGCAGATAAATCAATTTCTCATCGCAGTATCATGTTCGGGGCAATCAGCCATGGAAAAACGATCGTTCATAATTTTTTAAGAGCAGAGGACTGTATGAGTACTATTGCAGTTTTTAAAGCATTAGGTGTAACGATTCATGATGACGGAAAAGATATTTTCATCGAAGGAAAAGGGTTCGAACATTTACAAGAGCCAAAAGAAATCTTAGATGCAGGAAATTCCGGCACTACGATGCGTTTGGTTTTAGGAATTTTAGCAGGACAACCCTTCACTTCAAAAATTGCAGGGGATGCGTCATTAAATAGGCGTCCAATGGAACGGGTTATGGGACCATTACGATCAATGGGGGGCAACTTGCAAGGGCAAGATGGCAGTGAATTTCCACCAATCGACATACAAGGCAGTGAATTATCAGCGATCACCTATGAAATGCCGATTGCGAGCGCACAGGTAAAATCATCGATTCTCTTTGCTGCACTACAAGCAAAAGGAACAACCACTATTATTGAAAAAGAAAAATCACGCAATCACACAGAAGAAATGATCCAACAATTCGGCGGCACTATTTCAGTAGTTGATAAAACCATTACTATAGCCGGTGGACAACAATTAACCGGACAGGAAGTAACCGTTCCAGGAGACATTTCCTCAGCCGCCTTCTATCTCGTAGCGGCAAGTTTATTGCCAGATAGCAATCTGCAATTAAATCATGTGGGAATCAACCCGACCCGTACTGGTATTTTAGATGTTTTAGAAAAGATGGGCGCGAATATCCAACAAGTCGCTCTAGACAAGCAAAATCAAGCAGCGGATTTATTAATCAAGACTGCGCCATTAAAGGCAACAGAAATCAGTGGAGAAATCATTCCACGTCTAATCGATGAATTGCCAATCATTGCCCTAGCAGCAACTCAGGCAGAAGGGACAACCGTTATCCGCGACGCGCAGGAACTAAAGGTCAAGGAAACGAATCGAATTGATGCTACTGCTCAGGAGTTGAATAAATTAGGTGCAAAGATCGAAACGACTGATGATGGATTAATTATTCACGGACCAACACCTTTACATGGCGGAAATGTCGATAGTCATGGTGATCATCGAATCGGAATGATGCTCCAGATTGCCGCATTATTGACAGATGATACCGTTGAATTGAATAATCCAAAAGCGATTAACATTTCTTATCCAAACTTTTTCACAGATTTACAGTCATTGATCGAAGATTAGCAGAGGAAATGTTGGCGGTAAGGTTTATAACTGAATCGAGCATTATCAAAAAAGTTCAGTCCAACTTTTCACAGGAAAACGAAAAAGGAGAATGTTTTATGAAATCAATTGTCTTGATCGGTTTTATGGGAGCCGGAAAAACGACTGTCAGTAAAGAACTTAGTACTGCATTAAACGCTCGTTCAGTAGACATGGATGATATCTTAGTTGAACGGATCGGCCAACCCATCAGTGAATACTTTGAAGAACATGGGGAAGCTTCATTTCGTGAGCACGAAACGAAGCTTTTAAAAGAAGCGCTAAATGAAGAGACAGTCATCGCCACTGGCGGCGGCGTCATTTTACAAAAAGAAAATCAAAAAGTCTTGGCCGATAAATTAGTCGTCTATTTAAAGGCTGACGCGAATGTTCTTATAAAAAGAATTCGCGAGGACAAGGTAAACATCCGTCCCTTGGCCATAAAAAATGATGATGGCGATTTAAAACGACTGTTCTTTTCAAGAGAAAAGCTCTACGAGAAATTGGCTAAAATTACCGTAGACACTTCAGAAAAAACACCTGCGGAGATCGTTAGTGAAATCCTTCAACAAGTCGAGGTTATCTCCTAATGAAAGTTGGCTATTTAGGACCTAGAGGGTCATTTACTTATAGTGCGGCGGCAAATTTTTTCGAGGAAACGGTTTTATCTCCTTATGATTCATTGACTGCATTATTAGAAGAACAAAGAAAAGGAACCTTAGACTATTGTGTGGTTCCAATCGAGAATACAATCGAAGGTTCAGTATTACCCACCCTGGATTTGATCTTTCAGACACTGCCAACGATTCAGGCAGAAATTGTTTTGCCGATTCAGCAGCAATTGATGGTGCATCCAGCCCATGCAAATACTTGGCAGGATACAGAATTAATTTGCAGTCACCAACAGGCTTTGGCACAGTCCCAAGTGTTTCTGATGAATCATTTCCCGACGGTCACTATTGAACAAATGGGATCAACTGCACAGGGGGCTCAAAAAGTCGCAGACCATCCAGAAAAACGTTACGCAGCAATTGGTTCAAGAGCAGCCGCGGAACAATTTGGATTAACAATCGTACAGGAAAACATTCAATCCATCAGCGAAAATGAAACACGGTTTTGGGTAATGGGCAATCAACCGTTGAACAGCAGTTTAGAAAAAGGAATTAACAAAGCGACGGTCTTATTTGATCTAGCTGCAGACCATCCAGGGGCACTGTATCAGTGTTTAGCGATATTTGCAGCTGAGAAGCTTAATTTGACGAAGATCGAATCGCGAACTCAAAAAACAAAATTAGGCGAGTACTTCTTTATTATTGATCTTGAAACTCCTGAACAAGAAAAGCTGCAGAGGGTCTTACGCCAATTTGAAGAGGAACATTTTACGGTAACTCTAATTGGTAATTATCCAACATATTTTCCGAATCTTAGAAAATCTTAGTAGTTAAGGTTTTCTAATTTTTTTGGTGAAAAATAAGACAAACTCTAGATGATTTGCTATTTTTATACTAATAGCAATGAAGATGAAGAGGTGCACTATGAGCCGAATGGATAAATATAAAAAAATTCATGAGGAGAGTCAAAAGGAAGAGAAAAAACCTTTTGGCTTTCGTCGTGAGATGAAGAAAGAGAAGCAAACAGAAAAAAGGGATTTTGAAGACATTAATTACGAAAAAGTAGAAGAATCTCATCAAGAGCCAGAAGAAGAATTCTATTATGAGGATCATTATCAAGAATCCAAAAAGAAGCGGCCAAATATTAAGCTTCCGGCTATCAAAAATCTGTTTAAACGAAAACCTAAAAACCCATATGAACAGAAACCTAAGAAAAAGCGCAGCTGGAAAAGAATTTTAGTGATGATTTTAGTCGCACTCTTAGGCTATTCTGTTATAGCCTTTGGTGTTGGGAATATTGCTGCCAAGACTGATTCTTCTATGCCGAAAATGGAGACGCAAGAATTTAATGGTGCAGCATCAGAAAACGGCTCAAAAAATATCCTGCTTTTAGGCAGCGATACTAGGGACAATATCAGTGGACGTTCTGATTCTATGATGGTGCTGCAGGTTGATGGTCGCGGCAAACCTAAGTTAGTTTCCTTCATGCGGGACATGTATGTTAATATCCCTGGTGTTGGTGAAAATAAACTGAACGCGGCTTACGCTTATGGCGGCGCAGATTTGGTGCGACAGACCTTGAAAGAAAACTTTGGAATTGATTGCCGCTATTATGCGATGGTCGATTTCCAAACATTTGAAAAAGGGGTAGATGCCCTTTTCCCAAGTGGCGTGCAAATTGATGCTGAAAAGGATATGAGTACGTATATTGACGAACCTATTACGAAAGGTCCACAACGAATGAATGGACACACTTTGTTGAACTATGCTCGTTTCCGGATGGATGAAGAAGGAGACTTCGGGCGTGTTCGAAGGCAACAGCAAGTGATGCAGTCTGTCTTCGGTCAATTGAAGAATCCACTAGTCCTATTACGCGGTCCTTACGCAGCTGGAAAGATTTGGGGATACTTATCGACAGATATGCCAAATACGTTTGTGTTAGGAAATCTATTCAACTTTGCTAAAGCCGTTGGTGGAATCGAACGCTTGACTTTACCCGTTGATGGTTCATGGTCATATATTGATACAGCGAATGCCGGCAGCGCGTTAGCTGTTGATACTGCTCAAAACGCTCAAGCAGTTCAAGACTTTTTAGGGAAGTAACTGGATTTTTGATTCCCATGAATCTATGAGTGTGCTATATTATAATTATTGTAAATTTTGATTGAAACGAGGAAAACTATTATGAAATTAGCGATCGTGACAGATAGTACCGCCTATCTGAATGAACGCATACGCAATCATAAAGATTTATTTATTATTCCGATTCCGGTCATCATAGATGATCAACCTTTTGAAGAAGGGGTAGATATTGGATATGAAGAATTCTATCAGAAATTGAAAACCAGCAAGGATTTCCCGAAAACCTCGCAACCAGTACTCGGCGAGGTCTTCGAATTATATCGCTCAATCAAGGAACAGGGCTACGATACTGTTATCAGTATTCATTTGTCTGAAGGTATCTCTGGTTTTGTCCGCACATTGACAGCAATCAAAGAAGATATCGATGGACTGCAGGTCATTCCATATGATTCAAAAATCACCAGTGTACCTATGGGCTATATGGTAGAAAAAGCACTTGAGTTAGGCGATGAAGGAAAATCACTGGATGAAGTATTGGCAGCGATTGATGAGATTCGTGACACTACTAATGCTTACATTATCGTAGACGATCTAGACAACTTGGTTCGCGGAGGACGCTTGACGAACGGCGCAGCGATTATTGGTGGGTTATTAAAAATCAAACCAATCCTTACCTTTGAAGATGGCAAGATTGTTTTAGCAGAAAAAATTCGTTCATTAAAAAAAGCCTTACAACGTACGGAAGAAATCATCGAAGAACGTCGTCAGGAAAATGGTCATGATTTACGAATCTTCGTAATCCATGGAAACAATCCGGAGTTGGCTCAACAAGAATATGAAAAGCTAAGCAAAAAATATCCAGATGCGACAATTGAAATCGGAACATTTGGACCAGTAATCGGTACTCATTTAGGTGATAAAGCTATCGCTCTTGGTGTTGCGAAATAAATATCCGCTCATTGAATATAACGAGTTTAGAAAAAAATTTAACAAAAAGAAAACCGAACCGTCCTATATCTTTCCATTGCGAAGGTGTATGGCATTCGGTTTTTTGTAGTACTTTTCGCAGTTCAACGTAACACAAACGAAAAAATGATATTTCCTATAAAATCTCAATAGAACAGTCGAGTTTGATGGTATATGCAACGACAATAAAATTCATTTTTTGTGGTTTTCGAAAAATGAATTCCTTAATAGGAGTTAGTTGCCAGTCTAACTTTTCGCAGTTTATACAGCACAAGTGGAGAACAACGATTCCCACAAAATCTCAATAGAACCATTTAGTTTGATGGTACACGCAACGAAAATAAATCTCATTTTTTGCGGATTTAAAAAAATGAATACATTAGTAAGAGTTAGTTGCCAGTCTAACTTTTCGCAGTTCTATTCAGCAAAAGTGGAAAATAACGATTCCCACAAAATCTCAATAGAACCGTTTAGTTTGATGGTACACGCAACGAAGATAAAACTCATTTTTTCGGGTTTTAAAAAATGAATACATTAGTAAGAGTTAGTTGCCAGTCTAACTTTTCGCAGTTTATTCAGCGTAAATGGAAAACAACAATTCCCACAAAATCTCAATAACGTTGTTTAGTTTGATGGTACACGCAACGAAGATAAAACTCATTTTTTCGGGTTTTAAAAAATGAATGCATTAGTAGGAGTTAGTTGCAAAAACTTGTTTTATTTCGTATTCTTTTTTCATTAGTAGTTTAGTAATTTACTAAATTACTAGTGCGATTATTAGAAACTTATTCAATGAATGAAACAGACTAGGAGGAAGTTCAATGAAAATCCCTACTAACTTAAAGCATAAACCAGTTTTTTTGGTTGAAGATTATGATAAAATCGACGGACATCATGCCTGGGATAGTGACGCCAAAGGATTAACGCTAGGCTTAGCACAATGGAACGATCGCGGCCGCGTGGATATTTCTGGAAAAGTTTGGCGTCATACTGGTGAAAAGTGGTCACGACAATCAGAAGAATTACCCATTACGAGAATCTTGGACTTGGCAATCTTAGTAGCGCAATCAAGTATCTATTTGCAGGATGCTTATCGCTATGAGAAATTTTATGACCCTGAAAATCCTAAGGTAGAAATTATCGGCCTACAAGGTGGACGGATGGAAGTTCAAGTTGACACAGAAAATCCAAAAATAGATGAGGATATCATTTTATTCAACGATACAATGAATAAAGATGGCGATTTGATTGCACAGCGTTATCGCACCTTGAAACGTCTTTTGGATGAACTAGGCTACTAAAACAAAGGAAGAGGTGAGAAAGGATGGATCATTCTTTTGTCGTTACAAATGGACGCAAGTTTACCAAAGTAGAAGAACAGATGATTTGGCGCAAACCAGCTAGTCACAAAACGAGTCAGGAAGAAGTAAGAATTGCATCAGAAATTAAAAATAATTGGCTCGATCCTGAAATGAAGATCATGAATGTGCTCCTAGAAGGAGACGCCGGATCTGGCAAAACACAGCTGGCACGAGCTTTATCAGATGATTTGCAGCTTCCGTATACCAAAGTTACTTGTTTTGCTGATATGGACAAAACGGATGTCTTCGGTGCCTTATTGCCAGTTGTTTCAACAGATAGCGATGAAGATCAAGAATTACTGGAAACCATTTATCAAACGGATTCTTTACAAGAAGTTTTATCAGTAATTGCAACTCACTTTCAAATTGATGCGAACCAAGCAAAGGAACGTTTAAGTAAGTTAATTGAACGAATCGATCAAGCGGATAATACTACAAGTGTTGAGTATAAATTTTATCCCTCAGAAATCGTTCGGGCAATGCAAAAGGGCTATTTGCTAGAAATCCAAGAACCGACAGTTATTCGTGACGCTTCCGTTTTGGTTGCATTGAACTCAGCTTTGGAGCCAAACGGGTTGTTGAACATACCAACTGGGATCATTCGCCGACACCCTGATTGTGTCGTTATCATCACTACCAATCGCAATTATCAAGGAAACCGCCCGCTAAACGAATCCTTGCGGGATCGGGTGCAGCATGCAGAAAAAATGGACCTGCCTACTATTGAAGTAATGATTGACCGGGCAATGGCTAAAACGAATTTTACTGACTATGATTACCTGGAAATTATGGCTAAAATCATTCGATTATTAGATGAAACAGCTAAAGCCAATGCAATCAAAGGGGTTGCTGGTATGCGTTCCTATTTCTTTTGGGTCAATAGCTTGAAGCAGGGACAAGATCCTTTGGAGAGTATTTTTCCTAAAGTCCTGTATAAGTTGACTACAGATGAGAATGAATTAAAGATATTGCAAGATGCTTTAGAACAAAGTAGATTACTAACAGAACTTCAACAAGTAAAAAATCAGCAAAAATTAAAGCAAGGCAGAAAAATCAGCCAAGCGGAAGCCGACCAACGAAATATCGTAGAAGAGGCGGAAGAGGCAACGTTAAAAAATGAAGCGATAGAGACTGAAGGCTCTGTAGAAAACGAGGCGGAAGTAAAGTCAGAAGAAGTTGCTTCGGAAAAAGAAAAACAACCGGATTCTATAGAAATTCCTGATGATGCTACCAGAAATGATACCGAAGCCGAAAGTACTTCCGCTTCACTTGATGAAGAAGAAAAAATCGGCTCTGCTATGTCATTAGATGAAATGGCCGAAATCGATAAAGCGAAGCGAAAAGAACTGAATCGTGAGATCCGTGAGAGCTTGAAGGAAACAATTCATGCAAAGGAAGGAACGATTCTTCATCGACCAACAATTAATGAGATAGCCATCAAAAATGGTCAAGAATTAACGCAGCAGGTGTTACCAGAAGTTGAAAGCTTAAGTCGCGTGATCAATGACCTCCTGACTAAAGAGGTAAGTAATGATTTTTCTAGTGGTAAATACTATGGGGCTCGTTTTAATCCAAGTCATGTGGCCTATGGTGATCTGCGGAATTTTGACAAGAAAAATCCACCAAGTGAAAATCCATCATTGGCATTAGCCGTCCGTGTCGACGAGTCAGGCTCGATGCTGCGAGATGACCGGATTCAAAATGCTAAATTAGCAGCTGTTGCACTAAGTTTATTTGCCGAGAAGACAAATATTCCTTTGATGCTTTATGGCGACTCTGCTGATCTTAGTCAGCGAGAAAAAACATCGATATACTCCTATAAGGAATTCGATGATAATTATGATTTCATAGCAGCAAAGCTGTCTACAATGAAGCCGCGTCAAAACAATCGTGATGGTGTACCTTTGCGATTATTAGCAGAAAAATTGAGTCATCAAGCAGCGGATACAAAAGTTTTATTATCCATCAGCGACGGACAACCGAAAGCATTACCAGATTATACTGGAGAAAAAGCTCGGCAAGATATCCAAAACGTGTTAGCTGACTACGAGCGAAAGGGCATTCTCTTTATTGCTTGTGCGATTGGTGAGGATAAGGAACAGCTGCGGGCTTTATATGGTGAAAATAATTTTGTTGATATTTCAGATATTTCTACCTTACCACAACAATTACTTCAATTAATCGCCCGTTTTATTTAAAGATTAAAAAAGTCGAACACAGAGACACTTATTAATTGGAAGTGTTTCTGTGTTCGACTTTAACTTTTTAACTATTTCTCTAAAAGAAGTTCGTTCAAATCGATTTAGTAAGTCGCGCGTGGTCCGCCAATATATTTTGGACGACTGCGTAGAGCTGTTACGTGAGCGCCACCTAATTCTTTGATAGAAGGACGAACAGGAACCTGAACGTGTTTGACATGCATCCCAATCGAAGTATCGCCAATATCAATTCCTGCTTGAGCAACAATATGTTCAACCTCCACTGGATCACTAAATTGTTCAAAGGCTGCTACAGAGCAAGAGCCTCCTGCATGTAACGCTGGTTTAACGGATACGATCTCCCAATCCTTTTTCTCGGCAATCTCTCGCTCGACAACAACAGCACGATTAATGTGTTCACAGCCTTGAACACCCAAATAGATCTTTTTAGGATCAAGGATCGATTTCAATGTTTCGATAACCCATTGACCAACTTCTTGACTTGAATTTTTTCCGATCCTTCCACCGACGATTTCACTAGTCGTACAGCCTAAAACAAAAACGTCACCAGCTTTAAGGTTGGCTTCTGCTAAAACATCGTTGACAATCGTTGATAAATCTTGTTGTAATTTTTCTTTTTCCATTAGAATGACTTCCTTCTATTAACTATTTATATTGAGGGTGACGTAGTACTCTTTGCAACGCGTGATAAAGAGGAATGGTCACCGCGATACCAAAAATATTTTGTACAAGATTACCTGGCAGCGAGGCTAAACCGGCTGGCCAACCAAATAGCAATGCCGTAGCTATTGCATAGCCGATAATCATGAACAAACTGGCAAACAAGAATCCAAAAAATAATCCTTTTCGATTTGGAAATTTATTATACAGATAACCTAGAATGAAACCTTGTAGTCCATGAATCACAATCGAAAAAATTGCCCATTCCGGATATCCAGAAATCAAATCGATCAAGCCTCCGCTTAACGCACCTACTAAAAATCCACCAGTCGGACCAAAAAGCATAGCTGAAGCATAAATGCCCACTTCACACAATGTCACGAATCCCTTAGTCGCAGGAATCGGAATGATGAAAAGAATTGAGAGAGTGACAGTCAAAGCCACCATCATCGCCAATTTTGTCATTTCTTTTGTTTTCATGTCATAACCTCCGATTTCACGCTATCACCGAACCAAACATTTCCCTCTCCGTTTTTTAAAAGTAGTCCATTTTTGATCCCTTGATAAACGTACTCCTTGCTATCTTCAATCGCGTTAACCAAATCTTTGCCTAAAACTAAATTCGATGCAATAGCTGATGCAAAGGTACAACCTGCGCCATTAATCGTTACGTTGGACAATTTAGGTTTAGAAAAATACTGAAAAGTCTCGCCATTATAAAAAAGGTCCGAAGCTAAATTGCCAGAAAGACGTTGACCACCTTTAATTACAACTGATTGTGCACCAAGATCAATAATTTTTTTCGCAGCTTGCTCCATTTCCGTCGGATTAGAAATTTTCTGCTGACTTAAAAGCTCTGCCTCTTTTAAATTCGGCGTAATTACCGTAGCAAAAGGAAATAGCTCAATCAATTTTTCTCGATAGCTATCATTATATACATGATCAGTTTCTTTGAAGGCCATAACTGGATCTAAAACGATTGGACCATCAAATGAACGCAAAAAGCTTTTGACGATTTCCAGCGACTCTAATTGATGGATTAGCCCAAGCTTTATCCCATCTAATGAAAGGTTATCTTTTATTGTATTCAATTGATCGTTTAAAAGTTCAGTAGGCAAATTAGTGATTGCAAACTGTCCATTTTTAACAACCGCAATACAGGTAATCGCAGTCAAACCAAATAAATGATAGTCCTCAAATGTCTTTAAATCTGATTGCAGACCACCACCGGCTAAAGTATCCGATCCTGCAATAGTCAATATTGTCCTTGTCATAAAAAAACTCCCCAATTAAGACGTATAGATGCAAATTATTTTATAATTCAATCAATGACCTCATTATAAAGTTATACAATAAAAAAGAAACAGCCAATTGGTTGTTTCTTATCTCATCCAATTTCAAGTGCTATTGTTTGTACCAGCTAGAGAAATACGTTAGCATAACTAGTGAGGAAGGGGATTATGTATATGAAAATATTTGTTGCCGGAGCTACCGGAAGAGTAGGCGAAGAACTGATCAAAAACTTAGTTGAAAAAGGACACACCGTTTACGCAGGCGCACGTCGTGATGACGCGATTGAAGCGAACGAATCTGTTACCCCGGTTCATTTAGATTTGCATGGCACGATTGATGAAATCGCCAATACATTAACTGATGCAGAAGCAGTTTATTTCGTAGCTGGTTCACGAGGAAAAGATCTATTACAAACAGATTTATTTGGCGCTGTAAAATTGATGCAAGCAGTTGAGAAAAAGGGAATTAAACGGTACATTCATTTAAGTTCGCTATTTGCTTTGCAACCAGACAAATGGAGTGGCGCGTTGACTGACTATAATATTTCAAAATTCTTCTCAGACAATTGGTTGATTGATAAAACCAATTTAGAGTACACAATTTTGCAACCCGGCAGTCTGAAAGAAACTCCCGGAAGCGGAAAAATAACTACAAATATCACAGAGAAATCTGAAAATTCCATTGAAAACGTTGCTGCTGTTTTAGCAGAGCTGCTCGAACAAGAAAATACCATTAAGAAAGTAATTTTAATGGGAGATGGCAATACACCAATTAACGAAGCGCTAAAAAAAATATAAAGAAATTGGTCCACTCGACGAGAATCCTAGTCTGAGTGGATTTCTCTTTTCTTAATTCAGTCGAGGCGAAAAATATTAAAGAATTTCTTAGTCTTTCTACTAACTTAATGATAAAATAGAGACTGCCGAACATAGAATTCCGTGATTAAGGAGTCGCCTTATGAATCTTCAACATATCCATGATCTTAGAATCGAAGAGGGGGTTCAAATGATCAGAAAAAGAAAGATTGCGAAATATTACATGAAGCAGCAAGGCTTTACAAAAAAAGAAGCGTACGATACAGCAATTAAGACACAGCCTGAATTTGCTGAAGCGCGTAATCTTTATCTTGCCTTGTTTAATGAAGCAAAACCCATATTCGCTGATCGTAATGAAAGAGAAAAGGCACTCAGAGTGTATCAGGTTTTCAGTATGATCGCTTTGATTTGCTTTGTTATCTGGTTATTTAGCAATGGTTATTTAGACGGTTCTAGTGTAACAGATAATTTCCTGTTGATTGCGTTGGTAATCAATGTTGCAACTACAAGTTATTTCGATGAAAAAGTAACAGAACGAATTCATGAAAAAAAAATTAAAAAGCTTTTACGAGACAGATCTGAAGCATCAAGGAAATTGCAAAAGGTAGAAGAAATCAAGCGAAATATTTTTCGAGCGGAGCATCGTGGTCTGACGTTAGTAGAAGAACGCAAAGTAGAAGACGAAAAAAATACTGAGCCGCAATCGAAAATTATTACACTTGAAAAAATAAAAGCCCTTCGAGGGAAAATGAAGAAATAGCCGAGACTACGTGAAGGAACTACGTAATTGGCTATTTTTTTGTGTTTAAATCTTAAATCAATTTGCTTTTCATGAAAAGGTTTGCAATAATTCCCATTAAAGAGATTAAGGAGGCAAATGAATGATTAAGGCGATAATATTTGATATGGATGGCGTGATTGTCGATACTGAGTTTCAAGATTTTCGCATTCAACAGGAATTCATCAAAAAAGAAAATCCATCGATCAATCAAGTGAAAACCAATTTCGACGAATTGATTGGGCAGTCTTACAATATGCTTTATGAGACATTAAGAAAATTTATCGGCAGCAACGATTCTCTAAATGAGATTAAGCGTCGTTTTGAAGCATACAATGCCATTGCATATGAATCAATTAACTACCAACAACTGTTTCGAAAAGAGCTTCTTCCAATTTTAAAATGGGCCAAATCAAAAGGAGTTTTGCTGGCAGTCGCATCATCTTCAACCTATGAACATATCATCGAAGTGTTGAATTCTTGTAACATCAAGGATTATTTTGACGTGATTTATAGCGGCGAATTTGTCGAAGAAAGCAAGCCAAATCCAGCGATTTATTTAAATACATTAGAAAAACTAAATGTCTCAGCAAATCAAGCGATCACCATTGAAGATTCTTATTATGGCATCAGCGCAGCAAAAGCGGCTGGTATCACCACGATCGCCTATAAGGAAACGAGAGCTGCTATTGACCAAAGTGCGGCTGATTATTTAGTTGAAGACATGACGGAAGCCTACGAGATAATTCAGACATTAAATAAATAGGAGAGAGGGAGGCAAATAAAATAGAAATAAACAATCAATTTAATATGATACATCAACTATTAATGACGGTACAAACGAACTTCATTATGGTACCTTGTACTCAAAACAGCTATAGAGGTGATTTTCATGATTGATTTTATTTCTAAAGAGGAATTTTTAAAGGCCGGCTTGGATTTTACAGACCTTTTTGAGGAATCGTTATTTGAGTATTATCTAGAATTAGATGGATTAATGTATTACGACCCTAAATCAAAATATATGTACGACAAACAAGGTGTGAAAGCCTTTTATGTTGAACAGGTTTTCACTGGTGTAGAAAGATAGAGTTTTTTAAGACGCTGTAAAAAATGCAGCGTTTTTTTTATTGGATTTTTTTGCAAATCGTTTTTCTAAATTTTTAGATCATAAAATCAATTTGGTGAGATTATTTTTCATTGATTTTATGGAATGTGAGTTTTTGATTTTATTTGATAAAATAATTAGTTGGAAAATAATAAAATACTTAAGCGAACTGAATGAACGGAAAATCGGTATAAATTTTAATAGATAAGTTGTAAAAATGTAAATGATAATAATATACCGTGAAAAGCTATGAAGTCATAATTTAGCTTGAATTAGTGAATCAATTCAAAAGAAAATTACTATTCAACTTTGTTTAATGTATATTACCGTCAACTCAGAAAATTATAACACCTCACTCGAGGTGTTATTTTTTATTGAATGGTTCATAATCGAAAAAATCCTTTAAGGAAATTTTCAAACCACCACATATTTTAGATAATGTTGATAAATTAGGAATTCTTTCTTCATTAATTATTCCATTCAAGGTTGATTGCCTAATATTTGATAAAGAGGCGAGCTTGTTTATTGTTATGTTATTATCATGAGCTAATTGTAATATTCTGTCAACAATCATCTTATGTTCATCCAATTTGTTCATGCTCCACACTCCTTTTTCTCTCTATATAATAACATGTTTCGTTACCCTGATTAGGTTGATTATAGGGTTTTACTACGCTTATAATTACATTATAACCGATAAAGGTTAAAAAAGAGAAGAACGTGAAGAAAGGAGAAAGCCAATGTTTATTAGTGCAGGAAAGTTAATTTTCGAGAAAGTTGAAGAGAAAGTAAGTAGTAAAGGCAATCCTTACAAACTGGTTCATATTATTGATACAGAAAATTATCAACGATTAGAATTTTTTGCGGATGAAGCATTTCAGCAAAAAGTAGCAGAAAACCAGCCATGCAAAGTCACTTTGAAAGCCGTCAAAATGGGCTACAGCACGTCAATGAATTGTCTTGCTGTTAATCCTTCATAAGAAATATGGATGAACAACAAAAAAACCTAGACAATGAAATTCTAAACGAGCTAAAGCAATTGAACAAAAACACATATAACTTAATTTCCTTAATGAAAGCTCGTGAGGAAGATCGTTTGAAGGATAAACAGACACAAGCCACTAAAGATTCCGAGCAAGCCACTTTAGATTCTGAGCAGGCTGTTAAAACGGCTGAGTCACTCGAAGCAGAAAAAGTAAAACAGGAAGCAGACGAGCTTCAAGACAAGCAACGACATGCTGAATTGGTTGGTGAGTTGAAAAAGACCAGTGAAGCAGTGGGCAAAATGAATTTAAGTGAAGATCAAGCAGAAGTTTTGGAAGAGATTAAATCTGTGAATGAAAATCTTCAAACCGTAATAGAGCAACAAGATTCAAGCACGCTGGTTCAAGAAAACTCATTTTCTCTTGGGACACTCGCATTTGCCGGTTTTCTCTTTTGCATAGGCGCCTATGCAGTATTGAAACTAGGCGGATTTGTTTATTCCGAGATAACTAAAAAAGTATTTAGATAAAATGTGGAGGTAATAATTATGAATTATTTTCTATTAGGCGCAACTATGCCGACTTTTCCGACGCTTGACCTTAGCGATCAAATTAAGTGGTTTCAAGATGGAATTACTGGAATCATGTCAGCTAATGCTAGTGTCATTATTATTGCTGGCGTAGTAATTGCCGCTTTCAGTGCCGCAATTTTCTATATCCGCCGATTTGGTAAAAAAGCAGTCAAAGGTTAAATCGTTTGGGCTAGGCTATTGTAGCCTAGCTTTTTTTATTGAAGTAGCTGAGTAACGTGTTGGGATCTCAACACATGTTTGACGAAATAGGAAAGGAAGAAAATATATGCAAATAAAAAAAATCTTTAAAGTGATTGGTACGGTTTTTTTATTTTTTATTTTGGCTGTTTTAGCTTACCTGTTCACGCCGTTTCTGGCGTTGATAATGGTGTCGATGCAGTCAGTGACAGTTCTTCTAGTCGATTTAGCAATTCTATTGGCATTTCTGGCGATAGTGAAGCTACTGCTTCAAGTGATAACAGGCAAAAAGATTCAGGTGCCGACGTTTCAAAAGTTGAAAAAGAAGATTTTAGTGAAGAAAAAGGCTTAATTTCAATAATTCCATTTGCCGATACTGTTAATGATCGGTTGTCTAACCTAGAAGCAAAATTGAATTTGTTAAGGTCTGATTTTGGTTCTCTCGTAACGAAAGTAAATGCTAACAAGGACAGTGCAACTAATGGGATTAAATTGGCAAATGATCGAATTGACCGAGTTAACTCGAGATTGTCGGGTTTGGAACTTGTGTCGGACCTTCTTTTAGCTGAGACAAAAGAGTTATATCAATTGCATAATAAACAGCAATCGTCACTCGATTCTCATAGTGCAAGTATCAAACAAATTTATGGTTTGATTAATGATCAAGGTACTGTTTTAGGTCAACATGGTAATTCGATTAATCAGTTGTATCAGTTACGAAATGAACACCAGAAAATTCTGGAACGACATTCAGAATCATTAAATAGTGCAGGTGAAAAATTGAATGAATTGTATCGGTTAAATGACGATCAAGGTGTTGTTTTAGGTAAACATACTAACTCGATTAATCAGTTGTATCAGTTGCGAGATGAACACCAGAAGATTCTAGAACGACATTCGGAATCGTTAAACTCTGCGGGCACTAAAATTAGCGAGTTGTATCAACTTCATAATAAACAACAAGAGTCGCTTGATTCTCATTCGGTTTTATTAACGAGTCATGGAGCGAGCATTTTACAGCTTTATCAACTTCATAATGCACAGCAAGATTCTATAGATTTACTGAAAGCTGAGCTTTTGGGAGTGATCGCAGCCATTGTAAAAGCTTCGAGCGATAATGTAGGTTTGTGGGACGCTGAGAGCTATGACGGGGGTTCAGTTGGCGAGAAGGACGGGAAAGCAGTAAGGCTATTTAAAAATCAATTTCAAGGGCTAAAAACTCATTTTGCAGGGATTATGAAATATTACTTCAATATGGATGATCCAGAGTCATCTATATATCGGCTAAGATATTCGATTGTGGCAGGTTTTGAAGAAACGAAAGACTTATTAACGGAATGGTTTGTAACGTTGTTAGAGAGCCAAAATACGACAAATAAATTGCTTTTGCTTGCGACTGATTGGCTAGAAATGCAACATGCCTTATTAGACAAGTTACATGATGATCTGATTTATGTGCTGACTGCTTTGAATACTGTTAACACTAATCTAATGACGGTGAATACTACCCTTGGTATGGTCAATTCTAATCTAGGCAAAGTCAATTCCAATCTAGGTGTCATATCGTCTCAATTAAATACGACTAATACGAATTTGAGTACAATTATTACGTATTTATCGCTCCAAGAGGAACACTTTAAAACGGCTGAGCTATATTTACAATTCATTATTGGTTGGTTAGCTGATATTTATGAAAAAATCGGTAGTGAAAGTAATGGCGATTGGATTAAAGAGCTGATAAAAACGTTAGGCGAAGTTTTGCAGACAGCAATAAAAACATTGGGCAGTTTGTTAGAAACGGCTATTCAAGAAGTCGGGTATCTTTTAAGCCAAGTCTTAGAATTTTTAGAAGGATTATTAGATGACCTAGTTCATTTGATCGTTCCTGAAAACCTTGATTTTATTCATGAAAGATTTGACGATACAGGCGATACTATCAAGTTGAAATTTCCGTTTGTTTTCGGTTGGATAGATAGTTTTAAAGGTCTATTCGGTAATCAGTCTAAAATTGAAGACCAGAATTTCAATTTGAACGGAATGTTCGATGGTGAGGTCAAACTACCATTTTCAAAATTAAATGATTTTGCTCCAATAATAAGGGGATTCGCTACAGGCTTTGTACTGTTAGGTTTCTTAATTGATATGTATCATTGGTTCCATTCTAGGGGTGAGGTGGTCGAATGATTGTTGAAATGTTATTCGATCTTTTATTCGGTATCATTGATTTCATTATAGGATTGATACCCTCATTCGATTTTGATTTTAATTTAGGATACATTGGCGAATTAGGAAAAGTATTTAAGTATGTAGATATTTTGATAGACGTAAAAGTTCTTTTAATGATAATTTCAGTAGTTGTCATACGAGATAATTTCGTCTTCTTAAAAAATATTTTTATGGCGATCGTTAAAAAAATTCCTTTTATCAATTAAGCAGGAGCTGAGGCTCGCGCCCGCGCGAGTGTCAGCTCGCTTATTTAAAAGTATATTTAAACGCTGCCGAAAAAAATCTCTTAAGGGAGGAATTACACGATGAAAATACTAAAGTTCATAAAATGGAAATTTGTCGACATGCATAGATATTATCAGCTTATCAAAGAAGGACAAAAGCCTTTCAACGAGTATGGCTTGCGCCTTTATAGTGGTGTGCAAGGTTCAGGGAAAACTATGTCGATGGTAAAGGATTTGATCACGTATAGAGAACAGTATTCTAACTTATTGATTGCTACAAATTTCGGTTATAAGGACGAAGATTTTTCTCTAACCAGTTTGGCAGAATTGCCTACTATTGCGAAAATAGCTCGTGAAAATGGTTATTGTGGTGTTGTAATCGGTTGGGATGAAATTCAAAATGATTTTGATAATCAAACAAGATCGTTTCCGATTACTATTCTTCGTACGATTACACAACAGCGGAAGCAGGGGATAAAAATATTGGCCACTAGCCAAGTATTTACACGATTGGCCAAGGCTATTAGGGAGCAAACGTTTGAAGTCGTAGCATGTAAAACTTTGTTGGGTCGTTGGACTTTTGAACGATACTATGACCCGATTGAGTACGAATACTTTATTGCTAATCCTGATAAGAAAAATAAAATGAGTTGCTGGCGTAGAAAAAACTTTATTCAAACGGATACTATCCGAGAATCTTATGATAGTTATGCTGTGATCGATTCTCTTGATACTCGTGTAGAAGAAGATGAAAAAGTCATTCAAGCTTTTTTCAATCGTTCGGAAATGACTCAATAAACCTGGAGATATCCATGATCCTTGAGTTGAAAAATCAATAATAAAGCGAATGATCGGCACACCAAGTATTTAATTTCATTAAAGATTTGGAGGTGGACTATGCAATTTTATGAATTGTGTTGTTACTGGTCTGTGGTGATGATGGTGGTAATTATTGGCACAGTAATCTATGAGAATGAAAAAAAGTAAATTCATGATTTGGAAAAATGAGGAGGGGTCTATCCTTATTTTTATAAATCATTTACCGGAGGCGCCGAGGTAGGGCGCTCAAACTTCAGTTTGAAAATTTAACGTGAGAGGGTTGATTGTATGTTTACAGAACATGAATTTTTTTTCGTGGATAAAATCTTTATTTTCGGTTTAAAGGATAGAATGGCTCAATCCATTCAACTGAGAATACCTCATTCAGGTGAGAACTTCAATTTTCCTGTTAAGAAAAGCATTGATTTATCAGAGTTTTCTAGATGGGATCGTGTTCGAATCGAACTCGGCTTAACTAATAAAGGAAATTCTAAATCACCTCATTTTTATATCAGGAGAATTGAACGTTATATTTTGGAAGGAAGTGTCTCAAATTGAAGACTGAATTTCAGGATTCAACCCCCTGTTCTAACAGGGGGGTTATCACTCCAAACACTAACACACTAACATCTTGTGTTGACTGGTTTTCTGCTACTTTTTTTAATTGCAAAAATTGGCAAGAATTGTGCGGAATAATTTGTGTTTCAGAAGGACTTTTTGATGTTAAAGAAAAAGGATTCAACGGTTATTCAAAAAGTGCAGTTTGGGGAAATATCCAAATCTTTTTTGATGGTCATTCAGATAACATGGGAATATTTTTAAATATGTCTGGGCAAGGTTGCAGACAATTCGAGGAGACTTTTGAGGAAACAGGGTGGGGGTGGAGTGATTTTTTTGAATATGTTTTGGGCTATGAAATGAATATCACTCGTCTTGATGTAGCAATTGATGACTTTTATGGATATTTTAAACTCAAACAAATTGAAAGTTGCATTAGACGTGGGTGTGTTTTAAGTAGATTTAAAACTGCAAGAAATTTCGAAGAGTTTATTTTAAAAAATGGGGAAACTAATGGTCAGACTATATATTTTGGTAAAACAGATGTCATCATTCGTTTCTATGATAAATATGCTGAAAGAGTGAATAAAGGGTATGCTCTTAATCGCGAAATAGACTTTTGGCAAAGAACAGAAGTACAGTTGAGGGGAGATAGAGCTAAAGCAGCAGTAGAGACTATCGTTAATAATGAGTTGCAGATAGGAATATTCATTAAAGGGGTCTTGAATCGATATTTGTGTTTTAAAGAAAAGGGTACACAAAAACACCGAACGCAATGGAAAAATTGTCGATGGTGGGATAAATTCCTTAATGGCGTTGACAAAATCCGACTCTCGTTAACAGCTCCCGAAAAGACAATTTTACGTACAAAAGACTGGATTGACACACAAATATGTGCATCAGTCGCAACTCTTTATGAAGCGCTCGGTGATGATCCACTTTTAATTGACTATATATTAAAACGTGGAAAAAAACAAATGTCTGAAAAACAAATAGAAATGGCAAATGATTTTAAAATGAATATCAATCAGAGAATTATGATAAAAGATCAAATAAAAGAATTCATTGATTATCATAGTATTGAATTTGAAAAGGAGTGGATACCTAAGAATTAGCTTTTTTAGATTCCTTGATGAGTCTAACTAATTTGTTTCTATCCCATAATTCAACATTTAATTTCTTAGCAAGTTGTTTGGCTGAATCTGTAAAGTAGCTATTAGTAACTACTATCGCTTGATCGAGAGAGTAGAAGCCAATACCAGAGTAAACCTCCTGAACGGCTTTATTACCAACTTTCTTTTTCCAGCGCTTACATTGAATTCCAATTTTTACAGAATCCTTGCTTGTAATAATATCAATGCCTTGATCGGATTGAGCTGGAGTTAATTTAGGGTTACGGTAATCAAGTTTTTCAAGCAAGTAAGCAATGTAATCCTCAAACTCAATTCCTGACATTGAATCAATCGAACTTAATTCAGCATTAGCAAAGCGTTTAATTTTCGAAATAAATGGAACAATTTCAATTAAAAAAGCAATGATAATTGCTAAAATTCCTGAGTATAAAAATAAAACTTGATCATTAGAGTATTTAAAAAAGTAGATTAATAAACAGATTCCAATGAAAAGAAATCTAAAAGTATCTTTTTTCACGAATAATATCCTCACAAAATAGTAGATTTTAATAGCATTATAGCATAGTTGAAATATTACAAATAGATTAAATAACCAAAAAGTAGACATCAAAATTTAGAAGTCTGCTTACTAAAAATCTCTATTTAACTTTGTTTAATGTATATTATGTAAACTAAAATAAAAAATTTAAAGGAGCTCTTGCTTATGCTCCTTTATCTATTACTCAATAACAAATTTTTTGTTTCTCAATTTTATCTAAGTATTTGTTTGTAGTAGCTTAGAAATATTCCCATAACCTAGTTCATTTGCGTAGTCTTTAGCAGTTTTATCATAATTATCGACAATGTTAGGATCTGCGCCATGTTTTAACAGTTCAGCAACAATATCTTGGTAAACCTGTGAACCGTCTCTTAATGCAACGGCTTCAATCAACGCTGTATATCCATAATCATTTTGATGATTGACATTCACATGACCATCATTTAAAAGGATTTTTACATTTTCTAGATGGCCTTTTTCTGCAGCCGGAATTAATGCGTTTCCACCAAAACGATTCGTAATCGTTTGATCTGGCGTGCTATTAGACAACATATAAGCTAAAATCTCTGTTCTGCCTTCTGCACCTGCATACAGATATGGACTGTCCTGAATAGTATCCTGTTGATTGATATTTGCGCCTGCCTTAATCAAATTTTTGGCAATTTCCACTTGATTATTATGAACGGCAATCATTAAGGGTGTTTCTGCTTTTTCATTCATTTCGTCAATCGGATACGAGGGAGATTTAAGAATCTCTGTTACTTCATCAAGATTATTAGCTGAAACTGCCTGTAGCAAACTTCCTGAAGCATAAGTCAATGTCTTCTCCTCCTTTGTTTTTTGTGTACTGGATAATTTGCTTTCCGAGTTTTTCGAAGAAGTCTTGGGTATCGATTCATCACTTGAAGAGCTACTCGTTTTTTTATTTGATGAACCAAACTGACAGCCCGTTAAAATAAATAAAAAAAGCATCATGATAATGATTTTTTTCACACTATCTCTCCTCCCGTAATTATTTTCTATATTCACAATCTGTGTTTCAGATAACTTCTCTTTCTTTTTTGCACATTATAGCATTCATGAGATAAATCATTCCTATAGAATGCTTCGATAAAAGAATCATTCTAATTCATAAATCATGTTTATTAAGATTTGCTTATGTTCTTTAAGGCAGCAAATATAAATGCTGATGTATCAAGGCATTTTACGGTACTTGGTTTGACCTTCGATTAAAAAACCGATAAACTATTTAAGGAAATGGAAAATAATGATGAGGAGCATGAAAATGTCTCGTTTAAAAAAATATAATGAGTTTATAAATACTAGAGTTGGCTTTTTCAGCCTGCTGATCGGTTTGCTTTGGCTGAAAAATATGTTTGCTTATGTGGTTGATTTTCATTTAAGTATTCAAAACCCGATGCAATTATTTATTTTATTAATCAATCCATTAAGTGTTTCGATGCTGTTAATCAGCATTGGTCTTTTTATTAAACGTTCAAAGGTCGCTTATACGACTTTATTTATCATTTATGGGATTTTGTCAATCTGGCTCTTTTCTAATGCTGTCTATTATCGTGAGTTTACTGATTTTATTACGATCAATACGATGCTTGGTGCGGGTCAAGTTTCAACTGGGTTAGGTGAAAGCGCCGTTCGTCTTTTTCGCTGGTACGATATTTTTTACATCTTAGATTTATTTGCTTTACCTGTTCTGCTTTTTAAGAAGAAAATTATCGTTGAGGAAAAACATCCGCGTTTTCGTAAAGCGGCGGCTCTTTCCGCCCTCTCCTTACTAATATGCAGCGGAAATATTTTTCTGGCTGAAATAGATCGTTCCGGACTTTTGAGTCGGCAATTTTCTCGTGAATATTTAGTTAAATACCTTGGTGTCAATGCTTTTACTGTATATGATAGTTATCAAACCTTTCAAAATAACCAAATCCGAGCAGAAGCAAGTCCAAACGATTTGAAGGAAGTTAAAAGTTATATCAGAGAACATTATGCTGAACCTAATGATTCTATGTTCGGTATTGCTAAAGGGAAAAATGTGGTCTACATTCATTTGGAAAGCTTCCAGCAATTTCTAATTGACTATCAATTAACTGATGAAAATGGTGTTAATCATACGGTGACGCCGTTTCTAAATAGTCTGTATCATGGGGAAAGCACTTATAGTTTCGATAACTTCTTCCATCAAGTGAAGGCTGGGAAAACTTCAGACGCGGAAACCCTGATGGAAAATTCTTTATTCGGATTGAATCAAGGCGCATTATTCACACAATTAGGGGATAAAAATACCTTTGAAGCAGCACCGAATATCTTAAATCAAAAAGCTGGCTATACATCTGCTGTATTCCACGGACATTCTGCGTCTTTTTGGAATCGTGATAAGACCTATAAGCATTTAGGCTTTGATTATTTCTTTGATTCTTCTTATTATGATGTGAATGATGACAATTCCTTCCAATACGGAATGCATGATAAGCCCTTCTTAAGTCAGTCGGTTCAATATTTGGAGCATTTACAGCAACCGTTTTATGCGAAGTTCATAACTGTGTCTAATCATTACCCTTATTCTAGTTTCAAGAATGACGAAGATGGATTCCCTTTGGCAACCACTAAAGACGAAACAATTAATGGTTACTTTGCCACAGCGAATTACTTGGATACCGCTCTCAAAGAATTCTTTGATTATATGAAAGCTAGTGGTCTATATGACAAATCCATTTTTGTTTTGTATGGCGATCACTATGGCATCTCAAACACACGTAATAAAGAATTGGCTTCTCTGCTTGGAAAGGATTCAGATAGCTGGACCGATTTTGACAACGCTCAATTACAGCGTGTTCCGTTTATGATTCATGTTCCTGGCACGACAAACGGCGGCATTAACCACACCTACGGCGGACAGGTCGATGCTCTCCCTACTCTGCTGCATTTATTAGGGATTGATTCTAAGAAATATCTGCAGTTGGGACAGGATCTATTTTCAGCTGACCACAAACAGGTTGTCGCGTTTCGCGATGGGGATTTTGTTACACCGCAATATACTTTCTACGGCGGAAAAATGTATGACAATCAAACAGCTCAAGTAGTTGATGAACCAACACCAGAACAGGAAAAAACCTTTATTGAATTGAATCAGGCTGTTGACGAGCAATTGATCACCTCTGATAAAATCACAAACGGCGACTTGCTGAGGTATTATCAAGATAGTGGCTTGAATTCAATTGATCCAAGTTCATATGATTACCGCAACCAGAAAGAACGTTTGGAAGAAATCGAACGACAAAAAGGAGCGCAGTCTTCTAGCTTGTATAGTGAGAACAATCAACGATCAACAGTTGGTCTATATAAAACGAAATCCTATCAACAATATGAGTAAAATAAAAAATCCTCCAGTTTTTTTGACTGGAGGATTTTTTTAGCCTTGTCTTCTTTGTAGAGCTTCTTTTTTTAATTTGCGTTGAGCTTTCTTCGAACCGCGATCAATATCACGACGCTCCTTACGCGTATGGAAGTCTTCGAATAGATTTTCAAGCTCATAATCTACTGGGTAAAGTTCACTAGCCCGGAACTCGAGCTTGATTCGGCGCTTAGGAACTTCGACAAACTGTTCATTTAAAAAGACTGTTACATTATCCGTAAATGGAACTTCCTGATAAACAAGGGCTGATTCTTGCTGTTCTAACAAGAAAACTTTATCGCCTTTATAATAAGTCATTTCAATAGATTCAGATATCTGCTTTTTAGCTTTCTTTTTAAAGCTTTTCTTTTCAAGACTATAGTTACGATCTGTAAAATAATTTTGTGCTTTAGTGATAATCTGATCAGAGATCGCCATTTTCTTAGCAATCCACAGAGCATTACTTTCTCCCGTTTGTCCGATTAATAAACGATACTTCGGCGTCAAATGCTCAGCATCAAAATCCATAGCTGCGGTAATGAAATCCGGATGTTGTTCAGCAAAACGCTTAATCTCACCGTAATGTGTAGTAGTTATTAGAATACTCCCTTTTTGATAGAACTCTTCCATGATCGCAATCGCTAGGGCAGCGCCCTCATTCGGTTCGGTCCCGCTCCCTAATTCATCTAATAAAATTAGGCTGTTCTTATGCGTTTGTCGGAGAATTTCGGAAATATTTTGCATATGACCAGAAAAAGTACTCAAAGCATTCTCGATACTCTGTGCATCACCGATATCAACAAAGATCTGATCGAAAATGGCGATCTCTGTTCCATCTTTGGCCGGGATTTGTAAGCCAATCATCGTCATCAGCGTCATTAAAGCAACGGTTTTTAAAACGACGGTCTTCCCACCGGCGTTTGGTCCGGTGATGGTTAAGCCGCGATACTCTTCGCCGATGGTTAAATCAAGCGGTACAGCTTTTTCAATCAGCGGATGGGTGGCAGATACCAAGTGAATATACCCATCAGTATTTATCTCTGGTGTTATGCCCTTTAACTCACGACTGAACTTTCCCCGAGCAAAAATATGATCAAACTCAGCAATAATTTCAATATTTTGTTGAATTAATGGGAATGCTTCAGCTAGCAAACCCGTCAAAGTTGCAAGAATTTGATAAACTTCTGACTCTTCAACAAGTTTATGATAGGTCAATTGCTCGTTCCAACGACTGACGCTGCTAGGTTCGATATAAGCAGTTGTTCCTTTACTTGAAAGCTCCACGATCGTTCCTTTGACTTGTTTCTTATAGGCGGCCTTAATAGGTACCGTAAAAATATCATTTCGTTTAGTGATGATCGCCTCTTGCATTTTCTCTTTATTTTGACGAATAAATTTCTTCAATAATTCTTGAATTTTATCTTGTGTTTCTGCAATATCTCGCCGTGCACGACGCAGTTCACGACTGGCATCATCAACAATCCGACCATTACGGATCACCTGGTAAATTTCTGCCTCAATTTCATTGAAATCATTTAACCCTAGAGCATAACGATTCAATGTTGGAGCAATACTTTGGTTCTTCTCGAAGAATTGCTGAATCAAACGTAGACTACGTAAGAAGTCTGCATATTCTAATAATTCTTGAGGGGTTAGGACAAACCCTTTTTCTAGTTGATTGGTGATATGTTCGATGCTTTGCAGCCCCATAAATGGTACATGCAGATTGCTATCAAGTAAGTTTTTGGCTTCGGTTGTTTCTGTCAGCCTTTTTTTAACAACTGAAAGCTTAGAATGTGGCTGTATCCCTTCTATAAGTTTCTTACCAAAACTGCTAATTGCATAGCTGCTTAGTTGTTGTTTGATTTCATTAAATTGGGTTTTTGTATATGTTTCGTTATTCATGGTCTCTTCCTTTCGATTGAAAAGACACCTATCGAGGCTTTAGGAAACTTAGCAGTAATGTCATTATGAATTTCGTATACATATGATTTTATCAGCTATGGGAGTACGGATAAACAGACTCTCAGCTAGCTCACTTATAAGGAAGCATTTTTCCAAAAAGCGGAAAAATAATCCTATTTTCGTACGCATACGATTCCACTAGGTGCGCTAAAGCGCACAGTGGAAGTCACAAAAAAAGCTGTGAAGATTCCTCTTCACAGCTTGAATTCGAGTTCATCAGCTTTGATAGGTATCATCTAATTTGGCATGCGAAATAAACCTGTTAAAACAGTCTTTTTTTCGCTATCAAGTTACTCCAAATTAAATAACTACACTCACCAAGACACCTCATAATTTTTGTTAAGTTTTCTTATTCCTAGTCTAACCTGACTGAATATTTTTGTCAAATCCAGTTAAACAATTACGCGATTGTGGCTGGAACTGGTTTTACGCCATCATTGATAAAGTACACTTGGTACCAAGTCAAAAATGTGTAGATTGTCCAGATTTTACGACGACCGTCTGCTGTTCCAGCGAAATTATCGTCTAGTAGTTTCACAATTTTCTCTTGATCAAAGAACTCTTTGACAAAGTCTTGCGTAAAGACATCCCGCACGATTTGATAAAATTTCTCCTCACGCAACCAATCTTTGATCGGCACTGGGAAGCCCAATTTTTCACGATTGTACCATTCCTCTGGCAAATGACGCGCGGCCGCTTGACGGAAGGCAAACTTCGTATTTTCAGCATTGATCAAATATTTGGTTGGTACAATTTCAGAGACCTTCATCATTTCTTTGTCTAGTAGTGGTACCCGAACTTCTAATGAATTAGCCATTGCCAATTTGTCAGCCTTCAAGAGAATATCTTTCGGCATCCATTGGTGCATGTCCAAGTACTGCATTTTTTTGATTTCAGACATATCTTGAACTTTTTCGTAGTGAACATCAACAATGTCTTTGATCGTTGGACTTTGTTGGTATTCAGGCTGTAAATAGTCAACTGCTTCATCTTCTTCAAAGACCTTCGCTTGACCAATAAAGAACTCTTCCGCTGGTGCTAAAGAAGTGTACAAATGCAATGCACCTTTAAAGGTTTTGCCCTTCAACCCTTTAGCGATCGAGTAACGCATGCCTTTCGGTAATTTTTTCAAACCTTCCGCTACAACCTTAACTGCTTTTGATTTCGTGTTCATTCCATAAGCCTGGTACCCAGCGAACAATTCATCAGCGCCTTCACCACTCAACGCCACCCGTACATCACGGCTAGCAAGTTCAGTTAAGAAATACAGCGGCACACATGAAGGGTTAGAATCTGGTTCATCCAAATGGTATTGGATCAACGGGAAGTATTCGAAGGCTTCATCGCCGGTAACGACACGAGAAGTATTGTTTAAATCAATTAAATCAGCCAATTTTTTGGCTTCAATCGATTCGTTATAAGACTTGTCCCCGAAACCAATCGAATAGGAATGTTCTGGGCGTAAGACAGCTGTTACGTAGCTTGAGTCCACACCAGATGACAAGAACGAACCAACTTCAACATCGGCAATTCGATGCGCTTCAACTGATTTCACCACGGTATCATCGATTAAATCAACGGTTTCTTCCAAAGTCATATTGGTTTCTTGCTCTTTCACATCCCAATATTGCTGAATGTCTAATTTGCCATCTTTGTAGATAAAATAATGGCCTTCTTTGATCCGATAAACATTTTTGAAGAAGGTTTCATCCAGTGCTGAATATTGGAAGGTCATATAAGGTTTCAAAGCTTCCTTATTTAGTTCTTTAACAAAGTTTGGATGCTGCAAGAAGCTCTTGATTTCTGAGCCGTACATAAACGTTCCATTCATTATGGTGTAATAAAGCGGCTTAATTCCAAAATGGTCACGAGCGCCAAATAATTCTTGTTTTTTCGTATCCCAGATGACGAAAGCAAACATGCCGCGAATTTTTTGTAATAAGTCAATTCCATATTCTTCATAACCATGTAATAGCACTTCAGTATCTGCATGTGTTGTAAACACATGGCCTTTTGCGATCAAATCTTCGCGAATACTTTGGTAGTTATAAATTTCTCCGTTAAAGGTGATAATTTTTGTACCGTCTTCATTTTTGATTGGCTGTGTACCGCCTTCAAGGTCAATAATACTTAAACGACGGAAACCTAAAGCAGCACCTTCATCAATAAATTGTCCAGCGCTATTAGGTCCGCGGTGAACGATTGTATCCATCATATTTTTAACAATTTGTTCTTTTTGCGTTGTATCTGAACGGTCAATAAATCCTACAATTCCACACACAATCTCTACCCTCTTTCAAACATGGTAAACTGATACTCTTTCATATCAACTTTCAAAGTATATCATAGGATTTACGGACTTTCACGAGTGAACGTGATTTCCTATAAAAAAAGCTCAAAAATTTAATTTTTTTCAAAGGGAAAAGAGCAGGGTTTTAAAATGAGTCAGATTTAGAAAGGATTCGCGAACTCGCCAGCTTTCGCTTATTGCTCAAAAGCTAAATCATGAGGCTGAACATGGATATAGCTGCTTATTCATGTGAAAATTTAATCCTTTACACAAGTAAAAAACAACACGCATTTCACCAAAAGACTTTGGAGCAACACGTGTTGTTTCATTATTCAGTAATAGTCAATGGTACTAAGAATGGATAACTGCCAAAAAATTCGATCAACGATTTATTTTTACGATCGGTATTTAGCTTCAGACTACTTGACTCATCCTGTAAATTCTGTTCGATTGTCACCGTCTGATTGCCGTCTAACGCGATCAGGTAACTATTTTCATCAATCTTTTTGAAGTCATAGTTTTCGTTATTCATAGTAGTGATAAAGATTCTGTCCAGCACATCAACTGGTGTCTTATGATGAAGATCTACTGTCAGATCTAGTGGCTTGCTATTATCTAAAAGATTGTCATCAAATTCGAATCCTAGCTCTTTCATATGTGCCATGACATCATTCATTTCACGACTGAACATTGAATTTTGTCCGCTAGTGTAAATATACTTGTTATAGCAATCTCTCAATAACGTCAAAACAGCTTCATCTAAAACAGTGACTTTCATCGTTTCTGGGTAAACTTGCATTAGTTTGATCTTTTCATTGCGGAATTTACCGTCAGAGGTCGGCATCATGAAACTAAAGTTGATAACATTCTCATTAGTTAAGCGATAGGAAAGATTGAAATGCTTGCTTTCCCAAGTTGAAAAATCATTTGTTGAAAGGTAAAGTCCATAATTTTCTAATGGCTTAATCAACTCAAAGGTAATGTATTCCAATAAAGCGCCCTTTGCGATCGCCGAAATCGAAAACTCTTCCTTCAAATAGATTTTACGGAAGTAATCCAACAATGTCGGAAAATCTGATTCCATTAACACCTTTCGGAATTTTAAATCAGCAATTTCTTTTTCTGCATCATCGATTAAGCGAAGTAAATCCTGATAGTTTTCACTGCGATTATCATAATAATTTAGGGAAGAATCACTAACAGGTTTGTTTTGAGGCGTTGCCTTAAAGGTTTCAACGGATTCCTCCGTCGGCTCATCATCGGGGTGAAGAATTTCTTTCTCGCGAATATTCAAGCCTGGTTCTTCAGACTCGACCAGTGCATCGTAAATCTGATTGATTTTATTTTTTTCTTCAGTCATTTATTCTGCCCCCCTGTTTAAGAAATCCTTGATAAAAATTTCAAGTGCGGCATCCATTTCTTCCAAACCGCCGAACCTTTTTTTAATCAAGCGCAGCTCTTTCAATGCAATTGCTTGTTCTAACTCGATTCTGGCAATTTTGTTCTCTAACGCAATCTTTTGTGACTCTCCAGATAGCTGATCGCCAACAAAAGGAGTCCATTCGCTTCGCTGTCTTTTTAGTTCCTTTAGCTTGTCATCGATTACTTCGATTTCTTCTTCGATTTTTTTGCGATTCATAAAGCTTTTCGTTTCTTCAAGCTCAGCCTTGAGTTTTTCCTGATGTGCAATCTTGCCATTTATCTCACGAAGCTCTGATTGAGCGGCAATTGTTTTTGCATCAAAATCATCCTGTTGGTTTTGAAGTTGCAATAGTTGTTCTTTATATTCACCATTCATGACCTTTTCCCATTGTTCACGAATCTCAGGCAATATTTTAATAGTTGGTTGTGTAGCATCGACTTGCAGCACCGACCGGTCTCGATAGTAACTGCCAATCTGATAATTTATCAAAATCGGTGAGACGACATCTCGCATGATCATAAATGGGAACGTCCTCTGAATTTCTTGATCCAATTTGCTTGTCAAAAAATTATCGATTTCATGATTTGCGTTACTGGATTGTTGAATTGAAGCTGGCAATTCATTCCAATAGATCTGGTAAACATCGCCCATACGTTCTTCTTTCATAGCTTCTTCCAACCGTTTGATCTGCCCCATCAACCCACCTAACACATCGGAAGCAGATTCCTTCACTGAATCAAATGATGTTTCAGTTTGAAGTTCTTCCTGTTTCTCTGGAGTCTCCATCTAAGACCCTCCTTCATTTTTAATAGTTAACTATATAATAAATATTACCATAATTATTATTGATACTATTCATTGTGAGAGAAAATATCTAAATATTTCCTTTAGAATCAGAAACCACTCCTCTATTTTACCCTAGCCGAGAGATAATGATAAGCATAAACTGTTGACGTACGTAAAAAAAGATTGTGTCAGACTTAAAAAATGACACAATCTTTTTAATTAATTTGTTAATCCGCTGAAGAAATCTTTAATTTGCTGCCATAAATTTGCAAAAAATCCTTGATTATCTTCCAATGTACCTTTGAGTGAATCACCAAACTTTCCTAGTTGATCAGAGACTTTATTGACCGTTCCTTTAAAATCATCGCTAATTTTATCTAGTTGTTGAATGGATTCCTTGTCTAATACGCCGTCGGTTGTTTGATACTGTTGTGCAAGAGCTACTAATTTGTTGACATCATCTTTCGTTACATATTGGGAAAGATTATTTTTTTCCAATGCATCATTGACAATTTTTTCAACATCTTCTTTCGTCGCCAACTCATTTTGTTTTTCCTTAAGCTCAGCCAATTCCTTTTTAATATCTACTAACGTCTGGTTCAATTGTGCCTTATAGGCTTCATCAGCCTTTTCTTTTTCGCTGTCCGACAGGTTTTGATTTTGACTTTGCTCATTGGCTTTATTGACAACCGATTGTGAAACATCAGAAGTTGTGTCTAATTCGGTCTGTGCTAATTGAGCTCTTTCAGGATCAACAGTCTCGCCATTTGACTCAAACGCTTTATACACACCTGTCAAAGCACTTTCCCCTGTCACTTTTACCACACTAGCAACTTTAACTGTCGCATCAGTAATACCCGCTGTAACTAAAGGATTTTTATATTGATCTGCGGTAATTTGCGTAATATTTTGCGGAGTTAAGATGTTGACATTGATCCCTTTTCCCTGATCTTCTCGATTCACAACTACTGAACTCAACATGACACTATCATCACCGCTGCCGTAGCCTAAATATTTTACTAAATCAGCGCCAGTTGCTTTTTCCATCTTTACGCTGTCTTGATTGATTCCCAATTTATCCATCGTTTCGTTTAATTGTTGCTGATTCAAGCCTGCCCCGGCAACAAATGTTGGTTTTCCCCAACGCTCATTAATTGCTCCATCATTAGTCTCCGCGTGGACTTTAGAACTGCCGATCAATCCAGCACCTATTGAGAGTCCTATACCTGCTAATAAAATATATTTATGAAATTTCATAACAATGCCTCCTGTTTCTTGATAGTCTTATTTTAGCTGATTTACTTCTGTTTACTAACTCAGAACCCTTTTGTTTAAATAATAATTTACCAAACTAAGAATCTCTTAAGCTTTTTATCAGTCTTAAGTTGGAGGTAAAAGTGAATTTCACATGATATAGAAAAAACTTCCCAACAAAAGCTGTTGAGAAGTTTTTGAGAATTACTTTTCTTTTGTCGTAAAATGGATCTTACCTTGATCATCACGTTCCAAGTAAGTTACTTCCTTTAGGTAGCTGAAATGTAGTTCTTTGATGCTGTTATCCTCCAACATCGTCTCGTAACCTTCAAAAATTGCTCGAATGTATTGTTTGTATGCTTGCTTTTTTCGTTGTCGCTTGTTCATAAGACACCGTCCTTCTTGGTTATCTTACCAATCTACGGCTTTTCAGACAAGTATTTTATTGATATGTTTGACTTAAATAGGTCAATAACTCTTTGGATAGATCTGTTGCGGAGGTTCCTTCAGGCTTATTCTCAAGGAACTCAACCACTGAGTAATTCTGTTTCTCGGAATCAAAAGCATATAAGAAACTATTTTCTTGTCCCTTTTCATCTTGCTTTTGTTTGATTTCTGCGGTGCCTGTTTTTGCAGCTAAAGGAATATTTAGCTCAGCCAGGCTGTGGGCCGTTCCATTTTCATCACTGACCACCGCCTGCATATCAGCAGTAATCGTTTCAGCTGAGCTGGCTTTAATAACTTCTTTTTCATTCTTTGTCTCTCTGTCAGCAATCAACTTAGGATAAACCATCGTTCCTTTATTAGGAAAGACGGAATAGGCAGTGATCTGCTGGATTGGATTAAGTAATAATTGTCCTTGTCCATAGCCGGTATCCGCTAATAAGATTTCTGAGTCAAAACTGTCCTTGCTAGAAATTTGTGCTTTATTCATTGCAATCGGTAGATCCAGTTCCTTACCAAAAATAAATTTGTTTAATCCATCTCGGAAAGTTTTTTCACCCATTTTCAATGTCTCTTGCGCCATATAAATATTGTCAGAATAGACTAATGCAGTCCTTAAGTTGACTGGACTAACATCTGAGACACGCGTCACCTGATAGGAACCCCAAGAGCTATCCTTTTGCCATTTCAAACCGTTAATTGCCAACTCCTCGTTCGGATTCAGTGTACCGGCATCCAAGCCAATCGCAGCAGTAATCGTTTTAAAGGTTGAGCCTGGCGCATACCCATTTGCGAAACGACTCATAAAGGGCTGATTTTTATCATTGCTATAAGCTTCGTACTCAGACTGACTAATACCATTCGTCATTTTATTTGGATCAAAACTTGGTGAACTTGCTGCCACTAATAGCTCACCAGTTTTTGGAGCCATCACCACACTTGAACCAGCTTGTCCGTTCAAACTGTTATAAGCGATTTGCTGAGCGCGACTGTCAATTGTTAATTTGACATTTTCACCATCTTTTTTGTCGATCTTCTGCAAGACCTTTTTCTCATTTCCTTTACTATCAGTAATAGCTAGTGATCCGCCATCTTTACCTCGTAGCTGCTTATCCAGAGCCATTTCTAATCCGCTACGACCAATCAAGCTATCGCTAGCAAGTTCACTGTTTTTCTTCATATCCTCGGCAGTCACTTTGCCTACATATCCAATTAGTTGTGCTGCTGCTTCTTTTAGAGGATACGTACGACCAGTTACTTCTTTGACTTCTAACCCTTCTGGTGTTTCCTTCGGTGCATCTGCGGTAGTTTTTAATGGTACAAAGAAATCATCTTGGACCCATCCCTGTGCTAAAGCGGAATCCACATCTTTAGCAGTAATATCTAAACTTTTAGCAATCGCCTCGATTTTAGCCGTCCGTTCTTCTCCAGAGCCAAGATTTTTGGGAACGATTCCCGATTGGTAAACTGTTCCATTCGTGGCAATACCTTGACCGCTACGATCTAAAATCTCCCCGCGAGTCGCTGGATCAACCGCGTAATTGACCTTATCCTTTCCAGACATTCCAGGAAAAATCAAATTCGGTTTCCAATTGATCTCTTTTCCAGCATCTGTTAATGTGCCAGAGTATTTTTGGTTACTTATTTTCCCAAAGCCCGTATTCACTGATAACTTGTAGCTAAATCGATAGGTGCCGTCTTTCTTATCTACCGTCAAATCAGTCATTTTGATATTCGACGCACTGATACCAGAGAAGATTGATTGATACTTTTCGGCTACTTGTTTTTTTGAATAGCCGCTCGCCTTCACTGAATCAGCATTTAGATTTTTGGTGATATCTTGATAGTTCTCTTTTTGCAAGCTTTTAACAAAGGCCTTGACGGTTGCCTCTCCTTGTTTTTTTACTTGACTCGCTTGATAAGCGCGAACACCAAAGAAACCAGCCACCAGTAAAATTATGATCCCAACAATAATAATTGGCAGTTGCTTATTAGTTTGTTTTTTTGTACGTGTACTTCTCTCCATACAGGATTCCCTCCCTAGCTTCTTTCGTCCAGTTTCTTTATACTATAAAAAAGGACGTGTTAATTATGAATCATTGTTACCTATTCATCGGACCAAGTGGTTCAGGAAAAACCAGCTTGGCTGAAAAAGCCTTCGCTCCTGAACAAAAAGTTATTTCGTATACGACACGCCCCCCACGTGAAGGTGAGGAACATGGTCGTGACTACTATTTTGTATCAAAAAAGAAATTCAAGCAAATGGTCAATGATGACCAATTTGCGGAATACGATGTTTATGATGAAGAGTTTTACGGCATTGCTAAATCAACTTTGCGAGAAGCCCTAACTGCCGGTAATTGCTATGATCCGATAACCACAACCGGTTTTATCAATCTACATCGGATTTTTGGTGATCAAATGGTTCCTATTTGGATCAATATTTCGCAAGAAACAATGATCGCCCGTCTTGAAAAAAGAGCAACACCTGAAGAATTAGAGCGCCGTTTAGCAATTTTTCAAGAGGATGTAGAAAGTCTTGAACGATTAAAAAAATTTCCCAATCTGATTATCATCAATGGTGAAGCTACGCTAGAGGAAATGCTGCTTCAATTACGTCAAGCTCTGGATTAATTGAAATGCTTTGCGTTCTCCGTGCTCAAATGGGAAACAGATCATTCCACAATAAACAAACCCTAATTTCTTGATCAAATTCAACATTGGCTGATTAGCGGGGTAGGTATCGATCCGAATGTCTTCAAAGCCTAAAAGCAAAGCCTGCTGAATGGCTGAATTTAGCAATTTTTCCCCTAATCCCAGTCCACGATAATTTTGACTGACTGCGACATGATGCAATGCTACATAAGGTCCATTACTCTGCCATGTCCCATCGATTGCTTCATAGACAGGATCTTTTTCAGCAATCAGCGCAACCGTTCCGACGATCTCACCTTTAAGAGTCAGCACATAGCTGGCTTTTTTTCGTATATCTTCGCGAATCACCCCTTCGTGAGGCTCGTGACCATTTTGCCACTGGGGTGATCCTTGATCCTTCAAATATTGTTTAGCCTGATTGATAATGGTACCAATCTCTGGAATATCCTCATAGGTGCTCAACCGAAAATCAAAATCCTGTTCCTCCAGATCGCTAGTTTTTGCTTCATTGCCAAAGGTTAAGATCGTTTCCGCATCTTTTTTACCCAGAATGCCTCCTATGACTTCTCCCATTTGTTTGGCTTGTCTGACAATAAAATCTTCATCTTCATATCCCATTATTTTTTCCATCCTCTCTGCCAATGATCCCCATGTTCTAAAAAGGCTCCAACCAACTCCAAATGATGTGCCAATGACCATTTCTTGATTGTCCCCAATCCGGGAAATTTTCGCGTTTCTTGGTAGTGTAGTAATTCTTTTAAACCAAGAGTCAGTAATAGCTGATCCTGATTACGAAAATACCATTCAGACAATTTCTCTAATGCTTCGAAAAATTTCCCACTTTGATCCTGCGCGGATTCATTACTATCAGATACAAAATGTTTCACTCTAAGATTAAAGTACGCATCAAAATAGCTAATATGAATGGCAATCGCGCGACTTGGACCACCTTTATCAAAATAATGACTGCCCTCAATTGTGTAATCGCTAAATCCCTTTGAATCAGGTGCTAAATAAAGATGCTCATCGCTATAAAAATCATCTATCTTTTCAGCATAATTAGCAACATTTTTTTTCGCTTGAAAAGCTTCTCTAAGCAAAATTTTATTAGGTACATCTAAAACTCTGAATCTTCCCTGATCTGGGATGACTGTCAGTGCACTGTTTGGGATGGCTAAATCTTTCACTTTACGCGAAGAATGTGCGTTAAATATATAAAGTTCAGCCTCAAAAGGAGCTTCTTTTGCCACGATTTCCGCCATTTTTACGCTGGAATCCGTACTCACTTTCCATTCAAAACGTTTTTCAGTAAAAAGCTTGGCTGTGCCTACTTGAGGATTTGTGATTAAATAGCAAACAAGCTTCTTTTGATCAAACAATTCAATCGTCTTTTTTAATGTAGGTGAATCACGAACAGGTTCGATAATCGGCCGAATTTTTTTCGACCAGCGTACTTCTTTAATTAAAGTATTAACCGCAAGCAGGTCAAATTGCTTGCCACGTAAATAGGGATAATACATAGGCTCACTCCAATGGCTCTGTCGAACGACGCCGAACCTGTCTTTGCTGACGTAAAAAGTCATAATCTTGCTCTAATGCTCGTAATTCTTCTTCTAAACTTTCGATGCGAGCTGCTTGCACATCTTCAATGAAGCGCTGATAGTAATTATTTTCCTGTAGGCTGTCCTTTTCATCCAAGCGTCGCCGCAACTCTTTATAAAGCTGTTCTGTCGAAAAAAAGCTTGTGCCATATGACATGCGCTTCGCTTTTTGGACCTCGCGAAACAGCGAAGCCATGAACCGTTGAGTAAGAGCTGTTTTTTCAACTTGCAAGGCTCTTTTTACTGGTTTCTTTGCAACAAAGAACGTGCCATCAGCAGGAAGTTCATCCGCCTGTGTGTATGGTCGGTAAACTAAAACGCCAATCTCACTTGGAATGTCCTCCAGTACCTTCAAATACAATTCTTCCGTTAAAACAAAATAATTGTAATGCCCAATAAAAGAAAGTTTTGCCTTTGAATAAAAATCAGCTCTTGTCACCTTAAGCTCATAGCAACGCCACTCTGTAGTATCTGGTTTAAAAAAACAAGCTAGTGTATCGACAATTCCTTGATCATCTGGCATTGTGACTTCTTCAACGACGATGCCACCAAGTTCAATACAATAATAATAAAGTGCCTTCTCGATTTCTTGTGTTAATGTTGTTTTCATCTTCTCACCATGGGAACGTATTTTCGTAAACTTTAGCATAATTGTACTAAAAAAAACAGAGGTTGCCCTCTGTTTTAAATAAAATATGAAAGATCACTAGCTGGACTTGGATAGGCGAAGATAAATTTTTCAATTTCTTCATGTGTCATTTTCTTTGTTAAAGCGATCAAGAGATAATTGATGACTTCATCTGCTAATTGACTTAAACAAGTTATAGCAGCGATTTTATCTTCTTCATCATAGACAAACTTGATTTTTGCCCCTTGATCGTTGATTCGCTGATAAGTGTACCAGCTGGACAAATCCATTGTTTGTGAATGGTATTTTTCCGGATGAGCAGTAAGCTCTCTTTCGCTTATCCCTAATCTTGCAAGACGTTGATCTCCAAAAACGATCGTCGGAATTAATGGATATTTGATCGCTTCAGCGGAGTCCGCCATAGCTTTGACAACATAACCTGCTTCAAAACTTGCTACAGGAGTCAGTTTTGGTTGACTCTTCGCTACAACATCTCCGCAAGCAAAAATATTTTTTTGTGTGGTACGTAAATGATCATCAACTTTTATTCCTTTTTTATCATAAGTAACACCGGCTTTTTCTAAATTCAAAGCCTCCACGTTTGGTATTCGACCAGTGGCACCGAAAACTCTGTCAGTGATCAGTTCAAAATCTTCACCCGTGATACGATATTGCGGATGATTCAAATCAATTGCTTTTGTATTTACATTAAAGTGAAAATGAACGCCCTCTGATTTCATATGCTCTACTAAAGCTGTCACCAGTTCTTGATCAAATTCTTTCAATGGACGATCATTGTGATGAATAATATGAACCTCTGATCCAGTAGCACTAGCAATCACGGCCAATTCGAAAGCAATATACCCTGCACCGATAAAAGCAATTTTTTCAGGTAAATGTTCTAAAGCTAAAAAATCCGTACTGCTTTGCAGCAAGTGCTGTCCATCAATCGGCAACACAGATGGCCTTTGGCCTGTTGCAATCAAAAATTGATCAGATGCTAAAATTTTATCATTAACGATGATTTGATGAGCATCAATAAAACTGGCCTGACCTGTATAACGATCAATTTCAGCTGCATCTATGCCATCTTTAGTATTTTGCGGAACACTGTCTGTATAGCTTCTCTTAAAGGTCATCAAATCTTCCCAAATGATTTTAGGTGTTTGTTCAAAGCCTTTGCCAACCATTGTCTCAATTCGTTTTTGCGCCTCTACTCCGCTCATCAGCATTTTTTTAGGGTCACAGCCACGATTAGGGCAAGTACCTCCCCATAGATCCGATTCAATAATTGCTACTTTTCTTCCCTGCTCCTTGAAACCGTAAGCAGCGGAATTTCCAGCAGGACCGCTGCCAATTACAATCACATCATATTTTTCCATTGTTAGTCCTCCATATTCTCATGCCGCATACCATTTTATTTCACTCAAACTTAAAAGGTGTCGTAATATATTATTAGCCGGCTTCTTGACTTAAATAACGGAACACATCGCTCCGATTAATGATGCCAATTATTTTGCCGTTTTGCTTCATTGCAAAAGCATCATGCTCGGCTAATAGATCAAAGACTTCGCTCAAGCTGGTATTAATAGATAATGCTAATAACTCAGAGGCTGCTGTTTCTGATTTTTGATAAAAGCCGCCATTATATAAGACTTCTAATGTTTGTGTATACACTTCATCCGTTGTTTCATCAAAGAATTCTTCCACAAATTGATTGGCTGGATGTTTTTGAATCTCTTCAGGTGTATCACACTGAATTAATTTCCCTTCATGCATGACCGCGATTCGACTGCCGATCTTCATTGCTTCCTTCATATTATGAGTCACGAAGATTACGGTATTACCTAACTTTTGATGCAATTCTAATACAAGGTCTTGAAGACTTGCGCGTGAAATTGGATCAAGTGCGCTAAACGGTTCATCCATTAAGACAATGTCCGGCTCTGATGCCAGCGCACGAATGATTCCGATCCGCTGTTGTTGACCGCCTGAGAGCTCGCTTGGCATCCGATCTCTAAATTGATCAGGATCCATATCAACCTCCCTCAATAGTTGGTCAACACGTTTATTGCGTCGTTCCTTATCCCAGCCGAGCATGTCAGGAATGACTTCAATGTTTTCCTTAACACTCATGGTAGGAAATAAAGCAATCTGCTGTAAAACATAGCCAATCTGCCAGCGTAGCTTCTGAATATTGTAATCTTTGATTCGTTTTTCTTTAAAGTAGAGATTCCCGTCGGTCGGTTCAATCAAACCATTGATCATTTTTAGCGAAGTCGTTTTTCCACTTCCTGAAGGACCAACTAAGACAAAAATTTCTCCTTTTTTCACTTGGAAGTTCAAATCCTTTAAGACAACATTGCCTTCGAACTCCTTGCTTACATCTTTAAATTCAATAATTGATTCCATTTATTTCTCCTCCCCAATGATTTTTTCTTTCACCAAGAAGTCATGAGCAACTTTAGCTGGCTGTTCCTTTTTCACATTCACTAGATAGTTCATTTCGATCATTTGATCTTCAGTAATCTTGCCTGCCAAACGATTCAAGGCTTTGACAATGTCGGGATGTTTATCAGCAAACTCCTTCTTCATCAATGCAGCACCTTGGTATGGTGGGAAAAGATGAAGATCATCCTCTAAGGTCACCAGATCATATTGCTTGATCTCACTATCCGTTGAGTATGCATCAATCACATCGACGTCACCATTATTGATTGCTTGATAACGCAGTGCAGGTTCCATACTTTGAACCGAACTTAATTTCACGCCATATTTATCTTGAATTCCACGATAACCGTCTTGACGATCAATAAATTCCAAAGTAAAGCCAGCTTTCAATTGATCTTGTTGTCCCTGCAATTGAGAAATTTTAGTGATTCCACGTTTTTCTGCTTCACTTTTCTTCATCGCTAAAGCATACGTATTTTCATAATCCATGGGTTTTAATAAACGCATATCAAATTGCGAAGCTAGTAATTTGTTTGCTTCTTTGTACGTCTTTTCTGGTGATAAATTATCCGGCGTGCTTTTAGGAACCTTGACTAAGCTTTCTAAAACAGTACCTGTAAATTCAGGATAAATATCGATTTGATCACTTTTCACCGCGCTAAATAAGAAACTGGTTTTTCCAAAATTAGGCTTTAATTCCACATTGATCGAGGAATCTTCATCCTTGATAACTTCCTTATACATATTGATTAAAATGTCTGGTTCAGAACCTAATTTCCCGGCAATTGTTACTGTCTCACTGCCAATTGGATTGTTTTGAGCGAAAAAGATTCCGCCAATGCTCAAACAAATAACTCCAAGAGTGATCAGCGTTACTTTCCCGCTTCGATTTTGTAGAAAACGGATCAAGGTACTGAAAATGATGGCTAGTAAAGCGGAGCTGATGGCCCCAATTAACGTCAAGTTTGGATCGTTACGGTCGATTCCCAGCAAAATGAAAGTACCGAGGCCGCCTGCTCCAATCAAGGCGGCCAATGTTGCAGTACCGATGATTAAGACCAAGGCAGTCCGAACTCCGGAAATAATGACTGGCATCGCCATAGGTAATTCAACTCGCATCAATTTTCGCATGCGTGACATTCCGAAAGCATCAGCCGCCTCTTCAATTGATGGATCAATCTCAGCCAATCCAATATAAGTATTTTGAAAAATCGGCAATAATGCATAAACTACTAGGGCGATCAAGGCGGGAACTGTACCAATTCCAACGAAGGGAATCAGCAACCCTAGTAATGCCAATGACGGAATTGTCTGTAAAATACTAGTAATTTGTAAAACGACCTCGGCTAATTTTTTTCGTTGACTCAATAATATCGCCAACGGAATCGCGATCACTATGGCAATCAACAGAGCGCTTAACGAGATGGCTAAATGCTCAAAGATCGCCGATAGCAGATCGTCTTTTCTTTCACTAAAGGTATTAATTAATTCATTCATAAAATATCCTTTCAAATTTATGACTTGTTCTCATTATAACTTAATCAAAAACGGAGACAAAAAGATCGGCTCGCTCAAAAAGTAGTATAATAATGATTGGAAATTATTCAGGAAATAATAGTTCTGATAAAACGAGAGAATGCCTAAGATTTGGCACAAGGAATGATGTTTAATAACTGTAACTGAATAATTTGAAAAAGAAAGAAGGAGAAAAATGAAATCAATTGATGAATTAAAACAAATTCAGCGTACAACCCAAGAAAAAACTTATTCTTATCTGAATTCTCACCATTATAATTGGTTTAAAGCAATAGATTTGAATTTATTGAATAGCGATGGCTTCACCAATTATTTTTTACGAATCAAACAAAATGAACCAGAAATTTTTGAGGAATTACAGGAAAAAGTACTGAATGCGACAATTACGAGCTTTAAACAAAATTTGTCTGATTCGGATAGTTTTGTTCTGGTGACCGCCTCCTGGGCAAATGGTTTTGTTCCTGAAAATGCTGAAGCAGCGATGCAGGACCTTGATCGTTATTTGAAACAATACACTATTCAAAAAGACCCCTTGATTGGAATCAATCAAATGAATGCAGATCTAAACCAAGTCTTGATGCAGCATCTTCCAAAAGTTCGGCGACAGGATCTGCGCTTGATTTATCGGCTGCTTTTATTAAAAGAAGCTTCGGAAAAAGACGTTCAGACTGAACTTTCGTCATTAAATGATCCTACTAAAATAAGAACTACGGCCGCTCTAAAACTTTTTCGAAGCCTCTAAAGTAAAAAGAAACGACATATGATGGTCGTTTCTTTTTTTCTTACTTTTCTGCCGAAGCTATCATCACATGCCACTGTTTTAGCTCATAGCGATAAAGTCCGCTTTGAATGACTGGGTCCGCGTCTGAAATGGCTTGCGCCTCTGCTAAATTTTCAGCTTCAAACACTACCATGGCTCCATCGATTATCTCCGTTGCCATATCGCCAAATACTCCAGCAGTTAGATAACGTCCCTTCGATAGTTGTTTTAAATAAGCTGCAGAATCTATCGCTACCTTTTCAATGACCGCGTCCTCACTATTTTTGAAGTCAATCCGAACAAATAACATCTTTCCCGATTTCATTTCATTATCCCCTTTCTATAATAAATAGTTATTTTCTTTATTGGCTGCCTGCAATCGGTGGAGCTCGTATGTAGCATAACCGTTAACAATTAAGGGTTCTTTTTGACAGATTGCTTCGGCTTCTTCATAGCTGTTTGCCTTCAGAATAAACATTCCAGCCATTCCTGGGTAACCCTTAAACGCTCCAGCTAGTTCGATTGTGCCTTCTTCATCCAGTTTTCTTAAGTTTTCGATATGCTCAGTAACTCCTGCCTTATTTAAACGGCGATATTCTTTGGTTTTCTTAATCAACATGACATATAGCCATTCCTCCATTAGTTCTCCTCCTTGTTATATTGCTGAGCAATTTTCAATGCTCGTTTTTTAACTTCTTCTCGCGCTTTTAATGGTTCAAGTATCTCTACATAAGGTCCAAATGAAAGTAAACGATGATACGTCCATTCGTTCAGTGGATACCTAACCGTCACTAAATAGCTATCATCCGAACATCGCTTCACTTCATCTTCATGAAACTCATCAAATAAACGATAAGCCATTTCTGGTAAAAATCGAAGCTTGAAAAATACGTATTCAGTATTGCAGTCAGAATGAGCTAAAGAAAAATCTTCAGGTAGCGTTCGGTCAAAATTTTGTTCTAAAACATGTATCCTTTTCATCCGGGACAATCGAAAAATTCGTATATCCTGTTTATCGTGACAATAGCCAATAATATACCAAGCATGGGACTTAAAGCTTAAACGAAGCGATTCCACTTTTCTTTCAGATCGTTGCAATTCAGAATTGAAATAATCGAAGGCTAGAATATATTTTTGAGTAATCGCTCGACGTAATTCAGAAATCGTGATTTTCTCGTCCTCACTGCTTCCCCAATAACTAAAATCAATTTCTAGCCAGTCATCAGCTGGCGTCTGATTAAAAAGTGCACCGATTTTCGTTAGCACTTGATCCGCGTCAGAGTAATTTGATGCTTGTAAAATCTGTAACCCCTGATAAATCTGTAATTGTTCCTCGGTCGTCAAAAACGATTCATTTAAGCTGTATCCATCCATCAATGAAATACCGCCTCCTGCGCCCTTTTTCGAAATAATAGGAATGTCAGACAAGCTCAGAGTTGTAATATCACGATAAATCGTTCGCCTAGAGACACCAAAGTAATCCGCCAATTCTTTTGCAGTAACTTGTTTTCGATTAACGATGTAAAAAATCATTCGTACTAATCGTTCAATCTGCATAATGCTCCTTCCTTTCGCTTAAAACTATACTAATACTAATGAGACAATAAGCTGTCATATTAAAAATAAAAAAACAGAAAAAACACTTTCAATCATGTTTTTTCTGTTTTATTTCAATCGAATAATCTCGCGCTCAATCAGTGCAAGGGAAAGTTTTAAGGCTTTAACTCGTTCCTTTGACAGCGTAATTTGGGCTTTCACATTTTTACCTGCAGTTTGCTTTTCCTCTAATGAAATGATTGCCTGCTCAATTTTATGCAGTGTTGAAGCTAGCGACTTCTTCGCAGCCAAATAATCGGCCAATTCATAATCTTCCAAGTGCATTCGCCTCCTTAGTTCAATTATAGCAAAAAAAATCTCCTCTCAAGAAAAGAGGAGACAAATTTCTAGATATATTAACGGATGCCTAGTGCAATTCGCGCGTAACGACTCATTTTATCCGTTGTCCACGCTGGGTACCAAACAAGTTTTACTTCTACATTGGTAACTTCAGGAATCTCAGCCAATGCTGATTGGATATTGTCAGTCAGGATATCTGCTAACGGACAGCCCATAGTGGTCAAAGTCATCTTGATGACAGTATTCCCAGTCTGTTCGAAATCTACTTCATAGATTAAGCCAAGGTTAACGATATCGATACCTAACTCAGGGTCAATCACTGACTCTAAAGCAGTCAAAATAGTTTCTTTAATTTCAGCTATTTCTGCATCGGTCCATTTTTGTGTGTTCTCTTCCACCTGCTCCACTCCTTTCGAGTTTCAAGAAGTATTTTACTCTATCTTGATGCTTTTGTAAATGAGAATTGAAGCCTGTTCATTCTCATTTAAGAATTGTTACTTACTATTTTGTGACTTCTTCAATTGAAGTTGTTCATCTTGTGTTAAGAAAGTCCCGACAACCGAATCTGTAGCTACGATATTAGTGAAGGACTGAGGGTCAACATCTGCAACTACCTGCTTCAATGCATATAATTCATAACGGGTAAAAACAATCATAATCATTTCTCGTTCACTAGAACTGAACCCTCCACGTGCTTGAATGACAGTCATTCCTCGTAGAAGTTCAGTATTTAAAGCCGCCCGCATGTCAGCGCTTTTACTTGTTGTAATAAAAGCAGTCATTTTTTGGTGACTAGTATGAACATAATCGACAACCGTACTCATAGTAAAAATCGTAATGATCGTATATAAGGCGCTTTCCCAGGTGAAAAAGAAGCCTGCAACAACCACGATGACACCATTTAAAAGCATCATATAATTTCCGACAGTTCGGCCAGTCGTTTTTGATAAAAGCAATGAAACGATATCCAGTCCGCCTGTTGTAAAACCAAATTTTAACGATAATCCAGCGCCGATTCCCAACAATACACCACCAGTGATCGCATTCATCAATACATTATCCGTGACTTGACCAGTAGGAACAATCGTCGTAAAGAACGACATCGCAATCACATTGGCGAAACTTAAAATCATTGCTGACTTTCCTAATTTAATAAACCCTAAAATGAATACTGGAACATTTAGAAGAAAGATTAAAATCCCAGTATCAATGGATAAACCAACATTTGAGAGCAAATGCTCTACGATTTGGGCAATCCCAGTCATACCCGCAGAAAAAACATTTGCTGGAATTAAGAAATAATTTAGTCCAACAGCACCGGTCAGACCTGTAAATAATATGACAAGGATTTTTTTTGTTAAATCCTTTGATGTATAATTAATAACCTTCTGCATCCATGATTCCCCTTTCATTTAAAACCTCTAATAGAATAACAGGTTCTCTCATCAATAATCAATCTTTTTCCATAATAGATTGGAGAATAATTATGGCTTTCTTAGCAATTTTTGATAAACTATAAGAAATGGATTGGAATGTCCAAATGTAGGATACACGGCATTCGAATCCTTAGGAAAAATAAGCAGCTAAAGCAAACAAGGAGGATGTCTATGGCTAAAGATGCAAGCTTTGATATTGTTTCGGAACTGAATAAAGAGGAAGTCAAAAACGGTGTGCAAATTGCGCTAAAAGAATTAAAGAATCGCTTTGATTTTAAAGGTAGTCTCTTTGACATTAAGCTAGAAGGAAATCAGTTAGTCATAAAGGCTGAAGACGAATACAAAGTGGAGCAAGTCAAGGACGTACTTTTCAGCAAACTAATTAAACGCGGTGTTCCTTTGAAGAACATTCAGTTTTCTGCTTCAGAACACGCGTTAGGCGGAAATGCTCGCCAAGCAGCAGAATTAGTAAATGGAATCGATAGAGAAAGTGCTAAAAAAATCACGACAGCGATCAAAAACAGCAAAATCAAAGTAAAAGCACAAATACAAGAAGACCGACTGCGAGTGACTGGAAAAAGCCGTGATGATCTGCAACAGGTCATTGCATTAGTAAAAGATATCGAACTACCGATTGACGTACAATTCATTAATTACCGTTAAAAACGGTTGTGACAGATGGGGGCAGCTTCACGAAATTTCGACTTATTTTTCAAAGAAACTATTTCTGGAACATACCTCAACATACCGCTTATTCAGAAAAAGGAGCTGTGACAAGTCTTTTGTCACAGCTCCTTTGCCTTATTTGAAGCTAATTGCTGGTTGTTAGGGAATTGTTTGGTATTTCGTTTGCGATATTTTTATCAATGATCAAGATTGAAGAGAATAAATTTATCGCTAGAATATTTATTCCCTTTCTTGCCAAAATTCGCGTGACGCATGTTCTACCTCTGTTGCTCCGTATACTATTTTTCGATCTGACCAGCTAACTGGCAACAGCTTTTGATAGTGTGGATTGGTATAACGCTGATCGAGTAACAAAATGATTCCTTGATCTTCCATTGTTCGAATCACACGACCAGCAGCTTGAATAACCTTGTTCATACCTGGTAACTGGTACGCATAGCTAAATCCTTGATTGCGTTTCTCATCGTAGTATTCTTTGATCAATTCTTGTTCATGGTTGACTTGTGGCAGTCCTACACCGACTACCACGGTTCCAATCAAACGTTCGCCAACTAAGTCAATTCCCTCTGAAAAAATCCCGCCTAACACGCAAAATCCAATCAGCGTTCTCTCAGGCTGATCGACAAATGCGGCCAAAAAATCCTCTCTTTCCGCCTCATTCAACTTTGAACCCTGAATCTGAATCGCATATTCTGGATAAACGTCGTGGAAATAATCTGCCACCTGGTCTAAGTATTGAAAGGATGGAAAGAAAACAAGATAGTTGCCTGTTTTTGTTTTTACCAATCGTTCTATAGACGCGGCAATTTTGGGAATACTTTGAGTGCGCATTTGATAGGTCGTTTGGATACTGGCATCTACCAAGACTAAACGATTTTCATTTGGAAAAGGACTTGGCAAACGATAGGTTAAACTATCCTCACCTCCGCCTAAAACCTCTTGATAATAATCTAGAGGTGAAAAACTAGCAGAAAATAAGATACTGCTACCGACCTTCTCCATTGTTTGCTCTAAAAACCAAGAAGGATCAATACAATACTCTTTTACAATCAAATCATAGCTCTTATGTTCAACGGTTGTTTGATAGTGATCGTCGTAGAATTCGCTCATCCGCGTGAAACGGATAATTTCAAAATAGACTGGCAGCATTTTCTGCTGCGCTGGATGATCGGGGTTTTCTGCCAGCCATTCCTTGATCTGTTCTTGTAATTTAAACAAACTATTGATCAAACTTTCAGGAGCAGCCTGCTGATGGTGATAGGCCTTGCCCTCTAGCGATTGATGGATTAGTTCAAACTCATTATCAACTCTGGTAAATGCTCTGTTCAATTTTTTAAAGGATTTATCTAAGTCTTTTTGCATCTGCGCGATATTTTCCCTAGAAATACTAGCCGAGTACATTTCTTTTGAACGATTGACTAGATTATGAGCTTCATCAACTAACACTAAATTTGTTTTATTCTCTTCTTCAAAGAAACGGCGCAAATAAACCGTTGGATCGAATAGATAATTATAATCACCAATGACCAAGTCACAAAAACGACTAATATCTAATGACAATTCAAAAGGACACAGCTCATGCTTTCGGGCGTATTTTTCAATGACTGGACGTGTATATTGATCATCATTGTTTAACATATCCCAAAGGCCGTCGTTGACCCGATCATAATATCCCTTCGCGAAGGGGCAATGCTCTGGTGTACAGTTGCGTTCTGTTAAAAAACAAATCTTGTCCTTGGCCGTCAATGTGACGCTTTTTACACGAGCGTCTTTTTTCGTGATTTTCGTGACTGTTTCTTCTGCTACCTGACGGGTAATAGTTTTAGCGGTTAGATAAAAAATCCGCTCGCCTAATTCTTCACCCATCGCCTTGAATGTCGGGAAAAGAGTTGACATGGTTTTGCCAGTTCCCGTCGGTGCTTCCACATACAGTTTTTGCTGGGCATGAATCGTTTTATAGACAGCCGCGGCCAACTCTCTTTGACCTGCTCGATAGGTATCGAATGGAAATGCTAGTGACTTTAACGAGTTATTACGTGTTTCTCGCCATTGCATTTGAAAAACTAGCCAGTTCTCATATCGCTCAATCAAGTCATTGAAAAAATCTGTCAGTTCTTCAAAGCTGAAGGTCCGAAGCTGACGCGTGATCTTTTCTTCCGTTGTTTGAAAATAGGTCAAACGCGTACCGATTTCCGTTAATTCTTCTTGCTCACTATAAATATAGGCATAAACCATCGCTTGATAGAAATAGAGATCGATAATTCCCGTCTCAAGCTCTTCAAAGGGGGTTTCCGAAGTTTTAATTTCATCAATAATTATTTTATCATCTTCTAAATAGATACCATCTGCTCGTCCTTCGATTTGAACGGCAGTTTCAGCAATCTCAAGTGGCTTTTTCAACCAAACCTCTTTTTGGTAGCCTTCGCCCGCTTCTTTTTGCAATTGACGATGAATTCGGGCGCCTTCTTGAGGTGTATGATTACTGTTTTTTCCTTCATCAATACTACCGCGACGCAAGATAAATTCAACGAGTTCGCGAATCGCTATTTTTTTGACTACCATACACTTACCTCATTCTTCGTTTCTATTCAATGATTCTCAAAATCATTTTGCTGTTTCACCATAGAAGATTTTCAATCACTCGTCAAGTTTTATTGATACTTCTTTTTTATCAATCGCTTTATATGGATAGAAATGAATATTGGAAGCTCTTGATTTAAATCCATACTCGTCACTCTCATTAAAATGATTCACAAAAAACCTGATTGAAATGTCAAAATCGGTCAGAGGAGCCGCAATTTTTTTACTTTTAAGGTATAATGAAGAAGGAATTCGTGATTCTAAGTTTATTGACACTCATTTTGAGTCAGCAATAGTGAATCGAATCAAGAAATATACTTTTAGTTTTCAGGGGGAAAATAAAAATAATGATTCAAATCGAAGGTTTTGTTACTGGAATCGCGCAAGAAAATTGCTACTTGATTCATAACGAACACAATTTATTGATCGTTGATCCTGGCTCAGAGGGGGATCGCTTGATTCAAGAAGTCAAACGCATTGGAAAAACTCCGCAAGCTATTCTTTTGACGCATACGCATTATGACCATATTGGTGCGGTTGAACAGCTGCGAAATAACTATGAGATACCAGTATATGTGAGTCCACTGGAACAACAATGGCTAGGCGATCCAATCTTAAATCTTTCTGGACTTGGGCGCCATGATAATATGCCCGACCTGATCGTTCAACCAGCGGAATACGAATTTGAAATGAAGGAGTATACAATTGGCGATATGACTTTTCAGGTTGTACCGACACCAGGACATTCGATTGGCAGCGTTAGCTTCATTTTTGATGATTTCGTGGTAGTTGGTGACGCGCTGTTCAAGGGAAGCATCGGACGCACGGATCTTTATACCGGCGATATGCAGCAATTGCTCTACAGTATCAAAACATATCTCTTCACTCTTCCGCGGGAATTGCCAGCTTATCCAGGGCATGGGCCTGCAACGACGATCGGTCATGAGATCGATACGAATCCTTTCTTTAACTAATCAACTTTTTGGAGGTTTTAAATATGGCAGAAACAAATCTTTATATTGTTCGACATGGTAAAACAATGTTCAATACGTTGGCTCGAGTGCAGGGCTGGTGTGACACTCCCCTTACTCAGAGCGGGCGTGACGGCATTCACTATGTTGGTTTGGGCTTGCAAGACACGAAGTTTGAAGAAGCTTATTCCAGCGATTCGGGTCGAGCAATCGAAACCATGCGCATTCTTTTGAGCGAACATCCTGACGGAAAAGATATTCCTTATCACGTTGATCCCCGTATTCGGGAATGGTGCTTTGGTTCTTTAGAAGGTGGTTTTGATGCAGAGATGTGGGGTGTTTTACCACGAGTATTGAACTTCAAGACTGAAGATGAGCTTTTTGCAACTGAAGTAACTTTTGAGGAAATCGCCAATGCCGTTTTCGCTGCTGATACAGCAAACTGGGCAGAGCCTTATGAAAAGCTGCGTGATCGTGTATGGCAAGGTTTTGAAGATATTGCTCAACATCGGGAAAAGCAAGGTGGCGGAAATGTCCTCATCGTTTCTCATGGGTTGACGATTGCTTTCTTATTAAGCTTAATCGATTCAAAGCAGCCGGTTCGTGCAAACCTGCTTAACGGCAGTATCAATCGTTTGCGTTACGAGAATGGAGAATTCTCCATCCGCGCAATCAATGATATCAGTTATATGGAACGCGGAAAAACCATCTCAGATCAAATTGACGAATAGAAATTGGAACTGTCGATATCTTATCGGCAGTTTTTTTCTTATAAAAAGCTTAGCCTTTTTTCGATGGTCTTTTTAAAGGTGAAACGGTATACTAATGATTGTTATTAATTTGAAAGGACGTAAACTATGCTTATTGCCAATATTTTTAAAGCAATTATTCTTGGGATCGTCGAAGGGATTACCGAATGGTTGCCAATTTCTTCCACGGGTCATTTGATTTTAGCAGATGAGTTCATCAAGATGAATATGAGCGCTGCTTTTACTGAAATGTTCAATGTTGTAATTCAGTTAGGCGCTATTTTAGCTGTGGTGGTTTTATATTTCAATAAACTCAACCCCTTCTCATCTAGTAAATCGCATCAGGAAAGAAATGATACTTGGACATTATGGTTCAAAGTAATTATCGCCTGTTTGCCTGCTGCGGTGATTGGATTGCCGCTAGATGATTTTTTAGAGGCCCATTTTCACAAATTCTTACCAGTAGCGATCATGCTGATCGTTTATGGGATCGCCTTTATTGTTGTTGAAAGACACAATAAAACAAAAACACCTAAATGTACCAATTTAAATGATTTTACCTATAAAGCTGCATTGATTGTTGGAGCCTTTCAGCTGCTATCCTTGATTCCCGGAACTTCACGTTCTGGAGCAACGATTTTAGGGGCTATCATTATCGGAAGCTCACGCTTTGTAGCAACGGAATTTTCTTTCTTCTTAGGTATTCCAGTAATGTTTGGTGCTAGTGGATTAAAAATCGTCAAATTCTTGTTGAATGGAAATAGCTTTGGTATTTCAGAAATCGTTGTTTTATTAGTCGGTATGGTGACTGCCTTTGTTGTTTCGATCATTGCTATCAAATTCTTGTTGGATTATATTAAACGAAATGATTTTACCGTTTTTGGCTGGTATCGAATCGTTCTAGGAATCATCTTGATCGGCTATTGGCTGATTGCTATGTAGTATCTAAAATGAATACAAAAAAAGTTCCAGGCTTGAAACATTGAGCTTGGAACTTTTTTTGATTTATTAATTAAACATCGTATTTAATGTGAAATCATTTGCCTATTTCTATTTGCATAGTGATTTCTCAACAAGGTTAATAATACTAATTATAAATTGGAAACAAAAAGAAAATTTTCTTCACATCGTTGATATGATAGCTTTCACTAGCTTAATTACTAATGATAGTCATTCTCAAATCTAATTGATAATTACTTTCGTTCTCAATTAGCGGATTTTATTATCATTTATCTAGGCTGCTGTGTTACTATAATGGTGAGGATAGCTAGTGAATTAATTTCACAGCTTACAAATACGAAAGGAGGAAAAGTGATGAGTAAAAAAGAACGAAATGCTTTTCTCTCTACCCTTTTCTGTTTAGTTTTTTTAATTATTGGAAAAATGCTGATTGCGCTTTCCCAATCAATCTATCCGCTCTTTTTTGTCTTGGCGATCATTAGCGGTGGTTGGAAACAGACCTATGAAGGACTCAGTGAATTAATTCATGAACGTACGTTGAATGTCGATTTATTAATGGCGTTAGCCGCAATCGGTGCCTGTTTAATTGGAAACTGGTTTGAAGGAGCGATGCTGACCTTTATCTTCTGTTTAAGCGGTGCTTTGGAGGAATACGCTACTAACAAAAGTACTAAGGAAATCACAGCTTTGATGAATGTAGCTCCAAATGAGGCGATAAAAATCGTCGATGAAAAACACATTACGATTCCTGTCGAAGAATTAGCCATTGGTGATTTTGTTTTCGTACCAAAGGGCCAAGCAATCCCGATAGACGGTCGCATGCTATCTTCTTCTTCAATTGACGAGTCAGCAATTTCGGGAGAATCTGTTCCCGTAGAAAAATCCGTAAATGATGATGCCTTCAGCGGAACGATTAATCTAGGTCAGGCTTTTACATTAGAAGTGACCAAAACCAGCGATGATACCTTGTTTGCCCAGATTCTGAAATTAGTTGAAAACGCTCAAAATGAACAAAGTGCTACTGCAACGTTCATTGAAAAAATTGAGAACGTTTATGTGAAGATCGTTCTGATCGCAGTTCCTTTAATGATTCTATTGACTCACTTTGCGCTTGGTTGGAGTTTTACAGAAAGCTTCTATCGCGGAATGGTGCTGTTAGTGGTTGCTTCACCTTGTGCTTTGGTAGCCTCTGCTACTCCGGCGACACTTGCAGCGATCTCCAATGGTGCAAAAAAAGGCATCCTGTTCAAATCCGGAAAAACCCTTGAAAAATTAGCTGAATTGCGAGCAATCTCCTTTGATAAGACGGGAACATTGACCCAAGGAAAACCAAGAGTAACAGATTACAAAACATTTTCTGATGAACCTGTCATCCCACAATTATTTTACTCGATGGAACGACAATCTACTCATCCATTAGCCGTTGCAATTACCAATTTCTTTAAGGATGAAAAAACGCTGGAACTACAGGTGGAAGAAAAGGCCGGTTTCGGGTTACAAACTACCTATCGCGGCGAGACCTGGCAATTAGGAAAACCAATGAAGAATCAGCAGCATCCCCTCGTTGAACAATGGCACAACGAAGGTAAAACAGTCGTTGTTCTTAGTAAAAATGAAGAAATCGTTGCGCTTCTGGCCTTGATGGATTTGCCTAAACCATTTACCTCTGAAGTAATCTCCTACTTTCAGGAACAAGCAGTCGAAACAGTAATGCTTACTGGTGATAATCTTGGAGCAGCGAAATATGTCGCTCAACAGTTAGGCTTAAATGATTATCACGGCGGCTGTCTCCCTGCTGATAAAACCGAGCTTGTAAAGCAGCAGCAAAAAGAATATACCATCAATGCGATGGTTGGCGATGGGATTAATGATGCCCCTGCTCTCGCCACTGCTAGTATAGGAATTGCCATGGGAGAAGGAACAGATGTGGCAATGGAAGTTTCTGACATGGTTTTAATGAAAAATGATTTGACTAAACTGATGTACAGTCATCGTTTAGCGAAGAAAATGAGACGAATCGTTCGGCAGAATATTATCTTCTCTTTATGTGTAATCGTCTTGTTAATTGCTAGTAATTTTCTTCAATTTCTCACCCTTCCTTTAGGAGTCGTGGGACATGAAGGAAGCACCATTTTAGTGATTCTAAATGGACTACGAATGCTGATGCCATTAAAGGAACCTGTCAGCTTGGATGAAACAAGATGCAGCTCTTGCCCGCTTTATAAGGCAGAACATTAGAAAGAAGCAGAATCGATTCCGATTCTGCTTCTTTTGAGCCCTGCACTTTGTAAATCATGACCAGAAACTAACATAAAACAATTTCCTTTATTTTCTGTTAAGGAAAAAAACTTGTCACGATTTTATTGCATTAAAAAGCGGCTTTATGTATAATGAGTAATGTTGAATTGTACGGTATTAACCGTATAAGACTGAATTCGGAGGTGAAATCCATGCCAAACATTGAATCTGCAATCAAACGTGTCCGCACTAGCGAAGCTGCTAACGCTAAAAACTCATCACAAATGAGCGCAATGCGTACTACTGTTAAGAAATTCGAAGAAGCTGTTGCTGCTGGCGCTGAAAATATGAACGACCTTTACAAAGAAGCTGCTAAAGCAATCGATATGGCTGAATCAAAAGGTTTGATCCACAAAAACAAAGCAAACCGTGATAAAGCACGTCTTGCTAAAAAATTAGCTAAATAATAAAAACCGATCGTTTGATCGGTTTTTTTATTTGTTCTTATAAAGATGAGGTTGTGACAGAAGTGGTCAGCTTCAAGAAATAAGAAGGAATTTCCGAAAATTGTTTCTCAAATTTTTGTGAAATTTCGGCTTATTTCCGAATGCTAGTTCTGCTTAGTGAAACTTAGCAGTAACTGTATGCGGAGCTTGCGTAGAAGAAGCTACTTCTGGAACACCGTTTATTCGGAAAAAGGAGCTATGACAAGTCTTTTGTCACAGCTCCATGCTTTATTTATTCGTTAGTTCTTCATAACTTTTCACGCGTTCTTCCATATCTTCAACTGTTTGATTCAACATCTCTGCTACTAACGTTTCATCTTTCTTTATGTTATGCAAAGCAGAGAAGCGAGTCTGACCTTCTAAGAATTCATTCATCTTGCTGAAGTCCGTTTTCTTGAAGTCGATGCGCATTGGATCTTTCCCTTTTTGTGCACGAATAGGGTCATAGCGATAAAGCGGCCAATAGCCTGATTCCACGGCTTTTTTAGATTCTTCGATTGATTTACTCATACCACCGCGGATACCGTGATTGATACAGGGTGTGTATCCGATAACCAATGAAGGTCCGGGATAAGCCTCCGCCTCTTGAATTGCTTTTAAAGCCTGTGTTGGATTGGCCTCGATCGCGATTTGCGCGACATAAACATCGCGATAAGTCATTGCAATCATCCCAAGATCCTTTTTCTTTGTCTTCTTACCGCCGGCAGCGAATTTTGCAATAGCTGCTGATGGTGTTGCTTTCGACATTTGACCACCGGTATTGGCATAAACTTCATTATCCATTACCAAAATGTTCACATCTTCGCCAGAAGCAAGAACATGGTCGATTCCGCTAAAGCCGATATCGTATGCCCAACCGTCTCCGCCAATGATCCATTGACTAGGTTTAGCAAACATTTCTCTGTCAGCTAAAATAGACTGCAACTCAGGATCTGTTTCTTCACTTAATACTGCGCCTAATTTAGCAGCACGTTGCTGACTTCCTTCGCCTTCTAACATATGATCCAGCCAGTCCTGCAGCTGTGCTTTTGTATCTTCAGAACCAAGACCTTTTGCTAAGGCTGAGGTAATTTTATTTGCTACTCGATTTCGTTTAGTTTCATTCGCCATATGCATTCCTAAGCCATATTCAGCATTGTCTTCAAATAGCGAGTTACTCCAAGCCGGACCGCGGCCGTCTTGATTAACTGTATATGGTGTCGCTGGTGCTGAACCGCCCCAGATAGAAGAACAGCCAGTCGTATTTGCGACCATCATCCGATCTCCGAACAACTGAGTCAATAGCTTCACATATGGTGTTTCACCACAGCCTGCGCACGCTCCCGAAAACTCAAGCAACGGCTGTTCGAATTGAGAACCCTTAACCGAGAATTTCTTCGCTGGATTCTCTTTTTGACGCAGAGTCATTGCGAATGCCCAATTCATCGCTTGTTCTTTTTGTTCCTCATATGATCTCATCACTAAAGCCTTTTCTTTAGCAGGACAAATTTCTACGCAAAGGCCGCAACCAGTACAGTCCTCCAAAGAAACTTGGATACGGTATTTTAAGCCGTCTTTTCCGCGCATATCACGGGTAATGAAGCCTTCAGGAGCTGCTGCCATTTCCTCATCATCAGCAAGAAATGGACGAATTGCCGCATGCGGACAGATAAAGGCGCATTCATTACACATTGTACATGCTTCAGGAATCCATTCAGGAACTTCCAAAGCAATTCCGCGTTTTTCATAAGCCGCTGTACCAGATGGCATTACGCCGCCTAGCATGCCGTTTTCGATCAGGTCATTGACAGAAAGCTGATTTCCTTCCTGACGATTGACTGGTTCAAGAATATTGCGGATGTAGGCAGGTTTGGTTTGATCACCGCCGCTAAATAGCGCCTTGCCTTCAACTTCAGCCCATTCATCTGGAATCTCGATCTTCTTCAATTCAGCGACAGTCGCATCAATCGCCTGCCAATTTCGTTCAACGATCGTCCTAGATTTCTTCCCATAGGCTGCATCTACTTCTGCCTTAAGCAGTGGCAAATAGGTCTCGTGATCCATGATATCCGTCAGCTCGAAGAAAGCTGTTGACATCACTTGATTGATCCGTCCGCCTAAGCCCGTTTTTTGAGCGATATCCATCGCGTTGATAATATAGAAATTAATTTTGTGGTCAGCTAAATAGCGTTTGAGGCGATTTGGCAATAATTGCTTGACCTTCTCTTCATCCCAAACAGTATTCAGCAAGAAGGTGCCGCCATCTTTTAAGCCCTTTAATAAATCATATTGATGGATATAAGCGCTATTGTGACAGCCGACAAAATCAGCCGCTTCTACATTGTAAGTCGAAAGGATAGGTTCTTTCCCGAAACGTAAATGAGAATTCGTCAATCCGCCTGACTTCTTCGAATCGTAAGAGAAATAGGCTTGTGCATAATAATCGGTATTGTTCCCGATAATCTTGATTGCTTGCTTATTCGCTCCAACAGTACCATCTGATCCAAGTCCCCAGAATTTCGCTTGGAAGGTGGATTTTGGTGTTAAATCTAGCACTTCGCTCATTGGCAAGGATAGATTTGTTACATCATCAATGATTCCGATGGTAAATCGTTGCTTCAGCTCAGCAGCTGGGAATAGCAAATGATTGAAAACAGCGACGATTTGATCGGGTGTCACATCTTTAGAAGCAATTCCGTAACGACCGCCGATAACGATTGGTCGATTGGTATGACGATAAAGAACACTTTGTACATCCAGCAATAAAGGTTCGCCGTCTGATCCAGGTTCTTTCGTCCGATCTAGAACCGCTACTTTTTCAACCGTTTCTGGTAATTTCTCTAATAAGTTTTCTGCTGGGAATGGACGATATAAATGAATATCCAAAAAGCCAACTTTACGACCGTTAGCATTCAAATAATCAACCGTTTGCTGAATCGTTGGTGAAGCCGATCCCATCGCGATGATCACTTCTGTTGCTTCAGGATCACCGTAATAATTCGTCAGATCATAATTCGTACCACGCAGATTGTTGATCTTGTTCATATACTTTTGCACAATCGCAGGCATTTCATCATAATAGCGATTGACCGTTTCTCTTTGTTGGAAATGAATATCGGGATTTTGAGCTGTACCCGAGACATTTGGACGATTAGGGTTCATTCCTAATCTTCTAAAATTAGCTAAAGCTTCCCAGTTCATCATCGCCTTCAAATCATCGTAGTCAATGACTTCGATTTTTTGGAGCTCATGACTTGTTCTAAATCCATCAAAAAAGTTCATGAAGGGCAGTCTGCCTTCGATACTTGCTAAGTGTGCCACTGCAGATAGATCCATAACTTCTTGGACACTGCCTTCAGCCAGCATACAAAAGCCCGTTTGACGAGCCGCCATTACATCACTGTGATCACCGAAGATACTTAATGCATTGGTAGATACTGCCCGCGCCGCTACATGGAAAACGGTCGGTAATAACTCACCAGCGATTTTAAACATGTTTGGAATCATCAACAGCAAACCTTGCGAAGCTGTATAAGTCGTGGTTAGAACTCCTGTTTTCAAGGAACCATGGACCGTTCCAGCAGCACCGGCTTCTGATTGCATTTCTACTACTTTAACTGTCTCATTGAAAATATTCTTGCGACCCTGTTCTGCCCACTCATCAACGACTTCCGCCATCGTTGAACTAGGAGTGATCGGATAGATTCCTGCAACTTCAGTAAATGCGTAGGATATATGCGCCGCTGCTGTATTTCCATCCATTGTTTTCATAGTTTTCATCATTTGCACCTCGCTTAAACCAATTGCTCCTGCTTTGTCTTTTGAATGTATTGATCAATCTCATTTGCTGCGATTTTTCCAGCACCCATTGCTAAGATAACAGTGGCTGCTCCTGTCACAATATCTCCTCCAGCGAAAACACCTGGGATCGAGGTTGCACAGGTTTCTTCATCAGCATCGATGTATCCCCATTTATTCAGTGAAAGCTCAGGGAACGTATCTAATAAAACCTTATTCGCCCCTTGTCCGATTGCTTCGATAGCAGTATCTGCTTCAATAATGAATTCACTGCCTGGAATGACGATCGGTCGCCGACGGCCAGATTCATCTGGTTCGCCTAACTCCATTTGAACACATTTGACGGCTTGTAATCGTCCATTGCCATCATCTATGTATTCGATTGGATTGCTTAACCAATGGTATTCAATTCCTTCTTCGACTGAATGGTGATACTCTTCCTCACGAGCTGGTAATTCTTCTAACGAGCGTCGATAAACAATGGATACTTTATCTGCACCTAAACGTTTTGCTGACCGTGCTGCATCCATCGCAACATTTCCGCCACCGATAACAACGACATTTTTTGATTTTTGAACAGGGGTATCGTATTCAGGAAATTGATAGCCATGCATCAAATTTACTCGAGTTAAGTATTCACTAGATGAGTAGACTCCGTTTAACGAGGTCCCTTTGATGCCTTGGAATCTTGGAGCGCCGGCTCCAACAGATAGATAACAGGCATCGAACTCATCAATGATCTCGTCCATAGTAATCGTTTTTCCTACGACGACGTTTGTTTCAATTTTTACCCCTTGTGCGACAATTCGCTCGATTTCCTGCTTAACGATTCGTTTTGGCAGCCGGAATTCTGGAATTCCGTATGTCAAAACTCCACCTGGAGCATGTAGCGCTTCATAGACAGTTACATCGTAGCCTAATTTCGCTAAATCACCAGCAGTAGTAAGTCCGGAAGGTCCTGAGCCAATCACTGCCACACGGCCCTTATCACTATTGATTTCTTTGTATTCTAATGGTTGCTCCAAGGCCCAATCTGCAACTAAACGTTCTAGCTTCCCGATGGCCACGGGCTCAAACTTCTTCGAGCGCCCTAATCGACAAACCATTTCACATTGTTTTTCCTGTGGGCAAACGCGCCCGCAGATCGCAGGTAAATTCGTATACCGACCTAGAATTTCGTAAGCCAGCGGCATATTTCCTTCTTCGATTGCTTTGATAAAACCAGGAATATCGATCATTACAGGACATCCCGTAATACAGGGAGCATTTTTACATTGCAAACAACGACTCGCCTCAAGTTGTCCTTCTTCCAAGGTATAGCCCAATGCCACTTCATCAAAGTTTTGATTGCGAATCTCAGGGGCTTGCTCCTTCATTGGCGTTTTTGTATAACTGCGTTTAGCCATTTGAACTCACCTGCTTTTCATATCTTTCGTTAGCCAGTAATTCTTCTGGACGATATTGCTGCATTCGATTGACAAACTCATCCCAATCAACTTCTTCGCCTAAAAATTCCGGCCCGTCAACACAGGCGAATTTAATCGAATTATCAACGGTTACACGACAACCGCCGCACATACCCGTTCCATCAATCATAATTGGATTTAATGAAACATAGATCGGCACCTCGTATTTTTTTGCCGTAAGCGTACAAAACTTCATCATAATACTTGGACCAATCGCCCAGGCCATCGAAATTTTTTCACGTTTGAAAACTTCTTCCATGGCATCCGTAACTAGCCCTTTTTGTCCAACTGAACCATCATCCGTCATCAGAATCAACTCGTCGGAATACTTTCCGCAATCTTCTTGAAGAATCAATAAATCCTTGTTTTTCGCTCCAAGAACTGTAATTACCCGATTGCCGGCTTCCTTTAGCCCTTTTACGATCGGGAATAATGCTGCTATCCCAACACCGCCTCCTACTAAGAGAACGGTACCATAATTCTCAATATCTGTCGCTTTTCCTAAGGGCCCTACAATATCCGTTAAAGCTTCACCAGCCATAACAGTCGCGAGCTGGGCTGTCGATTTGCCGATCACTTGAAAGATTAAGCGTACCCAACCCGCTTCTTTGTCCGTATCAACGACAGTCAGCGGAATACGCTCACCATTTTCGTCGATTCGCAAGATCACAAACTGTCCTGGTTGCGCTTTACTGGCAATTCGTGGTGCATCAACTAAAATTTCAAACTCAGTTGGTGCCAGTTCCTTGCGTTCTAATACTTTAAACAAATCCTCACTCCGTTCTTTCAATGTGATTCCTTATTCCGCTGCTTCAATCAGCGTTTTAACGAAAGCCTTCAATACTTCTTCATCATCATCGTCTGCTTCATTTTCGATTTTCACAGTTTCTGCTGCTTTTTTTGCCCCAGTTTTAGCAAAGGCTTCATCGAATGCAATCGCTGCATGACAGAAATAATCTGGATATAATTCGCTGTCTCCGCTTCCTACAACACCATAAACTTTTCCTGATAGATCTTCCTCTTGTAGTTCTTCGTGGAAGTCTTCCAAATCAAACGGGATCTCGCCATCTCCATCAGTATAGGTAGCTAGGACACAGATATCCGCATCTTCATAAAAATCTGCTTCCGCATCATCAGCGTCAACGCGTTCAACGTCAATACCGTTCGCTTCGAAAGCATCCTCCAGAATTTCAGAGATTCCTTCTGTGTTTCCTGTGTTAGTTGCATAAACGATCTTTGCTAGTGTCATTTTGTTCATCCTTCCTTCTTATCTGATTTTGGATAAATAAAGCCAATAAGATTTGGCTATTATTCCTTAAATAATGAAAGCCCTTTTTTGCATTTTGGAAAGAAACTTCAAAATAAATATTAGAAGTTTGCCACTTTAATCATAACTCAAAACCGTGAATTAATGAACATCTCATTGGGATTTTTATTCGTTATTTTTTTAATAAAACCTGTTTTTCGCTGGTTTTTTGAGTTCTCAAGACTCTAATTGAGAAAGCTTTTCATTTAGCGGTATATTTTTATTATCGACTGCTAAAAATACGCAAAAACCAGCCTGTCAAAATTGACCTGCTGGTTTAATAAATTGGATAATTATAGAATCCAATTGAGAAAAAATTCTAATTTTTGATGCGTTCTGTTGATTTTAAAATAAACAACTGAAAACTCAATTCTTTCTCAGCTTGTCCCGTTTTTACCTCATAATCATTTTCCACCAATTCATCGTACATAGACACGAGTAAATCCAAAGGAAATTTGGCTACCTGCTGCATCGCCAGCTTCACACGATAAGGATGTACACCTAAGGTCTCAGCGATATTGGCCTGCTGATAACCGATTTTTTGCAAAATTTTTGTTTGTAAGAGCAAGCGGATCTGACCAATCAAGATGGCGGTCAATTTGATAGTCTCCTCCCCCTGAAGATGGAGCTCTTCGTAGGTTTGATAGGCTTTTGCTGTATCCCCTTTTAAAATCTGTTCAGTCAGTTCAAAAATATTGTGTTCCAACGTTTTAGGTACCAAATCTTGGACCAATTGAAGGGTGATTATTCCGCCTTCGCCTGCAAGCAATAGCAGCTTTTCAATTTCGTTCATCGCCTTTGAAAGATCAAAATCAGTTAAGCGCAAGAATAAATCAAAGGCTTCCTTTGAAATCTTTACTTGTTCATTACTAATGTAACGCTGTAAAAAATTGCGCAAATCTCTTTCTTGTAATGGTGCTGCATCAATCACCGTGGTCTTTTTCAAGGCCTTCGTGATTTTTTTGCGGGCATCCAGCTTGGGGTAGGTTGCCCAAAAAACAACGATCGAAGTATCCAGTGGCTGTTTTAAATAATCTACTAAACTATCAGTATCTTGCTCGGGAACATTGCTTTTCTTCTCACCAGTTAAAAAATAAGGCTTCTCGACAAAAATCAAACGATAATCACCAAAAAAAGGTAAAGTTTCAGCCTCGTCAATCACTGCTCCTAAGCCATTTTCTTCCATATCAAAAGACATGAAGTTCAATTCCTCTAAATCATCCTTCTTCATTCGATCTAAAAACGCCTGACGTATTTCCTGAATCAAATAATCTTCCGTCCCGGTTACAAGATAGACCGGTTTCAATGACGCATTTCTGATTTGCTGAAGGGCTTCTTGTGTATTCATGTCATTACTCCTAATTCAAACTATTGTTCTTCATATGACCTTATCGATAAACGAAAGACCTGACTATTTATGCTACCACGATTATTCCAGAAAATCTATTAGGAGTTTGATTTCTCCCCATTTTGTAATAGCGGACCAGTGATAATAAATCATCCCTTGTTGATCTGTTCGAAAAACGCGAATTTTCTGCTTGTTTAATTTTGTTAGGGTCTCTTGAGTCGGATGACCGTAACGGTTCTTTTTACCAGCAGAAATGATCGCGTATTTCGGCCGGACTTTTTCTAACAACTCTTTTCCAGTTGACGTATTGCTGCCATGATGACCAACCTTTAGAAAGTCTGTTTTCAGCTGCGGATAATTTCGAATCAGCGTTTCTTCTCCTGTGGTTTCTAAATCGCCAGTCAATAAGAAACGTTGATGATTTATTGTAAAATAAGTGACCAGTGAATCATCGTTTTCACCTGTGCTCTTTTCAGGTGAAAGTATCTGTACCTTAAGCTTATTACCGACTGTATCTCCCTTTTTCACTAAATGGATCTTAGTGCCCTTGATTGATTGAATAAGCGTCTTCAGCTCTACTTGAGAACCCTTTGCTAAGTAGAGATTTTTTACCTTAACGTTATCTATCACGTTCACCAATTCTCCCATATGATCGGCATCATTATGAGTAATTAATAAATGATCAATTTTTGTACAACCTAAAGATTTCAAAAACGGCAGCAGATTGTAATCCGAAAGGTGCTTTTGTTGACGCCTCTGCCACTTCTTTTGCCTGAATTTTAAGCGGCCCCCTGTATCAATCAAAAAGGTCTCCTGCTTGAAGGGCAGCTTGATAAAGATACTATCTCCCTGACCCACATCCACAAAAGCGACCATACCCTTTGCTGAAAAAGAGACAGAAGCTATTAGCAAGAAGGCAATCCCCAATAACCAATATGTTTTTCGCTGATATTTCAAACGATCAATTAATAAAAGAACAATCAGAATGAGAAATAAGAGGATCGTAAACGTTGGACGACCTATCGTTAGATTTGGAAAAGCTGCTAACGCTAATACTTTTTCAAGTAATCGAAAGAACTGCTCTAGTAAAAAACTTAAAAATTGCGGGATTGGCAAAAAGCAGCCCAAAAAGAGAACGATACACCCTGGTAAGATCAACCATTCGAAAAGAGGAAACAGTAGGATCGTAAATAACCCGCCGATAATTGTCCATTCACTAAAGCTATAGATCATAATCGGCAAGGCAAAAGCAGAAAATAAAACTAGCTGTTGCCATTTTTTTAGTCGCAAATCATTAAGATAGGACAGTATCAACGCAAAATATAAGCTTAGCTGTGCACCAACTGACCAAAATACTAATGGAAAACAAAGGATTAGTAAAAATAGCATAATACTCCACTGATCAAGTTTTGAAAGCTGGATTTCGAGGGTCAAACAAGCAAAAGCAATGAGAAAACTCACAACTGCCCGAATTGTACTAAAACCGCTACCAGTCAAAATGATCAATAGAAGTCCAACTGCACTCAACAAAAGAAGCCGCGTCTCTCTGACCAGCCCAGCTCTCTTCAGAAGTAAATGAACCCCGCCTAAGTAAAACTGGATATGCATCCCTGATAGCGTAAACAAATGCAAGAGTCCTGTTGTCTTGTAGGCAGAGGTATAATCAGCAAATTGAGCATCTTTATAGCCAATTATCAGTGCTTTGATATAACTAGCCAATCGCGTAGAATAACGCCGGTCAATCCTCCAAATCAAGCGTTGCCGCACATCACTGATTGAAAATCGCTGTATTTTTACAGGCTTTATTGCCTTTGCTTGCAAAACTTGAGTAAACCCAAGGCTTTGATAGTATTTTTTTGCATCAAATCCATTTAGATTTCTGGCATTGTCAAAATCTTCGGTATCGCCATTGACTATAGCCATATTAGGCAACGCTTTTCCTTGCCAAATCGCCTTCTCTGCTGGAGACTTCAAGGTATTATAAACGAAATATTTTTTCCCTTGTATTTTTCCTGTCAACTTTAGGAAATTCCCATCAACCTTTATCGAATCCGTTTGAATTTTCAAATACCCATTTGTTATCCTCTGAGGCTCATTCTCTATTTTATTTACATAATAATACGTTCGTAAACTAAGAAAAAAACTGCACAAAAAGACCATCAGCCATAGCCAACGATTTTTCATGCAGATCATTCGAATAATTAAACTACTTAATAGCAACAACAGCAATAAATGAAACTGATAAAACAAACTCGCCACTAAAATAGCGCTCAGAATCGGTAAGATTAAATAATTGCGCAGGGAGTCTATCCTTTTGGTAATGTGGCAGCATCTTCTCCTAATTGCAATTTTGTAAAGTATTTGCTTTCCAAGTGAACCTGATGTGCACTGGCACCAACTTGATTGATTAACTCGATTGCATATGGATCATTGCGATAATCCTTTAAGTAATGAATCTTTTTGATTCCAGCCTGCAGCAAAGCTTTAGTACACGCCAAACATGGAAAGTGTGTCACGTAAACCTCCGCTTGATCCGTCGCGATCCCCAATTTAGCACACTGCAATAACGCGTTCATTTCCGCATGAATCGTTCGTAAACAATGTCCGTCAACAACATAACAGCCTTCATCTATACAGTGGACATCGCCGCTGACTGAACCATTGTACCCTCCGGCAATGATTCGCTTGTCTCGCACAATAGTCGCGCCAACCTCCAAACGAGTACACGTGCTTCTTAATGATAGTAAAACGGCCTGCGCCATAAAATATTGGTCCCAAGGAATTCTTTCTGTTGTCAAATTTGTCGTCCTCTCTTTCGATCTTTCTTATATTGTAATCGAGTCCCTTAAATTTTCAAGCGTCTTTTCGCCAATTCCGGATACTTTGGTCAAATCTTCTACCGTATGAAAACTGCCATTTTCTTCACGGTATTTTATGATGTCCGCAGCACGCTTTTCACCGATTCCTGATAACTGCTGTAATTCAGCTGCGTCAGCTGTGTTGATATTGATTTTTGCTGTTTCTGAGTTTGAGCCTGTCCCACCTCCAGTTGGGCTGACTTCGTTGATTACAGGGACTTCTTCTCCGATTTTTGGCACATAAATAATTTCTTGATCTGCTAATAATTTTGAAAAATTCATTTGGTTTTGATCCGCATCCTCTGTAAATCCACCTGCCAAATCAATCGCATCCATTAAACGCATACCTTGTCTGATGCGATACATGCCAGTCTTTTTGACTGCGCCCTTAACATCAACGTACCACTCCTGACTGCTTGATTCAGTTGTTTTCCCTATGCTGCTTTCCGTTGAAAAGAGTGCTGGATCAACGGTTTCCTCCTCAGGCTCTCTAGTTAAAAAGAAAAAAACAGCAATCATTAAAACCACGGGAACCGCAAACAGATACGGATACTTCTTGAGAAAATCTTTCATAACACCCTCCTTTAAAATAAAATACGCAATTTTTCTAAAAAACGTTTATCAGACAATCTTTTTTAACAAAAAAAGTGCTGGACGCATTGTCCAACACCTTTATAATAGTTATTTCATTTTTTCTAAATAGTCTAACGCATCCTGTACCGTTTTGACCGGTACAATCTTCATATCGGTCTTTAATTCTTTAGCGGCCGCTTTGGCTTCTTCATAATTTGACTTGATACCAGGCTGCGCTTTTTTCATCTCTTTAATAATCTCATCATCTGGTGCAAAGAATACCTTGTTATTGCTGGCAGCGGCACTAGCAACTTTTTTATCGATACCACCGATTCGACCAACTTCACCTTCTGAATTGATCGTTCCGGTTCCAGCGATTTTTTTACCCTGACGTAAATCTTTATCAACGAGTTGTTCATAGATTTCCAATGTAAACATTAAACCAGCTGAAGGGCCGCCAATGTCTCCGGCATCAACTTTCACTTTCTCCTGTGAATCGATCTCTGTGTGGTCAGTCAATGTAATGCCAATTCCCGGTTTTTTATCGGTGGGAAGCTTAATCAATTTTTCTGTAGCTTCCTTTGTTTCCCCATCATGTGTGTAGGTCACCTTCATTTTCTGACCAACTTTTTGCGATTTTACATATTTCATGAAATCTTCGCTGCTGGTAAAGGTTTTTCCATCGGCCTTCGTGACCGTGTCTCCCACACTGATCTTTCCAGAAAAGTTTGAGTTCTTTTCAACACCCAGCACATAAACCCCTTTATACTTCATCTCATAAGGTTTATTTGCTAATTTTAATGCCTGCTCAATCGCAAAATTTTGAGAGGTTTCCATATTAAATTTTTGAATCTGCATATATTCATCATCGCTGGCTCCGCCAGTCAGTTCATCTGCAGAAATAATTTCATGGAATGGTTCGATCTTTGATTTGATTGCAGTAAAAACGGTGGCTCGCCGAATTCCGACAGAAGTTAAACTGAAGGAACCCTTATCTTCATCTTTTTTATCATTAACAGTAATCAATTCTTTCAGGTCGATTGTCTCTCCAGGCTCTTCGATGTAGTAAGGTATCGGTACAATCACACATGCTACTACTACTAAGGCTAAGAAAATAAGGGCTAATCGTTTGACAAGTTTATTATTTTTCACTATTCTCACGCTTCTCTTCCAACGCCTGATAAACTGCCTCAGGCAAATATTCTTTGACATCCCCATTAAATGTCCATACTTCTTTTAAAATTGACGAACTAATATGACTATATTTTGGCTCCGCCAGTAAAAAGACTGTTTCTAGTTCTTGATCAAGATGTCGATTCATCAATGCGATCTCTTTTTCATACTCATAATCCTTTATACTGCGGATTCCTCGCAATAGGAATTTTGCCCCAAGCTTTTCGGCTACAGACACGGTTAATTCGTTCTCTTGAGTGATCACACGCACATTCGGGATGTGTTTGACAGATTCCTTTACGATAGCAAGTTTTTCTTCCGAAGTAAAGTAACTCTTTTTACTTGTATTCACGAAAATGCCGATGATTAACTCATCAAATAATTTCGCACCTCGCTCAATTGTATCCATATGTCCCATTGTCAATGGATCAAAGCTACCGGGAAAAAGCGCGATTCGTTTCATCTTAATCCTCCCAATCATAGATAGTTACAGCAGTAATGCCATAATCATGGCGCTTGCGTTCTTTTAATTGACCAATCTTCTGTGGCAGTATAACATCTTTATCCGTCTCGCAAACAACTATCGCCTGATTTGTTAATAGCTCATTATCCAGCAGCATTTCAATTTGCTTCACAATTTCCTGCTTCGCGTAAGGCGGGTCTAAAAGCACCAGATCAAATCTCAAATCACCATCTGCCAATTGCTTAATGGCTTGATTTGCCGGCATTTTCATTAACTGAAAGGACGCATCACGTTTAGTCATTGAGACATTTTCACGAATAATTTCCATGGCACGATAGTTTTTTTCGACTAGAACCGCTTGTTCCATTCCGCGAGAAACTGCCTCTATTCCAAGCGAACCGCTGCCGGAGAACAGGTCTAATGCAGCACCACCGTCAAAGTAAGGACCAATCATATTAAACATTGCTCCCTTCACCTTATCTGTCGTGGGTCGTGTGTTGTTTCCCGTTAATGTTTTTAACTTCCGACCGCCAAATTCACCTGCAACTACACGCATGATCCCATGCCTCTCTTTCCTGCTAAAATATCTCTACTAATTTAATAAAGCTCAATGGAATAATCATATTATCAAAGAAAAAGATGAAAAATGTTTGAAAAAATCAGACATTTTTCACCTTACTTAGACTGTTTCTGCTAATCGAATCTTTGTATTGGCTTCTACTACATCCAACTCATCATCATCTTTCACTTGATAAGCAGCCTTCGTTCCAATCCGATCTGCAAAATTCATTTCGATATCTGGGCGATAAGACCGTTCCACTTGACGCACAAAATGCAGCGTCTGAAGTTTTTCTTCCACTTCCTCGACTGTCTCTTCATTCACATACAATACCACATATTTCATCTTTCTTGAGACAAAATGAACCAAGCCGTATCGCTTTAAAGTTTTTAATTGCTTCAAGGAATAGACCCAAACAATTATTCCTCGTCTTTTTTGCATTATAAATTCAGTATTATCCATGACAATTCCCCTTACAACTATGATTCCCTGTTTCAAAAAAAGGATTTCCAGCATCAACCTTGATCTCCGCTGAAATCGTCTGTGCGATACGTTGACCAACTTCATCTAATAATTGTTGAAGATCCGTTTCTGCTAAACGAAAGGCTGCCACTTTCTCGTTAAGATCAAGGGCACGTTTACTCAATCGAACGCTTCGCTGCAGTTGGCGGTAGTCAGGTGCATACTCCCCATAGCTTGCAATTTGTTCGAATTTATCTTTCTCTTTTTGAAAAGCCTTTTTGAGCTTTGCAACTTCTGGACTCGTGTTCATCTCTGTTCTTTTTAGCAGATAGTTTTTATAGCTTTGACTCGCTAGTATTTCCTGAATCAGCAATTGATTCTGATCCTCTAGCTGAAAGAAAGCATCATTAATAATCAACTTATTCACTATCCTTTGTTTTTTCTGGTTCCTGTAACAAGACTAGCACACTTTCTTGATTAATTGCAACGCCAAGATCCGCATCAGGTGTACGAAATACTTCATTCAAATGCTCTCGACTAATCCAATTAAACAGATTGAATAAAGGATCGACCATTGGTGAATAGAACAAGCCGCTTTGGTAGTCGATTTTTTCATGTTTAGCTAAATCCTTAAATTCAGCTGCTGATAATTCAAAAGACAAATTACTTAAATGTGCCCCTTGATCAGTCTGCCACTCTTCTAAACGCTCATTAGACAGCACTCTTTTTGGTGTTGTTAAGAAGCTTTTTAAAAGCTTTTTACTATCCTCCATTGATTGATCAGGTGCCGTTAATTTAGGCAATTTATTTAAATTGCGATACTGATTGATTGCTTCAATCGTCCGCGACTGCTTTTGTGCATTCAACACATTCCAATCAAGATTACTTTCTTGTATTCGATTTGCTAGAGGATTCCCACTGTTGATCTGATAAGGCATCAAGCGTAATAGATTTTCTAAGTCTAAGAAGACTGCACCTATCAGTTTTTCATTGTCGCTGTTGAAAAAAAGCATCGCAAACGTGTTGTTTTCAAACGCAATCAATGGACGGAAACGCATGTCATTCTCGCTCAATTCGATCGCCACAGGTTCCTCGTCATAGGTCAGAGCAAAATCTGCCGATAAATTGATTTGATCAGATAGCTGACTGCTAGTCATTCCAAACTTAAATGGTTCAATAGCCGCCTTTTTAGCCATCACTTTGATTGTACTAACTTTACCAGCTTCTACATTCACTTCCAGAATACCACGCTCAAGCTCATAATCCCGAGTCTGAAAGAAAAATCCGCTATCTTCTATCTTTGTCGGACGACCAAATTTTTGTTCAAAGGTATCAATGGGCTGAGAAATATATTGAGCATAGCCTTCTGTTTTGATTGTTTGATGCTTCAACGCCTTATGACGTACCACTTGATTTTTTTGCTCAACCGGTACTTGCTTTTGCGTAGGCGGAAAGAGGACTGGCTGTAAATAGTAACCAATCAAAACGATACATAAAATACTAAGAAAACCAATCACTCTTTTCACACAACAACGCTCCTACTTAATAATGCTTATTTTTCTTTTACTTCAATTAATAAATCGCCGGAAGAAATGCTTTCGCCCTCTTCAACGTATAAATGTGATACCTCGCCTGCAAAACGTGCATCAATGGAAGTCTCCATCTTCATCGCTTCGGTAATCAGCAATGGTTGACCCTTCTCAACATGATCGCCTTTTTTCACTAAGACCTTCAAGACCGATCCGGTCATTGTCGCGCCGATTTGTTCACGATTTGTTGGTTCAACTTTACGTTTCGTTTGGACGGCACTCTTGATTGACGCATCCTTAACAAGAATTTCACGACGTTGACCGTTTAAGTTGAAGAAGAGTGTCCGATTTCCTTCTACATCTGCTTCTCCGATTTCATCTAAACGAATAATCAGTGTTTTCCCTTTTTCAATTTGAACATTGATTGTTTCACCAAGACGCATGCCAGTAAAGAACGTCGGTGTATCTAACAACGTAACATCTGCAAATTGTCCATAGGATTTTTGATAATCCAAGAAGACCTGCGGATACATTAGATAACTTAATACATCTGTCTTACTTGGCTCAAAGCCGATTAACTCTTGTAATTCTTGCTTCACTTTTTCAAAGTTCACAGGTTCAGCAAATTTACCTGGACGTTCTTGCATTGCTGGACGTCCTTGTAAAATGATACGTTGTAGCTTTTCAGGGAAGCCGCCAACCGGCTGACCAAGCTCACCCTGGAAGAAGCTGACAACTGACTCAGGATAACTTAATTCATCTCCATGATCATAGATATCTTCTTCTGTCAGCTCGTTTTGCACCATAAATAATGCCATGTCACCAACCACTTTGGAAGACGGCGTAACTTTTACAATATCACCAAACATCAAATTAACAGTTTGGTACATTTCTTTGATCTCATCCCATTTATCGCCTAAACCGACAGCTTTAGCTTGCTGTTGCAGATTTGAGTATTGTCCACCAGGCATTTCATGATTATAAACTTCTGTTTGAGCAGCCATAATACCATTTTCAAAGCTTGCATAGTAGGGACGAACGTCTTCCCAATAATGATTGATTTGACGAACGTTCTTTAAATTTAACTCAGGCGTACGATCTCCGTATTGCAGAGCGAAATACAAACTGCTCATACTTGGCTGACTGGTTGCTCCGCTCATCGCGCTGGTTGCAACGTCAACAACATCCACTCCCGCCTTAACAGCCGCAGAAAGTGTAATAAGTCCATTTCCAGAAGTATCATGTGTATGCAGATGAATTGGTAAATCAGTTGTTTCTTTCAGCTCACTGATTAAACGGAAGGCAGCCTGTGGTTTCAATAGACCAGCCATATCCTTGATTGCAATCATATGAGCACCGATTGATTCCAATTCCTTCGCCATACCTTTATAGTAGTCAACGTTATACTTCGTACGGTTAGGATCTAGGATATCACCTGTATAACAAATCGCTGCTTCAGCGATTTTGCCCGCATCCCGAACATATTGAATGCTTTTTTCCATTTGCGGAACCCAGTTTAAGCTATCAAAGATACGGAAAACATCTATGCCGTTATGAGCCGCTTCTTTAATAAATTCTTCTAATACATTGTCTGGATAATTAGAATAGCCGACTGCATTTGAGCCACGGAACAGCATTTGCAGCAATGTATTCGGCATTGCTTTACGTAATAATTTCAGACGCTTCCAAGGATCTTCCGTCAAGAAGCGATAAGCAACGTCAAAAGTCGCCCCGCCCCACATCTCGCTTGAGAACAATTCAGGAATACCTTCTCCCGTCGCTTGAGCTACATTTAGAAGGTCATGTGTACGAACTCGCGTAGCTAATAAGCTTTGATGGGCATCTCGGAAAGTTGTATCCGTTAATAAGACAGAATCTTGTTCTTTGACCCATTTAGCAACTGCTTCTGGACCAGATTGATCCAAGATATTTTTCGCAGTAACGATTTCTCTTTTCTCAATTTTTGGCGCCCGTGGTGTTTCAAAATAGCGTTTTTCTTGTTTTTCGATTCCAGGAAACCCGTTAACTGTAATTTCAGAAATATAGCGCATCGTTTTATTTCCACGGTCACGAACGCGTGGAAACTCAAATAATTCAGGCGTATTATCAATAAAGGTCGTCTTCGCGTCACCACTTTGAAAAACAGGATGGCTAATCACATTGTGCATGAAAGGAATATTGGTCTTCACTCCACGAATCCGGAACTCAATTAAACAACGCTGCATTTTTTCGATTGCTTGATCAAAATTCAAGGCATGGGTACATACTTTTACTAATAAAGAATCAAAGTATGGCGTCACTGTTGCTCCAGCATAGGCATTTCCCACGTCTAAACGCACTCCAAAACCACCTGGTGAGCGATACGTATCAATTTTCCCAGTATCCGGCATAAAGCCATTCAAAGGATCTTCAGTCGTCACACGACATTGGATCGCCGCACCAGACATTTGGACATCCTCTTGTTTAGGCAAGCCGATTTCTTTATGCAAGTCTTTCCCTTGTGCGATCAGCAATTGCGAAGTAACGATATCCACTCCGGTAATTAATTCAGTAATCGTATGTTCAACTTGGACCCGCGGATTTACTTCAATAAAGTAGAAGTTATCGCCTTCAACTAAGAACTCAACCGTTCCAGCATTGACATAGCCAACGTGCTTCATTAATTGAACAGCCGCTTGGCAGATTTTTTCTCGCTGTTCGGTGTTCAAGGAGATACATGGTGCTACTTCGACAACCTTTTGATGACGGCGTTGTACCGAACAATCACGTTCAAATAAATGCAAAACATTTCCATGAGTATCCCCTAAAATTTGAACTTCAATATGTTTAGGATTGGCAACATATTTTTCAACGTAGATTTCATCATTCCCAAAAGCCGCTTTCGCTTCGCTTTTGGCACGATCATAGCCTTCACGAGCCTCTTTTTCATCATGAGCCACGCGCATCCCGCGACCACCGCCGCCTAGCGCTGCCTTAATCATGATCGGGTAACCATGTGATTCAGCAAATTCCAAGACGCCTTCAATCGTGTCCACCGGACCATCAGAACCAGGAATTGACGGAATTCCAGCCTCTAACGCAGCCGTTTTTGCTTTGATCTTATCGCCGAAAATATCTAAGTGATGCAACTCAGGTCCAACAAAAACAAGACCTTCTTCGCGACAACGTTTCGCGAACTCCAAGTTTTCTGAAAGGAAACCATAGCCTGGGTGAATGGCATCCACCTTTGCTTCTTTCGCTACTCGGATAATATCCTCAATATCTAGATAGGCATCAATCGGTTTTTTCCCTTTACCAACTAAATATGCCTCATCTGATTTAAAGCGATGGACCGAATATTGATCCTCCTCTGCGAAGATCGCCACCGTTTTAATGTTTAATTCGCTACACGCGCGAAAAACCCGCGTTGCAATTTCTCCTCTATTTGCTACCAATACCTTTTTCATGCACTTCACTCCTGACTTTTTAAGTATTCATACTCGATTGCAAGCTTCGTTCGTTTTTCATCCGCACTGATATTCAATGCAAATGCTACGCCCACTGACAACACGAGTAAGCTATTTCCTCCTTGACTCAAAAACGGGAACGTGATCCCAGTCAAAGGAATAATTCCCAAAATACCACCAAGATTAATAAAAACTTGTAATAACAACAAACTTCCAATTCCAATACAAATCAAAGAATTGAAAGGCTTCTTCGAACGAATTCCAACCAAGTAAATTCGTGCGATCATAAAAATCAAAATTGCTAATATAACAAAAGCGCCGATCAAACCAACTTCTTCTATTACAATAGAGAAGATAAAGTCAGTATGAGCTTCACTTAAAAAACCTTTTTTCTCAATACTATTACCAAGTCCGCGACCAAACCAGCCGCCGTTAAACATCGCATAATAACCATTGACCATTTGATGGCCGGTATCCAACTCGAATTTAAATGGATTTTTGAAGCTTTCAAATCGACTGGCAATGTATTTTAATTTCCCAGGAAGAACCTTATCACCAAAATGAGTTAAAAATTCGATGACTAGAAAACTTCCGGTAATTCCAACACCACCAATAATTAAGCTGTAAACCCAGTTGACTCCACTGGCTAATAACAAAATCAAGGCCAATAAAGTGATGATAGCTGCATTCCCCATATCGGGTTGAATAGCTACTAAAAAGATCATAGCAAAAACTAAGATCAATGGGCGTTTCATATCATTGATGAAATTGTCTTGGATCGTTTCCTGACGCTTCGATAAAATATATGAAAGATACCAAATGACCATGATCTTCAAGTATTCAGCTGGCTGCATAGTGAAGCCCCCGATATCGATCCAGCCTTTGGCCCCATTTCGTTCATCACCAAAAAAAAGAACGACGATTAGTAATATAAAGATCAAATACGTAACAAAAATGATCAGCTGCTGACTTTTCAGCACGTCTGTCTTCATCTTGTACATCAAACTAATCACAACTAAACTTAATACCCAGAAAATCCCTTGGTTCATTACCAGACTTGTCGGGTTCGCATTATTCGTAATCAATAAATAGGAAGTTGAACTATAAACAAAAATCAAACCGATCACAGTCAAAATTAAATAAGGTATCAAAATACTATAGTCTAAAAAATGACGTTTCTTTATCTTCTTAGGCAAGAGTTAAGCCTCCCAGCCGGCATCCGTCATATCTTGACGATTCTCGTACAATTCCGTATATAAACGATTCAGCTCTGCTTCCAATTCACTAAGCATCTTCTGTCCTTCTCCTCGCTTTAATATACCAACCTTTTCAGCAAAGAAGACCTGACGGGAAAAGCCATACATTTGTGTATCAACGACTTCCTCGAAGGCTTTACATTGAGAGATACAAAGGCTATTTGTTTGATTGCGAATCAACAATTTGATTCGGTCAGCATCCTCTTGTAATACTTTAATGGCAAAATCAGAAGAAATATTTTCCATTTTGCTTCCCTCCTATCTTGATTCAACATTATAACATAGAAAAATTTTAAAAAGGAAAAAAATAAGTGAGACTAAGCTTTTTCTAAACTCTTTGTTCGGATTTTGAGTTTTACACAGCCAATCTAATATTACATAAAGATTACAAACTAAAAACTTAAGCGAAAAACGCGAAAAATCAATTCTTTTTTGTTTTCCTCTTGTGAAACAAATAAGTAATATGAAACATAACAGTTTTTTATCATTTTACCCGTTCATATTTTCTTAGTAGGACTAAAAAAATTTCTCAATTATTTCTTTCGGAAGCTTGATTCTCCACGACAAATAGCCCGCTGGTTAGCAGGCTAAAAAATTCTATTTGTATGAAAAGATGCAAGTTATCATCCACCTCATACCAACGTTGGATTTTTTGATGAGCTGGACACAACGATTACTCTCGTTTACGAATTCGCTCGAGTAACCGCTTTCGTTTTTTCTTAGGTT
>OJVY01000043.1_pt1 | contig 78726 bp, 72 predicted proteins | sample 1600301 | NCBI WGS metagenome assembly OJVY01 (sample SAMN04436925, study PRJEB24849) | human gut metagenome | biome: human gut; feature: NICU; material: stool | host: Homo sapiens | place: USA: Saint Louis, MO | collected 2012-05-22
GCTTATGAAGACATTACTAACATCGGGGTGTACTAATCAACGGGGAGCAGGTCACCTCTGGCTGCTCAAATTCATTCTTTTGTCTTGAGTGCAAAATCAGATAAAGATGATATAAAAGCCAATAATTTATTTTTTGATTTGGAATCGAAGAGAGACTTGTTAAAAATCGCAGGGAGTTTCATTGCCTCTTCACAACGAGTATCAATAACACTCCTGCCTTTAACCTTACTGAGGGTACCTAATGCGATTGAGATATTGCTCGATTACATCAGAGAAAGCAACTTATACCCAGAACAAGTTATAGTTGAGTTTTCAGAGAGCGAAATAATCCCTGAAATTGATGAATTCGCGCATTCAGTGCAGATACTCAAAAGTTGCGGATTAAGCGTTGCTATTAATGACTTTGGTATGGGTAATGCAGGTTTATTGTTTCTTTCGAAATTCCAGCCTGAGAAGCTCAAAATACACCCGCAACTGATACACAATATTCATAAAGAAGGTTCCAAGCAGGCTATACTCCTAAGCTTAATCCGCTGCTGTGAACTTTTGGAAATAAGAATCTGTGCTACAGGAGTCGAGCAGACAGAAGAATGGATGTGGCTCGAATCCGCTGGGATATTTTGCTTCCAGGGCAATCTTTTTTCAAAATATGATAAAAATGGATATTTGAAGATCTTCTGGCCAGAATCTAATGAATTCAGCGAATGTTAAAAAGAACTTGTAGACTTATTACTTTTTCATAGGATTAACGCAGTCATACTCGGTGGGTGTCAAGCTGGAAGCGGGTGAACTAATACATAGGGAAAAGTCAGCGGGCCCGGCGGGTGCAAAGGCAATGCTTCAGTACTCAGTTGATAACGGTAAACCCAGCAGGCTTAGATTGTTGGCCTCATTTTCGCTCACAGGAACCAGTTCATCTCTATCCCCTCCCACCAGCATTGATCCAATTAAATTTGGCTTTAAAAGCTCAGCTGGTATCGAACGGTCAGCGATACTTGCGCAGCAAACGCGCCGCGCAAATACAGTGTTGGCTTACCTTTAATCAAAAGTGCTCACGCCTGCATACCCTTCCCCCTTGCGATGTTAATTCTGTCAATGCATTCCCTTAATGCTTTGACTTGCTCAGGGGTAAGTTCAGATTCATCGATTGTGGCCAGAAGAGCGTTGAGGGAGCGCTCAATATCGTTTTTAGTCAACCGTAAACAGATAACCTTAACCCAACGTGGCGAGAACTTGCTGAGGCCGATTGCTCTTGTGATACGTAGTTTCATGAGATGCCTCTTAACCGCCAGTAGTGGCGATTTGTAACTCGGTTATAGCACACGTAGAGGAGGATTATGTGATTATTACACCTTAGAAGGTTCTAAGAGTCGTTTCGCCTGAGGGCAATCAGGCTTTCAGAAAACATCGAAATTGGTTTACCAACATGACACACAAGTGCTACGTTATAACCCGAGAGCGGCTCAATCACTTGAAGATAGCTTTTACGTTCATACATAGGCTGAGACGTCAGCTTTGCGAAGCGGACGTTGCTGTCATCATGATGAATCAATCAAACGGGAGGCGGTCAAATCGGTTATTGATCGTCAGCAAAAGCACAAATGCAGCAGGATGGGGCAGACGGCGGTGCCCCCTAAATGAGCGCAATAACTTAAGCCAGATACCACTTTCTCAGCGAGATAAACTCACCGTAGATACCTGCAGCATCCTTGCTGAGTAATGCAGCGATATCCGCTTCATCACTAATAGTACTAAGTGACTCCAGTGCAGCCAGCCGTAAACGGGTTAATCTGACACAATTTAAATTCAACATTTCTATTGATTGCCGGGCTTTATTCACATACTGGGTCGGGCAATCTGCGGAGACATACATCAATCCATCTTCATCGAATTCAAACCATGTACCATCTTCAGGAGGCTGTTGAGAAGGATCGAGGATCAATTCAGACCAGTTATGATTAGATTTTGGTACATCACAGCTCAGATTAGTTCGATCTGTCAGGGACTTATCATAGCTTGCTGAGCGCGGGTGTTCCCCGCCAAAGCAACACCCCAACAGATTAGTCCACAACAGCGAGTAGTTAGTGGTGGGTGCGGGCTGCCCGGCTGCAATCTTTTCTTTAATAGTTTTGCTGTTTTCAGGAATAAAGTGTTCAACTTTAAATCCTAGTGGTTTGTTGTCACCTTCATCTCTGAGTGCTTTTTCACAATAGGCACAGAGACCAGCCTGATCGGTAATTATCTCATTTTTCAGACGGTCCCTGTCGTCAGAAGCTAGGGTGGTATAGAATTCATCCTTCCAGCCATTATTCTCATTTCCTGGCACCGCAATATAATCGTCCAGAATGTTGTTGCTCAGCCGCCCTTTCCTAAAGCCTCTCATTATTGCTCCTTGCTAACCTTTTTGGCATTACGCTTTATTCTGAGTTCCAGATCAATTTTCAGTTTGGTAACATCCGGGTCATGATCATCACCCCATTGCAGAATTTTCTCTAGAAGCGCCTGAGCTTCTGGTGTGTCGTACTGATTGTTTTTCATCATCTCACGGAAACGTGTAAGATTTTGTACTGGTTCGACATCGGGCCGTGCTGCAACATCTTGGATATCACTCTGCACCTGAGAAGATTTTGCACCATATGAAAAGGTCGGAACCTCAATATAAAATCGATTATCCTTGATTTTAATTTTCCTGATCGCCTGTTCTTCAACAGTATTCAGGATATTAGGGCTATGGGTGGTGGCAATAATTTTGACATTAGGGAAGGTTTTTTTCAATTTACTGAGCAGGGACTGCTGCCATGAGGGATGCAGGTGTAATTCAACCTCATCTATAAAAACGATTCCGTGACCGTTGAATGGGTCTTCGGTGCCACAGGTATAGATCAGCTTTAGAGCGATATCGAATAGCAATGAAAGCGTGCTCTTCTCACCATGAGAGAGATAGGAAGCACTAATTTCACAATCTCGCTTTATACATACAAGATCTAATGCATCCAGCTTTTCATCGTATTTTAACTGGATAGAAGAAATATCATCAATGAAATCACATCCCAGTGCGAAAATCATATCCACAATCTTTTCCATCCGGTCAAGATTGGTCAATTTATCCGCCGGTTGGCTGCTCAAGATGATTTCGACTTCCTTCTCTTTCTGGCTAATTAGCGTATTTTTTATTTCTTCGTCAAGATCAGAATGACTTATGTGATAGATGAACTCTTTGAGACTTTTGATTTTTTCACTTTGTTCATCTTCGCTAGAAACGCTTTTTTTAATCTTTATTTCGGCAGCCCATTTAATAAAGTTGGCAAAAATGTTAGAAGAAAGCGTCAGTGAAGAGTCCGGGTAAAGTTTGTCCAACAGTTTGCTGGAACCGCCTTCAATCACAGATGCGAATCCACCATCTGGGTAATTCTTACCTCGCTCTACTGAGTAGTAAGCAAACATCGGTGCCACAATGCCACTGTTCTGAAATTCGATATACATTTCAGCCAAGTCTTTAAAATCAGCATAGTCACTTTTAACCGAAAAAGCACCAAGGGAGCGGGCAATGTCGATCTGATAGTCGGAGGAATTTTTGTCATTCCCCACCGAAACTTCCAGATTAACTAGCATCCCGGCATTACTGACTCGGCGGTTGATGTATTTATCACCGAACTTCCATCCCTGGTTAGAACCATAAACCAGTCGATAAAACCATGAAAGAGAGAGATAAATCGCTTCCAGAATCCCCGTCTTACCATAGCCATTATTTGCGGCGATCAGGATAACATCGTTATCCAGATTAATCGATAGTTCGTTAAAGCCTTTATAGTTTACCAGCCTTACTCTTTTTAAACGAAACTGTGATTCGTTCAGGTTATTAAGACACATCTGACGATAACGTGAAGACTCTTCAGAGTCGACCTCAACAAACATCCCCTCTTTATAATACTTAAACATTTTGTACTGGTCTTTGAGAGAATTATCATGATCAGCACCGTTTTTTATTTTTCTAACCGTCCGATTCATTTATTTATTCCTGATAATTGACGATGTCATTAATAATTGCTATGCCGTATTTTTTTTTCATTGAGAGCTTAAATCCCGGCTCAATATGGAAATAATGTGCAAGCAAGCCTTTTAACGTTAGAGTTTCATCAGTACTGAGTTCCCCCAGTTTAAATCTGAAGATCAATGATGAGGCATAACGTTTATTTTTTCGGCCAACCGACAGTTGGTTGTCATTCGTCAGAGTCACACCAGTAACATGACGATTATGCGCTTTCGATGAAAATACAGTTTTGCTTTCATTGATGGTGATATTTTCATAACCGGATTGTGCGAGCAGTGTGGCAATTTGCTCTTTGAGCATAAACAGCACATTCTCACGCTGAGTTGAAAAGGTCATATCATCCGCATAACGGGTGTAGGTTATACCCGCCTTAGCGCATATTTCCGACAACAACTGGTCAAATTTTTTCATCACATAGTTAGAAATAAACGGTGATGATGGTGCGCCGACACTTAATACCAGTTTGCCCGAGAGTTTCTTACCCGGACACCAAAAAAAGATGTTGATCAACAGCATTAAAGTACTGTCATCAATTTCCACTGAATCATGCAACAGCGCATTTTTAAACATCTCAGGCTTGATGCTGTTAAAGAAATTGGAAAAATCCATCTTCAACAGATAACGATTGTTTACATGCTGCTGTGCGTTTTCCCTGATGCCTTTCCCCGGCTCGTAAGCGGTGGCGCAGGGATGGACCGTGAGTTGAGTACGAAGAAACCCAACGAGTCTGCGTTGCAGATCTTTCACTTCTGGGGTAGGCTGAGCGATTACTCTGACTCCAGAGTGACGCTTGGGTATTTTATAGACTTTATACTTTAGCGGACTTCGCCGTGCACTAGATGCAAGCTTAATTCTGCTAATGCCGATGTCCTGATATGGGATCTCTATTTTCATCTATCGTTTATAATTCAGGGTGGCAGAACGCAATTATGCCCCGTCACCCTGAAAGCCCTTTACTAGAAGCCGCGATAAACACTTCATCGCATCATAACACTTTATGATGCGATGAAGTGTTTATCGCAATCATAAAAGTGCTCAATAAGTTAGAGTCTGGCTAACCGCCCGACTAGACGCAAAAACCGTCCATACGCTAAAGAGCTAACAGTGATGATAGCTAACAAACAGCACTGACAGCAAGCTTATTGCTGCTCATGTGTTTTGGTGTGTAGTGGTGCACTAAATTTGGCCACTGGAACAAAGAGGTAAATGTCCGCTCCTCGCTCATAGCAGACCATTTCTTTCCTATGCTCTTCCTTCAGCCTTCATACGCTCATATTTGGCTTTCAAAAGCTCCGCAGGGGTCGGCCCCTTCGGTCGTACTGACGCAGCTAGCGCACAACGTACAGGCGGGATAGGCTTTCCGGACAGCACCCGCTTTTCCCACATAACCAGAATTTCGCAAGCTTCATCTTCGAGTTCTTTTTGGCTCAGTTGGCCATCAATTCCGCGGCGCCGCAGTTCAAGGCAAATGTGGTAATAAACCGGCTTTGGCCACGGATATAGCTCGCTGCTCGGGTACCGGAAAACCAGCTTCCTCCACTTCCAGTACTCAGCCATGACGTCAGCGGTGGTGATCCCCAGTACGCAGCGCCCTTCCCTGCACCACTTGATGAACTGGCCTGGCGAAGGCAGAAACGGGCGATCCTGGCGACGCACCATGCGCATGCCGGCTTCAACCTGCTCCATGGTGTTTATCCCGTTTTCTTTGAACGCCAGCACCCACTGCCGGCGGATCTCATTCACGTCTTCCTGACTGCGGTTAACCAGGCTTGCCGGGAACGCGGCAGCCAGCTTTACGAACAGCCCGTTGATAATCTGCGCTACCTGCTGCGTTTGTTCGCGTTCGGTGTACTGCTCAGGCAGATTATGCGCCACGCGACGAGCCTGTTCCCGGTCGAAATTGCGAATGCTCTCGGCAAGGTTTTTCATTCCAGCACCCCGTCAATCCAGTCGGTGTTATGTAGGTCGATGCCACCCCGGGAAGGTTTTACCGCTCCGGTTGCGTGCAGCCGTTTGGTGGTGAGCTGATCCCACTGCTTGCGCAGACTCGAAGGGCTCAGGATGTTGTCTTTCCAGAACTCGTCGCGGTTGGCCCACTGGAACAGGTCACAGATTTCGTAGTGAGTACGCTTGTCCTGGACGCGCATCAGCCTGATGGTGTTTGCCCATTCAGCCCAGTTGGGTTCGGATAGCGATGCGTTGACGGTGAGAAGCCTGTCGTAAATCCAGCGAGCGGCCTTGAGGTCGTCAGCGGATCCCCATGATTTACCTGCCGGGGTGTATATCCCGGCGGCAGCTTCTGGATGGCGTGAGAGAAACTTTTGAGTTTTCTGGTTTCGGGATTCGTCAGAATTCCGAGACGAGGATATTTTAATATTGTTCTTGTTATAGTCTTGGGTGTCTACCGTTTCCGGGAAGGTTTTTCCCGTTTTCGGTAACACTTTTCCCGATTTCGGGAAGACTTTTCCCGTTTTCGGTTTGTCTAAAATCCAAGCGGAAAGGTCAGTATTTATACCGACCGTTTTCATTACGCCCTGCTTTTGACAGAAGATGATTTTGCGTTCTGCAAGTGATTTGAGTACATCAGAAACGTGCGAATCACTTAGGCCTGTAAGCTCAGCGATCACCGTGTTCGTAACGCGGTCCTGTTTCTTGTTCCAGCCGTAGGTAAGCCAGATCACCGCCTCAAAACACTGCCACTCCCTGCCTGACATTCTCAGACGAGGCTTGAGCTGTTGGATCTCGTTAGCGACCTTGGTATACCCGTTCGACAGGTCGGCCATACGACCTCCCGGTTGTTCGGTTCTGTGGGGGAAATTGATAATTTCAGCTGTGTTTGACATACTTAGCTCCGCAATTACACTCCGTTTTTGCACCTGAAAGCCGTTGGTGTTCGAGCACCGCGGCTTTCGCCTTTTCTGAAGTCTTCATATCGCCCCCAACATGGTTGTGACCATCGCTAGCAGCGGCGCCGTAAGGTCAGGATCGACTCTGAACATCTCAAAAATCCCCTCGCCTAACTCCTTCAGCTTTTCCTTCTTCGGTGCATCGAGCATCAGAGCTTGCTTCGCCTCACTCACCTCTTTTTCAAGCCTGGCCATCCGGTGGGCAAACGAGTCGTTTTTAACGACGCGGTCGCGGTATCGAAGCGGTAATACAGACATGATCGCGGGCACCAGCCGTTCGACGTTCTTTCGGTAAGATGCGGAGTCTTCTTTGTTGTCGAGCCAGCGGAACAGCTTCACGTTCCAGACATCGGCCTGGCCTGAGAAATCCACTCCATCAAGTTGAAATTCTCCCGCCGCTTCTTGGATTTGAAGTGCAACAGCTACGCGCCCTTCTGCCGCTGCCCACGCCCGAACCGCAGAGCAGATATCGCGATGATCAATACCCTGCGCTGCCGATTCGTTTTGATGACACGGGAATATCAGTCGATTAGAGGAAGCTCTGCTACTCTGTTGAAATGAAACAGTTTGCATTGTTAAGGCTCCTGTTTGGGTAAACCGTCTGTTGGGTTTGGGTAGAGATCTGGGCGCAGCTCGTGCGGAGTTACGCCAGTAACCCAATAAATTTGCAAGACTCGATCTGCCGGGACGACGCCCTGATATCGATTTCGCCAATGACTAACAGTCATGGCGCTTACGGTTAGTAGTTGGGCTAAGCGCGTAGCAGTTCCTGCTTTGGTAATTGCTTTATCAATTGCTTTCATAAATAGCTCCTGTAACAACTACGAAATTAAACATATTGTTTATGTTTATGTCAACATTTTGAATATTGAGCTAATAAACATTTGGTTTAGAATTCGTCCATGAAAGAAAAAACTCATCAGATTAACCACCCACAAGTTCAGCGGCTTAACGAGGTTCTTGAGCTCAAGAAGTTGACCAAATCAGACATGGCCCGTATTTGTGGCGTCAGTGCTCAGTCGGTCAATAACTGGTTCGTTCGTGGGACGATTGGTAAAAGCTCAGCGATTAAGCTGGCGGATGCCCTTGGGGTGAGCCTTGAGTGGCTGCTTGGCCAAGATGTTGGCGAGAAAGATGGACTGAAGCCAGACGAACAACGCCTGTTGGAACTTTACCGTCAGCTTCCCGAAGAAGAGCAACAGAACATGCTTCGCATCTTCGCACTTCGCCTGAAAGAGCTGGACGAACTATATGATAAGTATATGAAAGGCCGTATTCGTTCGCAGGATGATTGAGTAATCCATTTAGCAATGATTCGTAAATACCTACTATAAGAAATGGCCATAAAGTGGCCTTTTTTTATGCCCGTCGAATAACTAGCACATCTTTTGTATTAAACGCCCATTCCCCGGACTTCCAGGACGTACCATTTCGTCGAATTTTTTTGCCTCCAAAGAACAAAATTTCACTCTCCATAAGTACCACATAAACATTTTGTTTATTTAATATTACTCATTTTGTTGACTAAGGATTAAACTTTGTGTTTAATCTAACTCACCAAGACGCACTACGCACCACCAAGGCAGGACGCCCACGAAGTAGCCGCCGACGGCATACGAATAGTCGGATGAGGTGGAGAGATTAACGCGCATCAGGTTAAAACGTTCCGCTGGCCGGCGATAAGGCAAACGAGGGTGAGAATGATTGATTTCGCACGCAAACCAGGACGGCAGCAAGCCGTAAAACTTAACTTCTTCGAGGTGATTCTTCGCCGCTTGTGCTACCTGCTGGCGCAAAAGGGGAATCCAGATGTGTAACTCAACGAAATGCGGGTACTGCGGCAAGCCGGTTGAACCGGAGGAAGTAGTCAAAAGTACCCTTCTCTATCGCAACGGCGCCCAGCTGGCGCGCAAAGAAAAAGAATACTGCTCTGAACGTTGTGCTTCATATGACCAGATGGCCCACGAGGCATAACGTAAAAGCCGCGCAAGGCGGCCCGTACGTCCGGTGCTCCCGACCAAAGTTACACCGGAAAACTACTTAAAAAACCAAAGTTCACCCAATGGGCGCTATCTCTGGCCCGGGGATCTTACATCCAAAAAAGAGGATCTCACATGGAATTTTTCTATGTAGTTAAGGCTACGCAGAAATCTGGCAAAGAAGACGCAGTGATTTGGTTCACCGCGAAGTCTGAAGCCCGTGCAAACCTGCAGCTCGATGTTGAGCTGGAAGATGCTGGAATTGAAACTGGTCGCGGTAAGGATTACGCCAAACCGGTTCGCACCGATTTCCCTGTTTACAACGATCTGCCTGAAGAAAGCACCGTGGATTACACATGGTGCAAGCGCTACGCACTCCAGGACGATGGACGCACCTGGCTGCCAAAGGCTGGTGCTGAGTCGGCTGGCCCCGTGGACAGAACTGCCGCACCGGAAACGACCATTGAAGTCGAAACTACCGTCGAAAGTATCCCGCTCGAAAACCGCACTCCAGCGGTCCGTTTTGCCGTCCACCTGACCAGCGACAAATACCAGTCACATATCACTAAAGAGCAGCAGCTGGCTGCCAGCGAAATGTCACTGGATGAAGGCAACACATATCTCCAGAACCTGCTGGTGGCGAAGAACGACATCCCTGAAGTTGCCGAACTCAGCCTGAACGCTGAGTGGAAACTGGTTCAGGCTATTAAGCAGGTATTCGCGTCAGATGAAGAGCACGAAGTAAAGCTGCTTGCTGCTTTCATGGCCGACTGGTTGAGAGTAGATACCGGCGACCGCAATCAGTTAGTGGCAGAGTGGAGAGACGGTAAGCTTTCTCTGCTCAAATCAGAAAGCACCAGCAACACCGGCGTAACAACCGGTCATGATCCAGAACCTGATAACGGTATCCAGATTGACGAGAATGATGACGAAGCCACACGTTATCCAGTCGTTCGTATGCCCTTCCGCAAGCAGCTACTCGCCCAGTTCACCGGTGAAGAATTGCGCCACCACTTAACCCGCAAAGAATACGAAGGTATCAGCGCGCTGGAGATGGACACTGACAACAGCTATGTCCAGAACCTGCTGCTGGCGGCAGAAAACTGCGAAGAGGTGAAGGGTTACGATACCAAAGACCTGTGGCGCTATACCGACGCCATTCGCAAAGTGTTCAGCCAGGAGAAGCGTCACGAACTCGCTTTGGTTCTCCGATTCACCAGAATCTGGGTGGCGACTGATTATATCGATCGCGGCATTCTCGTTCGCGAGTGGGCAGCCGGTAATCGCATCAGTAATGTTCAGCGCACCGATTCTGGTACTAATGCCGACGGTGGTTATGTAACGGATCGCGGCGAAGGCGCTCATCACACTCTGGACACTCTCGATCTTGAGATCGCATGTGCCCTGCTGCCTATGGATTTCCATCACTTTGAAATCCCCTCAAGCGTGTTACGACGTGCCAAAGAAATCGTGGCGAAGAAAGAAGAACCATGGAAGTCATGGAGCTCAATCTTACGCAATCAACCAGGCATATTGGCGGTGAACCGTGCGGCAATCTTCAATCTGATCCGTATCGCACCAGAGAATATCCACCACACGCCAGCGGCTCATCTTGAGTTTGTGAATAAAACCATGACGGCTGAGTTTAACTCTGCTGTGGAGCTACTGCCGTTGCCTACTGCTGCAGTTGAGACTGAAGCCCCAGTTGAACAACCACAGGTTGAAAATCTCGGCAGTGGAGTGTTCTCCATCGATGGCCTGATGGGTGGAAATACCGAACCGGTCGTCGATACCTCCTCAAATGAAGTCGAAAAAACGGAAAACGCAGCGGAGACCACCAACGATGTGCAGATGGAAACGGCTAAGCCAGAGAAAGACGAAGATGTTGGTTCGGTACCACCGAGCGAAAGTACTGATACAGCTAATTCGCAGACAGATTCCGTAGCGTTGGAAGAACACCAAGCAGAACCGGTAATTGAATACCCGGCTTACTTCGAGCCTGGCCGCTACGAAGGCCTACCGAATGACGTTTATCACGCAGCAAACGGTATTAGCTCAACCCAGGTGAAAGATGCCCGTGTCAGCCTGATGTACTTCAACGCGCGCCATGTGGCTAAAACCATCCCGCGCACAGCGTCCAAAGTGCTGGATATGGGAAATCTGGTGCACGCCCTTGCACTGCAGCCGGAAAACCTCGAAGCAGAATTCAGCGTAGAACCTGAGATCCCAGAGGGTACTTTCACCACCACCGCAACTCTGCGCGAGTTCATCGACGCGTACAACGCCAGCCTGCCGGCGCTGCTGAGCGCTGACGAGATTAAAGCGTTACTTGAAGAACATAACGCGTCCCTTCCCGCTCCAGTGCCGCTTGGCGCCAGCCTGGAAGAAACGGCTCAAAGCTATATGGCTCTGCCTGCTGAGTACCAGCGTATTGAAGAAGGCCAGAAGCAAACGGCGACGGCAATGAAAGCGTGCATCAAAGAGTACAACGCCACTCTGCAGGCGCAGGTTAAAACCAGCGGCAGCCGTGATGCGCTACTCGAGCAATTAGCGATCATCAATCCTGATTTGGTCGCACAGGAAGCGCAGAAACCGACGCCGCTGAAAGTGTCCGGCACCAAGGCAGACATGATCCAGGCTGTTAAGTCGGTTAAGCCCGATGCCATATTCGCCGACGAACTGCTGGATGCCTGGCGCGACAACCCTGGCGAAAAGATTCTGGTTACCCGCCAGCAACTGGCCACAGCGCGGGCAATTCAGTCAGCACTACTGGCGCACCCGACCGCGGGCATGCTGCTGACACATCCAAGCCGCGCCGTTGAAGTGAGCTACTTCGGTTTTGACGACGAAACAGGTTTAGAAGTGCGTGTACGTCCGGACCTTGAAATTGAACTGGACGGCGTGCGCATCGGTGCGGACCTGAAAACCATCAGCATGTGGAACGTGAAGCAAGAAAGCCTGCGCGCAAGACTGCATCGGGAAATCATTGACCGGGACTACCACCTCAGCGCGGCTATGTATTGCGAGACCGCGGCGCTGGACCAGTTCTTCTGGATTTTCGTCAACAAAGACGAGAACTACCACTGGATCGCCATCATTGAGGCATCCACCGAACTGCTGGAACTGGGCATGCTCGAGTACCGCAAAACGATGCGCGCCATCGCCACTGGCTTCGATACGGGCGAGTGGCCAGCGCCGATCACTACCGATTACACCGATGAACTGAACGACTTCGACCTGCGCCGCCTCGAAGCGCTGCGCGCTCAGGCTTAAGGGGGATTTATGCATAACACAAACGTTACCGTTGCTGACCAGAACACCGTTATTAACTCTAATGTGGCTCTGTTTGATTCCCAGTATCTGAATGCAATCAGCACGTTTGCGCAGATCATGGCGCAGGGCACCGCTACAGTTCCTAAGCATCTGCAGGGCAATCAGGCCGACTGCATGGCTGTCGCGATGCAAGCGGCACAGTGGCAGATGAATCCCTTTGCCGTAGCGCAGAAAACGCACCTGATTAACGGTGTGCTCGGGTATGAAGCGCAGCTGGTTAATGCCGTAATTTCACGCAGCGGCGTGCTGGCCAGTCGTTTTGAATATGAGTGGTTTGGGCCATGGGAAAAGGTCGTTGGAAAATTCCACATCCGTAAAAGCGATAAAGGCGAGTACCGCGTCCCGGGCTGGACCCTCGCTGACGAAGCCGGGATTGGCATCATTATCAGCGCAACCCTGAAAGGCGAGGATAAACCGAGAGAACTCGATTTACTGCTGGCTCAGGCCAGAACCCGAAACTCTACCCTATGGGCTGACGACCCTCGCCAGCAGCTGGCGTACTTGGCCGTCAAACGCTGGGCGAGACTGTTCTGCCCGGATGTAATTCTGGGCGTTTACACCCCGGATGAGCTCGATGATCGCCGTGAAGAACGAGAGGTAAACCCCGCACCAGCGCAGCACGTTAGCCTCGCTGATATTTCAGGTGACAACGTCACTACTACTCAAACGGCTCATGAATCGGCACAAAACATCGATGCTCTAGCTGATGATTTCCGCGACCGCATCGAGGCGGCTCAGGATGTGGATAGCGCTAAAGCTCTGCGCGCAGATATTGAAACCGTGAAAGCAACGCTGGGTTCTGCCCTGTTCACTGAGCTGAAAAACAAGGCCGTGAAGCGTTATTACCTGGTTGATGCACGGAACAAAGTCGAAGCAGCCATCAATTCCTTGCCACCTTCAGATGAACCCGATGCAGCTGCGCGGTTCGCAGAGGTAGAGCGCGTTCTTGCGTCGTCTAAACGTCATCTGGGCGATGAATTGCATGGTCAGTTCAGCATCACTCTGGCGGATATGAAACCGGAATACGTGGACTAACGAGATCGGGAGGGGAAACCCTCCCTCAAGGAGAAGAAATGCGACTGATTAATCGAGGCAGTAAGCAATCCCCTTTGGCTCGCCAGGCATGTGAAATCGCACTCGCAGCCCACCAGCAAAGATATGGTGACTATGGGCGCAGCAATATGAAAGAGACCTATACGGTGAAAGTGGAAGGCGTGAAGGTCTGGGTTGAAGTGGTCAACTGCAAGGCAAGCTACGTGGCCACAGCAATGACCGGCATGCGCCGACTGCGCTCCCAGCCCGGCCAGGCAAACTGAAACTGAAATATCAACGACTACAGACCGGCATATCTATACTCATGCCGGTTACCTGAGGTGAACTATGTCGCAGGTAATTTTTAACGAAGAATGGGTTGTTGGCGCAAGACTCACAGAAAAAACAGGCCTGACCGAACGACAGATTGAGAAGTATCGCCAGGGCTGTTGGGTGGAAGGTGTCCATTTTAAACGGGTTTCTCCTTCCGGAGAAAAAACCTTGCGTGGCACAACCTGGTATAACTATCCGAGAATTAATCAGTTAATAAGGGATGCGTAAGATGGCAGCTTTGCCTACAGGTGTCGAAATCAGAAACAATAAGATTTGTATCTGGTTTATGTACCGGGGAAAGCGTTGCCGCGAAATTCTCAAAGGTTGGATTAACACCCCGGCGAACATCAAAAAAGCCGGGAATCTTCGGGCTGTGATCGTTAGTGAGATCAACCTTGGAGAGTTTGATTACCACCAGCGCTTTCCTTCATCGTCCAGAGCAAAAAAAACCGTAACCACTGTTTCAGTTCAAACCTTTTCAGAACTGTGTGAACTATGGACGAGCATTAAAGAAACCGAAATTAGCGCGAACACGATGCGTAAGACTCGCTCACAACTCGGTACGTTAATGCACATCATTAACGGAGATACGCCTGTTTCAACTCTACGCCACAGCGACATTCTTAAATACAGAAAGGAGCTGTTGAACGGTGAGACACTTTACCTGGCAAATCCGAGAAGTAACAAACAGGGACGCACTGTGCGTACCGTGAATAACTATATATCGCTTCTGTGCTCCCTTCTTCGGTTTGCACACAAATCTGGCTTTATCAGTGGCAAACCCTTTGAAGGGATCAAGAAACTACACAAAGGGAAAGTAAAACCGGATCCTTTAACGAAGCAGGAGTTTAGTTTGCTTGCGGAATCCGAGCGTGGCCAAAGCCTCAATATGTGGACGTTCGCAGTTTATACTGGTGTCCGTCATGGAGAGCTTGCAGCTCTTGCCTGGGAAGATATCGACTGGGAAAAAGGTACGGCTCATATACAGCGCAACCTTAATGCGCTAGGAATGTTCGTCCCACCAAAAACCGATGCAGGTGATCGAGTTATCACGCTATTAGAGCCAGCACTAGAGGCCTTAAAGGCACAGCGTACGCTGACTTCGTTACAGCCCAAAACCGAGATTGTTTTTCATCACCGCGAGTATGGTGCGATGGAATATCAAAACCTGCGATTTGTTTTCATGCCCAGGATGCGCAAGGGCAAACAGAAAGCCTACTACTCTTTATCGAGTATCGGCTCCAGATTTAACGCAGCTGTAAAACGTGCTGGTATTCGCCGCCGGAATCCGTACCATACGCGGCATACTTTTGCCTGCTGGCTTTTATCTGCCGGCGCTAACCCGTCTTTCATAGCCAGCCAGATGGGGCATGAAAACGCGCAAATGGTTTATGAAGTCTACGGTGCGTGGATTGAAGAAATGAATGGCGAACAGGTGCTGATGCTTAACGATAAGCTCGCACGCTGAAAAATTTTTGCCCCTATTATGCCCCTATTGGCTCCGAAGGTAGTAATAAATGCAAGAAAATCAATCAAATACAAAGAAAGAGCAATACAACCTGAATAAACTGCAAAAGCGACTACGCCGTAACGTGGGCGAAGCCATTGCAGACTTCAACATGATTGAAGAAGGCGACCGCATCATGGTTTGCCTGTCAGGGGGTAAAGACAGCTACACCATGCTGGAGATCCTGCGTAATCTTCAGCAAAGCGCGCCGGTGAATTTTTCCTTGGTGGCGGTCAACCTTGACCAGAAACAGCCGGGCTTCCCGGAGCACATTCTGCCGGAATACCTCGAAAATCTGGGCGTTGAGTACAAAATCGTCGAAGAAAATACCTACGGTATTGTGAAAGAGAAAATTCCTGAAGGGAAAACCACCTGCTCTCTGTGCTCTCGTCTGCGCCGCGGTATTCTGTATCGCACCGCGACCGAGCTGGGCGCGACCAAAATTGCCCTGGGCCATCACCGCGACGATATCCTGCAAACGCTGTTTCTCAATATGTTCTACGGCGGCAAGATGAAAGGTATGCCGCCTAAGCTGATGAGTGATGACGGTAAACATATTGTGATCCGCCCGCTTGCCTACTGCCGTGAAAAAGACATTGAGCGTTTCTCTCAGGCGAAAGGGTTCCCGATCATTCCATGTAACCTCTGCGGCTCTCAGCCGAACCTGCAGCGTCAGGTGATTGGCGACATGCTGCGCGACTGGGATAAGCGCTATCCGGGTCGTATCGAAACCATGTTCAGCGCCATGCAGAACGTCGTCCCTTCCCATCTCGCGGATGTGGAACTGTTCGACTTTAAAGGCATCAATCACGAGTCAGAAGTCGTGAACGGCGGCGATCTGGCATTTGACCGGGAAGAGATCCCGATGCAGCCAGCAGGCTGGCAGCCGGAAGACGATGACAATCAGTTTGAAGCGTTGCGTCTGAACGTGCTTGAAGTGAAGTAAGCGGTTAGCGTCTCAGAAACGCCTTCTGAGACGCTTCATGCTTTATTTCAGCAGGCGTACGCGGCAGGTTTTACCCTTAATTTTCCCGTTTTGCAGCTGCTTCCATGCCTTATGGGCAACCGCCTGGCGAACCGCGACGTAGACATGCGCCGGATGGACCGCAATCTTACCGATATCCGCCCCGTCCAGACCCACATCCCCGGTCAGTGCACCGAGTACATCACCAGGACGCATCTTGGCTTTTTTGCCGCCATCAATGCACAGGGTCGCCATTTCGGCCTCCAGAGGCACAAGGCTGACGCCGGCTGGGGGATTCATCCAGTTCAGCTTAATCTGCAGCATCTCAGAGAGAATATTGGCGCGCTGCGCCTCTTCAGGTGCGCAAAAGCTGATCGCCAGACCGCTGTTTCCTGCGCGCGCGGTACGGCCAATACGGTGCACGTGTACTTCTGGATCCCACGCCAGCTCAAAGTTCACCACCAGCTCAAGCGATTTGATATCCAGACCACGCGCAGCGACGTCGGTCGCCACCAGCACGCGGGCGCTGCCGTTGGCGAAACGGACCAGCGTCTGATCGCGATCGCGCTGTTCAAGATCGCCATGCAGCGACAGTGCGCTCTGCCCGGCGGCATTCAGGGCATCACAAACCGACTGACAGTCTTTTTTGGTGTTACAGAACACCACGCAGGAGCCAGGCTGATGCTGGCTCAGTAATTTCTGCAGGAGTGGGATCTTCCCCTGCTGCGAGGTTTCAAAGAACTGCTGTTCGATGGCGGGCAGCGCATCTACGCTGTCGATTTCAATGGTAAGAGGATTTTTCTGCACGCGCCCGCTGATGGCGGCGATAGCTTCCGGCCAGGTTGCTGAGAACAGAAGCGTCTGGCGATCGGCCGGTGCGAAACGGATCACTTCGTCGATGGCCTCGCTGAAGCCCATATCCAGCATCCGATCGGCCTCATCCATCACCAGCGTTTGTAGCGCATCCAGTGAGACCGTGCCTTTTTGCAGGTGATCGAGCAGGCGTCCCGGCGTCGCGACAATAATGTGCGGCGCATGCTGAAGCGAATCACGCTGGGCACCGAACGGCTGCCCGCCGCAGAGGGTTAAAATCTTGGTGTTTGGCAGGAAACGTGCCAGGCGACGCAGTTCACCCGCAACCTGGTCTGCCAGCTCGCGGGTCGGACACAGCACCAAAGACTGGGTCTGAAAAAGCGCCGCATCGATATGCTGCAACAGGCCAAGGCCAAAGGCCGCCGTTTTCCCACTGCCCGTTTTCGCCTGCACGCGCACGTCACGGCCCTCAAGAATGGCGGGTAAGGCGGCCGCCTGAACAGGCGTCATCGTGAGGTATCCCAACTCGTTGAGGTTAGCGAGTTGGGCATCGGGCAGAACATTCAGGGTAGAAAAAGCGGTCACAATTGTCTCTCGTGGTGATCTTTGCGGTCAGATGGCGCGTATCCTCGCAGATCTCGCGGTCCGATGCGACAATTTAATCGGTTCTTCATCGGGCGGCGGGTCGGGCATGGGCTGGGGACGCGGGATGGGATCGGGCATAGGTACCGGATCGCTGGGGATAGGATCGGATTGACGCGATTGTGGCAGTAGCAGAGCGTTAAGGATGCTCATCATTCCCTCCATAATTTGCTGTCATCCCTTTTAGGGTAGACGCTCAGAATCAGGAGGCAAAAAAAAGCCGACTATGAAGTCGGCGTCGTACGAATCAATTGTGCTATGCAGTAATTCAAAAAAGGAAGTAAGACAATATGGAGCGCAACGCCCATCGCTTGACGTTGCATTCACCTGCGGGAGTAATATTGCACCTTACGGGGTAGAGGTTTATTGACTTCGCTCAATTAAAAGAGCGTTTTAATCCCGGAAAAAGATGAAAAAAGCGTAAATTTACAGCCATTTACTACGATGCAACCACCATGCAACACCCCCAATCAAAACAACTAACATCACGCAAAACGCCGTAAAACCGTAGCGATAAGCGCCACCCGGAATTCCGCCCAGGTTGACGCCAAACAACCCGGTCAGAAACGTGCTCGGTAAAAACACCATCGCCATCAGGGACATCGTATAGGTTCTTCGCGCCAGCGACTCCTGCATCACCTGCGCGATTTCGTCCGCCATCACCGCCGTTCTGGCAATACAGGAATCAATTTCATCCAGCCCGCGGCCCAGCCTGTCGGCAATATCCTGCATTCTGCGCCGATGGTCGTCGTTCATCCAGGCGAGCCTTTCGCTGGCCAGCCGCGCATACACGTCGCGCTGCGGCGTCATGTAGCGGCGCATAACAATCAGCTGCTTGCGCAATAAGGCCAGAAAACCGCGCGGCGGGATCTGCTGATCGAGCAGGTTATCTTCCAGGTCGATGATTTTGTCGTGCAGCTCTTCAATAAACTCACTGGCGTGATCGGTAAGCGCGTCACAGACGTCCACCAGCCAGCTGCCGCAGTCGATCGGCCCTGTGCCCTCTTTCAGATCGTTGACGATGTCATCCAGCGCCAGGACCTTACGCTGTCGGGTGGAGACAATCAGCCCATCGTCCATATAGACCCGCATCGCCACCAGCTGATCCGGACGTTCATCCGTGCTGCCGTTAATACAGCGGAGGGTAATCAGCGTCCCGTCACCCATGCGGCTTACGCGGGGCCGCAGGCTTTCACCCGCCAGCGCATCGCGCACGTTATTGGGCAAGAGCGGGGTCGACGCCAGCCAGTCAGCGCTGTCCGGATGGGTATAGTTCAGATGCAGCCAGCAGGGATGCGCACTGTCGATCACATCATTATCTTCCAGCGGTCGAGCACCGCCGCGGCCGTCCAGCACCCACGCAAAAACTGCGTCAGGAACGTTAAGTTCAGATCCTTTAATGCTTTCCACAGCACCTCCACCTTTTTAACTCTTTCGGTGTCAGTCTAGCTTTCATGAGGGGTTAAGCAACAACTATGTATTCCATCGCGCTGAAATCGCTCGGGAATTGAGCTGGGTGGGCAGATGTATGAAAAAACCCTGGCATGCCAGGCTTCGTGTCGCTTTCAGAGAGAGTGTTCTGGCTGCTGGAGGAAGGAGGGTGAGCCGGTCGGTAATGGGGACGAAGACCCGTGATCCAATCTAAAATTCCGCGTGCGGGCCTGGAGTTCAATCACCTGATTGCGCAGTACATCCGAGGAGCCGTTGAGTTCCTCCGCCATCGCCACGTTGCTTTGCGTGACCCGCTCCAGCTCCGATAGCGCCAGCGTGATCTGGGAAATACCTTTCTCCTGCTCAGACGTCGACGCGGAGATTTCATCCATTAAGCGACTGACGTTCCCCGAGCCCGTCACGATTTCATGCATATTCTTCTCTGCCTGCGACACCACGGTCGCGCCCTGCGTGACGTTACTGCTGGTGACTTCAATCAGCGCTTTGATATTCTTCGCGGCCTCTGCGCTGCGGTGCGCCAGGTTTCTGACCTCTTCCGCAACGACAGAAAAACCTTTTCCATGGTCGCCCGCTCTTGCCGCCTCAACGGCCGCGTTGAGCGCCAGAATATTGGTCTGGAACGCAATGCCGTCAATCAGCGAAATAATCTCCGTCATCTGCTGGGCGCATTCGGTAATGGACTGCATATTGTTGGCAACCTGCCCCATCAGCTCCCCGCCCTTACGCGCCTGCAGCGTCGCCATATTCGCCTGTTCGCTCGCCAGGCGGGTGTTATCGGCGTTATTTTTAGTGCTCGCCGCCATTTGCTCCATGCTGGCTGCGGTTTGCACTAAAGACGCAGACTGCTGTTCGGTTTTGACCGAGAGCTGAGCGCTACGTGTTGAGAGCTGATCCGATAAGGTCATGGCGGTTTGCGATGACGCCCTGATCTCACGCACCAGCGTCGCAATGTTGCCGGACAGGCTGTTGATCCCGGGAATGAGTCGCCCCGCACAGTTATTGCCAAACTCCGGGATAGAAACCCCCAGGTTGCCGGCAGTCACCTCTTCAATACTTTTCTTCACCGTATTGATCGGCGTCACAAGATACCGGGTCATATAGACCCAAAGCAAAAATAGCGCAACGAAATTGATAGCGTTAAGGGAAATAAATAGAGAGGGCTTGCTGGAAATTAGAACAACGACACCTGCGTTTACCAAAAATAGCGATAAAAGGAACCCGATAATAAAGGTTCTGACACTAATATTTCTTAGCATGATGATACCCACATTTTATATTTTGGTCGGCATCTAGACTTATAGCATTGGCACAAACGTTTTTCCTCGGAAACTTCACGGGTTTGTTGTTTCGCCGTTAGCAGCCTGGGATTTAGCTTAAGTCAGATGAAAAAAGCGTATTAGTGAAAATGTTCTTCGCAGCATGCTGTGATACTGGTCTGCCGCCACGTTAAGCGATACCATCCGCTGCGGCGAACCGATACAATCGCCGTTATATTTAAGGAGCTTTGCTACTCTTATTCGCTCTTGTTTAGCAATGCTTAATACGTTAACAAAGAGAATATATTTTATATTCTTAATACGATGTAGAGTATTAATATGACTGGTCATGCTTCACGATAAATAACTAATATTGTTTGAATGCGCATGTTCGTTGCCAGATTAAGATGTGCCCGGCAGGCGAAATCGGTAACCCTCTCAGGCGTGGGATTGCATAATGCTCAATATATCGTGGGACCCTGTGTTAATCGCTATCTCTTATCTGGTGGCATTTATCGCCTCCTTTGTGGCGCTGGACAGTGCCGGAAAGATCCCCCTTTCCAGCCGAAAGGCTGCCCTGTTCTGGCGCATTGCCGGGGGTATGACGCTGGGGATCGGCATCTGGTCGATGCACTTTATCGGCATGCTGTCGATGCAGATGCCGATGATGATGCGCTATGACCTCTGGTTAACCCTTGCGTCTCTGGGCGTCGCGATTATTGCGTCGACCACGGCCCTTGATATTGCCGTCGCGGGAAAAAAACGTTCTTCGTTTCGACCGATCGTTGCCACGGCTATCCTGAGCGCAGGCGTGGTATCTATGCACTATATCGGTATGGCTGCCCTGATGCTGGATGGCAGCATTATCTGGGATCGCCGTATTGTGGGGTTGTCGGTGGTCATTGCCGTGGTGGCGTCCGGCACGGCGCTGTGGCTGGCTTTCCGCCTGCGAGACAAAGGGGTTTTTATCGAGCGCCTTCTCGCCGCCCTGGTCATGGGTGCCGCCATTTCTGCGATGCACTATACCGGCATGAGCGCTGCGCATTACCCGGAAATGTCGCATACCCTCCCCGGCGGGATCGGCGAGCTGGGGTTATCCATCTGGGTTTCTGTCACCACGCTCTGCCTGCTTGGTGTGATGTTAATTATTTCCCTTATCGATTCTCACCGTCGCACCGGCCGGCTGACGGATAATCTTCGACAACTCAATCGGCAGCTTGAGCTCCAGGCGCGCTTTGATGCGCTCACCGGACTCGCGAATCGCCATCAGATGGATCTCCGCATGCAGGACTGCCTGCGCAGCGCGTTGCTGAGCAACAGGCAATTTGCCGTTATTTTCCTGAACGTCGATCACTTCAAACGCGTCAACGATACCTGGGGTCACAGCGTCGGCGATGAGTTATTGATCACCGTCGCACAGCGCATCACTTCCCGGCTCTCGCGTGAGATGACCCTGGCAAGGCTGGGAGGAGACGCTTTTATCCTGCTGGTGCCGGAATGTGACGACGACAAACTCAACGCCCTGCTCGCGTCGCTGCTCGAGGATGTGCGACGTCCTCTTTCGATCTGTGGTCATACGCTTAACTCAACAATCAGTGCGGGCGTCAGCCTCTATCCTCAGGATGGCGAAACGCTGCATGAACTTAAACTCAAAGCAGATGCAGCCCTGCATCACGTCAAAGACGACGGCCGCAACGGCTGGGCGCGTTACAGAACCGAGATGTCGACAGCAATCCCGGCAAAACCCGGTTTTCTTCAGGAGCTCTCTCAGGCGCTTGAGCGCGATCAGTTTGAACTGTGGTACCAGCCAACCTGGTATGCGCAAGAGAAGACTATCCATGGTTTTGAAGCCCTATTGCGCTGGCGGCACCCTGAGCAAGGCGTTGTGCTGCCTGGTCTGTTTATCCCCTCGCTGGAGCAAACCGGCTTAATTATTCCGGTGGGCAACTGGGCCATTGAAGCGGCATGTCGACAGCTGCATTTCTGGACTGAACAAGGGTTCAGCCAGTGGACGTTATCGCTCAACTTATCCCCCGTCCAGTTCGAGCAGCCGGACATTTTCCACATCGTATCGTCGATGCTGGAAAAATATAACTTGTCCCCGTCCAGGCTGATCCTTGAGGTCACGGAGAGCACCGCGCTGAAAAATCTCGATCGCAGCATTGAGTTGCTCAACGCTTTTAATCATGCGGGGATCACCGTCTCGATTGATGATTTTGGTACGGGCTACTCCAACCTGCTGATGCTGAGCGTGCTGCCGGCAAAAGAGCTCAAGATCGACAAAAGCTTTGTAACGTCGATGCTGGAAAATGAAAAAACCTACAAGCTGGTTGAAACCATTATGAGTATCGCCCGCACCATGGAGATGAACGTGGTGGCAGAAGGGATTGAAACGGAAGAACAGCAGGCGGTTCTCACCCGTCTCGGCTGCGACTACCTGCAGGGTTACCTCTTCTCCCGCCCCTTACCTGCCGAACAGGTGCCGTGGCTGCTTCTGCAGATAAACTCAGAAAGGCAAATTATCCCCCTTAATAAAATTCAAACGGACGCCGCATTTATTTCACAAAAAAACCATGCCTGACGGGGTTTAGTAGAGTATGTTTCAAAGCAGAACACACGAGTCACGTCTGTCATGATTGTCAGGCGTATTAAGCCGATGAACAGGAAATGCCTATGTCGCAAAACGGTTTTGAAGCGCTGAACGTTATTAAAACACCCGTGTGGCTTATTTCACCCGTTTCGGAAGAGATCGTTTTTGCGAACGTGGTCGCAACGCAGCTTATGGGAGATAAGACGCTCGATCAGCTGCGTAAAGGCATCTATTCCGCGAATGCACAAGCTCTCCTGTCGATGTATGTACCTGAACTGAAAACCGAGCAGGAGATCGTCGAAATCTGGACAATAAGAAGCCGGGATGGGCTGGATACGCCGTTAAGCTGTCGTCTCTCGCTTGCCCGTTACGCCCCCTGGGGAGATGTGATTGTCTTCGAGGGGATCGCCCAACATATCCTCTCAGGACTGAAGGCCAGCCGCTCCGCAACCTACCGGCGAAAAAAACAGGGGTTTTACGCCCGTTTTTTTCAGACCAACAGCGCGCCGATGCTGTTAATCGATCCTGCCCGCGATGGTCAGATTGTTGATGCCAACCTGGCTGCGCTCAATTTTTACGGTTACTCGCATGATGGTATGTGCAGCAAGCATACCTGGGAAATCAATACCCTGGGGCGAGACGTGATGCCCATTATGACCGCGATTGCCGCGCTGCCCGGCGGCCATAAGCCGCTCAACTTTGTTCACCGCCTTGCCGATGGTTCCACCCGCCATGTTCAGACGTATGCCGGGCCCATTGAGATCTACGGTGACAAGCTGATGCTGTGCATCATCCACGATATCACCGAGCAAAAAAGACTGGAGCAAGAGCTGGAACATGCCGCGTTACGTGACTCCATGACCGGGTTACTCAACCGACGCCAGTTCTACGCGATTACCGACCCCAACAATCTCAATAATCGGCCTGCCCAGCAGCAGTTTAGCCTGCTGCTGGTGGACACCGATCACTTCAAAAACATCAACGACCTGTTTGGTCATTTGAAGGGCGATGAGGTGCTTATTGCCCTCTCCCGAACGCTGGAAGCCTGTAGTCGGGAGAACGACATGGTGTTCCGCTGGGGAGGCGAAGAGTTCGTCATCCTGCTGCCGCATACCTCACTCGACACCGCGCTGCAGATTGCCGAGTCGATCCGTGCAGCCGTTGCCCGCATTACGATTCCGGGCTTACCACGGTTTACCGTCAGCATTGGCGTGGCGCGACATAACCCGGGGGAGACGATTGATGAGCTGTTTAAGCGTGTAGACGATGCGCTGTATCGCGCTAAAAATGATGGGCGCAATAAAGTCCTTGCAGCATGAAACTGGAGTATACGGGAAAGCCCCGCTACAATGCCTGCCTCGAATAAATTAACGTCAGGTGGGTAAAATCTGCAATGGGCAAAACAGAAATAATACTCACCTTAATTATTTTGCTCCTTATTATATTTGGCTTCTGGTTTATTTTTAGCGGGGAAATCTGGTATCTCGTTGAGTTTCTCGAAAATAGTCTTTACCCGACCTTCGACGCCCCTTAACGCACGTTTAATATCATGTTTCACCTACCGAATTTGTCAGGTATCTGCCAGCCTGACGGCCGCGTAAGATACGCGTCGTTATCCTCCAACTACGTTGATAACGAATCACTTATTCACTTGCTTATGTTGCCCGTGCTCTGACGGGCTTTTTTATTTCCGGCATTTCAGCCACGCCAGGCTATATCTTAATCATCTTTAATGACAAGGGAGAGGAATGATGAGCAAGAAGATCCTGATGCTGGTTGGCGATTACGCCGAAGATTACGAAACCATGGTGCCTTTTCAGGCGTTACAGATGGTTGGTCATCAGGTGGATGCCGTCTGCCCCGACAAACCGAAGGGCGACTACATCATAACGGCAATCCATGATTTCGACGGCGCCCAGACCTATAGCGAAAAACCCGGTCACCGCTTTACCCTCAACGCCGACTTTTCCGCCGTCAAGGAGCAGGACTACGACGCGCTGCTCATCCCCGGCGGGAGAGCGCCCGAGTATCTGCGGTTAAATGAGGATGTGTTAAAGCTGGTGCAGGCGTTTGACGCCGCGCGCAAACCGATTGCGGCGGTGTGCCATGGCCCGCAGCTGCTCGCTGCCGCGGGCATCCTGAAAGGCCGTACCTGTAGCGCCTACCCGGCCTGTGCTCCTGAGGTCCGTCTCGCGGGAGGACACTATGCCACGATTGGCATCGATCAGGCACATGTCGACGGCAACCTGGTGACGGCTCCCGCGTGGCCCGCCCATCCGCAGTGGCTGGCGAAGTTTAATGCGTTATTAGAATAATACGTTCCGGTCTTATCGCTGCCGAAAAGCACAGCGCGGTATCATCCATGGCAAAACTGGCGCTCACGTGCGCCAGTTCGCATTAACCATCAGTGCTTCTCAATATACATCGTCCGGCTATACGCCACGTCTTCCGGGTTATTAATCGGATACCCTTTCACCCACGGCTTAATCAGACGACCGTTGGTGTACTGGTAAATAGGCGCGATCGGCGCTTTCTCCATGAGGATTTTCTCCGCCATGTTGTAGTCCGTATTACGCGCTTTCGCCGTGGTTTCGAGCGTCGCCTGGTGGATAATTTTATCGTAAGCCGGGTCGTTGAAACGCGAGATATTGCCGCTGTGGGTTGAGGTCAGCAGGGACAGGAAGGTCGAGGGCTCGTTGTAATCCCCCACCCATGACGCGCGGATCACATCAAAATTGCCGGTGTTGCGGCTGTCGATGTAGGTTTTCCACTCCTGATTTTGCAGCTTGACATCCACACCGAGGTTTTTCTTCCACATGGACGCCACCGCAATGGCGATTTTCTGGTGGTTTTCCGACGTGTTGTACAGCAGGTTCAGCTTCAGCGGACGCTGGGGGCCGTAGCCTGCGGCCTGGAGCAAGGTTTTGGCCTGAGCGTTCAGCTCCTGCTGGGACATCTGCTCGAACGGCGAAGGTTCAGGCGTGAAGCCCACCGTCACGTCAGGGGTGAAATGCCAGGCCGGTTTCTCGCCGGTACCCAGTACCTTATCCGCCATAATGCGGCGATCGATAGTCATGCTCAGCGCAAGACGGACCCGGGCATCGGCGGTTGGGCCCTTTTGCGTGTTAAACGCGTAGTAATAGGTCCCGAGCTGAGGCGGCGTATACACCTGGCCAGGAATATCCTTCAGGAGCTTCTGATACATGTTTTTCGGGAACGATTCGGTAATATCGATATCCCCTGCCAGATAGCGTTTCGTGGCGGACGATTCCTGATTAATCGGAATAAAGGTCACTTTTTGCAGGACAGTTTTCGCATTGTCCCAGTAGTGGGTGTTCGGCACGACAACCAGTTTTTCATTCACCACGCGCGCGTTCAGAACGTAGGCCCCGTTACCGACCAGCGCTCCCGGACGCGTCCACTCTTTCCCGCTTTCAACATTGGCTTTTTGCACCGGATAGAAGGCGAAGTTTGCCGTCAGGTTGCTAAACCACGGTAGCGGTTTATCCAGCTGGACGCGCAACGTTCTGGCATCCACCGCCGTCACGCCCAGGGTATCTGGCGACGCTTTACCATCAATAATGGCCTGCGCGTTACTGATGCCTGCCAGCGCCGCAAACCAGGCAAACGGAGACGTGGTTTTCGGGTCAACCAGACGCTGCCAGCTGTAGACAAAATCCTGCGCGGTAACTGGCGTACCGTCAGACCATTTTGCGTTATCGCGCAGGGTGAACGTCCAGATTCGGTTATCGTTGCTCTGCCAGCGCGTCGCCACGCCCGGAGTCAGTTCCCCTTTCTCATTCTGATTTACCAGCCCTTCGAAAAGATCGCGAATCACCTGAATCTCTGGCAACCCCACCGCTTTTGCGGGATCGAGCGAAGCCGGTTCGTCTTTAATGTGTCTGACCAGCTCCTGTTTTTGCGCCAGCACCGTGCCCTGTGGCACATCGGCAGCGTATGAGAGTGAAGAGAGTCCGCACAGGCACAGTGCGGCAAAAAGACGCGAAACAGGATGCTTCATAAGATCCCCTTTAAAAAATTCAGGTAAAAAGCAGATGCGTAATTATTTGTTTCGACAGTAAGAAATGCAAACAACTTACGCCTGAATAGTGATTTAAGGCAATTCTCAGCCGTTAAGGAAACTATTTGATTAACAGCGGCTTTTGCACAACACTGCCTGTAGAGACTTCGTTATCAGGATATCGTATGGCAACCACCCGACCCCGCGCGGAACGCGGCGCCTTCCCTCCGGGCGCTGAACAATATGGCCGCTCATTTTTAGGCGCTTCGCTGATCTGGTTCCCGGCCCCCGATGCCGATCGCGAGAGCGGTTTGGTTATTGCCGGCACGCACGGAGATGAGAACTCGTCTGTCGTCACGCTCTCGTGCGCGCTGCGGACGCTGACCCCGGCATTGCGACGTCACCACGTGATTCTTGCCGTGAATCCGGACGGCTGTCAGCTTGGATTACGGGCGAATGCGCGAGGAATCGACCTGAACCGTAATTTCCCTGCAGCAAACTGGCGCGCAGGGGAAACGGTATATCGCTGGAACAGCTCCGCCGAGGAGCGGGACGTGGTGCTGCTCACGGGCGATAAACCCGGATCGGAGCCGGAAACGCAGGCGCTGTGCCAGCTTATCCATAAGATCCACCCCGCCTGGGTTGTCTCCTTCCACGATCCGCTGGCCTGTATTGAAGATCCGCGCCACTCTGACCTGGGCGCGTGGCTGGCCCAGGCGTTCGCCCTCCCGCTCGTCACCAGCGTGGGCTATGAGACACCCGGTTCATTCGGCAGCTGGTGCGCCGACTTGAGCCTGCCCTGCATCACCGCTGAGTTCCCGGCGATCTCCTCCGACGAAGCCAGCGAAAAATACTTAAAGGCAATGATGGATCTGTTGCGCTGGCAGCCTCAGAGGTGAAGTACGCCGCTGGTAAAATTAAGCGCCGGTGAAACGTCAACGGCCAGCCACGTCGGGCCATCCAGATCGGCGAAACGGACCTGATTGACCAGCGGCAGCGCCGCACCGATCGCCCGCGAGGTGCAAAGCATGCATCCCAGCATCAGGGCGAACCCCTGCGCCCGGGCGTCCGCCGCCAGGGCCAGGGCTTCAGTCAGTCCGCCAGTCTTGTCGAGCTTGATATTGACCATGTCATAGCGGCCCTTAAGCGCGCTCAAATTCTCGCGGGTATGACAGCTTTCATCCGCACAGACGGGCAACGGATGGATAAAATTCTTCAGCGCCGCATCCTCTTTTGCCGGCAGAGGCTGCTCCAGCATCGCTACGCCCAGATCGGCCAGCAGCTGGCATCGCGCGGCCAGCCCTTCGGGATGCCACGACTCGTTGGCGTCAACAATGAGCGTGGCTGACGGCACCGCCGAGCGAATGGCGACCATCCGCTCGCTGATCAGACGATCGTCGAGCTTCACTTTTAACAGCGTGGCCCCGGCGTCATAGAGCGCTTTCGCACTGGCGGCCATCTGCTCGGGCTCCCCAATCACGACCGTTTGCGCGGTCACGACGGACTCCGGCACGACCACGCCCAGCAATGACGTCAGCGATTTTTGCTGCTTAGCGGCTTCAAGGCTCCAGAGCGCACAGTCGATGGCGTTGCGCGCCGCCCCGGCGGATAAGCGCTGCTGTAACGCCTCGCGCGTGAGGCCTTTTTGCAGGTCAGGTACCAGGGTCATGATCTGCGCCATCACGGATGCCAGACTTTCCCCATAGCGCGGGTAAGGCGTACATTCCCCGACGCCTTTAAACCCCTCTTCTTCGATTTCGACCACGACCACGCTGGCTTCACTTCGGCTGCCGCGAGAGATCACAAACGGGGTATGCAATGGCCAGGCTTCTTCATAGACCTTAACGCTTCTCATCACTGACTCCTTGCGGCCCGGAAAGGCGAAAAATTTGGTTTGCCGTGTTATCTGCTGATGGCATACACTAGCCACGACGTTAACTATATGTAAACAGGAAGATATCTATGTCACAACTCGTTCATTTCCAGGGCAACCCGGTTGCTGTAGCAGGTTCCATTCCGCAGGCTGGCAGCAAAGCGCAGGCTTTTACTCTGGTGGCTAAAGATCTGTCTGACGTCACACTGGCTCAGTTTGCGGGCAAACGCAAAGTACTGAACATTTTCCCAAGCATTGATACCGGCGTTTGTGCCGCATCCGTGCGTAAATTCAACCAGTTGGCGACTGAAATGGACAACACCGTGGTGCTGTGCATTTCCGCTGACCTGCCGTTTGCCCAGTCCCGTTTCTGCGGTGCCGAAGGCTTAAGCAACGTTATCACCCTTTCCACCCTGCGCAGCGCTGATTTCCTCGAGAACTACGGCGTCAGCATCGCGGAAGGCCCACTGAAAGGTCTGGCAGCACGTGCTGTACTGGTTCTTGATGAAAACGACACTGTCGTTTTCAGCGAACTGGTTAACGAAATCACCACCGAGCCGGACTACACTGCCGCGCTGGACGTGCTGAAAGCATAATAAGTCCTTAGCATTCTATACAACTTATTCTCAGCCTCGCTTCGGCGGGGTTTTTTATTAGAAAATAGCTGAATCGTTAAAGCCAAAATATTCATCGATCACAAAAATCATGCAATAAAGGCAGCAACATGTAACTTCCGCGTGATCATTAACGCATTCTAATTGTTATAATCACCTAATTTTAACCTCAGTGAAGCCCATCACATTTCCCTTTTTGTCTAAACATTAGATTTGCTTACGAAAGTAAATAATCGTTTCAGCAAATAGGATATAATATGAAGATCAAATTCGCTTTTACGCTCCTGGCGGTCCTGGTTTCTGGCCATGCCGCGGCTAAAACCTGGGTGCTGACAAGTGCTGATAGCAGCGTAGAGAAAGGAAACTGGAAGATTTCGAGTGATGAGCTGAAAGTTAAAGATCAGACGTTCAGCATTGAGCAAAAAGTCTTGCACGGCGGCAAGCAGGAAGGCAGTAAAGTCATCATTATTAGCAGTAAAGATGGCCTGACGATTACCCTGAGCCCGACACGCGGCATGAACCTTCTGCACGTTGAAGGGTTTGGCACCCGACTGGGGTGGGATTCCCCTGTCAAAGAGGTCGTGAATCCGGCTTATATCAACCTTGAGAGCCGCAACGGTCTCGGCTGGCTGGATGGTTTCAACGAGATGATGGTGCGCTGTGGCTACGAGTGGACAGGTCACCCTGTCACGGCGGACGGGCAAATTTACACCCTGCATGGCAGGGCCGGGAATACCCCGGTATCGCAGGTGGAAGTTGAGGTGGCAGATGCCGCCCCGCATGAGATCCGCGTTCGGGGTTTGATCAAAGAGAGCACGTTCAAAAAAGCGGATCTGCAGACCATGACCGAACTGCGCTACGTTCCCGGAACCAACCAGTTCAGCCTGCATGATGTTCTCACTAACCATGCCGATTACCCTCACGATTACCAAATCATCTATCACAGCAACTTCGGGACGCCGATCCTCGAAGAAGGCGCACGTTTCCTTGCGCCAGCGGCGAGCGTAAGCCCATTCAATGACTACGCCAAAGCGGGCGTTAACGACTGGCAAACCTATGCCGGGCCGACAAAAGGCTTTGATGAGATGGTCTTTAACATTCAGCCGCTCGCCGACAACAACCACGAAACGCTCGCGGCGGTGGTCAATAAAGCCGGAGATAAAGGCGCATCAATCCAGTTTGATACGCGCCAGCTGCCCGTGCTGACCTTATGGAAAAACACCGATACGCTGAAGCAGGGTTATGTCACGGGCATTGAACCGGGCACCAGCTACGCCTACCCCGTTACGATTGAACGCCAACAGAAGCGGGTTAAGCAGCTGGAGCCGGGTGCCAGCGCGCGGTTTGATCTGACCTATACCCTGCTCCACAGCCCGCAGCAGGTGAAAGAGGTCGAAAGCAGGATTGCGTCGATACAGGGCAAGACAAAAACAGACATCGTTAACACGCCGTTGGCGAAGGAATAAAACAAAAGTAAAAAGCCTCTTTGCAGAGGCTTTTTTGTTATTCGTCACCTTTCTTATGATTCAAACCATACTCACGTAGCTTATTGGCGATCGCGGTGTGCGAGACGCCCAGGCGTTTTGCCAGTTTGCGGGTGCTGGGATAGCTGCGGTACAGCTGCGTCAGCACAGAACGCTCGAAACGGCTGGTGATGTCATCAAGCGACCCTTCCATCGCCTCTTCCCCTACCGATACCGTTCCGGCGTCGTAATCCGGCAACAGGATATCCTGCGGACGCAGCTCATACCCTTCAAGCTGGGTCAGCGCACGATATACGGCGTTTTTGAGCTGACGAATGTTCCCCGGCCAGCCGTAGCGCATAAGCACCGTGCCCAGATCGGCAGACAGCTTCGGACGAGGAACCCCCTGCTCATCGGCAAAGCGGGCGACGAACAGCTCCGTAAGCGGCATGATGTCCTGCGGACAATCGCGCAGCGGCGGAATGTTCAGCGTCAGGACGTTAAGGCGGTAATAGAGATCCTCGCGGAAGATCCCCTTTTGCACCAGTTCCACCAGGTTCTTCTGGGTGGCGCAAATGACGCGCACGTCCACATGCACTTCGTGATCCTCACCGACGCGGCGGAACGTGCCGTCGTTCAGGAAACGCAGCAGCTTAGCCTGCATACGCGGCGACATTTCGCCGATCTCGTCCAGCAGCACGGAGCCGCCGTTAGCCTGCTCGAAGAACCCTTTCTTGCCCTCCGGCGCGTGACCAAACAGCTCGCTTTCAACGGCATCTTCCGGGATAGAGGCACAGTTAAGTGCCAGATAAGGCTTAGCCGCACGCGGGCTCGCCAGATGCACGGCGTGAGCCAGCAGGTCTTTCCCGGTGCCGGTATCGCCGGTAATCAGCAGCGGCGCGGTCAGGCTCGCGAGCTTACGCGCCTGATCAACCACATGGCGCATTTTCGGGCTGACGGCAATAATCTGGCTGAATGCGCCAACGTCCTGACTGGAGAGGTTTTGCAGCTGACGACCCATGCGTAGCGTCGAGCGCAGCATGATCACCGCCCCGGTCAACACGCGGGTATTCCCTTCCCCTTTCAGATAGACCGGCGTGATCTCCATCAGGAAATTCTGCCCGTTAATCACCACATGCTCGCTGTGCGTGTTCTGCGGATTGCTGTCCAGCCAGCGCTGGAAGTTAAAACCGGGGATCAGCTGCGCGGCGTGATGATTGCTGAGCTTCTCCTGGCTCTGCGCGAAAAGCTGGCAGCTCGCGTGGTTAACGCGCTCAACTTTGCTTTTCAAATCCAGAGAGAGGAACGGTTCAGGCATGGCTTCCAGCAGCGCGCTCAGCGCCAGGTGCTCACGCTCGGACGGCATCCAGGGAATGGTGCGTACATCCGTAACGCCAGCGATACGGCGGATTTCCGCCATCAGGCTGCTGAAGGTATTAAATTCAATTTCGGCAAAATTGAGGTAAATTCGCCCGACAGGATCGATCTCAATGCCACGTAAATCAATGCTACGTAAAACAAGAAGATCGAGTAATTCGCGGGTCAGACCGAGACGGTCTTCACAGAAGACTTCAAGACGCATGGGAAATTCACCGTTTTAAGCCAATAACAGTAAAATGATATGTCAGAACACGGTGATCGGGAAGATGGCTGTCAACAAATATTGACAGCCAGCACGATTAGTGAACAAAACCTCACGGCGAAGGTTTTTTATTGAGCGTCTCTTTGAGCTGGCCGATCAGTTCACGCCTGAAATCCCCCAGCCGGGGCTTATCGCCGTCAATCCAGGGCAGCGGACGGCAGACTTCCATCGCTTTAATCCCCAGGCGTGCGGTTAATAATCCCGCACCGATGCCCTGAGCCGCACGGGCAGAAAGACGCGCCGCCAGATCCTGCGACATCCAGTCCATACCCACTTCGCGCACCAGCTCACTCGCCCCGGCAAACGCGATATTGAGCAGGACCAGCTTAAACAGTCTGATCCGACTGTAGTAACCCAGCTCTATGCCGTAAAGGTTCGCAATACGGTTGATCAGGCGCAGGTTACGCCAGGCGATAAAGGCCATATCGACCAGCGCCAGCGGGCTGACGGCAATCATCAATGTGGATTCCGCCGCAGAACGGCTGATTTCGCGCCGCGCCTGAGCATCCAGCACCGGCTGTACCATGTGGGAATAGAGCGTCACCACTTCCCGGTCATTCTGAGTTTCATGGATGGCGGCATACCAGCGCTGAAGCGCCGGATGCGACTGATCGATTCCGGCCTGGCTGGCCAGCTTTTCACAGAACGCGCGCCCTTTCCCGGTGCCGTGACTGTGGAGCAGATCCCGCGCTTCATCACGCTCGTGCGCGCGCTGTCGCAGACGCCAGAGTCGACGCCATTCGGTGGCAACCGACCCGACGCCAGCCCCCACAATCAGCGCGCCTGCGGCACATCCGCCCAGCGCCACCCAGTCCTGCGTGTGCCAGGCATTCATCGTCCACTGCACGCCCTGACCCACCACGCTTACGCCAAACAGCGCCAGACCGGCGGTGACCATCCTGCGCCACAGGCTGCGTTTTGGACGCAGCGCGGCGTCCACGACCGCCTCCGCCGGACCATCCTCAACAGCCGGCTCGTCCTGCAGCGCCGGGGCAAAGTTATCGGCCTGGGTACCGCTGAACGTCTGCGCCGTTTTGAACGCCTCCTGCGGGTTCTGCTCAAGCGTTCCGGTAAAGTCAATGCGCGGTTTTAACGGTTCCGTCATCGCAATTTATCTCCAATCAAAAACTCCAGCGCCGCATCCAGACGGATATGCGGTAAAGGCCTGTCGACGCTCATGGCCTGCGGGCGGAAGGCTTCAAACTGGAAGCCCTGATTCTGCCAGAAGGCCTGACCCGGCAGTCGCGCAGGCACTTCGCCTGGGTAGACAGTAAGCGGTTCACCGTCGCTGAGCCGGTTCCCGCGTAATGCCGGTATTTTCTCGCCGTTAAGGTCGATTAGCCCGCTTTGCGTCGCCTGCACGGACGCGAGCCCAAGGCAATCCATGCCGATCCCTTCGAAGGCGGCGTTTTGCCAGGCGTCCTGTACCAGCTGCTGTAGCAGCGACACCATATTGGCATGCTGGTCGACGGTGACGTGATCGGCTTTTGTGGCCGCAAAGAGCAGTTTGTCGATCACCGGTGAGAAAAGACGGCGGAACAGCGTCCGCTGCCCGTAGTGAAAACTTTGCATCAGCTGCGTCAGGGCAAGGCGCATATCGTTGAATGCCTGTGGCCCGCTGTTGAGCGGCTGCAGACAATCCACCAGCACAATCTGGCGGTCAAATCGTAAAAAGTGGTTCTTATAGAATCCCTTGACCACCTTCTCACAGTAGTAATGGTAACGCTCGCGCAACATACCGGCGTTAGTGTGCTTATCAGCCTGCGCCAGCGTCGACTCGCCAACCCCATCCACATCCGGCCAGGGGAAAAACTGAAGCGCAGGCGCGCCCGCTAAATCACCCGGCAGAACAAAGCGCCCCGGCTGAATGAAGTGTAACCCTTCCTGTTTACACTGGTGTAAATACGCCGTCCAGGCGTCGGCAATGGCCGCCAGACGGTTTTCATCTGCTGGGGCAAGCGGGTCCAGCCCTTCGCACAGCTGTCGCCATTTGGCCGACCACCCGGCGCGTTGCCCCTGCAGCAATCCCGTCATCTGGCGTGACCAGCTGAGGTAATCCTGCGCCAGCATCGGCAGGTCGAGCAGCCATTCGCCGGGGTAATCGACGATTTCAAGGTATAGCGTGGAGGTATCCTTGAAATGGCGCATCAGGGATTCATTCGAGCGGAAACGCAGCGCAAGGCGAATTTCACTGACCCCTCGCGTCGGCGTCGGCCACGCGGGCGGGTCGCCATAAAGCTGTGCCAGCCCTTCGTCATAGGTAAAACGGGGAATGCCAAAATCACGCTGTGGAACGCGCTTAACGCCCAGCAGACGCTCTTCCCGCACCGCGCCAAGCAACGGCAGACGCGCCCCGGCGTGCAGGTTCAGGAGCTGGTTCACCATCGCGGTGATAAACGCCGTCTTACCGCTTCGGCTCAACCCCGTCACCGCCAGTCGCAGATGACGGTCAACGCCGCGGTTTACCAGTGAATTGATTTCGTTTTTAAGTCGCTTCATCGCCGTCCTTCGTTGCCTGGAAGCCTTGAATGCATGGCTTCAGAATACAATAAATGGGGGCAGATCGTTGATTATCAATTCTTATTTATTGCTATTGCCGTTTTTTCTCCAGTAAGATGAACGCCATTGCTGTCAGTCCTGAGTGAGTAAGGTGTATGTCACCCACCATTTATGATATCGCACGGGTTGCGGGCGTATCGAAATCAACCGTTTCCCGCGTTCTGAATAAACAAACGAATATTTCTCCTGAAGCGCGTGACAAAGTGCTGAAGGCGATTGACGAATTAAATTATCAGCCCAACAAACTGGCCCGTGCCCTGACCTCTTCAGGATTCGATGCCATTATGGTTATTTCGACCCGTTCAACCAAAACCACTGCCGGCAATCCTTTTTTCTCCGATGTTCTTCATGCCATTACGGCAAAAGCGGAAGAAGAAGGATTCGATGTTATTTTACAAACCTCAAAAAGCAGTGAAGACGATCTCCTGAAATGCGTGAGTAAAATAAAACAGAAGATGATCAAAGGGATCATCATGCTGAGTTCGCCCGCAAATGAATCCTTTTTCACCACGCTGGACGCGTATGGCGTACCGGTAGTGGTTATCGGCAAAGTGGAAGGTGAGTATCAGAATATTTATTCCGTCGACACGGATAATTTTCATGACAGCGCCACGCTGACGGAAACCTTTATCAAAAACGGCCGCCGGAAAATTGCCTGCCTGCATGCGCCGCTTGAATATCATGTTTCGATCGATCGCCTGGCGGGTTATAAAGCCAGTCTGGAAAAGCACCATATTGCGATTAACCCGGACTGGATCATGGATGGTGGTTATACCCATGAGAGTGCGCTTAAGGCGGCTCTGGAACTGCTCTCTTCACCCACGCCGCCTGATGCCGTATTTGCTACCGACAGCATGAAGTTACTCGGCCTTTATCGCGCGGCGGACGAGTTAAATCTGATGATACCGGAACAGGTGGTGATAGCCGGATACAGTGACCCGATGCTGTCTCTCATTTTAACGCCCGCACCAGGCGGCTTTGATATCCCCACCCGCAAACTGGGTGAAGAGAGCTGCGATCTTCTCTTCAGGCGTATCGCGGGTCACCCCGCCCCGCAAAAAGTGCTGGTTGATACCCATTTTTTACTGGCGGCCTCGCTGCGCTAAAACCAGGGGCACCAGGCCCCTGGAAGACCCACGGGTCAGAACGCGTAATTTACCCCAACGCCCGCATAGTGGAAGCGGTCGTTTTTACCCTCGTCATGGTTTTCCCATTCGTAGGCGTATTCAAGCGTCATGGATAAACCGTTGTTGAAGTCATAGGCGTACTGCATACCCAGACGGTTGAAATCATGTCCTTCACGCTCAGGATCGTCCTGCCAGTCCCAGTTCGACCAGCGATCGAGCCCCAGTCGGGTGTAAGGCGTTAAGGTCGTCTGACCCAATGAAATAGGCAGGTAGGCGCGAATTTCCTGAGTGGAGAACTCGCCGTTATTACGTGAACCGTCCATATTGAAACCGCGCTCTAAATAGTAATTCACTTTAGCGGCAAAGGTGTCGTTAATGGTCCAGGTAAAGCCCGTTTCGGTTTCGACGCGGCTGTCTGAATAGCCTGTTTTTTCCAGATCGTTGGCAAACTGATACATGGCAAACCAGCCGCCGAAACGCCAGTCGTCGGTTAATTTAATATCCCAGTCCGGCTGAATTTTGTAGCGCTGCATATTTGCGCTGCCGTCTCTGGCGCCGTGTTCATCCTTAAAGTGATAGCCATAATTACGGAAACCACCGGTCAGACCGAACGTGAAATCATCGGTACCAATAAAACGATAGCGTAATTCAAATTCCGGGCGATCGAAATAGGTCCCACGGGTCATGCTGCTATAATCAACCGGTCCTTCCTGATACATCGCCAGCGAAATAGTCCAGGCATCCCAGGTCGCATTAAACCACACGGAGGGTTCATATAATCCGTCTTTATCTTCCCCCTGGCCTTCGACGTTTTCAATTTCATACATCGCGCCAATATTAAATTCCCATTGCTTAGCCGTTTCTGTTGCATGTGCGCAGCTCAGCCCTGCGCACAGCACGAGCGCAGCACTTTTTAGTAGAGTACTCATAAAATATTCCCTTTATAATTAACAAACAAAAAACCGGAAATTTGCATTTCCGGCAAACACCTTTCTTATCTAATAGCCGCTTCGGTATCGGCGTCGAAGAAATGGCACTTATTCATATCGAACTGGATGCCGATATTATCCCCTGCGGCATAATCATTCGCGGCTCCCGCGCGAACCACCAGCTCATGGCCGCCAACGGTGGCGTAGAGCATGAACTCCGCACCGGTCAGTTCGGCTACGCTGACTTTCGCCGCGATATTTTCACCGCTACTCTGCTGGGTGAGAATATCTTCCGGGCGGATCCCAAAGACCACAGCTTTACGCTGATATCCAGCGGCTTGCAGTGCAGCGAGCTTATCTTCCGGGATCGCCAGGCGCAGCGTTTCCGTGACGAAATAGCGGTCGTCGATGGCACCACGAACAAAGTTCATGGCTGGCGAGCCAATGAACCCCGCAACAAACATGTTTGCCGGCTCGTTGTATACCTGCTTCGGTGCACCGACCTGCTGAATAATGCCGTCTTTTAAGATCACAATACGGGTCGCCATCGTCATGGCTTCCGTCTGATCGTGGGTCACGTAAATCATCGTGGTATTGAGCTTCTGGTGAAGCTTGCTGATTTCAGCCCGCATCTGCACGCGGAGCTTGGCATCGAGGTTGGAGAGCGGTTCATCCATCAGGAACACGCCCGCTTCCCGCACTATCGCCCTGCCCAACGCCACGCGCTGACGCTGGCCGCCGGACAGCGCGCCGGGTTTACGCTTGAGGTACTCCCGTAGGCCGAGGATTTGTGCGGCCCAGTTGACGCGCTCTTCGATAACCGCCGGAGCGATTTTCTGCATCTTCAGGCCAAACGCCATGTTGTCATAGACCGTCATATGCGGGTAAAGCGCATAGTTCTGGAACACCATGGCGATGTCGCGCGATTTGGCGGGCACATCGTTCATACAAACACCGTCGATCACCAGTTCACCGGCGGAAATCTCCTCCAGCCCGGCAATCATGCGCAGCGTCGTCGATTTACCGCAGCCAGACGGGCCGACAAAAACGATAAACTCCTTGTCCTCGATTTCGAGGTTAAAATCCTTCACCACGTGGACCTGGTTATCGTAAATTTTCTGAATATGTTTCAGTGACAGTTGTGCCATTTTTAATTCCTTATCAATACGCCCGGGAGGCCCAGAAATCGGTCAGGCATTTCCAGGTCAGTTCCTGCGTCGAATGAAGCTGTAGTCCCGCATGGGCCAGGCCTGAGCCAATCCCGACCGACAGCATGCCCGCCGCGTTGATCGCCGCCACGCCTGCGGGCGCATCTTCGACCCCAATGGCCGCCTCGGGGCGGACGTTCAGGCCAGCACACGCGGCGAGGAAGATCTCCGGATCCGGTTTTGAACAGACGATACGGGAAGCATCAGCGCAAAAATCAAAGGCGTCATGAATACCCAGGGCATGCAGTATTCCAGGTGCATTGAGGGAAACGGAGGCGAGCCCAATTTTCACCTCTGCCGCCCGAATGTCCGCCAGCACCTCCCGGATACCCGGCAGCAGCGACGCCTCGGTCAATGACGACAGCGATGCGACGTAGAGCGCATTTTTCTTCCCCGCCAACGTCAGGCATTGTTTGTCGACAAACGCCCCCTCTTTCCCACCGTGTCGCAGGATCCGCTGCAGGGATTCCATGCGGCTAATTCCCTTCAGCTCCTCGTTGAACACCTCATCGATGGTGATGCCGATCTCCTGCGCGACCGAACGCCAGGCGAGAAAGTGCAGATGTGCGGTATCGGTGATGACCCCATCAAGATCGAATACAACAGCTTCAGGCTTCATGGCTGGCCTCCGTGGTAGCGGTCCCATTAAAAGACGTAAGAAATTCCCTACGAGACAGTGCCTGCCGCTCCGATACGCATACCGTTTTTCCCCACAGGGTTAACGTGACGGGCGCGGTGGTCTCGATGGTTAAAACGTCATTTTCAAACGTGAAGCGCAGGCGAGCGTTCTGCCAGCGCAGCGGGAAGGCAAGTTTTCGCCAGTGAGCGGGTAGCTTCGGCGCAAGGTGCAGCTCGCCCTCAACAATCTGCATGCCGGCAAACCCCTGAATAACGCCGGACCAGATAGCCCCCGTGGCAGCGGCATGAATGCCGTCATCGCTGCTGTGCGGATCGTCGCCCAGATCGATAGCCACGCCAGCGCGCCAGAAGGCGTAGGCCCCTTCCGTATCGCCACAGCGGGCGGCCACAATGCCGTGAATGGCCTTGCTCAGCGAAGAGTCATGGATCGTACGTGGCTCGTAAAACGCCAGGTTGGCCGCGCACTGGGCAGGGGTAAATTTCTCCGGCAACAGATAGTTAAGCATCACCACGTCAGCCTGCTTGAGGATCTGCATCTCGTTAACTTCCGCGCGAGAGTAATCCAGCAGGATGGTCTGCTTACCCGCTTTGGCTTTATAGCGGCTTAAATCGATCGCCGGTTTCGCCATGAACGAATCGTCCTGCGGGATAACTCCCCCGGCGTCGGCTTCCGGCAGCCACAAGCGGGCCAGGAAGGTGGTCGCCTTCTCCATGAAGCAGGCATCTTCACGCTCAAACATCGACATAAACCGACATGCGCTGGCCACGTTGTACCAGGCCAGATAGTTGGTGTAGGCGTTGTTATTCACATGTTCGGTGTATTCGTCCGGCCCAATCACATCATGAATTTCCAGGCGCCCGTTAATCTCCGTAGCGCGGCCCATCCAGAACGTTGCCGTCTCTACCAGCAGGGTCAGCCCTTCATTGCGCATAAATGCGTCATCACGCGTGGCCTGCCAGTAGGCCACAACGGCCCAGGCAATGTCCGCCACGATGTGGTGTTCGGCCAGGGCGGAGGCCACTTTCTGCCGCATGCCCGTACGGATGTTGATGGCTGCAAACTCCGGCGTCTCCTCTTTGCCGCTTGCGGCGCTCTCCCACGGGAACAGCGCGCCCGGCCAGCCGTTGCGGCGGGCTTTTTCCCGGGCCCCGGCCAGGTTCAGCCAGCGATAGCGCAGCAGACTGCGGGCCACCTGCGGACGGGTGAAAAGATGGAAAGGCAGCAGGAATATTTCGGTGTCCCAGAAGACGTGGCCTTTATACCCCTCACCGGTCAATCCCTTAGCGGCAATGCTGCTCCGCTCATCATGGGCTGGCGTCATGGTGGTCAGATGCCAGACGGCATAGTCCAGCGCCATCTGATCGTCAGGAGCTGCAGAAGCCACTTCTACCCGGGCGTCACGCCATACGTCTTCCCATGCGCAGGCTGAACTCTCCAGCAGCGAGGCATAACCTCTTGCCGCACAAACCTTGAGATCCGCCAGCACGCTGCGCGCGAAAGATTCCTGCGACAGGGCTTTATCGCTGCGATGGGCCACCCAGACCAACTTATCAAGCGTGACAGTGTCACCCTGCGGTATCGTCAGGGAATAGTGAGCAGAGAGCCGACGATTTTTAGCGGTAAAGCAGCTTTCGCTGTCGGCTGATAGCTGACAAAAAGCCGAGATAACAACGTCAGAGTCCCGGTCCTGTGTTTCATACACACCCTGCATATAGTGCTGGTCGAATACCCTGACAGAAATTTCATCCAGATGCTGACGGCCGGTATTGGTTTGTGTGGCATCAATACCGGTTTTCATCACCACCTGCGAGGCTTCGTCAAGCGGGGTGATCGCAAGCTGCATGGCCACAAGCGGCAGCTGATCGAGAGAGACAAAACGACGACTCTCCAGGCGATAGCGCTTTCCGTTGGGCGAGCGCCAGACAACGCGGCGATGCAACTCGCCGTTGGCAAACGCCAGCTCGCGCTGCCACTCAAGAATGTCCCCGGACAGAAGGGTAAAATTCACCCCGTCCAGCTCAACCTCGATACCGGTGATATCGGGCAAATTGATCAGCTCAGTGGTCTCGTTACGTCCCGCCTGGTGATACAAGCCCGCAAGATACATCCCTCGGGTTTGCTGGGTGTAATCTTCTTCATGCGCAGCGCGAATGCCCATGTAGCCGTTACCGCATGCCATAGTGGATGCGTACTTATTCAGACTGTGCGGACAAAAGCCCGGATCGGTTAATACAGACACGCTCAGCATAATGTTACGCTTTCCCCTGTTTCTGCCGATTGATAAAGCGCCGCGACAAGCTGCTGAATCACCAGCCCCTGTTCAGCATCTGCAATCATTACGGGCTCTCCCTGCACGTGGCGGACAAAGGCCTCCATGCTGCGTAAATGGCGCTGGTCGTCAGCCTCTTCACGCTGAATCAGGGTCTGTAACGCCCCGGCGTCATCCTGATAAATATGTGCCGGGAAAAGCGTCGCCCCCGCTTTTTCACCGCAAAACGCGACATTCATGCTCGACTGCTCGCGGATATTCAGCGCAAACGAAGTGTCCAGACGCAAAATGCCGCCGTTGCAGAATTCGATGGTGCCAAACAGGGCATCTTCCACCGTAAACTGAGCAGGATCCCACTCGCCAAACTGGCCGCTGCTTTTCCGGGTTCCCAGCCTCTGGAAACCGTGCGCCGTGACCCTTTTGACCGCCGGGAAACCCAGCACGTACATCGCGGCATCCAGCATGTGAATACCAATGTCAATCAGCGGCCCACCGCCCTGCAGCGCTTTATTGGTGAAGACGCCCCAGCCCGGCACGCCGCAGCGCCGCAGCGCCTGCGCCGAGGTGAAGTAGATTTCGCCCAGCGTTCCGTTCATCACGGCCTCGCGCAGCAGCTGCGTATCGAGCGCAAAGCGGTGATGGAAGTCATATGCCAGCACTTTGCCCGCCTTGCGGGCAGCGATCCGCATCTCGTCGGCCTCTTGCGGCGTCATGGCAGGCGGTTTTTCGCACATCACATGACAGCCGGCCTCCAGCGCTGCCATCACATGCTCAAAATGGAATCGGTTTGGCGAACAAACGCTCACCACGTCCGGCTTAACCGCCTCCAGCATGGCGCACGCGTCCTGCCACGCCGACGGTATGGCATGGCGCTCCGCAAAAGCCTGTGCCTGTTCGAGGCGGCTGTCCATGACAGCCACCATCTGAACATCACTGCGCGTGGCGTAATACGAGGCATGCACTTTGTCCGCAACCTGCCCGGCGCCAATGATGGCGACGCGCAGTGGCGACGTTGTTGAAGCACTCATCACGCTCGTCATCCTTAGCATTCGCGTAAATAAGTGAGTGAATCCCGGTAAGCCTGAGCGGGGTCCTCAGCGCGTACGCGGCACTCGTATACCACATAGCCCTGGTAATTATCCGCACGCAGCTGATTGAACAGGCTGGCAAAATCGAGGCTACCGCTTCCCGGCTGATAACGGTGATTATCGGCGATGTGCACATGGCCCAGCAGATCGCGGTGCTGATGCAGCGCCTCCGTCAGCGAATCTTCTTCAATGTTCATATGATAGAAATCGCCGATGATCTGCACATGCTTGAGGCCGTTCTCTTCGATATAGCGTCGTGCGTCAGCCAGGGTGTTGATCATGTGATCCTGATAGCGGTTCAGCGGCTCCAGGTAGACGGTGGTTCCGGTGCGCGCGGCCACCTCATCCAGCCAGCGCAGCGACGCACTCACCGCTTTGCGGTCGCCTTCCAGGCTGCGTGGAGAGGTCATCGGCGGCAAACGGAAGGTAAACATTCCCCAGGCTGCAGGCACGATAATGCCCTTGCCGCCCACTTCGGCCAGGGCTTCCAGAATGCGTTCAATCTGCGCTAAACCGTTCAGACGACGCTCTTCGATAAAGTCACCAATCCAACCATCGTATCCGCCGCAGGCGGTCGTGACCGGCAGGCCGGTGGCCTTAATCGCCGCTTTCACCTCGGCGAGATTTTCCACCAGCAGCTTGCCGTCAATCTCATAGCCATCAAAACCCATCGCCTTGATGTACTCGAATTTCTCCAGAATGTTTGACGGGAAAAAGGCCTGATTTTGTGTTGCGATTTTCATGAGTTGCTTTCCTTAGCTTAAAAAGTGACGCCCATTTTGATGCTCAGTTCCGGATGCTGATCCACATATTTCATGTAGCTTTCAGCGCTGGTGGTGAAGGTCACGACCGGGTCGATCAGATCTTCACAATTCAGATAACCGTTCATCAGCAGTTCCCAGCAGGTCTCTTCAATACGCTTGCGGCTCCAGCGCGGGTAATCCGGATTTGGCTCACTGCAGGCGCGAGAGAAGACAATCTTCGCGTTGTTGAAATGCGCTTCACGCCCCAGGTTAAAGCCTGCTGAGAACGGTTTAGCGAACGCAACGTAGGAGATGGTGCCGCCGTAGGCGAGGCCGCGCAGCGCGGACTGCAGCGCATCGGCAAAGCCGCTGGTCTCAATGATCACGTCCGCGCCCTGCTTCCCGGTCAGCTTTTTAATTTCCAGACCAACGTCTGTGCCGATTGGGTTCAGGCAGTGGTCCGCACCGTGACGACGGGCGATCTCGCAGCGGTGTTCGATCGGATCAACGCCGATGACAACTGACGCGCCCGCTTTTTTCGCCAGCTGAATCGCAATCTGTCCGATGGCTCCCAGGCCGACCACGACAACAAAGTCGCCCACGCGGACGTTGGCATCACGCACGCCGCTCATGGCAAACTGTGCCGGATCGTAGCAGACGGCGTTCTTCCAGGAGGCGCCCTGCGGCATTTTGCGCAGCTTGTAGTTGTTGACGGCATTCACGATAACCGTCTCCTGCAGCGGACCGTAGCTGCAAACGCGATCGCCAGTCTGGTATTCCGTGACGTCCGCACCGCATTCGATGATGTCGCCAACAATCATGTTGCCCAGCTGGAACTTACCGAACTCGATACCGCGCGCTGCGCCCTCTTCACGCGGCGTGAACATCTGCCACTCCGCGTTAAACTCTTCATCGATAAACGGGCTTGCGGCGCGGAAATCGACCACTTCAGTGCCGTGCTTCGGGGCACCAAAGCGGGCACGAATTTTCACTTCATGTGCTTCCACAGCACGATCTTCATATTCCACCAGCGCCGCCACGCGTGGCGCTGTCGCAACTAATTTTTTCATGATTGACTCCTTGTTAAAATTGGCCGCCTCAGCCCTTCACGCCACCGGCGGTCAAACCACTTTTAATAAAACGTTCAGACAGGGCGTACATAATGACCACCGGAAGTGCCGTCACCAGCGATGCCGCCATCATGCGACCCCAGATATAATCGGGTGTGCTAAAGAGCGTGTTCAGCCCGACCGGCAAGGTGAAGTTGCTGGCGCTGGACAGGAAAATGGACGCAAACAGATAGTCGTTCCACGCCACCATGAAGCAGTAGACAAACACCGATACGAGCCCGGATATCGCCAGCGGTACGGTAATACGGAAGATGATTTGCAGGCGGTTAAGGCCGTCCATCATCGCGGCCTCTTCTATTTCGTCCGGAATGGTGTCGAAGTAGCTGCGCAGCATGAACACCGCCGTCGGTAACGTCTGCGTCACCATGGTGATAATCAGCGCCAGCTCGGTGTCGTAGATCCCCAGCGCGGTGATGATTTTGAACAACGGCACCACCAGCAAGATGCCGGAGAACATGTAGACGGTGTAAAAACTCGCGTTGATCGTCGTGCGCCCCTTAAAACGCAGCTTGGACAAGGCGTAAGCGCCCAGCGTACCGAGAAACACGGCAATCACCGATGAGGTCAGCGACACCACCATGCTGTTTCGGAAGTAATCCACAAATGGGAAGATCAGCGGGTTAAAGATGTCGATGTAATGCTGCAGCGTCCACGCCTGCGGCAGAATGGTCGGATGGAGCGAGATCGCCTCTTTGGCGCTCTTGAATGACGTCATCAGCATCACGAAAAACGGGAAAAGCGTGATGATCAGAAATACCGCCAGCCCCAGATAAAAACCAATACGGCTCAGTACGCGTTTATTTGTTGCCATTGAGGTTCACCCTTTTTCTGGTCAGCAGAATCACAGCGAAGATGATCACGAACAGCACCACGGAGATGGCCGCTGCTTTACCCAAGTCGTTGAAAGCGAAAGCGGTTTTGTAAAGATAGACGCCCAGAATATCGACCTTCGTGGTCAGCAGGTAGACGTCAGCAAACATGTAGAACATCCAGATGGTGCGAAGCGTGACCACCGTGGCCAGTACCGGCATAATCGCGGGCAGCGTGACGATCCGAAAACGTTGCCAGGCATTCGCGCCGTCCATTTCCGCCGCTTCATACAGGGATTTATCAATAGTCTGTAAAATCGCCAGGAATGAGATAAACGCGTACGGGAAGTAACGCCAGATTGCGAACAGCACCACCAGTACGAAGCTGCTGTTCGGGTTGTCGAACCACAGCGGCGCCTGGTCATACAGGTGCAACAGGTCTACGCCCAGATAGTTCACAATGCCGTAGCCGTTGTTGAACATGTATTTCCAGGCAAAAACCAGCGAAATAGACGGCGTGACGTAGGATAAAATCACCAGTGAACGTGCCGTCTTACGCAGGCGAAACTCACGATTAAAGAAGATGGCGACGGCCAGCCCCAGCACCGTGCTGCCAATCACCACCAGCGCGGTGTACCAGAAGGTCATCCACAGCGAGTGCCAGAAAGCGGCATCGCCGAGGATGCGAATGTAATTGTCCAGGCCGACAAACACGGCGCTAATGCGCGGGTTGAGCGGCAAGCGTAAAAAACTGATTTCAATATTGGAAATCATTGGCCAAGCCACCAGGCCCCCCAGCAGAATCAGGCTGGGGGCCAACAGCAGCATGGCGAAAGGCATATCTGAACGACCAGAAAACAACGTCTTCATAATTTACTTCCGCAGAGCGCTCCTATCGTTGTGTAATGAGATCAGTCAGTCGCTTCTGGCTGCTACTTAACGTTGTGTTAAGGTCCTTCTGCCCCACCGTGACGTTATGCACCATGGAGCTGATAATGCCGGAGCCCGTCACGTCGCCCATGCGGGTGAAGTTTTTATCCCCAACCGCGCCAAACACCTGCACGTTCGGGAACTGTGCAATCAGCTCATAAGGCAACTGCCCAAACGCTTTAATCACGTCGTTGTTTTTCCAGGTATCCGTGCCCACCACCCCTTTGTTTACAGGCAGCGCCGCGCCCGGCGACATCATGACCCAGTCCGTCGCGTTTTGAGCCTGTTCCATCCAGGTAACAAACTTCTCGGCCGCTTTGGTCTCCTCTTCGGTTTGTCCGGTGGTGATCGTCAGCGAGGTGATCATGCCGTACACCGCCGATGAGTTTTCAGTCGGGACAACGAAGCCCAGGTTGGCAGGGTTTCCGTCCTTGTAGACGGCGGGCAGGATGTAGGTGGAGTAAACCGCCATCGGCGCAGAACCGTTCATGAAGGCGTCTTTGATCTCCATAACATCGTTCGAACCCGGCATGGTGGTCGCAGCCAGCGCTTTATAAAACGCCAGCGCTTTGGCCATTTCCGGGGTATCGATGTCGACATTCCCTTTTGCATCAAACACGTTCGCGCCACCGGAAAGGGCAAACTGAGAGAACGACTGTTCGGTCATCACGCTTTCCGCAGTCGGTAACGCGATGCCGTAATGTTTTTTAGCCGGGTCGTTCAGGCGCTGGCTGGCTTGCAGAAGCTGTTCCCAGTTATGCGGCTCCTCAATGCCCGCCGCGGCCAGCACATCTTTGTGGTACCACACGCCGGAGAGCCAGGCGCTGATCGGTACGCCCGTCCAGGCTGCGCCATCTTCCGTGCGAACAACGCGCAAGATGCCGTCATAGAAGGTGTTTTCCCCCACCGCCTTAATTGCTTCAGCGATTGCGTCACGATCCAGAAGCTGTTCTTTATCCATCACTTTTGCATAGTCATGGCTGACCTCAATCACTTCAGGCAGCGCGCCGGTTCGCGCCAGCGTAATCACCTTGGTGTTGTAGGCATCCTCTTCTACCGGTACCTGTTTTATCGTGATGCCCGGGTTCTCTTTCTCGAATTTTTCGATCAGTTTCGTAATAACGGCCTGACGCTCCTGCTCTACCGACGAGTGCATAAACTCAATGGTGACAGAGGACGCTTTGTCATCCTTACAACCTGATAACAGGGCGCACGAAACCAGTGCTGATATCAGCACAATTCTGGGTATTTTCATGTTTAAGGTCCTTTTTAGTTTTCTTTAATCCACAATACCTGCCATGGATTTAGGATCAGAGTCGTGTCGGTAATATCTTTTCCGCTAATCAATTCCCTTCCCGAGTGAATATCGGACTCAATCGTTTGAGAATTATCACTGAAATTAAACAGCGCTGTTATTTTCTCACCACAATCCGCCACGCGGACAATTTTTAAAACATGCTTCCCTGACGTACTAAAATAAGCATCACTGTCAGGATGGAATGCTTTTTCCGCCCGGCGCAATACGATTAACTGACTTAACGCACTGTAAACCTGATAACGGAGACTATTTTTATCTTCAAGCGCGCAATCAATTTGACCCGCGGCATATTTCTCACGATTTATCGCACGGTTATATCCAAGACGCTCTACGCCATCATAATCATTACGGGAGCCGAGAATACTTTGAATATAAACCGCAGGCACACCGGGGAAGCTTAACAGGACGGCATGGGCCAGAGTAAATCGGGCAATACGTTCGCTATCATGACTTTCTCGCGTACTTAATGCATCCAGATAGGTAACGTTAATTTCATACGGGCTTCGTGTGCCATCCGGGTTATTTTTCCAGTTAACCAACGCACCTTCGGTCTGGAGCTTTTCTACAAGCGAGAGGATCTCCGACTCCGGTAAAATTCCGCGCAATGGGTTAAGACCAATGCCGTCATGCGAGGCCAGGAAGTTGAACCAGGTGGTTTTGGTGGAAGGCAACGCCAGCGACGCAGCCCACTGGCTCAGCGTGGTGACATCCTGGCTGTGCACGGCATGCAGCACCAGCGGAGGCAACGAGAACTGATAAACCATCTGCGCTTCATTTTCGCCGTCACCGAAGTAAGAGACGTTATCTTTATGCGGAACGTTCGTCTCGGTGATAATTACCGTGCCGGGGGCAACCGCCTCGGTAATGGCGCGGAAAAGCTGGATGAGCTGGTGGGTTTGCTCAAGGTGAATGCAGCTCGTTCCCGGTATTTTCCACATGAACCCTACGGCATCCAGTCGAATATACCGCGCCCCTTCAATAAGGTAATGCAGCAGAACGTCGACCATCGCAATCAGCACCTGCGGAGAGGCGAAGTTGAGATCGATCTGGTCCTCACTGAAGGTGGTCCACAGATGTCGCACGCTGCCATCATGAAGTGTGAAAGGCGTGAGAAGCGGTAAGGCGCGCGGACGCGTCACCGCGGATAAATCTGTCTCAGGATCGACAGAAATGAAGAAATCATCATATCCCGGCATTTGCTTCAGATAATTAGCAAACCAGGCACTTTTGGCCGACATATGATTGCAGACGAAATCAAACATCAAACTGGTTGACTGTTTTAATTCAGCAACGTCTCGCCATGTTCCCGTTTCAGGCGCAACTTCATGATAATCAATGACAGAAAAGCCATCGTCCGAAGACCACGGATAAAAAGGCAAAAGATGGACATGAGAAAAAGAATGCGAAAGCCATTTGTTATAAAAACGTGTAAAAACAGGGAGTGCTTTCTCCCCTTTCGCGGAAAACTGATCGGCATAGGTTATCAGAACGATATCTTTTTCATCCCAGCCCATTTTACGCCTTTCCGTAATAACAGAGGCGGCCTTTTCAATATTTTCCAGCAGCATATGAAGATGTGCTTCAGAAAACGTTTTTCCATAAACAAGATTAATGAGTGCTTTAATTTTTTCGTTCACTTGATTTTCCATGGTAGCGGTCCCACGGAATGGCAATCTACTCCCATGAAAAATATCTGTCAACGGAGCGGGCAGGAGAAAAATGCGATTGCAAAGCAGCTCAGCGCAATATTGTGAGCTGCCGCAAAGAAAGCAGGTGAAATGAGGAAGTGCGGGTCATCATCGCCAGCCCCTCTCCTGGAAGAGAAAGGGCTGCTGCGAGCGGAAACTACTGGGATAAGTAGCGGCGTGACAGCCGTTTCGCCACCTTTTGCAACAGCGGTTCGAGCGCCACGGCCAGTACCATTCTGACCGGCTTGCGGGCAACCGATTTAATCGCCCACCCCGCTACCCCAGCCGGACCGTAACGTAACGCGGTCATCAGGACCAGCTTACCTGCGATTTTCAGGCCGGGTTTTACCTTCTGACCGGCCTGTTGCCAGTGTTGTTTCATCTCTTTTCTCTCTTAAAGCTGACGGAAACGACTTCTCAGCGTAAAGGTATCGGATGTGACATAACGTTCCATTTCCCGTAACCGCTTCTCACCGGCGGCGAGTTGCGCATCCACAGCATTGAGGAGATCGCTGCTGGTGGGAGCGCCTTCCGCCGCCAGTTCTCCTTCCGGCATCGGGTCAAGCACAAACGACAACACGATGTACGCAACCAGGGTAATAAATGCCAGACCGAAGAAGATCGACAGCACCGTCACCACGCGTACCAGCTTAACCGGGACGTCAAGATAGTGAGCCAGCCCGGCGCAGACGCCACGCACCATGCCCTGCTGTGGAATTCGCCACAGCTTTTTGTTCAGATTCAGTCCAGACATTAACGGTCCCTCCAGTTTGGATGTTCAGCATCCAGAATGGCTTCCAGCGCCTGAATGCGTTCACGCATTTTGTTCGCCTCATCGGAGAGCTGTATCAGACGCTGTTGTTCACTCTGGGAAAGTTCGCCCCGTGAGGAACGGTTGCTGTAGTGCAGCCATAACCAAATCGGCAAAACGAACAGCACGAAAATTGTCAGGGGAATGGCCAGAAAAAGCGCGCTCATGTGTACTCCTTGTCTTACGATGCGGCACGTTCAGGTGCCGCAGGCATTATTATTGGTTGTCTTGCTTCATTTTGGCTTTCAGTGCCGCCAGCTGCTCGCTGATTTCATCATCGGCCTTGAGGTCAGCAAACTGCTGATCCAGCGACTTCTGCTTACCGATACCGTGACTTTCGGCTTCCGCTTCCATCTGGTCGATACGACGCTCAAATGACTCAAAACGGGCCATCGCTTCATCCAGCTTACCGCTGTCGAGCTGGCGACGCACGTCGCGGGAAGAGCTTGCCGCCTGGTGACGCAGAGTCAGCGCCTGCTGACGCGCGCGGGTTTCGCTCAGCTTGTTTTCCAGCTCGCCAATCTCTTTCTTCATGCGGGTGAGCGTGTCATCCACCAGGGTCACTTCATGCTCGAGCGTCGCGACCAACTCTGCCAGCTTCTGTTTTTCGATCAGCGCCGCACGGGCCAGATCCTCTTTGTCTTTGCGCAGCGCGAGTTCTGCTTTTTCCTGCCATTCATTCAGCTGAGCGGTGGCCTGTTCAATACGACGCGTAAGCTGTTTTTTCTCAGCCAGCGCGCGGGCGGAGGTAGAGCGGACTTCAACCAGCGTGTCTTCCATCTCCTGAATCATCAGACGCACCAGCTTCTGCGGATCTTCCGCTTTCTCCAGCAGTGAGTTGATGTTGGCGTTCACGATGTCGGCAAAACGAGAAAAAATACCCATAATTGACTCCTCATAGTTCTGTTATCGGGCAATGCCCTGCTGTATGGATAATACAATTCCCGTGCCAATTTTTTATCTTATTGATTTAACAAGAACTGATTGATTTTTATGCAGCAAAGAACTATTCTTACCTGGTGAATATCGCTAAGGAGTGGTTAATTTCATCATGCCCGGATACAAAGACAATTTACTCGGCGAAGCAAACAGCTTTCTGGAGGTGCTGGAACAGGTGTCTCGCCTGGCGCCGCTCAACAAACCGGTGCTGATTATCGGCGAGCGGGGTACGGGTAAGGAACTCATCGCCAACCGTCTGCACTACTTATCCGGGCGCTGGGACGGCCCCTTCATTTCCCTTAACTGCGCGGCGCTGAATGAAAACCTGCTTGATACCGAGCTCTTCGGCCATGAAGCGGGTGCGTTTACCGGTGCCCAGAAGCGCCATCCCGGACGCTTTGAGCGCGCCGACGGCGGAACGCTGTTTCTTGATGAGCTGGCCACCGCGCCCATGCTGGTGCAGGAGAAACTGCTGCGCGTGATTGAATACGGCGAACTGGAGCGCGTTGGCGGTAGTCAGCCGCTGCAGGTGAACGTGCGCCTGGTGTGCGCCACTAACGCCAACCTGCCGGAGAGGGTGGCAGAGGAAACATTCCGTGCCGACCTGCTCGACCGCCTGGCCTTTGACGTCGTGCAGCTTCCTCCGCTGCGCGAGCGAAGAAGCGACATTATGCTGCTGGCAGACCAGTTTGCGATTCAGATGTGCCGCGAGCTCGGACTGCCGCTGTTCCCCGGCTTCAGCGATTATGCTCGGGAGACGCTGCTCGCGTACCACTGGCCGGGCAATATCCGCGAGCTGAAAAACGTCGTGGAGCGTTCCGTCTATCGCCACGGCAGCAGCGAAACGGAGCTGGACAACATTATTATCGATCCTTTTCAGCGCAGCGCCCCGTCCTTGCCCCCACCAGCATCTCCAGGCGACGCCCCTGCTCTTCCCCTTGATTTGCGCCAGTTCCAGCACGACCAGGAGAAACAGCTGATGGAGCAAAGCCTGAAGATGGCGAAATACAACCAGAAACGGGCGGCTGAACTGCTGGGTCTGACCTACCATCAGTTAAGGGCATTGCTTAAAAAGCATCAAATGCGATGACAGTGTCTATCACTTTAAAATTCACTTATTTTATGAAAAAAAAGCAATAGATGAATCAAGAAGAATAAGGATATTATTAAGATGGCTATTTTAGATTTTTTGATTTCTCTCGCATTCTGCTTAGGCGGTATTTTCTACATCTGGCATACAAGTAAAGCTCTGAGGACAGGAGTTTTTATTGGCTGGCTCAACGGAACCTATGAGAAGTATTATGTTTATTGCTCTAAACACCCCTGGAAATTCTATTTTAACCTTTTAACCATGGCGAACGGTGGTTCGTTACTTTTAGCTGTCGGCATCATTTCACTTGATCAAAAAAACTTTATTTTCAAGACACTAAGCTCACTATTCCAGTAATGCGCTTGCTTCTGGGCACTCTTATTATTCATTATGTAGCTATCTCAGGACACTCTTTTGAATTAGTGAATTGACTCATGGCTTATTATTTTACCGCCGTGAGCATTGACTTTTTTGACCACACGAATAGAGTCTGTGTAGAAAAAAGACGAAGCGTCATCCCACTGGCAGAATTCAATTTCACGCTTTAAGAATTCGTCATAATAGACAACCCCAGCCTTGCAACGGCAATTTTTTCCGCATGAAGGTCCTGGGTAGTTCATCCTGAAAGGGTAAGTTCCGCTAACTGTTTGCGTTGCACTTGAAACGATGATTGCTTCAGTGCTTTCCCAGAGTGTGAAAGATACGACACCCACTACAAACACAAAACAAGCCAGGAAAACTTAACGCGCTCCAGTTTACCCTCTTTGCTTTTGACGCGTGACGAAACGCGCCATGATGCAAAGGCACCTATAGCGACTGAAATCAAGATAATTCATCAATAAACAGAACCTGGTTCTATCAAGTACGCATCGCTTGTATAGATGTCAAGCCGACACATCCCGTAAAACCATAATCCCAGGCAAAAGTATGCAAACACTTCGCGTTTGGCGGGTAGTCTGAATGCCATAATTTGTTTTACTTTAGTAAAAAATCATAATATATCAGACACATATTACAATTAAAATGATATCGCACCTGGAATGTACCCTGCATTCCTGTCATTTTACCCAGCGAAGACGTAACTATACCGACCGACTTTGCGAAACCCTGTCTGCCGGGTTAAATCCTTCGTTTATAGCGAGTCAGATACGCCACGAAAATGCTAAGATAGTCCATGAGGTATATTCAAAGTGGATTGCAGGTATGAAAGTGCATCGGGTTGTGACGCTGAGTGACCGACTGCAAACGTTACTGCCCCCATTATGCCCTCAGGCTTAAACGATACTGGATAATGTCGTTTAAAATTAGTAGGATAGCCACTTCATATTTAATACCTTAAAAATTATGCGTCTGGTTTTATCGTCCTTTTTTGCACTTGGTCTGTTTAGCAGCCAGGCGTTTGCCGCGCCCGGGCAAACGCCGCAGCCTGACATTCGTGACAGCGGCTTCGTCTATTGCGTAAGCGGCCAGGTGGATACCTTCAACCCGCAAAAAGCGGGCAGCGGCCTGATTGTGGATACCCTTGCCGCGCAGCTTTACGATCGTCTGCTGGATGTAGACCCGTACACTTACCGTCTCGTGCCCGAGCTTGCGGAAAGCTGGGAAGTGCTGGATAACGGCGCAACCTACCGTTTTCACCTGCGCGATGATGTTGCGTTTCAGCGCACGCCGTGGTTTAACCCCTCGCGCAAGCTGAATGCGGATGACGTGGTCTTCACCTTCCAGCGTATCTTCAACCGCAATCACCCGTGGCATAACGTTAACGGCAGCAATTTCCCCTATTTCGACAGCCTGCAGTTTGCCGACACCGTGAAAAGCGTGCGCAAGCTGGATAACCGCACGGTTGAATTCACGCTGACGCGCCCGGATGCCTCATTCCTGTGGCATCTGGCAACCCACTATGCGTCCGTCATGTCGGCCGAATACGCGGCGAAGCTGACGAAAAAAGATCGTCAGGAACTGCTCGATCGTCAGCCGGTCGGCACCGGTCCGTTCCAGCTGGCCGAATACCGCGCCGGGCAATATATTCGTCTGCAGCGCCACGAACATTTCTGGCGGGGTACGCCGCTGATGCCGCAGGTGGTGGTCGATCTGGGTTCCGGCGGGACGGGACGTCTGTCAAAACTGCTCACCGGGGAATGTGATGTGCTTGCCTGGCCCGCGGCCAGCCAGCTCACGATTTTGCGCGACGATCCGCGCCTGCGTCTGACGCTACGCCCGGGGATGAACATCGCGTATCTGGCCTTTAACACCGATAAGCCGCCGTTGAATAACCCTGCCGTTCGTCACGCCCTTGCGCTGGCCATCAACAACCAGCGCCTGATGCAGTCGATTTATTACGGTACGGCGGAAACCGCCGCCTCAATTTTACCGCGCGCCTCGTGGGCCTACGACGGTGAGGCTAAAATTACGGAATACAATCCGGCAAAAGCGCGTGAACAGCTGAAAGCGCTGGGCGCAGAAAACCTCACGCTGCAGCTTTGGGTGCCCACCAGCTCCCAGGCGTGGAACCCGAGCCCGCTCAAAACCGCCGAACTGCTGCAGGCGGATATGGCGCAGGTGGGCGTAAAAGTGATCATCGTACCGGTAGAGGGCCGTTTCCAGGAGGCGCGCCTGATGGACATGAATCATGATTTAACCCTGACCGGCTGGGCCACCGACAGTAACGATCCGGACAGCTTCTTCCGGCCGCTGCTGAGCTGTGCGGCGATAAACTCGCAGACCAACTACGCCCACTGGTGTAACCGGGAGTTTGACGCCGTGCTGCAAAAAGCGCTGGCTTCCCAACAGCTGGCCTCGCGCATCGACGCCTATGATGAAGCGCAGAAGATCTTAGCCCAGGAACTCCCGGTACTGCCGCTGGCCTCTTCCCTGCGCCTTCAGGCGTATCGCTATGATTTTAAAGGCCTGGTGCTGAGCCCGTTCGGCAACGCCTCGTTCGCCGGCGTGTCGCGTGAAAAAGAACAAGAGGTGAAAAAACCATGATTATTTTTACCTTGCGCCGGCTCCTGTTGCTGCTGGTGACGCTCTTTTTCCTGAACTTTGTCGGCTTTAGCCTGAGCTATTTCACGCCCCACGCCCCGCTCCAGGGATCGTCGCTGTGGGATGCCTGGCTCTTCTGGTTTAACGGGCTGCTGCACTGGGATTTCGGCGTGTCCAGCATTAACGGGCAGCTGATTTCCGAGCAGTTGAAAGAGGTTTTCCCGGCCACGATGGAGCTGTGCATTCTGGCCTTCGGGTTTGCCCTGATGGTCGGGATCCCCGTGGGCATGCTGGCCGGGATATATCGCAACAAATGGCAGGATAAGTTTATTAGCGCCCTCGCCCTGCTCGGCTTCTCCATTCCGGTCTTCTGGCTGGCGCTGCTGCTGACGCTTTTCTTCTCGCTGACGATGGGCTGGCTACCGGTTTCGGGACGTTTTGACCTGCTCTATACGGTTAAATCGGTGACGGGCTTTGCCATTATCGACGCGTGGCTGTCCGATTCCGTGTGGCGGCATGAGATGATCGTCAGCGCCCTGCGCCATATGGTGCTTCCGGTACTGACGCTGGCGGTTGCGCCAACAACCGAAGTGATCCGCCTGATGCGCCTGAGCACCATTGAGGTGTTTGACCAGAACTATGTCAAAGCCGCCGCCACGCGCGGACTGTCGCGCCTGACCATCCTGCGCCGCAACGTCCTGCACAACGCCCTACCGCCGGTTATTCCGCGTCTGGGATTACAGTTCTCCACCATGCTCACGCTGGCCATGATCACCGAGATGGTCTTTAGCTGGCCTGGCCTCGGGCGGTGGCTGATTAACGCTATCCGCCAGCAGGACTACGCCGCGATTTCCGCAGGGGTGATGGTGATTGGTTCGCTGGTGATTATTGTTAACGTGTTGTCCGATATTCTGGGTGCCATGGCCAACCCATTGAAGCATAAGGAATGGTATGCCCTACGATAACGTATACAGTGAAAAGCGCACGCCCGGTGTGCTGCGTACCGTGTGGCGTAAATTCTATGGTGATACCACGGCAATGATCGGCCTTTATGGCTGCGCCGGTCTGGTGTTGCTCTGTGTCTTTGGCTCCTGGTTTGCGCCGTACGGCATTGACCAGCAGTTCCTTGGCTATCAGCTGCTGCCGCCGTCCTGGTCCCGCTACGGAGAGGTCTCCTTCTTCCTGGGAACGGACGACCTCGGACGTGACGTGTTGAGCCGCCTGCTGAGCGGTGCAGCCCCGACGGTGGGCGGCGCGTTTGTGGTGACGTTCGCGGCCACGATCTGCGGGCTGGCGCTGGGTATTTTTGCGGGATCCACGCATGGCCTGCGCTCGGCGGTGCTTAACCACATTCTGGATACGCTGCTGTCGATTCCATCACTGCTGCTGGCGATCGTTGTGGTTGCCTTTGCCGGTCCGCACCTGTCGCATGCCATGTTCGCCGTCTGGCTGGCTATCCTGCCCCGCATCGTGCGCTCGGTTTACAGCATGGTGCATGACGAGCTGGAAAAAGAGTATGTCGTCGCTGCGCGTCTGGACGGCGCGACCACCTTCAATATTCTGTGGTTTGCCGTGTTGCCTAACATCGCGTCCGGGCTGGTCACCGAGATCACCCGCGCCCTGTCGATGGCGATTCTGGACATCGCGGCGCTCGGCTTCCTCGACCTCGGCGCGCAGCTGCCGTCGCCTGAATGGGGCGCGATGCTCGGTGACGCGCTGGAGTTAATTTACGTGGCGCCGTGGACGGTTATGCTGCCGGGTGCGGCCATCATGGTGAGCGTGCTGCTGATCAACCTGCTGGGCGACGGTATTCGCCGTGCAATTAACGCGGGGGTGCAATAATGCCGCTTCTTGATATTCGCAACCTCACCATTGAATTCAAAACCGGTGAAGGCTGGGTTAAAGCCGTCGATCGCATCAGCATCACCCTCGCGGAGGGTGAAATTCGCGGGCTGGTGGGGGAATCCGGCTCAGGCAAAAGCCTGATCGCCAAAGCCATCTGCGGCGTGGCGAAAGATAACTGGCGCGTCACCGCAGACCGTATGCGGTTTGATGATATCGACCTGCTGCGCCTCTCTCCCCGCGAGCGGCGTAAGCTGGTCGGGCATAACGTCTCGATGATTTTCCAGGAGCCGCAGTCCTGTCTCGACCCGTCCGAACGCGTGGGCAAACAGCTGATGCAGAACATCCCCGGCTGGACCTATAAAGGCCGCTGGTGGCAACGCGTGGGCTGGCGCAAGCGTCGTGCCATTGAGCTTTTACACCGCGTCGGGATCAAAGATCACAAAGATGCGATGCGCAGCTTCCCGTACGAGCTGACCGACGGTGAATGTCAGAAAGTGATGATTGCCATCGCGCTGGCCAATCAGCCGCGTTTGCTGATTGCGGATGAACCGACGAACGCGATGGAGCCCACCACGCAGGCGCAAATCTTCCGCCTGCTGTCGCGTCTTAACCAGAACAACAACACCACCATTTTGCTGATCAGCCATGACCTGCAAATGCTCAGCAAATGGGCGGATAAAATTGATGTGATGTACTGCGGACAAACGGTCGAAACCGCGCCGAGTGAAGACCTGATCACCGCGCCGCACCACCCGTATACGCAGGCGCTAATCCGCGCTATTCCCGATTTTGGCAGCGCCATGCCGCATAAGAGCCGCCTGAATACCCTGCCCGGGGCGATTCCGCTGCTGGAATCGTTGCCGATAGGCTGTCGTCTGGGGCCGCGTTGCCCGTATGCGCAGCGTAAATGTATCGAGACGCCACGCCTGACCGGGGCCAAAAATCATCTTTACGCCTGTCATTTCCCGCTGAACATGGAGAGAGAGTGAAATGGTCGAAACCTTGCTGGAAGTCCGCAACCTGAGTAAGACCTTTCGCTACCGCACGGGGCTGTTTCATCGTCAAACTGTCGACGCGGTAAAACCGCTCAGCTTTACCCTGCGTGAAAAACAGACCCTGGCAATCATCGGCGAGAACGGTTCCGGGAAATCCACCCTGGCGAAAATGCTCGCCGGCATGGTTGAACCTACGGCTGGGGAAGTATTGATTGACGATCACCCTCTCACGTTCGGGGATTACTCTTTCCGCAGCCAGCGCATCCGCATGATCTTCCAGGATCCGTCGACCTCGCTCAACCCACGCCAGCGCATTTCGCAGATCCTCGATTTTCCGCTGCGTCTGAACACCGACCTGGAGCCCGAGGCGCGCCGCAAGCGTATCTTCGAAACCCTGCGCATGGTTGGGCTGTTACCGGATCACGAAAGCTACTACCCACACATGCTGGCACCCGGCCAGAAACAGCGTCTGGGTCTGGCGCGTGCGTTGATTTTGCGCCCGAAAGTGATCATTGCTGACGAAGCGCTTGCCTCGCTGGATATGTCGATGCGTTCGCAGCTGATTAACCTGATGCTGGAACTTCAGGAAAAACAGGGCATCTCGTATATCTACGTCACCCAGCATCTGGGGATGATGAAGCACATCAGCGATCAGGTGATGGTTATGCACCAGGGTGAAGTGGTCGAACGCGGCAGCACGGCGGATGTGATGGCCTCCCCGCTTCACGAGCTGACAAAACGGCTGATAGCCGGGCATTTCGGTGAAGCATTGACGGCCGATGCGTGGCGCAAAGATCGGTAAACAAACGTTGCACCGCTTAATAAGGATTAAATAGCCTTAATACGCTGTTTAATCCTTAACTTTTTCATCTCCATAGCTGCTCCATATTCTCAGCAAAATACATCAACAGTTCTTCTCCAGAATATCCGGACATTACGAAGGAGAAGAAATGAACAACGCCACTTACGTTCTCAAATATATCGAGTACCTCATCAGAAAATGTCGTTCATTTTTAATGACGGACCTGTATTTTCATACTGTGAGGCTCAAGAAAACATCGGGGAAGCATCCTGACATTAAATCCCCCACGACGTTGAGTGAAAAAATATGTCATCGTCTGGTCTATGACCACAATAACATCTATACCCTGCTTGCCGATAAACTCGCCGTTCGGGAATACGTAATCTCCAGAACAACGCGTGCGAAAACGGTGCCATTACTTGGCGTCTACAGCAAGGTGTCCCAGATTGATTTTTCGACGCTCCCTGAAAAATTTGTCCTTAAGTGCAACCATGACAGTGGCAGCACAATAATATGTACGAACAAAGCGCAATTTAACGTCAGGGAGGCGTGTAAAAAACTCAGTCTCGCGTTAAAGAAAAATATGTACTACACCACGCGCGAATGGCAGTACAAAAACATTACGCCAAAAATACTTTGCGAACCGTTTGTCGATCTCTTCGATGATGCAGACAGGAACACAGCGCCCGAAATGCTAAGGTTCCATTGCTTTCATGGCGTTGCCCACTATGTTGAAGCGGATTTTACGGATGACAGCGGCAAAGGTTTCATCAACGTTTACGATAGGTACTGGAACTTACAACCCTTTCAGATGGAATATCCGAATACACCGTTGGCGCCAGGCGAACCGGCCTTGTTCCGACAAGCGTTGCTGGCTTCCCAGGAGCTGGCGGATGGCATTGACTACTGCCGCGTTGACCTCATGCTAAAAAAAGATGAAATCTATTTCAGTGAAATAACCTTAAGCCCGAGACGCGGCAAACTGTCGATTACCCCGCAGGAATGGGATGCTAAGCTAGGAAAAATATGGCATTTACCGCCGGCAGGCACTTTTGACCTGCCGCTGACGCTCACGAGTCGGGCCAGGTGAGTTTAAATATCGAGTGGTTTTGCGTTGATAAGGTATAGGTAACATCGCCACCATGCGCCAGCATGATGGCTTTTACCACCGACAAGCCCAAACCACAGCCTTCCGGGTTCAACTGTCTGGCGCCGTTATCGCGCTGAAAGGGCTGAAACAGGAAGTCATGAAACTCCCTGGGGATACCCGGTCCCCCATCCTGAATCAGGATAAAATTGCCTTTATCCGAAACACCATTTTTTACGGTGAGCTTGCGCGAGGTGGAATAGTGTAAGGCATTGTCAAATAAAACGGTCAGACACTGATTGATGCGTAAGGGATCGAATGCGCACTGCTGCTCCCTCAGTTCGGTATGGACGGTAAATGCCTTACGGTTGAACTCGGGCATGAAGGTATCGAGCGCGTCCTGTAGTGTCCCTTTCAGATCCGTTCTGGCCTGGTATAACGTGTATCCTGCCCCGCCATCCGAACTGATAACCCGGAGATCTTCAATCAGACGGGTTAATCCTTCCGTCTGTTTGAGGAGGTTAGTAAACAGCACCGGGTCCGGGGTAAACACACCGTCAACCAGCCCCTGAAGCCTTCCGCGTAAAATGGTGACCGGGGTTCTGAGTTCATGCGCAATCGCAGCATTCCAGGATTTCCGCTGGATATCCAGCGTTTGCAGCTTTTCTGCCATTTCATTGAAATCCGTAACCAGGTGATTGATCTCTCCCAGCCGGGAACTGGCACAGAATGCCCTGGCGTCCAGATCGCCCTGAGAAATTTTTTTCAGGCTGGACGCGACCGCGTTTAGCGGGGTGAGTATTCGCGATGAAAGTTTGACCGTAAAGAATACGGCAATGATCAGGCTGATCGTTGTCGCGGTCCCAATCCATACCCAGTCCCACATCGTCATCTGCTCGTCATCGCCCGCAGCAGGGCCGCCGGGAAGATGATCCAGAATAAAGGAGTAAAAAAACCAGGAGCCCAGTATGGCGATGGCAATTATCGTAAACGTCAGCAATAGCATATACGTTAAGATCTGACGACTCAGGACAGACTCTTTATTCATTTCTTTTCCCCAAGCCGGTAACCCATGCCCCTGATGCTCTCGGGAACGCCATAAAGACCGGCCAGCTCCAGTTTTTTTCGCAGCTTGCTCATATGGCTGTCGACGGTTCTGTCGAGCGTATCGCCTTCCGGCAAACACGCGTTGAGCAACTCTTCACGGGAACAGACCTTGCGCGGATACCGCACCAGGTAAGAAAGCAACTTAAATTCGGTCGTCGTTAAGACCGGGGAGATAACCTCGGGCCCCGCAGTAACCTCCACGTAGAAATCATCCGGATAGACCGTAATGAATGGCGTTCTGAGCGGCAGGGCCCCCGCCTGCTGAAGCGCAGGCTTTGTTCTACGCAGCACCGCCTCAACCCGTGCGACAACTTCCGAAGGGTTGAAGGGTTTGATGACGTAATCATCCGCGCCGAGCCTCAGACCCATAAGTTTATCGACGTCCTGATCGAGAGCGGAAACCATAATGACGGGGACAGCGCTTTCATGGCGAAGCGTGGTAAGCATGCTCCAGCCGTCACACACGGGCAGGTGAATGTCCAGCAAGATGAGATCCGGTTTATGGAGGCGATTGAGCGTTATCGCCTGCTCGCCCTGCCTGGCCCTGAGCGTTTTCATTCCCGAACGCTCTAAGTAGCTCATCAGTATATCGGCGATTTCGTCTTCATCTTCAACAACAAGGATCAGCGTATTTTTGTTCATATTATCTCCGCGGGTGAAATCCCTTTAAGCACGCTATCAGATATCTTGAGCACAATAAGACACAGCCTCCGGGAAAAAGTGCCGTAGTCACGAAAATTTCCCGGTTGATTTAAATGCCCGGTTATTTCTCCACACAGCCTACACATTCAGTCAATAAAGACTCGACAATGTCCGTTCAAAATCGCTAATGAGGCATAACGCGTTGTGCATTGCGGGCTGCAAATTACCACTGTTTCTTAAAGATTTTATGAAGTTGGCTGAAATAATGAACATGGAACTTTCTAAATATTTTTCTCCTAAAAAACTGGGTATATATTTCCTGTTTCTGCTGCTGTCGTGGGGATTACTTTATACCTGGCTGGTGCTGGTACACAGAGTGGATGAGAAAGTCGCCTCGACGCTGCTCTCTTCACCCCTTATCTATGGCTGCATCGCATTGTCAGTGGTTTCTCTGGTCATACAAAATAAAGCCGGCGCGTTCATTGAGCTACTTATCATCGCCTTCTGGCTGATGGTGATTTTTGGTTATCTCATTATTACGTTCACCGTGCTGTTAAACGCGATGCCCGATATTGAGGATCTGATCTTTTACTATGAGTGTTATTTGATCATTTTTTTTGGTGGAGCACCGCTGTACCTCATTATGAGAATGATCTGAGCCCTTGCTCCACACATCCTCCATAAACCGCCCACTTCCGCTAAACAGGAGCGCGGTAGACTTTCTACCTCAATCTTTTGCACAAAAAAACCAATGCCTCATTTTTTTATTGACCGCCCTATTTTCGCCTGGGTCGTGGCGCTGTTTATCGTCCTGACGGGTCTCCTGTCTATTCCTCGTTTGCCGGTTGCGCAGTATCCGGCGGTGGCTCCGCCAGGCATCATTATTTCCGTCAGTTACCCGGGGGCCAGCCCCGACATCATGAATACGTCGGTGATTTCGTTAATCGAGCGCGAAATCTCTGGCGTAGATAATTTGCTCTACTTCGAATCATCCAGCGACACAACCGGTTCGGCATCGATTACCGTCACGTTTAAACCCGGCACGGACATCAAGCTGGCGCAGATGGATCTGCAGAACCAGATAAAGATCGTCGAGCCTCGTCTTCCTCAGGCGGTAAGACAAAACGGCATTAACGTCGAGGCCGCTAATTCTGGATTTTTAATGATGGTGGGGCTGAAGTCCACCAACGGTCAATTCGAGGAAGCCGACTTAAGCGACTATTTTGCCCGAAACGTCAGTGACGAGCTTCGTCGCGTGCCCGGCGTAGGGAAAGTTCAGCTGTTTGGCGGCGAAAAAGCGCTGCGTATCTGGTTGGATCCGATGAAGCTCCACAGCTACGGCCTCTCGGTGAGCGATGTTCTCACCGCTGTTGGCCAGCAAAATGCCCTGGTTTCGCCCGGCAAAACGGGAGATGAACCGGCATCTGCGGGACAAGGCGTAACGTATCCCATCACCGTGAAGGGGCAACTCACTTCGGTAGAGGCGTTCAGAAACATTACACTGAAATCAGATGCATCGGGCGCGAGGCTGAAACTGTCCGACGTCGCGCGCGTTGAGTCCGGCCTGCAAAGTTACGCTTTCGGTATCCGCGAAAATGGCGTGCCCGCAACGGCGGCGGCAATCCAGCTGTCGCCGGGTGCCAACGCAATGAGTACAGCTTCAGGCGTACGCGCGCGCATCGACGAGCTTTCCCAGGTGCTACCGGAAGGTATGGCGTTTACGGTTCCCTTCGATACCGCGCCGTTTGTGAAACTGTCTATCATGAAGGTGGTTCAGACATTTGTCGAAGCGATGGTCCTGGTCTTCCTGGTGATGCTTCTGTTTCTGCACAAGATACGCTGTACGCTTATCCCGGCGATTGTTGCTCCCGTCGCACTTCTTGGCACCTTCACGGTGATGTTATTGAGCGGATACTCCATCAATATTCTGACGATGTTCGGCATGGTGCTGGCGATAGGGATTATCGTTGATGATGCCATTGTGGTAGTGGAGAACGTCGAACGCCTGATGGCGGAAAAAAGCCTCTCCCCACGGGACGCTACCCGTCAGGCCATGCAGGAGATCGCCCCGGCGATTATCGGGATCACGCTGGTGCTCACTGCCGTCTTTATCCCCATGGGGTTTGCTGAGGGTTCGGTCGGGATTATCTATCGACAATTTTGTATTTCTATGGCGGTCTCCATACTGCTGTCCGCGTTTCTGGCCCTGACGCTAACGCCTGCCCTGTGCGCAACGTTACTCAAGCCGCACAAGGCAGGAAAGAGCGGAAGTGGAAGGTTCGCGGCCAGGTTTAACGCGCGCTTCCGTTTGCTCACCGTCTGTTACGAAGCCGGGCTGGGTGCCGTTCTGAAGCGAACCGGGCGTATGCTGCTCCTGTACGTTGCGCTCTGCACGGCGCTGTTTGTTGGATTGTCTTCGTTACCGTCGTCCTTTCTGCCGGATGAAGATCAGGGCTACTTTATGTCCTCTATCCAGCTGCCTTCTGATGCCACGATGCAGCGCACCCTCGACGTGGTCAAAAAATTTGAAGCGGAAATTGCGGCCCGGCAGGACATTGAAAGCAACATTATGATCCTGGGGTTTGGCTTTTCAGGTTCAGGACCGAATTCGGCTATGGCCTTCACCACGCTGAAGGACTGGAAAAATCGGCAGGGCTCGACGGCTCAGGATGAAGCCGACCACATACAGGCCAGCATGACGAACGTCACTGATGCCGTCACAATGAGCCTGCTCCCGCCGGCCATTTCGGATATGGGCACCTCCTCGGGCTTCACCTGGTACGTTCAGGACAGAGCGGGAGCGGGCTATCAGGCTCTAAAGAGGGCCGCCGACGCGCTGGTTCTGCAGGCTAATCAATGCCCTGAACTCAGCGATGTCTATATAGACGGTCTGCCGGAAGGAACCAGCCTTGCGCTCCAGGTTGACCGGGAAAAGGCGGAAGCGATGGGCGTCTCATTCGATGAAATCAACCAGACGCTCTCCGTCACCCTGGGCTCAAATTACGTCAACGACTATACGAACAACGGCCGCGTTCAACAGGTGATTATGCAGGCCGATGCCCCCTATCGAATGCAGCCCGAGCAGATACTGAAACTATCAGTGAAAAACCGAATGGGTGAGATGGTGCCGGTATCAACGTTTGCGACGATATCCTGGAACGTTGCGCCGCAGCAGTTGACGCGCTACCAGGGTTATTCTGCTATACGGATTACCGGAAGTGCGGCGTCAGGCGTATCCAGCGGCACCGCAATGAAGGCCATGGAGGGCTTGTCCAGGACTCTACCTCAGGGCATGGCGGGCGAGTGGGCCGGGAGTTCGCTACAGGAGATAAAATCGGAATCGCAGCTTCCGGGCCTGATCGCCCTGTCGATACTGGTCGTGTTTATGGTGCTCGCCGCCCTGTATGAGAGCTGGTCTATTCCTTTTGCGGTCATGCTGGTCGTTCCTCTGGGCCTTATCGGCGCGGTGATAGCGGTGTTTATTGCCGGCATGACCAATGACGTGTTCTTTAAGGTCGGTCTGATTACGCTCATCGGCCTGTCGGCCAAGAACGCCATTCTGATTGTGGAGTTTGCCATGCAGCTGCATCGCGAAGGGCAACCCCTGCTGGCGGCGACCATTCATGCCGCCAGTCAGCGTCTGCGCCCCATTCTGATGACATCGTTAGCCTTTACCTTAGGAGTTGTTCCTCTGATGCTGGCCACCGGTGCGAGCGACAGTACGCAGCATGCCATCGGTACCGGCGTATTTGGCGGCATGATTAGCGGTACGCTTCTCGCGATCTTCTTCGTACCGGTTTTCTTTATCGTTATTGCGCGCTTCATCGGCAACATCAGGAAAGCGTGAACACCCTTGCGGGATCGCGCCTCCTCGCTGGTTGGATGAGGCGAAGCTGTTGCCGGGTGATATACTGGACGAATGCTGAAATTTCGCGCCCCCGCGAGTCCGCGGCGCATTCTTCGGGGCATGCGACTTCGGAGAAGTGCGAGAAATATCGTGACACAAAGGCCGTGAGTGGGCTATAATTTCGAGCTAATTTCGAATGATTTTGAAATACTGCCTGTAACGCTATGAATTACAAGGCAAAATAAGCAATGAATATAAGGATTAAAGCTATGGGTTTTCTTTCCGGTAAGCGCATTCTGGTGACTGGCGTTGCCAGCAAACTGTCCATCGCATACGGCATCGCACAGGCAATGCATCGCGAAGGCGCTGAGCTGGCGTTCACCTACCAGAACGACAAGCTGAAAGGCCGTGTTGAAGAGTTTGCCGCGCAGCTGGGTTCCAGCATTGTTCTGGAATGTGACGTTGCACAAGACGAAAGCATCGACGGCATGTTTGCTGAACTGGCAAAAGCATGGCCGAAATTCGACGGTTTCGTTCACTCCATCGGCTTCGCGCCTGGTGACCAGCTGGACGGCGACTACGTGAACGCGGTAACCCGTGATGGCTTCAAAATCGCGCACGACATCAGCTCCTACAGCTTCGTTGCGATGGCGAAATCCTGCCGCGCGATGCTGAACCCGGGCGCAGCCCTGCTGACCCTGTCCTACCTGGGCGCAGAACGTGCTATCCCTAACTACAACGTTATGGGTCTGGCTAAGGCGTCTCTGGAAGCCAACGTACGCTATATGGCGAACGCAATGGGTCCTGAAGGCGTGCGCGTTAACGCCATCTCTGCGGGTCCAATTCGCACCCTGGCCGCTTCCGGTATTAAAGATTTCCGTAAAATGCTGGCACACTGCGAAGCGGTTACCCCGATTCGTCGTACCGTTACCATTGAAGATGTGGGTAACTCTGCAGCATTCCTGTGCTCTGACCTTTCCGCGGGTATCTCCGGCGAAGTGGTTCACGTTGACGGCGGCTTCAACATCGCTGCAATGAACGAGCTGGAAATTAAATAAGCTGTGACTCTCTTCCCGCCCGGGAAGAGAGTATTTCCCCACCGCGTCACCCCTTCGTTATTCCGTTCTGCTATTTGTTATCACCTAACAATATTTTTCCCTTTATCTGCCTTACGCCAGGATATTGATCGCCATTTTGAGATCAAGGAACGCACATGGAACAACGCCGTTTTTCCGGCAAAGGCCACTGGTATCATGAAACCCAGTCAAACCACGCGCAGACGGATGTTCTGCCCCTGGTGCCCGAAGCCGCTAACGTCGACGATCGTTTTTTGCTCGATTTAGCCCTGCCTGATGAGATTGTCGCCGCCTGTTCTGGCTGGCTTACCCCTGCCAGAGCCTTATGCCACCAGCTGTTTCCGCTCTCAATTCCCGTGAACCGCCTGCATACGCTCAGCGCTTACGATCGACTCAGTACCGCGCTGACGGTCGCACAGGCCTGCGGCGTTCAGCGGCTCTGTAACCACTACGCCGCCCTCCTCGCCCCGCTTCCCGGCCCGGACTCCTCGCGCGAAAGCAACCGCCGCCTGGCGCAAATCACCCAGTATGCCCGCCAGCTCGCCAGCTCGCCTGATGTCATTGATGATAAAGCCCGGAATCAGCTTGATGAGGTGGGCCTGTCCACGTACGACATCGTGGTGATTAACCAGATTATCGGCTTTATCGGTTTTCAGGCACGCGTGGTCGCGATTTTTCAGGCCCTGTTGGGACATCCTGTTCGCTGGTTGCCGGGGCACCATATTCAGCCGCACACGATCCCCGCGCGCCACGATGCGTGGATGCCGCTTTTACCCGTCGTCGAGCTGCGCTACGCGAATGCGCATCAGCTGGAGTCCCTGTCCCGCTGGCAGGCCGAACCCGCGCTCGAGGCGTTGACGCCGGTGCTTTGTCATGAGCCGACGCTGCTCGACCTGACCGGAGAACTCCTGTTAAACAGCCGCGCGGAGATCCCGCAGACGTCACCCGCACTTTCGGCAGCGGTCGAACTGCTGACCCGCTCGCCGGACCGATTCAGCGCCGCGCAGTTTACCCCGCTCACGGATCAAGGATTCCAGGGCGAATATGCCATCACGCTGCTTACCCAAAGTGCGTTTGATGGCTGGCTTAATCGTCTGAAAGTGGCGTTTGGTAAAGAGGAATAACCACACTCATTACCCAAAGACCGCTTGCTGAGACAGTGAGAATCGCGTAAAACTGTCAGCCGCTCAATGGCTACGAAAATAGAACATTATGTTTCAGGACAACCCGCTGCTAGCGCAGCTTAAACAGCAACTGCATTCCCAGACGCCGCGTGCAGAAGGGGTCGTAAAAGCCACGGAAAAGGGCTTTGGCTTCCTTGAAGTTGACGCGCAGAAAAGCTACTTCATTCCGCCACCGCAGATGAAGAAAGTGATGCATGGCGACCGCGTCATGGCCGTCATTCATACCGAAAAGGAACGTGAGTCCGCCGAGCCGGAAGAACTGATCGAACCGTTCCTGACCCGCTTTGTGGGCAAGGTGCAGAGAAAAGACGATCGTCTTTCTATCGTGCCGGATCATCCTCTGCTGAAAGATGCCATTCCCTGCCGCGCCGCCCGTGGCGTTGAGCATGATTTTAAAGAAGGTGACTGGGCCGTAGCAGAAATGCGCCGTCATCCTCTGAAGGGCGATCGCGGTTTTTATGCGGAACTGACCCAGTTCATTACCTTTGGCGCCGATCATTTCGTGCCATGGTGGGTTACGCTGGCACGCCACAATCTTGAAAAAGAAGCGCCGAACGGCGTGGCAACCGAGATGCAGGACGAAGGTCTGACGCGTCGCGATCTTACCGCGCTGGAGTTTGTCACCATCGACAGCGCCAGCACCGAAGATATGGACGATGCGCTCTACGCTGAAGAGAGTGCCGACGGCAAACTGCACCTGACCGTTGCCATTGCCGATCCCACCGCCTGGATTGTTGAAGGCAGCAAGCTTGACGAAACGGCGAAAATCCGTGCGTTCACGAACTACCTGCCGGGCTTCAACATCCCAATGCTGCCGCGTGAACTGTCAGACGATCTCTGCTCGCTGCGTCCGAATGAAGTGCGTCCGGTCCTTGCCTGCCGCATGACCATTGCCGCGGATGGTGCGATTGAAGACGATATCGAGTTCTTTGCTGCCACCATCGAGTCGAAAGCCAAGCTGGCCTACGATAACGTCTCCGACTGGCTGGAAAATACCGGTAGCTGGAAACCAGAATCAGACGCCATTGCCGCGCAGATCCGTCTGCTGCATCGCATCTGTCTGAACCGCGGCGAGTGGCGTCAAACCCATGCGCTGGTGTTCAAAGATCGCCCGGATTATCGCTTTGTTCTGGGTGAGAAAGGCGAAGTGCTGGATATCGTGGCCGAGCCGCGACGCATTGCGAACCGCATCGTTGAAGAAGCGATGATTTCCGCCAACATCTGTGCCGCACGCGTGCTGCGCGACAAGCTGGGCTTTGGTATTTACAACGTCCATACCGGCTTCGATCCGGCGAATACCGAAGCGCTGGCGGCCCTGCTGAAGAATCACGACGTGCATGTCGATCCGGAAGAAGTGCTGACCCTGCCGGGCTTCTGCAAGCTTCGCCGCGAACTGGACGCGCAGCCCTCGGGCTTCCTGGACAGCCGCATTCGTCGCTTCCAGTCCTTCGCTGAAATCAGCACCGAGCCTGGCCCGCACTTTGGTCTCGGCCTCGAAGCCTATGCGACCTGGACGTCACCGATCCGTAAGTATGGCGATATGGTTAACCACCGTCTGCTGAAAGCAATTATCAAAGGCGAAACCGTTGCCCGCCCTCAGGAGGAGACCACGCTGCAGATGGCCGATCGTCGCCGTCTGAACCGCATGGCAGAACGTGACGTTGGCGACTGGCTGTACGCACGCTTCCTGCAGGATAAAGCCGGTACGGATACCCGTTTCGCCGCAGAAATCATTGATATCAGCCGCGGGGGAATGCGCGTCCGTCTGGTCGATAACGGTGCTGTCGCGTTTATTCCGGCGCCATTCCTGCATGCTGTTCGTGATGAAATGGTCTGTAGTCAGGAAAACGGTACGGTGCAAATTAAAGGTGAAACAGTTTACAAAGTCACCGACGTGATTGACGTCACTATCGCTGAAGTCCGTATGGAAACCCGCAGTATTATCGCGCGTCCTGTCGCCTGATAACCTGTTCAATTGTCGGTCATTTCCTTTGCGGAAAGGCCGACAATTTTTCTTTTTATCCCCGCCACAAAATCATTATTTTTTCTTACTATTTTCAGTCTCCCCTCGCCCAAATTCGCCATAATTATCTACAGTAAAAGAGTGTTGTTATATTCGGTTACGTGAATTTTTATACGCTCAGTATCCTTATAAATCTGACTCGTTTTATTATAAGAATTCAGGGAAAAACAATAAGTTCACTTCGGTTTTGCCGCTGCTTCTCAACGGAAAAGTCGGCTGCAAATGAATAATTGGTGCGCGACTGAACAGCTGCGGGAGAAATATGATGGACGATCTGGAGCAGAATTTGCTGTTTCGCTACATGGGAACCCACAGCCCATGGTGGCGCTTGTCAGCTGACAGCAACGCTCTGCACCTTGCCGCCAGTGAAAATGCCGATGTCACTCAGGTGATTGCGCTGGACGACGATCAGGCCGATCTCATCCGTCATTTAACCGTTATTACCTCCAGCATTTCCATGACGCTCTCGTTATTCGGGGAAGATGTCCCGGTTCACCTTGTAGGCCGTAAAATTACCCGTAACGAGTGGGCCGGTACGGCTTCCGCCTGGAACGATACGCCCTCCGTGGCGCGCGACCTGGCTCAGGGACTCTCTTTTGCGGAACAGGTGGTGTCAGAGGCTAACTCCGTGATTGTTATTCTCGATCAGAACGGCAATATTCAGCGTTTTAACCGGCTGAGCGAAGAGTATACCGGCCTCAAAGAGCAAGAAGTGATTGGCCAGAACGTGTTTAAGCTCTTTATGAGCCGCAGCGAAGCGGCTGCCTCAAAGCGCAATATTACCGGTTTCTTCCGCAACGGCAGTTCCTACGAAGTCGAGCGCTGGATCAAAACGCGTAAAGGGCAACGACTGTTTCTGTTCAGAAACAAATTCGTTCACAGCGGCAGCGGTAAAAATGAAATTTTCCTTATCTGTTCCGGTACAGATATTACCGAGGAACGCCGCGCTCAGGAGCGGCTGCGCGTGCTGGCCAATACCGATACCATCACCGGCTTACCAAACCGCAATGCGATCCACGACCTGATCTCTGACGCCATCAGTCACCGCGGCGACACGCAGGTTGGCGTGGTGTATCTCGACCTGGATAACTTTAAAAAGGTCAACGACGCTTACGGGCATATGTTTGGCGATCAGCTGTTACAGGCTGTGGCGCTCGCCATTTTGAGCTGTCTGGATGAGGGACAGGTGCTGGCACGACTTGGCGGAGATGAGTTTATCGTCATGGCCACCCATACCTCTCAGGGCTCTCTGGAAGCGATGGCGTCGCGCATTTTAACCCGCCTGCGCCAGCCGTTCCGAATCGGCCTGATCGAAATTTACACCGGCTGTTCCCTGGGCATCGCCCTCGCCCCGCAGCACGGTAACGACCGGGAAAGCGTCATTCGTAACGCCGATACCGCCATGTACACCGCTAAAGAGAATGGCCGGGGCAAGTTCTGCGTCTTCTCGCCCGAGATGAACCAGCGCGTGTTTGAGTATCTCTGGCTGGATACCAACCTGCGTAAGGCGCTGGATAACGACCAGCTCCTGATCCACTACCAGCCTAAAATCACCTGGCGCGGAGAGGTCAGAAGTCTTGAAGCGTTGGTCCGCTGGCAATCGCCCGAACGCGGGTTGATCCCACCGCTGGAGTTTATCTCTTATGCCGAGGAGTCAGGGTTGATTGTGCCGCTGGGCCGCTGGGTGATGCTGGATGTGGTTCGCCAGGTAGCGAAATGGCGCGATAAGGGAATTAACCTGCGCGTGGCCGTGAACGTCTCTGCGCGTCAGCTGGCCGACCAGACTATCTTTAGCGACTTAAAGCAGGCGCTGAAGGATCTAAACTTTGAATACTGCCCGGTGGACGTCGAATTAACCGAAAGCTGTCTTATCGAGAACGAAGAGCTGGCGCTCTCCGTGATCCAGCAGTTCAGCCGGCTGGGGGCGCAAATTCATCTCGACGATTTTGGTACCGGCTACTCTTCCCTTTCGCAGCTGGCCCGCTTCCCTATTGACGCCATAAAACTCGATCAATCGTTTATAAGCAGTCCATCTCCCAGTCACTGGTGCGCGCCATCGTCGCGGTGGCACAGGCGTTAAACCTGCAGGTGATTGCCGAAGGGGTCGAAAATGCAAAAGAAGACGCCTTTCTGACCAAGAACGGCGTCAACGAACGGCAGGGTTTTCTGTTTGCTAAGCCGATGCCCGCTGCCGCATTCGAGCGATGGCTAAAACGATATCAGGCGCGGAAACAGCATTAACTGGCTTTACGCAACCCCGCCGCGTGATGGCGGTTTTGCAGCATGACCAGACGCTCCATGTAGGCGATATCTTTCGGTTCCAGGCAGAATGCCGCGTCAACCCAGTCTTCCGTGATGTCCATTAATTCACTGCGCGGCAATTGCAGAACGCGCGTACGGGCGCGCAGCATCGCTCTTACGCCATTCAGTTTTGGCCGTAGCGTGTCGATGAAGGTTCGTGTGGAGACATAGCTTTGTCCGGGTTCAAACAGGAGATCCACCAGGCCATGCTGTTCGTACCATTCCGCCGTATGGGATTCCCCCTTGTAGATGAGTTCCTCCGCCAGCTTCATTCCTGAACGGCGAGCTACCAGGGAATATCCCCCCATGCCCGGGAAGAGGTTAAAAGCAATCTCGGGAAAACCTAAACGTGCATCGCGCTGCGCCAGAACGAAATGGTGCGCAAGAGCGGCCTCAAACCCGCCCCCTAACGCGCTGCCTTCGACCATGGCCAGCGAGATGGCCCCCGTATCAAAACCCCGGGAGGCCGCATGCACGCAATCGACACAGGCGCGCGCATAGGCCCGTAACGCTTCACGTCGACCGTGCTGAATGCACTCGACAAAAAACTGCAGGTCACCGCCCACATTGTACATCTCAGGCACCAGCGATCCGGTCACCCAAAAATCGACCGCAAAACCAGACTGGCGGACGAGCCATGAAAGATTCATGATCTCCTCTATTAACGCATGGTTGAAGCAAGGACGTGGCTGAGCCCGCAACATCATCCAGACTGTATGTCGCTCTGCCTCGTAATAGCCTGACAGCTGGGTGAACCGTTCAGTATCGGTAAACAGTGTGCAGGTAGGCTGATTGATAACTGTCATAGTCTAATTCCTCTTATAAAAAAGCGCGTTGCGCGCAGTTTTAGACTAATCCACTCAATAAGCCCGCAGCATGAGGGGGAATAATTTTATCACTTCCGTTTATGTAATTTGGTTATTGCATTTTTTCCCTTCTCTTTTGAAGCCAATTTCTGCATCATTGAAAATATTAACTTTTCGCGCCTGGGGTGAGATTATGTCAACTATTGACGCACAAGCTGTAGCACAACGAATTGATACCGTGCTGGATATCCTGGTGGCGGGCGATTATCACTCTGCTATCCGTAATCTTGAGATCCTGAAGTCTGAACTTCTTGCTCAGAATGGCGCTGACGATGCGCCCGAAAACAGACAGCCAAAAGCGCCGTGGGAAGTTTAACCCCCACCGTTTCCGACCTCGTTTCGCTTTATTAAATGGATGCTATGAATTCCCGACAACAACTCATTTTGCAGATGGTCATCGATCAGGGACGCGTAAGCGTAGTCGATCTCGCTAAAACCACTGGCGTTTCTGAAGTCACCATCCGTCAGGATCTTAATCTGCTGGAAAAACAGAGCTACCTGCGTCGCGCGCACGGCTATGCGGTCCCGCTGGACAGTGATGACGTTGAGACGCGCATGATGAACAACTACGCGCTCAAACGTGAACTGGCGGAATTTGCTGCGTCCCTGGTGAACAACGGCGAGACCGTCTTTATTGAAAACGGCAGCAGTAATGCCCTTCTGGCGCGAACGCTTGCCGATCAAAAAGACGTTACCATCATCACCGTCAGCAGCTATATCGCGCATTTACTTAAAGAGACGCGCTGCGAGGTGATTCTGCTGGGCGGCATCTATCAGAAAAAAAGTGAAAGCATGGTTGGCCCGCTGACCCGTCAGTACGTCCAGCAGGTCCATTTCAGTAAGGCCTTTATCGGGATTGACGGCTGGCAGCCGGAGACAGGCTTTACCGGCCGGGATATGATGCGCTCTGACGTGGTGAATGCCGTACTGGAAAAAGAGTGCGAAGCCATTGTGCTCACCGACAGCTCTAAATTTGGTGCCGTTCACCCTTACACGATGGGTCCCGCTGCACGCTTTAGCCGCGTGATTACCGATGATCGTTTGAGCGAAGCGCATCGCAATAAACTCGAAGAGAGCGGTTTGATCGTCAATATTATTAAAGCCAACGCCTGATTTCCCTCCGCGCCCGTATTTCGGGCGCACACGTCTTTCTCTGAGATGATTCTTAACCCTGCTTTAAGAGTTTTTACCTGTTTAACCTGCCCTAAAGTCGTAAAATTACTATTAGCGATATAACAGGAAGTGACTATCACCTGCGTGATGAAGTAACGCCTGCGCGACCAGCTTTCACGGGGAAAAGAATTAAGTATTCGATTAGTCTATACTTAACGTGTACATCTTTCCGTGAATCGATAATTCAGGAGAAAGTATTATGACCTTAACCAGCAAAAAATTAGCCGCCGCTGTTCTGGCAATCACTGTCGCTATGTCCCTGAGCGCATGCTCTAACTGGTCTAAACGTGACCGTAACACCGCGATTGGTGCCGGTGCCGGTGCTCTCGGTGGTGCAGTATTAACGGATGGTAGTACGCTGGGTACATTAGGTGGCGCTGCTGTCGGTGGTATTATCGGTCACCAGGTTGGCAAATAACTATTATCTAAGCCTTCCTCGATATTGCGATATTTAAACGCATTTCAGGTCTGACATACGCACGTATATAACACGAGCCACGGCATTTGCCGTGGCTCATTTATTTTAGCCGCCTGCCAGTTTGACTTTCATGCCTTTGGCTTCGAGCAGTGATTTAATTAAATCACGTTTATCACCCTGGATTTCGATAATGCCGTCCTTCACGGCCCCGCCGCATCCACATTTCTTTTTCAGCTCGGCAGCCAGCTTTGTCAGTTCAGCATCATCCAGATCAATACCGGAAATAAGGCAGACCCCTTTCCCCTTACGTCCGCTGGTCTGACGCTGAATGCGCACGATACCGTCCCCCTTAGGACGTTCCACTTTCGTTTTCGGTTCGTCGATACGCCCGCTCTCGGTTGAGTAGACCAGACGGCTGTTGGAATCGGTCATTACGCCCCCTTTTTCAGCGATGCGTTGATAGCCTTAAGCGTCTCTGCCGGGTTTGCAGACTGCGTCACCGGACGTCCAATGACCATATAGTCAACGCCCGCCGCCAGCGCCTGCTCAGGCGTCATGATGCGACGCTGATCGCCCACGTCGCTGCCCGCAGGACGGATCCCCGGCGTAACGAGTTTAAAATCCTGGCCCAGCGCTGATTTGAAACGTACCGCTTCCTGCGCGGAGCAGACTACGCCATCCAGGCCGCACTGCTGCGTCAGACGCGCGAGACGTTCGGCATGTTCCGCAGGTGACAACGTCACGCCAAGGTCGCGTAAATCATTTTCGTCCATACTGGTCAGCACGGTGACGGCGATAAGCAGCGGCGCGTCGTTACCGAACGGCAGGAGCGCCTCACGGGCAGCGGTCATCATTCTTGCCCCACCCGACGCATGGACGTTGACCATCCATACGCCCAGCTCGGCGGCTGCAGCAACGGCGTGGGCCGTGGTGTTCGGAATATCATGGAATTTGAGGTCGAGGAAAACGTCAAAGCCGCGCTGTTGCAGATCGCGAACGATTTGCGGTCCAAACAGCGTGAACATCTCTTTGCCAACTTTCAGGCGGCAATCGCGAGGGTCGATACCGTCGACAAACGCCAGTGCAGCGTCACGCTTATTGTAATCAAGCGCAACAACAACAGGAGAATCCGTAATTACGCGGGAAGTGGAGGATGTAACAGACGTCATGACCAGCCCTTTTCGTCTATGGGCGCGCAGCGGCGCGGAACAGATAAACGGCCAGCATTCTACCTGCCGACGCCGCAAATTGACAGAATCCATTTATCTGCCTGCCAGGCCGGCAAACCGCACGGTGCCCAGAAAACGTTAAATACCATCAGTATGTTGTAACTAAAATGAAGGCTTTTAAAAAATTACTGCCCGTCCAGGCCGCGGATGGGCTTGATGGTGGACCAGGCCCGGCAGGACGGACAATGCCAGTAGAGCGTGTAGGCGGTAAAACCACACTTCTGGCAACGGTAGCGCGGTTTGCTGCGCACCTGCTCGCCAACCATGTCGCGAAGCACCATCAGGCTCTCTTTCGCGCGCCCTTCTTCCGCGTCGTTCAGGTGGTAATCCATCAGCTTATGGAAGACCCGCATGGTCGGATGACGCTGAAGCTGTCGGGTGATATAGACCTGCGCGGTGTCGCCCCCCTCATACTGCTCAACAACGTCAGCAAGCATCAGTTCCGCGGTTGCGCCGGTATTCTCTTCCACGCAGCGACGCAGAAATGCCACCCACTCTTCCCGCTTGTCCAGCTGTTGATAGCAGGTTTGCAGCATTTCCAGCGTTTCACTGACCAGCTCTTTGTCCTGGTCGATAACCCGCAGCAGGCTTTCAACGGCTTTGGCGTAGTCGCCATTCGCCATAAAAACGCGCCCCATCATGATGGAGATACGGGCGCTGTTGCGGTCCGCGGCGGCACCTTTCTTCAGCAACGCCATGGCTTTGTCCATGTCGTCATTGCCCATCTGCTGAAGGGCAAGCTCACAGTAGAAATGGGCGATCTCAACGCGCTGCTTATCTTTACCCAGCTTTACCAGACGTTCAGCCGTATCAATGGCTTTCTGCCAGTCGCTGGTGGCCTGATATATCTGCAGGAGCTGTTGCAGCGCGCCGATGCGGAAATCTGTTTCATCCACCAGCTGTGCGAACATATCTTCCGCGCGATCGTACAGCCCCGCAGCCATGTAATCTCGTCCCAACTGCTGTACGGCCAGCAGTCGTTGATCGTAGGTCAGCGAGGCGCTTTCCATCAGGGTCTGGTGAATACGAATGGCGCGATCAACCTCGCCGCGCGAGCGGAACAGGTTCCCCAGGGTAAGATGGGCTTCAACGGTCCCCGTATCCTCTTTCAGCATGTCGAGGAACAGGTCTACCGCTTTGTCCTGCTGATTGCTCAGAAGGAAGTTCACCCCCGCAACGTAGTCGCGGGAGAGCCGGTTGGCCTCATCCTGTTTTGTTTGTTGCGCACTTCTGCGGCCCATATACCAGCCATAGGCTGCGGCGACAGGCAAAAGCAGAAACAACAACTCCAGCATCGTTGATTATTCCTTCACGACCGGCACGCCAGAGCTTTCCGGCATGTCGGACGCAGGCGCAATGTGATGTTCGAGTCGTTTGATTTTACGTTCAGCGCGCGCAAGCGAAACACGGACTTTTAACCAGAACAAACCGCAAACCAGCCAGCCAATGGCAAAGCCTGCAGCAAATAAGACCGCGAGCAGGCTCGACACGCGATACTCGCCCTGAGCCAGCAGATAGTTAAACGTCACCTGCTGATCGTTTTGTGCACCCAATGTGACTGAAATGACAAAAATCGCCAATACCAGTAAGAAAATGAGTAAATATTTCACATTACTTCCCGTTATGTGGTTCAAGCGAATAAAGTATGTTCAACTTACCGCAATCAGCCTTATAAACTACCATTTTAGTGACGGGCGCGAAATGGAAAAAGTGACGCGCCAGTCATGGATCTATGGGCAAAATGCGCAATATCAACCTTCAGGCGTCCGTTTGGTCCCTTTCGGCTATTTCTTCTTTCTCTTCCGGCGGTGGCGTTAGCGGGCCGCAGAATCGTTCAGCCAGCCAGGTCGCCAGCATCACCAGCATCCACGAGATGAGCGTGGCGACGACCAGGTCCCGTGGCCAGTGCATCCCCAGCAGTAAGCGGCTGCCCATCACTCCCGTCGCCCAGACCAGTAAAATCACGATGGTGACCGTTCGACGTCTAGGCCAAAGCAGCCCAACCCCCAGCAGCGCCCAGCTGGCCGCAAACATGGTGTGGCCGGAGGGAAACGCGAACCCGGTCTCTTTCTGCCAGTGTTTACGCAAGAATTTCGGGATATCCTGCTGTTCCGCAAGCTGTTCTTTCACCAGTGCGCCACGATCTTTACGCTTTAAAGTGTAGAACTCATCCACCGGAATATGGTGCGTTTTTTCCAGCCAGACGACAAAAGGACGCGGCTCCTGAACGCGATCTTTCACCCAGGATTTTACGCCCTGACCGATAAGGATAGCGCCACCGAGGATCGCAAAGAGCATTAGCGCCGCGCGCAGACGAAAGCGCAGGCACCACAGAAACCAGGCGCACAGGAGGACGTGGGTGATAATTCCCCAGGGTTGGGTGACCGTTTCCGTAATCCAGTATAACGTTTTCAGCCACGTGGCGTTCTGCCCGGGCTGCCACATCCACCCTGAAAGCCATACGGCCAAAGGCATAATCAGTAAAATGGCCGCACCTGCTGCCGTACGTCTGGCGATTGAATGCATGTCTTCTCCTTTTTGCTAAGCGTCACAATCATAACTGAAATTTGTTCGCTGGGTGGAGATGTCGGATCGTGCTTTTAACGGTCATATCGCATGGTGCCCATTAGGCGAACCTGCTGAGCTTGTGGCAAAATAAACTGATACAGAAAGCAAAACAGGGCACAGGCACGAAACGTGTCAGCCTACTCTGGAGAATCACATGCAGCTTAAACGTGTGGCAGAAGCCAAACTGCCAACCCCATGGGGCGATTTTCTCATGGTGGGTTTTGAAGAACTGGCAACCGGGCAGGATCACGTCGCGCTGGTATTTGGCGATATTTCGGGGCAATCCCCGGTTCTGGCTCGCGTACACTCTGAGTGTTTAACGGGCGACGCCCTTTTTAGCCTGCGCTGTGATTGCGGATTTCAACTGGAAGCGGCGTTGTCGCATATTGCCGAAGAGGGGCGCGGCATTCTGCTGTATCACCGCCAGGAAGGGCGCAATATCGGTCTGCTGAACAAAATCCGCGCCTACGCGTTACAGGATCAAGGCTATGACACCGTGGAAGCCAACCATCAGCTGGGTTTTGCCGCCGATGAACGCGACTTCACGCTGTGCGCAGATATGTTTAAGCTGCTCAACGTCGACCAGGTACGCCTGTTGACCAACAACCCGAAGAAGGTCGAAATTCTGACTGAAGCGGGAATTAACATTGTGGAACGCGTGCCGCTGATTGTGGGGCGAAACCCGAAAAATGCCCACTATCTGGATACTAAGGCTGCCAAAATGGGGCACCTGCTGAGCAAGTAATTCCGTTGAAAAATGAAGGGCCAGCCTGTGCTGTAATGCCAGTCAGTTAAGCAACTGACTGGCCCTTTTTAGGGGCTGTGGGGTATC
>OJVY01000054.1_pt1 | contig 74099 bp, 87 predicted proteins | sample 1600301 | NCBI WGS metagenome assembly OJVY01 (sample SAMN04436925, study PRJEB24849) | human gut metagenome | biome: human gut; feature: NICU; material: stool | host: Homo sapiens | place: USA: Saint Louis, MO | collected 2012-05-22
CTCGAACGATATTGCCATCTTTTTCGCAGATCCAGGAACACCTTCGCAAAGAGGGCTAAATGAGCACTCAAACGGCTTGCTTAGACGAGATGGCTTACCTAAAACAATGGACTTTAGGGACACGGATGAAACCTTTATTCAATCCGTTGCCTCGAAAAGAAACCATATTCCAAGAAAATCATTGAATTATCGAACACCATTGGAAGTATTTTTGAGCTGCATAGATAAAGACATATTGTCTAGCTTAATTTGACAAATCAGATAAATAAAAAAATAAAAAATCCAAAAAAAGAGAAAAAGGAGTGTTAACTGTTGCCTTTCCCCGCAAGAACGAATAGAATTGTCTTTGGAATACATTAAAAAAGATAGTGGAGGCTATACATTATGATCAATAAGCAAAGTTTAGTTGAACAAGTAGCAGAGAAAACAGGATTGACCAAAAAGGACGCAACAGCAGCCGTAGATGCTTTATTTGACGGAATTCAAACTTCATTAAAAGATGGAGAAAAGGTTCAAGTAATCGGCTTTGGAAACTTCGAAGTACGTGAACGCGCAGCTCGCAAGGGCCGGAACCCTCAAACAGGCGAAGAAATCACTATCGCAGCCAGCAAATCACCAGCTTTTAAAGCCGGAAAACAATTAAAAGATGCTGTAAAATAGTATCGACATTAAACCTGTTGGGGCTGTAAGGCTCTAGCAGGTTTTTGTTTTGATGCAAGGTTAAAAGGGGCAGAAAAGGGGCAAAAATAAAAAGAATGGCTATAAACCATTCTCTTCTAATTGACTGATTAAATCAGTTTTCATTTTATCAGTAATGTGAGTATAGATTTTATTTGTAACGTCGGCATCCTCATGGCCTACTCGATCCATAATAGCCTTCAAAGGAGTATTTTGTTCGGCTAGTAATGACACGTGGGTATGTCTTAGTATGTGAGAGGTTAAACGCTTGTTAATTCCACTTTTTTTACCTGCAGCAGCAAAAGAACGATTGAATGAACTATTTTGCATAGGCGTACCTGTTCGGGTCACAAAAACGAATCCATCATTATTAAAATCAGATTCGGATAACAGGTCTAGTTTATTTTCCTCAAAAGTACGTTTTACTAGCTCAACCGTCCGTTGGGTCAATTGAACATCTCTATTTGATTTCTGGGTCTTAGTTGGTCCTATCGCTTTTTGTTTGTAACCTTTGCTGTAGTCGATTGTACCTCTAATGTGAACGATATTATTATCCAAGTCAAAATTTCCTTCTCTTAATGCGACTGCTTCGCCAAAGCGAACTCCTGTTAAATACATAAATTCAGCTAATCGACCGACACGAAAGGTTGACCGACTTTTATAAAGTTGATCTAGGATCAATTTTACTTCATTTTTTTCAAGGTACTTATCCTCAATACGTTCTATATCTTCTAGGGTTTTCGCTTTAGGGATAATCTCTACGTTTTCAACAGGGTTTTTATAAGCGTAGCCGAGTTTAATCGCATATTTAAATACTAAGTTAAGATTCGACTTGATATGGGCGATATAAGTCTGAGAATAGTCGAGAGAGGCAAAGAAGTTTTGCAACAATCTTGTATCAATATTTGAAATCAGAATGTCTTCGTTTATATTCTTGAAAATAATTTTTCGAATGGCTACATACGTGTTCTTTGAGTTAGGTCTCAAAGATTTAAAATAATTATTTTCCCATTCAGTATAAACTTGCTGGAAGGGGACTTTCTCGATTTTCTTTTTAGCCAGTTCATTTTCTATTTTATCATTCAGGATACTTAGCGCTTTATTCCATGCTTGTTTTGATTGGCTATTTAGTACCACTGATTTTTTCCGAGTCTTTTCAGTATACGGGTCTTTGTAGCGTTCAATAAACTTGAAACGCCCATCTTTCAATGGTTCTACCCACATTGTCATTTCCTCCTATCATTTGGTATAATAGGCACAACAAAAGAAGCCTATGCCTATAGGCGCTTTATTTTTGCACGATCATACTCTTGCCGGGGCGGGATCGTGTTTTTTTAATCCTTCTTTATTTCATCTTCTAACGACTCTATTTTTTTCATCAATAAATCCATTTTTTTGTGTAAACTTTCGATTTCATCGTCTTTAGTATCCTTGCCTGCATTGAAATATTCAGTGATTGTGGAAGTGAGCATACCTATAAAACCAATCCCTAGAAACATTAATAGAATAGCAGCTATACGTCCTAATGGTGTATTTGGAGATATATCGCCATACCCAACAGTTGTAGTTGTAACTACGGCCCACCAAATTGAGTCGACAAAAGCGACACTTTCTGCTATAGAATACATAGTGGCTGAAATCAGTATCAGAACCACACTGACATACAAAGCATTTCTAAAATTATTAGTTTTAAGAAAACCATCTATCCTATTAGTCAATTTTCCGGTAATCCCAACTAGTCTACTAAGTTTAAATAGTCTTGTTACCCTTGCTATCCGAAAAACTCGTGCAAGCCTGAAGAATGAAAAAATAGAGTTGAAGGGAATAATTGCAATAAGATCAAACATGTTTTTCAAGAAAAACTGTTTTTTATTTTCAGCCTTAATTAGTCTCGAAAAATAATCATAAGCAAATACTATTAATATAGCGGAGTCTATTGTTTTAAATGGATTTTTCGAAATGCTGATGATGTTAGAAAAATCCAGTACTACTAAGACAATCGAAAAAACAGCTAACACAATGATAGTAAAATCATAGATATTCTTTTTTGTAAATCTCAAATAGATCACCCTATTCTGATATAATATCAATATTTCATCAATCTTAGTAATAGGGTTGAGTTGAAGTCCGTGTGCCAGCACGGGCTTTTTTATCCTAAATTTCTCATTGATTCACGTACATATCTTTCTAAACTCCAAGGAATTTTATAATACTCCATGAATTTAACAGCATTTAGTTGTTCTTTATCAAAATCGTATTCGTTAGACCAAATAAATAATAGTATCTCTATAGCAATTCGATTGGCTTCAAATTCTAACTTTCGCCGACTATATCCAGTAGCATTATAATATGCAGATAATTCTTCATGTTTTTTGATACAGTGAGCTAGTTCGTGAGATACTTCAAAGTCAGAATTTTCATTAAGGAGCTCATTGTTTAAAAAAATCGTTTTCTCCTCAGCAAAATAAAAACCACTTCTTTTCATATCTACAAAGCACAGTTCTAAACCCAAATTCTCTACGAGGTTCAATAAGTGATTATTAATTTCATGCATAAATTATTAATCACTTCACTTTATTTGTTTTCCGCAGCCCGCTTTGCAGCTAATACAGATTTTAAAAACTCTACTTCTTCATCCGAAACAGGTTCGCCATCGAATGCAAATACACCATGCTTTTCTGCTAAAGAAGTCTTTTCTTCGCGTCCTAACAAATAGTCGACGGAGACTCCAAAATAGTCAGCTAGACGGGGCAATTCATCAGCGTTAGGAGTGTTTGTTTTCCATTTGGCTAAATATCCATTTGAATAGCCGAATCTCATTTCTAACTGCCTTATAGAAATCTTCTTTTTCTTGGCAAGCTCTTTTATGATTTCATAAGTATTCATTGATTTTGCAACCTTTCTGAATGCTCACAAAAAAAGTTTAGAAAAATACGCAGAATAAACTTGAAAAATTCTGAATGATAGTCTATACTTATTTTTGTAAACAAGTTCGTTAATAAAAAAGACAACAAAAAATAAAACTGATTAAAGTAAGCTGACCGGCAAGAAAGCTATAAATCAATATTTTATGTCTTATTTAACTATGCCTCTAGTATAGAGTAATACTCAGCACAAGTCAATATAGTTTAAAAAATAGTTTTCGAACTTGTTTACATTTCAACATAGAAAGGAGCAGCGTAGATGGCTAATGCACAGGAGACAAGACAAAAAATATTGGATCATTTCAAAGCGAATGGTTGGAGCATACCAGATGTTGCTAGCGCTTTGAATATTACTGAGCAGTACCTACGAAAAATATTGAACAATCCAGAAGACCATTGGAAGCAGATCACGGATATCATATCACGATACAAAATCAGATAGGAGGTTGAAATCATGAAGAAGCCGACGTTAGCAGAGTTAATCGAATCCGCAGAAAAGAATATGAAACCAGACGACTGGTATCGTCAGGGCTTAATCCTAAAAATGTTTCACGGGATGTCGAAGACAACTCTCGTTGAGTACTGCAAAGAGATGGAAGCCATCGACGAATTCAAAGAAGGAATTCTCAGGCCAGGACATTCAACAACTTTCATTCATGTCCATACGTTCATTTGGTTTTTACGATGGAAAGATGAGAACAAATACAGAACTAAAAAAGTAACGCCTAAAGAAATTTTGAAGGAGGCGACAGCATGAATGATGATAAATCAAAAGAGACCGGAAATATATTCGAAGGTTTGAGCTTCAAATATCCGCCAGTCTCAAAAGAAGAATATGAACAAGCTTATGAAGAATATGTTAAGCGTTGTTCAGATCAACAAATCAAAATTCATAAAGGAAATTCAAAATGCGGAAGCAATGTTGAGGTGAAAAACACAATCGAGGCAAAAAGAATCGTGACAGAACTGATTGATAAAGAAACAGTTTCAATCACGATTAATCAAAAAAATGGGATAAAGTGCAACCTGTGACAGCTAACGGCGATAAATTTTCTGACGTAAATAATTGCTATCACTAGCATCAAATAGGCCTTCGTAGTTCGAGGTCAAACCGCCGATAAACAGTCGATCTTGCCTAGTAATTACTTGGAAAATCAGAGGAGGTTAAAAATTGAATGAAGTAAAAAATTTGTTCGACTATTCAATAGTGGATGATCGGACTGCTAGCTTTCTCAAAGTTAAAGAGCAGGAAATGAGGACAATCGTTTTGAATGGTTCGATTCAACTTGGTGACAAACTGATCGAGGCGCAAGAAAAATTAGCAAAATACAATTCTGGCACATTCGAGAAGTGGTTTTCGTCAATCGGGTTAAAAAAACAAACAGTTTACAACTACATTAATCAAGCGAAATTCGTCCATCAAATGGACGAATCAGAACAAATCAATATATTCCAAGAACTTCCGATGACCTTGAGAACAGAAGTTTCTAAACCTTCAGCTCAACCTGAAGCAGTCGAGTTAGTTCTATCTGGCGATATAAAAACCACAAAGGAATATCGTGAATTAGAAAAGCAACTAAAAAAGAAAGATGAACAAATCGATAACCTTTCAGAAGTGATCAATGACATGAGTGTTCAACAACCAAGAGTCATTGAAAAGGAAGTGGTTGTTGAAAAAGTTCCGGATGATTACGAAAATTTGAAACAATCCTATTCACAATTAGAAGAACGAAGTTCGCAACTAGAATCAAACTATAGAGATTTGTTAGCCGAACGAAAAGAAGTGGATGAGAAATCGTCTAAGTATGAACAACTATCAAAGGCGATCAACCAAGCCGAAGACAAACTGAGTGAAACCCAGCGACTTATTTCCAACTACAAGAATCTATCAGATGTATTAGAAAAATCGAATGAGTTATTGTCAGAGGCGAGCGCTCTAATCTATCAGGATTTGTCAGAAGTAATCAGTCGGGATGGACTTGCAAAAAGAGAGCTAGACTTTCTAACCGAAAGGTTGGAGAAATTTTTATCAGACTTAAAATTAATCAGCAAAAACAACATATTGGAAGGAGAGGTTATCAATGAGTAATCAGCTATTAGAACTAGAGAAAACCCTAGAAAATCAATTAGTTTTGGTGAAAGAAATGCGCCTAATCAAGAGCGACGTTTCTAAGATGAAGGAGGAAATTACGAAGGATGTTCAAGAATTGCGAGATAGTATCACATTGAACCGTCACGAAGGAGCAGAAATTCAGTCAGCAGTTGGGAAGAAAGCATGGGATTTAGCAAAAGAATACTTCGATCATAAAGTGTCAGATGATTTGTTTTTGGATAAAGTTGGGCACTTCCGCGGAATCATCTACAAGCGATTAAAAGAAACTTTTAATGTACCGAGATACTATGATATTCGCCGCATTGATTTTACTAGGTCAAAACAAGTTATAGAAATCGTGTCATTAAGCAACTTAAAAGACTACCAATTGCGATTAACAGCACGGCAAAAAGAAATAGCTTACTTGAATGCTGATAATGTTGATGGATTAGAGATTGTTTAAGTGGAGGGGAGAAAATGAAACAAATCAACCTAGCTACAACAATCATGTGCATGTTAGCTATCCCAGTTTTTTCAAAATTTAGTATGCTGGCAGCTTATGGATACATCGGAATCTTTCTCCTAGCGATCGGATGGGAAAAGAAAAAGCCAGCCGAGGGGGCTGACTAGAGATGGAAAATAAATATGTGGAAGAACTTAGGCAAGAAATAAAAAGATTAAAACTAGAAAATAAACAGTTAATTTTGCTAAATCAAATACTTAATGATGCTACTAAAAAATATAGTGAGGCATTAAGAAACTTACTTAACTACTTATCTGAAGATTGATTGAATTCAAGTGATTCATCTACATCGAGATCTGCATCAATGATTTTGATAGAGGAATTTAGAAAACGTTTAAGATCTTGTAAATCGCGGTCTGTGTTTCTCCGCTCGTAATGAGTTTCATCGTTACCGAGATACGCAACTGACAAAGCTAAATTTTGTATTTTTGGATATTCATTCATATATTTTTGAATTACTTGCTTTAAAAACATTTTCTTAATTTTATCCTCATCGTTAGGATGTCTTTTGATAGCGTAATCCTTGTACAAAAATTCGGCAGCTTTTCGATAAGCGACTCCATCGATCTTATCTAATCCATGGTTTTCTGCAATAACTGATTGTTCATATATATTTGCGAATTCAGGAGACAGCTCAACAATATTTTGTGGGATATCAATATCTATTGGTGGATTATAAGAAAAACTCACTCGAGTCCATTTGTCTCCAATGTTTGTGTATTGGGAAACGAAATATTTTCTACAGTCAACAGCCATACATTTTAGAAGTACTCCTACATTGGCCATATTCACATTTGAATCGGTAGTTATCGCGTTCAGAACTAAGGGAGCAGAGGTTTTTCCGCAATGTGGGCATCTATCAGGAATATCAACAGTAATCTCTCCTGTGTATGCGTTAGAAGAACGGCCAGCAGGTCTAGCTTGAAAAGTAACTTTTATTGATTCTAACAATTTTTTCACCATCCAGTTTTTAAACCATTATATCAAATTGAAAGGGGTGAGTGGATGAGTTATGAGGAACACATAAAGCTAATGGAAAAAGCAAATAGAGAATATTATAACTATCATGAGTCAATTTTGTTAGCAAAGCAAATTATCGAAAAACAAAAAAAAGCTCACTACGCCGGCAAGCAATTAGTGAGCAAATGAAAAAATATATTTCTAAGGAGAGAATAACATGATTAACGAAAAAATTCAAAATTTATTGAAAGAACTACAACGGGAATGTGAAAAGGAAGGTGTATCAGCACTTTGTACACTCCATAAAGAAGCGAATGCCTTACAACTGCTTGTTGGTGGATTACCCGATGTAGCTGCACTCTTAGCGATTCAAGAAAGTGAATTAGACAACAAGTTACTGGTTCCCGTGAAACTATTAAGGAATGCAGGATTAGAGGCATTGGGGATGGAAACGGGGAAAACTATGCCCGATCATACCTTTGTTCTTAATAATGTAAACGATATTCCAGATGTCCTTGAACGTATTAGGAAAGGTGAATTCGAATGAGTTTCGATTATGACACTGCAATGGCTGATCCTGATAACCACGTTTTCATAAATGTTACTCAATCAGGGGCAGAAGATAAGCCAGAGAACATGGAGGGATGGGCTGATGATTAGTTCAATAATGAAAATGGCTCGTATAGATTGGTTGTTAGACCGCAGAAAAGGAATAGGCGGTTCAGATGTAGCAGCCATTATGGGATTAAATAAATGGAAATCTGCCTATCAAATTTGGTTAGAAAAAACAGGACAGGTTGGATTATCTGAATCAGACAGCGAGCCAGCTTATTGGGGAACGGTTTTGGAAGAGGTTGTAGCAAAAGAATTCGCCGTGCGGACTGGAAAAAAAGTCCGTCGGCGTAATCAAGTATTTGAACATCCAGAATATCCATTTCTTAGAGCGAATATTGATCGTGATGTAGTAGGAGAAAAAGCGATATTGGAGTGCAAAACAGCGAATCAATTTCTTAGCAAAGAATGGGATGGTGAGGAAGTCCCGCTTAGTTATCTGTGTCAAGTACAACATTATATGAATGTTCTTGATAGAGATTATTGCTATTTTGCTGTATTGATCGGTGGTCAAAAATTCATCTGGAAACGCATTGAACGAGATCAAGAATTGATTGACTCAATCACCAAACGCTTAATTGAATTTTGGGAAGAAAATGTAATTAAAGGCATAGAACCATCTATTGATGGCAGTGATGCCACTAAAAAATTCTTGAATGCTCATTATAACGAAGAAGGATTGAACGAAATTACTCTTTCAAATCATTTTGATGAATTAATTGAAAGTAAAAAGCAACTAAAAGAAACTGAAAAATCAATCAAGATCCAAATACAAGAAATTGATAATCAAATTAAATCAGAGCTAGGGAAAAGGAATGCAGTAATAGGGATTTCTCCTAAACATGTCATCTCTTGGAAACAACAAAATAGAATGACATTAGACAAGAAACTATTGACTGAGAAATACCCTGAAGTTGCAAATGATTCCAGCATATACAAAACATCAAGTTATAAAAAATTAGTTGAAAAGGAGATTGGCTAATATGGCAACGAACAGTTCGTTAAAAAATCAGCTTGCAGAAAATAGTCAGAAGCAAGTTAATCCAAGCAAATTGGGTCTGAAAGCATTAATGAATACGCCGACGATGCGAAAAAAATTTGAAGATGTATTAAAAGATAAGTCAGATGGTTTTATGGCCAGTGTTCTTAATTTAGTAAGCAATGATTCCTATTTATCTTCAGTAGAACCTATGAGCATTATAACTAGTGCAATGGTAGCAGCATCATTAGATTTACCTGTAGATAAAAATTTAGGTTATGCATGGATCGTTCCTTATCGTGGAAAAGCTCAATTTCAGCTCGGATACAAAGGATACATTCAATTAGCCCAACGATCAGGACAGTATAAAGCACTTAATGTGATTGAAGTCTATGAAGGTGAATTGAAAGGTTGGAATCGTCTAACAGAAGAATTTGAGTTTGATCAAAGCGGACGACAGTCAAATCAGGTAATCGGTTATGTAGGATATTTTGAGTTACTAAACGGATTCAAAAAGACTGTTTATTGGACGAAGCAAGAAATCGATCGGCACAAACAGAAGTTTAGCAAATCAGATTTTGGATGGAAAAACGATTACGATGCTATGGCCAAGAAGACAGTATTACGAAATATGCTTTCTAAATGGGGAATATTATCTATTGAGATGCAGAAAGCGACGATTACTGACGAAACGATTGTTAATGATGTTACAGAAGATGGCAGCATCATTTCTGAGACAGAAATAGAAGATGGCTCTGAAAGAAAAGAAGCGGAGCCTATTATTGATCAATCAAATGATCAAACAGAAGAACAGACGGCTTTATTTGATGATACAAAGCCACCACTTAAATAACGAGGGAGATAATTCTCCCTCTGAATTGGAGGTGAAGCTGTGGCAAGACCAACAAAGAACGGTCTTGATTATTTTCCTCTTGATGTTCACATTTTTGAAGATGAAAAAATAGAAGCCATTGCTGGTGAATTTGGTATCAAAGGTGAGCTTGCAGTAATCAAACTGTTATGCGCGGTATATGAAAAAGGATACTTCGTTGTATGGAATGACCTGACCAAAGCTAAACTTTTGAAAAGACTACCGGGCACCAGCAAGGATTTGTTAGAGCAAGTTGTCAACCGCTTAGTTACATGGGAATTTTTTAATAAAGACCTGTTTAACTCGGCTAAGGTATTGACCAGCAAAAAAATCCAAGACAACTATTTTGAAGCAACGAAAAGAAGGAAAATGCCAAAACCATCACAATACGTTATTAATGCTGACAATAACTCACAAGTAAAGGGAGTTAATGTAGACATTAATCCACAAAGTAAAGTAAATAAAACTAAAGTAAATAAAACTAAAGCTTCTGAAACTAGTATTACTAAAAATTCAGAAGATAGTGCTGTGCGTTATTGGCTCAATCAAGTCAACCCAGCAGAAGCACCATTCATTACTCAATCCATTCAGCATTGGGTAAATGACTTTGGAGGTCAGGACGAAATTATCATTTTAGCGATTGATGACATGTTGAAGCATGGCGCTAGAAGCTATAAATATCTTGACGCTGTGCTAAGAAGCTGGGAAAACAAGCAATTAGATACCGTTGAGAAAGTGAAGCGCCAGCTTGAAAGTCATTATGCTAAGCCAAGCAATAAGACTAAGAGCCGCAACTCGTTCAAGCAAGTAACAAACTACGGCGAGACATTGTACACGTATTACGAGCAGGAACTCCGCTTTTCGCCAAATATGACGTTCGATGAGTATGTCGCTAAGAAGCGCCTAAATGAGCGTGACCGACAAGCATTAGAACAATACGTTCACAGTCTGGGGGAGTGATAGAATGACTGATTTAGAATTGGCAGACGCAATCACTTCGTTGTTACCCGATGACTATCGAGAAAAGTTGAGGGGAACACAAGAACGCTTTGAAAAGACCATGGAGCAAACGAAACTAGACACCAAAGAATCGAACGAATGTTTTTGTCGATACATGGAGATTTATTGGCTAGCGGTTTATAACGGGCGATACGAATACAGTGCGTTGCAAAAGCTAGAGTATTCCGAATGGCGCAAACGTGCAAAAGAGATGCTACAAAGATTGCAACGTAAGGCGGTGACCGCATGAGGCGTAAGAAAACACCAGAACAACGACAGGCTAGACGTGAACTTTTTATGCTAACTGACGAGGAACTAAATCCAGAGTGGTTCAATGATCCAGAAAAAGTAAAACGTCGGGATGAATTGCTGGGAATTATCGAATATCGTGAACCGGTTGTAATGAGCGACGATGAAAAGTATCAACGCTATTTAGACAAACGCCCAGGTTTAGAGGCTGCTGTCGTAAAGATGTTGCTTGAAAAGAAGTTAAGCAAAGAAATTCGAGACGAATTAAAAATGGATTTTAAAGTGATCGCATTTTGTCGGAGAAAATACAATTTGAATCCGAAAATACGTACGAAAAGAGTTAGGAGAACATGATGGACGAACTAATACAAATGATCGAAGAGTGGTCGAAAGAACGCGGAATCAATAAAGCAGATCCTCAAAAACAGATGCTTAAACTGTACGAGGAGATCGGTGAAACGTCAGCGGCTGTCGTCAGGGACGATAAAGAAGCCCTCAGAGACGCGATAGGTGATTCGGTCATAACATTTTACTCAATCTAGCTTTGCAGAACGATATGAGCCTGTATGAGTGCGTGATGCACGCTTATGGAGAAATCAAAGGGCGAGACGGCAAAATGATCAACGGCATGTTCGTTAAATCTGACGATATGAGGATCGGTTAGCAGTAAGCCTTGTATTTTTTTGGACAAAAATTAGGAGGAATACGAATTGAACAAAGTAAAAATTACAGCAGTATTAATTATTACCGCTTTGGCTTTATCAGGATGTGCTAGTTGGAATCGTTTGAAAAAGAGTTGGTCCAGTGAATTAGGCAACGGTCTTGAAAGAGAGGTCGTCATTACAGACCAAACAGGCAAAGTGGTTTATGAAGACTCAGGTAAGTTCGATGTTGAAGTAAACGATTATCGCGTGAAGTACATTGATGAAAAGGGTAAGCTTCACATTATTTATCTCGGTGCTAGTACAGCCGTTGTTAATGAGAAATAAAAGTTCTGCTAACTGGGGCTATTACAGAGAAAAGGGAGGGAAGGCTTTGCTTCAAATATTAGAACTTTTTGGAGGGATAGGAAGCCCTCGAATCGCTCTTAGAAATATGGGAGTACCAACTAAATCAATTGATTATGTTGAAATCGATCAAAAGGCAGTCGATAGTTACAATGCTATTTTTGCAAATGATCTTGAGAATAGAGTTCAATCAGTAGTTAATTGGAATTTAAAGCCTGATATCCTCATACATGGCAGTCCGTGTCAAGATATTTCTATTGCAGGGCATCAAAAAGGAGCTGACGAAGGGTCTGAAACCAGATCAAGTCTAATGTGGGAAACCCTACGAATCATTCGAGACATGGGGATGTGGCGTCCACGAGTAGTGATCTGGGAAAACGTTAAGGCAGTAACTGAAAAGCGCATGAGAAAAAATTTCAACCGATACCTGGATGAAATGGAAAAGCTGGGATATTCCAACTCCTTTGAATTACTGGATGCAAGAGATTTCGGAATACCTCAAGCAAGGCAAAGAGTTTTCACAATTTCGATGTTAGATCAGCCAATATTCAATTTTAGTATTTTAAATCGGACACCAATGCGAGATATACGAGAGTTCCTTGTAGAGAATGATGAAGTGAGTTGTGTTTACGATGTCACACAACCTAGTGTCTTATCAGTGATAGGGAAGACTGGAATAAAACGAGCAACGGTGATCAAAGATTTTGCATACACTATTACTACGCGACAAGATCGAACACCAGCACAAATAATTGATTGCGGGGCTGGGCGCTTCCGTTATCTAACTGAATTAGAGTGCTGGAGGCTTCAAGGTTATTCAGACGCTGACTATTTTGCGGCAGCATCAACAGTCGAAAGAAATGGGCGTTTTAGAATGCCAATGTACAAACAAGCTGGTAATAGCATACCGGTAAATATTTTTGAAAGTATTTTTGAAATACTACTTTAACGGAGGATATCAAGGAGGTAGGATTTTGAAAAAATATCCTAGATTAGACAAATACTACGATGAATTAATCAAAATGGAAGATGAAGAACCAGAACGATTCTATGATCAGCGTTCGTATTCTTTGATGTGCACGTTGGAATGTATTTCTAACTACGAGTTTATTAAGGACTTTTGTTTAAAGAATAATTTCAAAAGCGTGTTTGATATTGGTTGCTGTTTCGGTTATCAATCAGAGGTTTTTTATGAATCGGGTATTCAATATCGAGGATTGGACGACACCATATCTAAATACCTTTGGAATAGCGAACTATATGAGTATCAAGTAGGACGTTTTCCTTGTGACGTTAAATCGAGAAAAGGCGAGTTAGGCATTTCCGTTTTATGTTTAGGTTGGAATTGCTATTTGTATGAAGGTGCAAAAACTTTGGATGAACAATTTGAATCCTTGGTTAATCAATTTGAGTATTCGTTGATTTATATGCAGCAGAATTTGGTCCCTTTGATCTCAAGACATTTCTCAAAAGTCGAACACTTGGAAGACAATTTTTATTTTTTTAAAAGGTAAGATAACCACACCTATCATATAAAAATAGAGGCAGAAGCCTCTATTTTAAAACGCATATGCGATAAGAGAAATTCCAATCATCATTAAATAAAAACCAACTAAGAATGCTAATGTAAATGCTGAAACAATTGGATTAAATAAGAGCATAATTCCTACAATTATCCCAATAATATTTACTATCAGAATAAACCAATAGTAACTTGATCCATTGACCTTGTAAATATCTGCTCCTACAAGCCCCATAATTGAATCTACAATAAACCAAATAGCAAAAATATAAGGTAGGGCTAGTAAACCTGCATTAGTATTGAAGAGTAAAAATACACCAATTAGCAGGTCAAATATACCGAGAATCATTAGTAGGGTTGATTTTTGATTAGTGAATTCATGAAGTTTACGTCTAAAAAACAGTTCAAAAATTCCCTTTAAAACTGCAGCAATGGCAAAAACGTAGACAACTGCTTTTAAACTACTATCTGGATTATTAAATGATACTAAAGAAGCTATAACAAAAAGTAATCCAATTAAAAAATATTCCCAACTAAATCCAATTTTTCTTACCATGCTTATCACCTCCTTATGATAAATAATAGTATAACCTTATGAATAAAATAATGAAAATAAAACGTAAATAATACGCTAATTCAGCCTATCAAGTAAGAAAAGAGGTATGAAATGGAAATACGAGAAGTTATAGAGAAAATAAAGCAAGAAAAATATGATTTTTCAAAACCGTGGACGTCACTGGACAGATCGGATTATAAGGAAGGATACAATGATGCCTCCGATGACATTATCGGAATTGTTAATCAACTAGACGAACCGACGAAAGTGATTGCTCATTTGGCCGAAAAATGGCACGAAGACATTGGTCCTGTTCTCTGGTGGGATTTCCCAGTCGAAGAACCACCATATTGCGGCACACCACTAGATGACGATTTTCCAAAGTATAAGAGACATTTTACTGAACTTCATATTCCAGACGAGGTCGAGGAAGAGCCGAAGTGGGTTGTGAAACGAAAGGACAACGGAAAATACGTAGAGTCGCTTGCCTTGGGAAAAGGAATTGGTTTGATTGCTGAAACAACGGCTTCGCTTCAAGAAAATGCTTATAAGTTAAACAGCAAGGATCAAGCTGATGCTGTAGCAGTGCTAATTGATGGCACAGTTGAGAAAGTGTAGGTGTGAGAATGAGTGAAGTAGTGATTGATCCACAGGAGTATTACGTGTGGCTTGCATGTGAAAACGGATGGAATCGAGCAGTTGGCTTCAAAGCAAAAATAGCTGGTATAGATTGTTCCGTCGTCATGGTGCCGTTTGATCCTATCGAGATAGTTTTTAGTGATCTCAACTCGGGATCAAGGATATTATCATTACCAATTTCGATACTTGATATGATCATGTGTGATACAAAAGAAAAAATGCTCGTATTGATGAAGGAGAATGCAGGTTTAGCAGCGAAAAAGATTGGGTATAGCGGAATAGACTTAGTACGTGAAGAATCAAGAAAAGCCAAAGGTTCGTTTGAAAAGAAGTTTGGTCCAATGCCGGACTTTGAGAAAACTTCTGTTTACTAAGATTCGGTAACTGAAGCCATAGTAAAAAAGACTGCCGCGGTATGAAACGGCAGTCAATGAACTATGGGTAGCTGATTAGAATAGTTCAAAGGTATTTTACACCTAAAACAAAAATAAAAAAAGACAGCCGACCACTGGCTGCCTTGGAAAAGAACTCTCGTCTAGTTTCCGCTAGACAAAATAATTTTACCACAAAAACAGACCGCTGGGGATTGGTCAGCGGCCATGAGCTGATTGAAATATGCTTTTAACCCGATTAAAAAGGAGGGGCCAGCTCATCACTATTGTACACCTAGTAGTGCAAGAAAAAAAGACCGCTAGGCAGTCAGTTAGCGGTCAATGAGCCGATTGCGAAAGTTGTTTGTAGTCAACAAAAGAAAATATCAGCTCTTCATAATTGTATCATAAAAAGGACCGCTTTTTCATATGGCAGTCCCTAAGCTAGTGTAGTATTCTTGGATTATTTATGGATTTTTCTAGCTCAAATATATTGTACACCTATGTGAATCAAAGTGAAATAACAAAAAAATAAATTAAGAAGCCTAGGTTTTATGAATTTGAAAGGTATAATGCCTGGTTTTCGTTAGACAAAATAGTTTTATCACAAAAATAGACCACTAAAAAAGCGGTCTACGAGCTAGATGAAATAGGTTTTGACGTTAACGAAAATTAGAAAGGAAAGAACTAGCTCATTTAGATGATACCATAGAAAAAGACCGCTGAACAGTTATATCAGCGGTCCCTGAGTTAGGTCGTTGTGCTTATAATAAGTGGGTTGTATTTTTATTTAACCTAACTCATTGGGCTAGTGCAGTGTCAAAATTGTCGGTCTCAAACTTCAAGAAAATTACTAGCCCTAGTCTTATTTTACACGGAGATAAGTAAGAAAAAAAGACCGCTGAGCAAAAAAACAGCGGCTTGTGAACTAGAAAAATTCGGGTAGTATGGAAAAATTAGAAACCAGCTCACACTAAAAGTTTATCAAATTCATTTTTCCGTTTCAAGATCGTACAAAAAAACGCTGGGAAAGTTCCCAACGCCTCTTTATGTATAAAAATTTGACAAGATAATTATACCATAAGGAGTGACTAATTTGATGGCTTTATTACCAGAAGTAGACGCAAATAATACGAAAATGAGTGCACGAAAAATTTTATCTCAGTATCGCAAATGGGAACGTATCGCAGGCAAAGCAGCTATAGATATCAAATCACCACTTCTAAGTGATATGCCCCGAACATTGGGTGTATCGATAAATAAGCCAGAAGATGGTCTATTGGAGCGTGTGTATGCTGAGAACGAACGAGATGCCATTCTAAGAGCTTTAGCCTCACTTTCCTGGAGAAGTCGGAAAATACTAGCCATGACTTATTGCGAGCCTGAAAAGGCTTCTGTGTATGAAATAAGTTTAGAATTGCACTTCAGTGAAGTTCACGTGAAACGATTACGACACATTGCATTGTTGGAATTTGCGGAAGCTTATAAGCATGGGCAATGTCTGATTTACAAAAAATGATACTTTTTTGATACTTTTTGTTCGAAAAAAGGTGATAGAATAGTAGTGTAAAAATAGTGTACAAGACGGCACACAAAAAAATAAATGATGAATGGAGTTGACAAACTTCATTTCCGTTTAAAGTTCGCTGTGCTGTCTATTGTTATCAAATATTTTTATTAAAACTTATAGATTTCGAATATGTTCTTTTGTATAATATTTAGTGTAGAGAAGTTAAGATGAGTAGCTCCATTTTTATGACTCTGCGCAAGTTAAAAAAATGATATACCTTGAGAATGATTTTTTAAACAATTCAAAAAACGATCTTACTCATCTTAACAACTCTACAGGATGTGAGTACATCACGTTCTTTTTTGCTGTTAAATTAAAACATACTAGCATGATTATTAGTCTTTTTGTATAATATTTGCGTAGAAAAGTGAAAAGATGGTGGCTAATCTCTTGAATAAAGGGGTGATGCCTATGGTTCATAGCTTTATCCCTAGAAGGGAGTAGGCATGTCTGTTTATCAAGCGTTGTCGCTGATGATCGCATTTGCGACGTTAGTGTTGCTGATTACAGATCACAAGAACAAAAAATAACCATCTAACACTTTAGCAGAGAGTAGATGGTTAAACCATTGAAATTAAGCCACCGTCTTTTTAACGGTTCTACATGGGGCGTGTTACCAGCACGTCCTTTTTCTATGTCCATTATATCATGTGAATAAAGAAAATCAATCAAGATCGCTTCGGCGGTCTTTTTATTTTGGATACAAAAATAGACCACTACCGGGTAGTAGTGGTCAGGAATTAAATGAAAAAGATGTTAAAGGGTTGTTAGACAAGTATAACATCATAGCGTTTACATAGCAATACAAAAAAGAGCCACTGTTTCCGCAGCAACCCTTTAGTGTAACAAGTAACTATAAATATATCATCCTTGGCCATGTATTTCAACACACAAAAATAGACCGCTGTTTCCGCAGCAATCTATCTGTGAAACGTAAACAATTTATACATTAAGTATACAATAATAACGCTTACAGAGCAATGAGAACTCACTGGCATGTGTCGTTAAACAATAGGTACCCACTGCCAATGAAAGGACAACATAAACGTGTTGTGATGTCTGTTCAAATGAAGGCGAAGTATTCGATTGTAGAAATGATCAGAGAGGCAACGCCAGTAGAGGTTGATCATTGCAAGCTAGTCTATTGTGGGTGCGGCCGTTGGAAAGATGCTCATATACAAGAAAACATCAGAAAATACGTTTAGTTTGTTTTAGTTTGGAGGTGATTTTATGAAACTTACTAATAGGCATAATAAGGCTATAGAATTGCTGTTCGAAGGCTCTTTAAAGCGGATTGAAATCGCTGAAGAACTAAAGATAAGCGAACAGACACTTTACAATTGGTTAAAAGACGAAGATTTCACTCATGCTTATGATGAATATGTAAAAACTATTATGGGTAAGTCATCAGGTAAAGCGTTGAATACAATGTTGAAGCTTTTAGCAGCCAGATCAGAAATGGTTCGTTTTAACGCAGCTAAAGATATTCTTGATCGTGGAGGATTCGCTCCTGTTGATAAGAAGGAGATTACTTCAATTGAGCCTCCTGTATTTAAGGATGACATCAGTGGTGAGCCAGATGGTTAAACTATCTGAGTATTTGCCAAAAGCTTTTCATAGTACGTGGAGAGCAGCAATTGATCCAGAAATTCTTCATATTGTTGAAAAAGGCGGTCGTGGTTCAGGTAAATCTTCTGATATTGCGCATGTAATCATACAATTAATCATGAGGTATCCAGTCAACGCGGTTGCTATTAGATTCATCGATAACACGATTGAATTATCAGTTTTTGAACAGTTGAAGTGGGCAATCGAAGAACAAGGGGTAACGAGCTATTTCAAGATCAATAAAAGTCCAATGAGAATTACCTATCTGCCCAGAGGGAACTATATTACCTTTCGGGGTGCACAGAATCCAGAACGGATAAAATCTTTGAAAGATAGCAGATTTCCATTCGCAATAGCTTGGATAGAAGAATTAGCAGAGTTTAAAACAGAAGAAGATGTAACGACCATTACAAACTCCCTTTTACGTGGAGAGCTTGCAGATGGTCTTTTTTATAAGTTCTTTTACAGCTACAACCCTCCGAAGAGAAAACAAAGTTGGGTAAATAAAAAATACGAGACTAGTTTTCAGCCCAAAAATACATATGTTCACCATACAACATATAAAGACAATCCCTTTATAGCTAAAGCCTTTATAGAAGAGGCAGAAGCAACAAAAAAACGTAATTCAAGGCGTTATGATTGGGAGTATTTAGGCAAAGCCATCGGTTCAGGTGTTGTTCCGTTCGATAATCTTCAAGTAGAACCGGGCAGTATTACGGATGAGATGGTTGCGAACTTTGACAACATTAGAAATGGTCTCGATTTCGGATATGCTACTGATCCGCTAGCATTCGTTCGTTGGCATTATGACAAAAAGAAAAATGGGATTTACGCTATAGATGAAATCTATGGTTTAAAAATGAGCAATCGAGAGTTCTCAAATCAAGCAAAAGCAAAAGGGTATCAATCGGATGAAATATTTGCCGATTCTGCTGAGCCTAAATCAATTGCTGAACTTCAAAGTGAGCATGAGATTCGGAGAATTAGAGGAGTTAAGAAAGGCCCCGATTCAGTCGAATATGGTGAAGAGTGGCTTGATGATCTAAATTTTATTTGTATTGACCCGTTGCGAACACCCAATATTGCAAGAGAATTTGAAAATATAGATTACCAAGTAGATAAGGATGGAAATCCAAAACCAAGACTTGAAGATAAAGACAACCATACAATTGATGCGACTCGATATGCCTTCAGCGAAGACATGAGAAATGTGAAAGTAATTATTTCTCCGAAAGTACAATTCGGGTTTAACTAGAGGAGTGAGAAAATGGCAATTGTTATAAACAGAGAAATAGCTGGAGATCTAAACAATCCAACTGCTGAATTGCTTAATTATTGTATACAAGAGCATATGAAAATGTTGAGACGTTTAGAAAAACTATCGGACTATTATGATGGCAAGCATGATATCACAAAACGTAAGAAAGAAAATGAAGCTGCACCAAATAATAAGATACTTGTCAATCACGCGAAGTATGTAGTTGATATGAACGTTGGTTTCATGGTTGGTAATCCTATCTCCTATGTTTCGGATGCAACTAAAAATATCCAACCTGTATTGGACGTATATAACGAATTGGATATCGTTTCACATGATACAGAGCTTGAAAAAGACTTATCTACATTCGGCATTGCTTATGAACTGCTTTATCTCGCAAGAGGGAAAGAAGTGAACTCAACTGAAATACGAATTAAATGTATTGATCCAAGAGGAATATTTTTAGTTACAGATGATACCGTGGACAAAAATTCTCTATTTGCTGTACATTACCAACCTGTATTCGACTTACAAGGTGGAATTGACCATTACATCGTAAAATATTATAACGATAACCGTGTTATCACTTATAAAACACAATCGAGAGGGTTCGGAGAGTATTTACTAATTGATGCGAAACAACATTTCTTCAAAAAAGTTCCAGTGATTGAATATCGAAATAACGAGGAAAAACAAGGTGATTTTGAACAGGCCATTTCATTAATTGATGCATATAATCTGCTTGAATCAGATCGTCTGAATGACAAAGAAGCATTTGTGGACGCGATTCTATTTATCCGAGGGTTTACATTACAAGATGGTGACGGTGCGAAGTTAGCGAGCGAAAAAATGCTTCAAACAAGTGCTAAACCATCCGAAGTTGCCGCAGATTATTTAACAAAGGAACTAAATGAAGATGGGGTAAACCTTCTCAGAGAAGCAATCTTGGACGATATTCACAAGGTAACGTATGTCCCTAACATGAACGATGAAAAATTTGCAGGAAATATTAGCGGGGAAGCAATGAAATATAAGTTATTTGGTTTATTACAACTGATGTCCGTTAAGTCACGTTATATGATCAAGGGATTACGTCAACGCCTGCAACTATTCGAAAACATCCTTAAAATTAAAGATTCATCATTAGATACAACAGGTACGAAGATTAAGTTAAAACCTAATTTACCGGTGAACACCAGCGATATCATCAATCAGATTGTAACTGCATACAATGCAGGTATCCTACCGCTAAAAGTATTATTAAGTTGGTTACCAGATATTGATGATGTAGACGAGGTTATTGAGCAACTGAACCTTGAAAAAGAAGAAAAGATTGAACTCCAGAGGAAAGTAATGGGTGTTCAATCTGAGGATAGCCTCTCAGATTTAGATGATCTGCCAGAGGAGGAAGTCGATGATCAAAGCAACGTTCAAAAAGAGTAATGGCTCATTTATTGAGTATGAAGTTACTGGTCATGCCTATTTCGCTGATCCCGGAGAAGATATTGTTTGTGCTGGTGTCTCAACTCTCTTTATTACGATCACCAATCAATTGATCTGTAAGTCATATGTGAAAGTGCATGACAAGAGAGTATCTATTCTAAATACAAATGAGATTGATAATGCTCTAGTCGAAGCGCTGTTTTGCGGCTTGTATGATATTCAGCAGAAATATCCAGATCACGTTTCAGTTGAAGTCATAGAAAAAAAGACAGCAAAATACGCTGTCCATGGATTTTCAGAAATATTTAAAACAAAAGAAGAGGCAGTTAATTTTGCAGATCGCGTTTCAGTTTCTCATAATCGGGTTTTGACGATTGTTCCACCGGAACTACAGCGGAGTAGCTCTGATACGGGGAATTAACATACCCCATTTTTGGTCTTCTAAAGATACTTCTTTTTTTGGTTATTTTTAGAATTATAAAAATACTATCTATTGGATTTTCTGGGGAAACAACAATATCAATTGATGTTAGTGAATGAGCCTTTAAAATTCCTAAATTACCTTCTGGTAGGTTAATACTATGATTTTCATCCTCGAAATCAAAGTATGTTATAGCCTGTCTGTCTTGCAATCCGCTGATAACATTGAAGCTTTTTGCGTGATAGTAAAAAAGTTCCTTTGGATTTTTTCCGTCAGTCACCCTTAAGTCGAAATAGGCTATATCAAAGTTTGATTGATTTATAATCCTAATATTTGTATGAAGAAGTCCAAAATCATTAACAATAGATTGACCATCATCAAGAATGATTGCTTTAATCCACCTACTCTCTTGTTCAGGATCGAAATCGATTGAGATTGATCCACGTTTAAGCGCAATCAGTGAAGTCGTGAGAGCGGCGATAGAAATCCAGTTGCTGATAAAATAATCTAAGATGGTTCTAATTAATTTTGCAAAGGTCCTTAGTAACTCCATTGAGTCACCTCCTTATCAATCTTTTCAACGGACCACTCGTTGATAAGGAAATTATACCAAAACAAGGAGCTGATTAAATGGCTCAAAAGAAACAAAAACAAGATTACTCTTATTGGATTAATCGTGGCATAAAACAAGAAAAAAGGATCAACGATGGCGCTCAACAAGTAGAACAGAAAGTCATTGTCGCTTATCGTAAAGCTCAAAGCTATCTCACTCGACATGCAAAAAAACTATTTAATCGCGCCCAGAACCGTTCTGGTATGGATGAGGATGAAGTTAAACAACTTCTGAATGAACCAGTGAAGACTGAAGATCTAGTCGAGCTCAGAAAATTGGCAGCTGATGTTGAGAACCCTGATTTACAGGAATCAGCTAAGAAACGTTTGAATGCACTAGCGTTCAAAGAACGAATAACTCGAGCAGAAGACTTGAAAGCCAAGTCTTTTTTAGTTTCTAAACAGATCGCTGATGTACAGCTGGATAAGTCGACTGAGTTTTATGTTGATGTCATTCATGATTCATACAATGAAGCTACTGCAGAAGCTGTGATTCAGCAAATTGAACAAGTAAAGAACGATTCGATTATCAATGTTTGGGATGGCCAACAGTATGATTCTAAGATAGAGACGTTCAAGCAAGCTCAAAAACGTGGTGTACCGATCGAGGTTTGGAATGATCCAAAGAACCGATCGAATGATTACGAGTTCAAGGAGCTTTCCACAAAATATACGAAAAATATTCTGGATTCACATTGGCATGGATCAAACTATTCAAAGCGAATTTGGAAAGATACTGAAGCCTTAGCCAAACGTCTTGAAGAACTGTTCACTGTCGAATCAATGACAGGAATATCCGAGTTTGAAATGGCTAAAGCGATAGCTGCCGAATTTGACCGCTCAATTGGTGTTGCTCAACGTTTAATTCGCACAGAGGCTAATTATATGGCGAATCAAGCAAAGCTCAAAGCGTGGCGCGACAGAGGTGTAAAAGAGTATCGACTTTTAGTGGTTTTAGATTTACGAACATCAGATATCTGTCAAAAGAAAAGTCGCGAAAATAAAATCTATAAGATTTCTGAGGCGGTCGTTAACGGAGCGCTAGGAAACTATCCACCATTTCACCCATGGTGTCGCACGATAGCAGTTGCTATTATTGGTAAACGATCGTTGACAGGCAAACGAACTGCTAATGATCCTATCAGCGGTAAAACAATGACAATTGAACAGCGTGATACCTATGATGATTGGATGAACAAGCTTAAGGAGAAATATTCTGATAGAGAAATACAGATCCAAAAGAAAAAGATCCAGAACCGAAAGAAAGACTTACTTGAATTCAAGCAACTCAAAAGTGTTCTTGGAAAAAAAGAAAGCCCTCTATCATTTAATCAGTTTCAATCCATCAAGTATGGAGATAAAAAAGGTTGGAATGAATTAAAAAGTAGTTATCGAAATATGAGGAGGAGTTGACATACAAAAGTGGAGGTTGTCGAATGGACTTTTTAGAATTAAAGCAAAAGAAAGAGCGCGGAGTGACTAACGCTGAGTTCATGGATGGATCGAAGGATTTTTTCGAGAAGGCCGACAGCATTGTAGTAGTCGGAATTAATCCAGATGGAGTCATTAGTACGTTTTATACTCAATCCACATCAACTAATGCTATCGGGATGATGGAAATAGCCAACCAACAATTAATATCGGAACTGCAAGTTTAGCAATTGCTAGGCTTTTTATTTTGCCCTCTACTGCTCAGGGCGTTATAAATTGTAGCTGTTTCGGTGCCGACCGTAAAACGAGATTCGATTGGTCACGTAATGACTGGAGGAAAAATATATGAAAAATAGTCAACTTATTTCTTGGGATCTTCAACTCTTCGCAGAGGATGAACTGGCGGCCGACGAAACAACCTCGGAGGACGAAATTAATGAAGAAACGAAGGAAAAAACTTTTACGCGTTCAGATATTGCAAAAATGATCGCAGCTGAAAAAGCTAAGTGGGTAAAAGAATCAAAGACTGAAATCGAACAACGTATCGAAGAAGAAAAGAACGAAGCTGCTCGACTTGCGAAGCTTTCTGAAGAAGAACGGCAACAAGCGCTTATCCAAAAAGAAAAGGAAGAGTTTGAAAAGGAAAAAGCGGCTTTCCGTCAAGAACAATTGTTAGTAGAAAAAGGCAAACAGCTTCAAGAAATTGGTATTCCAAGTATTCTGGCATCTCGTATTCATGGGAACACTGCAGAAGAAGCCATTGAAGATGTGAAGTCATTTAAAGCCGAATGGGATAAAGCATTGAAAGTAGCCGTTGACAAAGCGTTGTTGGACTCTGTAGACAATCCGCTGGGGTCTGGTGCGAACAATTCAGAAGTGAATCCTTTTGCTAAAGACACCTTAAACTTAACAGAGCAAGGGCGCCTATTTAAAGAAGACCCCGAACGTGCGAAAGCGTTACAAGCATTAGCAAACAAAAAATAGAAATGAGGAACTAAAATGGAAAAATCATCACTAAAAATAAATCTTCAATTATTCGCCGCAAAGACAAAAATTGAAGATGTTATCGTACCTGAAGTATTTAACAAATATGTTATAGAGCGTACAGCAGAACTATCTGCTTTATATCAATCTGGAATCGTTACTAAAAATCCTGAGTTAGACGCACTTGCTGCATCTGGAGGTAAGTTAATCAATATGCCATTCTGGCAAGATTTGTCTGGCGATGACGAAGTGCTATCTGATACTGACCCACTAGATACAGATAAGATCGTTGCCAGCCAAGACGTTGCTGTTCTTTTAATGCGTGGTAAAGCTTGGAAAGCAAATGATTTAGCAAAAGCACTTTCTGGGGATGATCCAATGCGCGCTATTGGAGATTTGGTCGCTGCTTACTGGGCACGTCGTCAGCAAGTCACTTTATTATCTGTGTTGAAGGGAATTTATGCCGCTTCAGGAACTAAAATGACTGGAAATGCATTGGATATTTCCACGTTAACAGGGAATGCAGCTGCATTTACTGGGGAAACATTTTTAGATGCTTCTTACAAATTAGGCGACGCCGAAGAAAAGCTAACAGCTATTGGGGTTCATTCTTCAGTTTATGCGAATCTTCGGAAACAGAACTTAATTGAATTTTCGTTGGATTCTGAGAATAAACCTATTCCAACTTACATGGGTAAACGAGTAATCGTAGATGATGGCATGCCTGTGGACGGAGATGTATTCACATCCTATATCTTTGGACAAGGTGCCATTGGCTTAGGAAATGGCGCTGCACCAGTTCCAACTGAAACTGATCGTGACGCATTAGCAGGAGATGATATTCTAATCAACCGTCAACATTTCATTCTTCACCCTCGCGGAGTGAAATTCAAAAATACTTCTGTTGCTGGTTCTTCGCCAACAAATGCTGAATTAGGAACAGGTGCAAACTGGGAACGCGTTTACGAACCTAAAAATGTTCGTATTGTTCAATTTAAACATAAACTTTATGTTCCTAATGTTACTGTACCTGGCGGAGGCGGGAAAGGCGAATAAGAGGTGAATAAAATGAATGAGGAGTTGCTGAAACAACACACAGATGTATTGATGGATAGACTTGACGGTGTTCAAGAACAAGAGAGAACTAAAATCAAAGCATTGCTAGAAGATGCGATTATCCTCATTCTTGATTACACTGATCGGACTACTGAACAGATGAATGACCAGCTTTATTACTATGCCCGCCAACTAGTTGTGATTGCTTGGAATCAAGAAGGAAATGAAGGTGATGCTGCTCGTTCTGAGGGTGGTGTCTCTCACACATTCATTACTGATATTCCTGATAAATTGAAATCGGGGCTGAACAATCATCGGTTGGGAAAGGTCGTGAGTTTCTATGCGTCTAAGGAAACGTGATCTTTCAACTGTTTATTTAAAAGAGAGATTAACTGGTCAAGACGATGAAGGGAACTTTCAAGAAGGATTCTCGACTGAATCAACCGAACTTCAAATGAGTGTGCAGTCAGCTGGCGGACAAGTCATGGCTTCTGTATATGGACAGAGCCTTCCTTATATCAAGTCATGTAAATATCAGGGAGATCAAATCAAAGAAGGGAAAAATGAAAAAGATGGTATTTGTCTTTATGTGAGTGAAGATAAAGAACCAGACTATGAAATTGTAGCCATTCAAACATTTTCTACGCATTGTAATGTGACCTTGAAGAAACTAGGTGATAAAGATGGGCGTTGAGTTCAGAGGTGCTGACCGACTGATGTCAAAAATACGAGCGATTCCTAAAGTGATGGAAGACGCTGTTTTTGAAGCGACATTCGATATTGTAGATGAAACTGTGGCAAGAGCAACAAGTCACCTGCAATCGTCAATTAAGTATGGATCAGGTGAATTAAGTGGTTCTCCAAAGCAGGAAGTCGTAATCGATGGTAAAGGTAAAATAATAGGGCGTGTGTGGTCAGACAAGATGGAAGCATTGTTTCGAGAGTTTGGTACAGGTCCAGTCGGAGCAGAGTCACCAAAAGATCTGCCGCCTGGAGTTAATCCTGTTTATTCTACTGAACGGTGGTTTATTCCTGTACACAAAACACCTGTTGACCTTGAGATGGTATACGGTATTCCAAGAGTGACTATCAAGGGACAAGATTTCTTTATGACTCGTGGGCAGCCGGCAAGACCTTGGCTATATCCGTCAATGAAAGAAGTGGTTGAAATGGCCGAAGACATTTATAAAGATCGTGTGAAGGAAGGACTGAGGAAACTATGACAGAGCGTTATAACATAAAGTCTGATATTGTTACTCAGTTGAAAAAAGTCGCTGAGCTGAAGCTCGTATCTGCGGAGTATCCTAACACATGGTCGAATATGCCCGCTGCAATTTATTCGACAAAGGCAAAGCCGCACAAGAAAGATATATCCGACAAAGAAGCACTAACTGAATGGACAGTAAAAATCGATTTATACGGAAACAAATCTCTATCTACAATACAGAGTGAAATAATTAAAGTATTGAAAGAGATTGGATTTAAGAATACAGCCAGTGATGATGGCAATCAAGATGCATTGAAGCGTTCGATTCTAACATTCCGAGGAGTGGTAGATAATCGAACGCTTTTTGTATACCAATAACAAGGAGGAAATACCATGAAGAAAACAAAAATTTTACCGATGAACTTACAATTATTTGCCGGTTTACTAACTAAGGGCACGGCGTTATCAATGAAATCAGGCTCCGAGTCTGGCTTTACTGAAATTGAAGGATTACAAGCTGTTCCTGAAATCGGTGGAGATCCAGAACAAGTTGATGTTACGACGCTAAAAGACGCAAATAAAAAATATATTTCGGGTATTCAAGATATGGATTCATTAGAGTTCACTTTCTTATATGACAAAGCTGTATTTACAAAGTTAAAGGCAGTGCAAACGTCAGGAAAAGAAGCAAAATTTGAATTGTCTTATCCTGACGGTGCGAAATGCACATTTACTGGCGGCGTGACTGTGAAAATGGGTTCTGGTGAAGTAAACGGAGCCTATCAATTTACGCTGTCTGTAACTGTTTCAGATGGACCGGATTGGGCATAAACGTTTAACGAAAACTATATGGGCTAGAGATAACCCTCTGGCCCTATTTAAATCTTAGGAGGAAAAACAATATGAAACCAATGAAAGTAGAATTTGGAACTAAAACTCTATCCCTTGTATTAGATGGAAGTGCAACGGTAGACATTGAGAAGAAATTAGGTAAATCGTTATTTGGAATTATGATGACTGGCAACGGTGGAATGAAAATGCCGCGATTAGGTGAAATGCTAACTATCTTGCATTCTGCGAACCAAACAGCAAACATCAAGTCTGCCGATATGACGAAACTTTATGATGAATATATTTCTAAAGGCGGATCGATGATGAAGCTTTTCGAAGTCATTCAAGAATTGATGGAGAAGGCAGGTTTTTTCGAGTCGGAAACGACGGACGAAGAAGACCTAGTTGGGGAAGAGAAAAACGAGGAAGAGAGTCTAGTGTAGGCTTCTCTTCCTTTTCTGATTTGCTGCAGGAGATGTATCCAAAAGCAGTAGAAGCAGGAATACCCGCAGAAAAATACTGGTCAATGACCTATGAAGAAATAGTCATACAAGCTGAAGCAAATGTTGCGATTAGAAAACAACAGCTAGAAGAAAAAGCCATGATGGATTACAAAGCTGCACAATTAAATGCTTATGGTTTTAATGATCCGAAGAAAATGCCTAAACCAGATCAACACTATCCATTCTTGAAAACGGAAGATAAGCAGGAACAATCAAATCGGCCGCAAGATTGGGAAATTATGAAGGCTCGGATGATTGAACGAACGGAATTGATTAAAGCTACACGAGAGCGGAAAAATAAACAGGAAAAGGAGGGATAGATCATGGAGCTGGATAGACTTGAAGTCGTTTTTGATGGTGACTTGAACCCCATTGAGGAAAAGGTCGCACGATTTGAACAAAAGATGGATTCTATGATGAGCCGAGTCAAGAGTTCATCTGGTCAAGGGATGGACGCTGTGGAAAAAAACTTATCTGATTCAAAAGGGTTCGATAAATTTACCAAACAATTCGAGAAAATGAATTCAAATTTTGATTCTATGCTGAAGAGAATGAATCAATCGGCGGCAAAAAATGGCGAAGAAGTTGGGAAGTCACTTTCTGCTGGAGTATCCAAAGGCGCTGTTAAAATGACAAAAGATGTTCAAACCGCAGTTGATAAAGTGAACACGCAAATGCAGCAAGCCAAAGCAGCACAACAACGAATTGCCAACTTGCAGGCTAATAAAAATGGTGCGCGGTTGTCTGGGGATACTAAAAGTGAATCGAGAATAGGCGAACAAATTTCAAAAGCTCAAATTCAGATGAACAAGTCGCAACAACAAGCACAAGCGATTGTGCGCGGATTAAAATCCGAATATGAGGCTATCCCTAATTCTCTGTCTAACATTTCAGCTAAGATGGAAGGCAATGAGCGGCAGATTGAAGCTATGAGAGCTAAAGTTAAGGCTCTGAAAAATGAAATGAAGATGCAGCAAACAGAAACAGGAAGTTTCGCATCTGGAAAGTGGAAATCTACAGGGATACAAGATACACCACAATCAACCAAAACCGCTGAAGCTATTTCTAAACAATCAGCAAAAATGGAAAAATTGATTGCAGACAATGATGCTTTGCAACGTTCATATGCTCAGTTGGAAGATCGTTCTGGTGTTCTAAAGACAGCGTTGTCTAGTGTAAATACGAACTTGGCGAGCAACCTGTAAAAGCTCGTATGGCAGCAAATGGAATGAGGAATCTGTCGGGTTCCACGAAACAATCAGAAGGACTCTTTTCACGTTTCAAAAATATGATGAGTAATTCTATTGGTAGATTTGGAAGTTTATTTGACAGACAATCGAAACAAGTCACTAGCGGAACATCTAGAATGGCTCAAGGCATGGGTGGTTTTGGACGCTCCATGAAGATGCTATGGTCGCAGTTATTCTTGTTCACGTTCTTATACCAAGGAATCATGACTCTAGCTGGCGGGCTTTTTAAAGCGTTACAGACTAACGCACAGTTTTCAGCTAGTTTAAATCAAATTAAGGTCAATTTACTAACTGCATTTTATCCAATTTACCAAGCAGCTTTGCCAGCGATAAATGCTTTGATGTCGGCCTTAGCTAAAGTTACTGGCTATATTGCTGGATTTATATCCACACTTTTCGGAATGAACATCGGTGATGCATTCAACGGTGCTCAGGGACTAATGAACAATGTCCAAGCTTTAGATGATACTGGAAGTGCTGCATCTGATGCATCAGATGGATACGATGAGATGGCTCAATCCATTAAGGATTCAAATAAACAACTTAAAGATCAGCATGATAGAACGGAAGCAGCTCGAAAAAAAGCAAAAGAATATAAACGTCTTTTAGCTGGATTTGATGAATTAAACATTTTAGATTTCAGTGATGACTCTGATGACGAATCTAATGAGTTCATTCCTCAGGAAATTCCAACAAGACCCAAGACTCCGAATGGATCTGGCTCTGACCCATGGGCTGACTTTGGATCAGCAGCAGTTCCAGAAACTCCGAAATGGTTAACGGATTTTGCCAAGAAGTTTAAAGACATCATGTCAAAACTCTTTGATCCAATAAAGAAAGCTTGGGACGCTCAGGGAAAACGTGTTATGGATGCGTTCAAATATTCATTATCCGAAATTGGAAAATTGATTAAGGCAATTGGTAAATCCTTTTTAGAGGTATGGACTAACGGAACCGGACAAAAGTTTGTAGAAAATCTTTTAGTGTTATTAGGTGATGTTCTTTATATAATTGGTGATATTGCAAGGGCGTTTAGAATTGCTTGGGAAGAAAACGGTCGAGGCACTAAATTGATTCAGCAAATTTTTGATGCCTTAAATCAGTGGCTAGAAGTCTTGCATGATATCGCGGAGTCGTTCCGAGAAGTTTGGAATAATGGCACTGGAGTAGAACTCGCAAGGCAATTAATAGAATTCTATACTAAGCTATTTCATTTAATTGAAACCATAGGTAAAGCATTTCAAAATGCTTGGAATGATAACGATCGAGGGACCGCGATCATTCAAGCCATCTTTAACGCGTTAACAGAAGTTCTTAAGCTAATCAACTCAATCATGACAGCATTTGACAAGGCTTTTGCTTCGGGAATTGGCGAAAGTATTCTAGCTAATATCATGGAGATCATTACGAATATTTTCAATACTGTTGGAAATCTGGCAAAAAGCTTTCGAGAGGCATGGGATGAAAATAACCGAGGTCAAACAATCTTTGAAGGGATTATGAAGATAATTGACACAGTCCTTGGGACGATCAAACGAATGACAGGAGCGACTGCAGAATGGGCTAAGATTCTTGACTTCCGTCCACTTCTTAATTCAATTAACGGATTACTTAAATCAATACAACCATTGACAAAAAACATTGGAGATGGCTTGGAATGGTTTTATAAGAATGTTTTACTTCCTTTAGCCAAATACACAATTCAAGATTTAATTCCAGCATTCCTTAAAGCATTAAGTGGTGCTCTAGATGCGCTTAACGGAATAATCAATGGATGTAAACCCGCTTTTGATTTCTTTTGGAATTCCATGCTCAAACCAATTGCTGAATGGACTGGAGGAGTAATCGTTGATGTATTGAAAAAACTAGGTGACGCTCTTTCGGGTATTGGGAATTGGATAACTGAACATCAAGAAGGGTTTTCAGCTTTTGTAACGGTTTTCGGAACATTTGTTGCCGCTCTGAAGGTAATTAGTGCTCTTTCAACTGTAATAGAAATAGTTGGAGGACTTTTCGCTGGATTGAGTGCTATTGGTGGTTTATCGGGAGTTCTTTCAGCAGTAGGAACTGCGATTGGCGGATTAATTGCCTTTTTAGGTGGACCATTAACCGTTGCAGCTGCTGCAGCCATAGCAGTAGGCGTAGCTCTTTGGCAAAATTGGGATACCATCAAAGAGAAAGCTAGCCAGTTGAAAGACTGGATCGGTGAAAAATGGGAAGGTATAAAGACGGCAACATCTAATGCTTGGAATAATGTCAAAAATTGGACTTCGGAAAAATGGAATGCAGCGAAAGATGCTGTGACTAGTAAAGCAGGTGAAATTTATACCGCCGCTAAAGATAAATTTACGAATACTGCAAATACAGTTCGCGATAAAGCAGGTCAAGCAAAAGATTGGGTTTCTAGCAAATGGTCTGATTTAAAGAATTCCACTTCAACTAAATTTGAAGAAATACGTTCAACTGCTGGTTCGAAAATGAACAGCGCAGCTGAAGCGGTTAGGTCTGGTGCAGAGACAGCTAAAAGTAAAGCTGTTTCTGCATTTTCAAGTTTGAAGGATGGAGTCGGAGGACATTTAAATTCAATAAAAACTACAGCTTCAGAAGTCTTTAAGAAAGTAGGGGGATGGGCGTCCGATTTACCTGGTGATATTGCAAAAGGCCTGTCTAGCGGTCTTAATACGATTAAACAAGCCATGAACAATATTGCCAATGGATTAGCCTCTGGAATAGGAAAAGGTGTTAATGGCATTATCTCTGGAGTTAACTGGGTTATGAGTAGTTTAGGTGCAGGTTGGCGATTATCTTCTTGGCACGTACCATATTTCAGTTATGCAACTGGGACGAGTTTTCATCCAGGCGGATTAGCTATGGTAAATGACGGAGATGGCAGCAATTGGCGTGAGATGTATAAGTTGCCAAGTGGTCAGATTGGCATGTTCCCTAAACAAAAGGATTACATGGTTAACCTTCCCAAAGGTACCCAAGTCCTAAATGGTAGGGACACCAATAACTTTATGAATAATATTCCTCACTATAAAGGTGGATTAATCGACAGTGTTAAGAATTTCTTTGGTTCGATAAGTCCGAGTGCTTTATTAGATCGAGCATTCGAAAAATTCGTTGATGTAGCAGGTATACCTGAACCAGGAGCTTCGATGGCTCTAGGCGCGGCTAAGAGAATTAAATCAAGTGCTTTTCGTGTCGTGAGTGATCGTATTTCTGAACTATTCAGACTCGATCGAGAAAACGAAAGTAAGAAAAAGGGATTTGCTAACGGAGGTAGAGTAGATCAGTTTGGCTGGTACAAAATGTCTGAAGGCAATAACACTGAATGGGTTGTTCCAGTAACTAAGCCAGAACTAGCCTTTCAAAGAATCAACGAAGCGCTTGATTTCATGGGGTATGATGGTATCCCTGATTTAACAATGCCAGAAGTATTTAGAGATTCATCTGATAGTTATACTGGTTCAAGTTCATCTGGTAAAAAGAATAAAGGTTTTTCTATTACTGGTAATGGGATGGAAAACTTATCAGATAATCTACTTTCAAGTCTTGGTAATACAATCGCGAATGCCATTATTAACGCGCTCTCTAATTTGGATCTGAAGGGGAACGACGGGCCCTTGGAAGTTGTTCTAGAGGTAGATTCAACTAGATTAGGACAAGTAACTGTACGAGGCATTAATCAGTATCATGAACAGATAGGAAATGTAGAACTAAACTTATAAGGAGATGAGCTAATGGATTTCTTGATATCAGGGTCAAATGTAGTAACACCAAAAGAATTATCTGTCAGCATACAAACCTTAGACAGTGGTTCTAGCGGAAGAAATGCTAATGGAGATATGGTTCGCGATATTCTCGGAAGAAAAACTAAATTAGATGTAAAATGGGGACCTTTGGAAATTTCAGAGGTCTCTTTAATTTTGCGTTTAATTGATTCTGCCTTTTTTACAGTAAGGTATTTTGACCCACAGGAGGCAGGATTGATTACAAAAACATTTTACTGTGGTGATAGAGTAGTACCTGTTTACTCTTGGAATGAAAAATTCTCGAAGATGATGTGGCAAGGCTTGTCCGTATCGTTAATTGAAAAGTAGGTGAATACTGAATGCTGATAGTTTCAAATGAATTCTTTGAAGCCTGTAAAGATAAAGAAAGGGAAGCTTTTGCACGCATCATTGCTAATGATAAAGTCATATATCTTAAAGATAAAATAAAGAAAATTGATTATTCAATGGGGGCCTTGGGAGGAGAAAGTTTCCAGATTGGGTCAACGCAATCAGCCACAGTTAAAATTGTTTTTTCTGAAATTATTGAAGGGTTAAAAGAACTAGACGAGATCAAGGTAGAAGTAGGATTTAAAATAAGAGGAAACGGCTTGCCATCAAATATCAATCATGTTTCAAAAGTTGATCGAGCAAAAGTTGGAAGAGCAAGATTGGTGAGCTATGTTCCCGATAGATATGAATTTGTTCCTCTAGGAACGTTTTACATTAGTGGTCGAGTTGATCCCGACAGGAATGAAAAGACTACAACTGTTGAAGCTAGAGACGGATTTATTTTTTTGGAAGACAAATATGAGTCCGAGTTGAAATATCCAACAAAATTAGCAGACATTGCTTTAGAAATAGCAAACAAAAGTGGAAGTATTATCGATCCTGTTTCGTTTAACCATTTGAGTAATTACACGATAAATAAGTTTGAGGGATACACATATCGGCAAGCAATAGGTTTAGTCGGACAATTTGAAGGTGGGTTTGTTTGTTTTGATAGAGAAGGTAGACTGTCAATTCGAAAACTAGCAGACCCGAACTTTAAGATTGAACCAAATGAATACTTTTTAAAAGGCCTTGTAAAAAGTGAATTACTTTATCAACCTAGAGGGATTACATGTAAAGTTGTTAACCAAACTAATGAATCTAGTAATGAAACAGTTATTCTTCAATCAGGGTCAACAAATGGTGCGCAGATTTCTCTGGAAAATAATGCGATGACTCAGATTTTATTAGATGATGTTTTCCAGAAAATAAGATACATCAATTTTTACCCAATCAGTTTGAAGTGGCGAGGGAATCCAGCTTTAGAGGTTGGAGACTGGGTAACTATGACAGATAGAGAGGGAAATAAATTTAAATCTCCTGTTCTAAATTATACGATGTCTTTCGACGGTGGTTTCAGTTCAACTATTAGTGCTGACACTAAAGCTTATTCAGCTAACGTCTCATCATTCAAAGGACCGTTGCAACAAAAGCTTGATGACATCGATTATAGAATCGATGCAGCTGGCAAGAACAATGTTTATGAAGGAACAGAGGAACCGACAAATCCAAAAGAAGGCGACATCTGGTTTAAAAAGAATGGACCAGATGATGAGATATGGGTTTATAAGCAAACGGCACCTGGAGTATTCGAGTGGGTAATGACGACATCCACCGCTTTAGAGGAAAGTATCAAAGAGCAAATTGAAAACTCGACTCCTAAAGATGAAATAGTTAAAACCATTAATCTGAGTGATGAGATGGATGGTAAAGAGTGGCTGAAAATTAAAGGCGCAAAATTATGGCTAACTAACGAGACGAAGATTGACAAAGCTATAATCACATCGGCAATGATTGGATCAGTTGATGCTGGAACAATTAGTGTTGGTACTCTAGATGCTTCTAAAATAAGAGTCGTCAATCTTGACGCTTCATCTATATCCACTGGAACGTTGAATGCTATAACGATTAAAGGGGCGACTATAACAGGATCTAAAATCACGTCAACTGGTACGGATTATAATATGACCTTAGATAACGGAGCAATTCGGTGGAACAGAAAGTCTGATGGAAAAAAGTATTCGAAATATATAGTGCGATCAGAAATCAAAATGAAGGTGTCATGTATTTTGCAGTTGAAGACGGCGGAACCTTCAATTTGAAAAGCAATAAACTGAATAGGAATTTTATCACTGCATATGGTTCAACCAGCAATATGCAATTAAACCTTGATTTAGATAGATTAAGTCTTTATTCATCAACTGGGAATACTTTAAGTTTTAGTGTTGAACGAACTGGTTTTTCTTATAGTACGAACGACAATGGGACATATAGAAATTTGTATTTACGTAACAATTCGTTCAGAGCAGATATTGGAGGTAACAAATATCTGAACTTAACGAATACTGGTTTTTCAATAAATACTGAAGGCATAATGAGCTTTATGACAAACAACTCAATCCAATTGAGAGGAACATCGGCAAGAATCATGAGCGATGCTTCAGTTGATAAATCATTTTATGTGTATGGGACAAAAAGCTCCATTGTAAGGACTGAAAATTTTGGTGAGCGTTTGCTATATGCTTATGAAACACCAGAATATTTATTTGCGACATATGGTAAGGCAATTACTGATGAAAATGGGTTTATAGAGATTGAAATTGAACCAATATTTTTAGAAACAATCAATACTGATTCAAAAAACTATCATGTTTTTGTTACACCATATGAGAATGCAAATGTTCATGCGTGCCATTTAGAGCGTGATCGTTTCATGGTTAAGTCTGACAAACCTAACATAGAATTTAGTTGGCAAATAGTAGCTTATAGAAAAGGATACGAAGAATTTTATTTGGAAACTCTATCCAGCAATAACGATAAAGCGCCAAATTTGCTTCAATATCCAATAAGTATTTCTGACATGACAGAGAAAAACTCTAATCAAATATTAAATTACGAGAAGGTGAATTAAATGAATAAGGATGGTTTTGAAGTAAATGCGGAAAGCGTTATTGATCAATTATTAAAAAGACTGTCTCAAGTAGAGTTGGAAAATGCTTCACTAAAAGTAGCTCTTGATCAGGTTTCGGTTAATAAACAAAACGTTACAAAAGAAGGTGAGTAAATGGCTTATGAAAAGCAAAATTGGATTTCGTATGATGACAATAAAACAGAAGAGCAAAATATTCAGGACGGTGCGGTTGTTACTGCCGAAAGAATGAATCATTTGGAGACAGGGTTAGACGAACACGATAAAAATACTACTAATCCGCACAAGGTAAATAAAGATCAGGTTGGCTTAGGTAATGTAACAAATGTGGAGCAAGCTAGTAAAACGGAGTTTAATTCTCACACATCGAATAAAACTAATCCACATGGCGTTACTAAAACACAAGTGGGGCTAGGAAACGTATCAAATGTGGAGCAAGCCAGTAAAACGGAGTTCAATAGTCATGTTGCTGATAAAACGAATCCGCATTCCGTAACGAAGGCTCAAGTTAACCTCGGTAACGTCGACAACTACGCTACTGCCAATCAGACTGATGCGGAACAGGGGCTTGCAGGAAATAAATTTATTACGCCAATGGGTGTAAAGCAGCATGTAGATAAGCGTATAGCGACGCAGGAAGAAGTAAACGCAGGGGAAGCAAGGGATAAAATTGTTAGTCCTAAGACGCTTGATAAAAAGTTAGATGATTTAAATGTATCAGGTGGTTTTGGTGCATTTAACATGAGTGTTTTCAATGGGGAGCAAGGACAAATAACTGGTAGTGGAATTCATGGGAAAGAGGTCAAATCAGGAACTCAAGTGCTACACATGCGGCCAGATGACCCAGTGGCAGAGAGAGCGTCCAATGGTCGGATTAAAATCCAAAAAGCTGGTACGTATTTATTTATCATTCACACGTGGTATCAAATAGGCACACAAACAAATGGTTACCTGTATTTCAATTTGTTAAAGAATGGCTCTCGTGCCGGCAACAATGATCGAGTGACTGGTCAAGGGGTAGATGCACTCAAGAATAGATGGGACGGCACAGGGCAGTGTGTAAACACAGCGAATGCAGGAGATGAGTTTTCTGTAGGTATTGAAACCAATATTACCGGCAGTTTCACGAATGTTGGCACAAAAACTATTACAGTTATCAAATTAGCATAGATAAATAAGCAACGATTTAGCACACTTTCGAGTGTGCTTTTTCAATTATTGAAAAGAAGGCGGAAGGCATGTGTTAGAAAAATTTCTGGAAATTAACAGTTTCTTGATGGCAATTGGATTAGGGGGATTCTTAAAGATTTTCCACAATATTTATAAAGCGGTCAAGGGAAATAAGGATCAAACGGAAAATAGATTCAAACGTTTGGAATATGCGAATGTAGCCATTCTGCATGACAAAATTTATAAGCAATGCTCCGAATTTTTGGAGCAGGGTTGGATTTCTATAGATGATCTCGAAAACTTAGAGTATTTATGGCGTGGTTATCGGGAACTTGGCGGTAACGGAACTGGCGAAACACTGTATAAAAAAGTGTTGGATTTGCCGAATAAACTAAAGGAGGAAAACTAATTATGGATTTATCATTTATCACAGAAAATTTCGTACCAGTGATTGTGGTGGCGTGTTTAATTGTGGGGCATGTAATTAAGGTGACGCCACTATTCAATAAAGTAGCGAATGCTTATATCCCTTTGATTGTAGCAGCGTTAGGAGCGATTCTGGGCGGTGTCATGACCGGCGTAGGCGTTGAGTCAATCGTTTATGGAGCGGTGAGTGGTCTAGCTTCTACAGGCTTGCATCAAATGTTTTCGAAATTATTGAATTTAGGAGGAAATGAATAGCATGGATATGAAAAAAGCGAAAGAAGCATATGAAAAGTCGAATGATAAAAATGTTGGTTTGCAACCTCAACCAAAAGAAATTGAAAATATCAAAGAAGAAAAAGAGGAGAAAAAATAATGGCTATTAATATCGAAACTGGTTTAGCTGTCGTTCAAAAATTTGTAAATAATTGCTACTACAGCATGTATGGTTCTCGTTATTACACAGATGGTACATGTGACTGTTCAGGCTCTGTTTATCGTATTTTACGTGAATCTGGTGGTTTTAACTATGGATATATTCCTAACACTGAAACGCTACATGACTATCTTCTAAAGCTAGGGTATGAAAAGATCGCAGAAAATACAGACTTTCCAATGCAACGCGGCGATGTAATTATTTGGGGGAAAAAGGGTTACTCTGCAGGGGCAGGCGGTCATACAGGCGTAGCACTAGATAATCAAAACTGGATTGAATGCACTGGTTGGAAAATGACTACGATCATTGCTAATCACGATCAACGATGGGTGATGGCCGGATGTCCTTATTTTTATGCGTACCGTTTAAAAACTGGAGCATCTAGCTCAACATCGTCGAATACAGCGACAACAACACCTGCAACTGGAAATAAAAACGGTATCGCGATTGACAACGTGTCGAAAGATCAAGCGGTTAAAATGGTGCAACGCATTCAAACACGATATGCATGGACTTTATTGCGCGATCAAGTAAAACGAGTGTTGCAGCCGAATAAAGTATATACACTAATTATTGCATGTGATAGCAAATGGAAATATGAACATGCCATCAACCGCTTGAAACAAGAGCTAAAGACATATTTACCTGGTTACATTCAAGATAATATCGCTGTTCCTGATGGTGACAAGCCAATCATTCATATTGAAGCTCGCAATTTGACGGATGCGCAAAGCAAAAAGATGGAAGATCATATGCGCAACTTCCTGAAAGATGTATTGTTGGATAAACAAACGTATGCAGAAGCTAATAGTTATGGTACTTGGGATGTGCGCGTAAGAGGTGAAGGCTTTAACGATCATGACGCGCCAATTGTGTTGAAGGAGATTCAAGAAATGGGTAAAGCAAATGACGTGAAGATTGACCCGAGCCATATTAAAGGATTCAAGTATTAAAAAATATTGACCCCGATGGAGTGTGTATGATAGTTTTATAGTATCGAAGGTAGCACCTCGATATACCGTAATGACTGACCGATACTAGCTTCTCGGTCAGTCTTTTCATTTTTGAAGCTAAATAGTTGCTCTAAAACTAGTATACGAATACTATCTAAATAGGGATTCCTGATACAGTATCATTGATAGTAATTTAAGAGACTGTGGGGAAGTTCAGGAATCCCTAGTTTATATTCTAACGCTTTGTATGCGTTTGCACAAATAATTCCTTGTACCTTTAGCTCAGTTGGTCAGAGCAGACGGCTCATAACCGTCCGGTCGTAGGTTCGAGTCCTATGGGGTACATAATATTGTCAATTTATAAAAAACGAAAACGTTTTTTTGTATGCGATGTGCTTTTCTTTTGATATACGAAATTATTAGGAGTAATATGGGGTTAAATGAACTATTATTTAGGGGGAATAACTTATGTGTACGTCCATCACTTATGTTACAAATGATCATTATTTTGGAAGGAATTTTGATTATGAAATATCTTACAATGAAGTAGTCACTGTTACTCCAAGAAATTATAAATTAGTTTTTCGAAAGGTAAATAATTTGGATAAGCATTATGCAATGATTGGTATTGCCGCAGGTATAAGTGACTATCCTCTTTATTATGATGGTACCAATGAAAAGGGTTTGAGTATGGCTGGATTAAATTTTTCTGGGTATGCTGATTATAAAGAAATACAAGAAGGAAAAGATAATGTATCTCCTTTTGAATTTATTCCTTGGATTTTAGGACAATGTGCAACAGTAGATGAAGCTAAAGATTTATTAATGAATATCAATTTAGCAAACATCAATTATAGTGAAGAACTTCCACTATCTCCTTTACACTGGCTATTAGCTGATAAAGAAAAGTCTATTGTGATAGAAAGTATGAAAGATGGGCTTCATATATATGATAATCCTGTAGGAGTCCTTACAAATAACCCTTCATTTGATTATCAATTATTTAATTTAAACAATTATCGTGTATTGTCGAGTGAAACACCTAATAATAATTTTTCAGATCAAATTAGTTTGAACGCTTATAGTCGTGGGATGGGAGGAATAGGTTTGCCTGGAGATTTATCTTCTGTTTCTCGTTTTGTTAAAGCGACATTTACTAAACTAAACTCATTATCAGGAGATTCAGAATCAGAAAGTATTAGCCAGTTTTTCCATATCTTAGGTTCAGTAGAACAACAAAAAGGTTTATGTGATGTTGGTGACGGAAAATACGAATATACTATTTATTCTTCTTGTTGTAATGTAGATAAAGGAATTTATTATTATCGTACGTATGAAGATAGTCAAATCACAGCCATAGATATGAATAAAGAAGATTTAAATGGTGAGGAATTAATTAGATATCCGATAATGAAAAAACAACAAATAAAATATGCTAATTAATTATTTGGGTATTTTTATTAAAAAGCCGAGAATACTTGTGACTTCAGTCTTGAGAGGTTCAATAAAATGTACTATTAACTAATTAATTGTAAAAGCTGATGAATCATTTCCTCAATATTTTTACACCCTTAAACAACGGAGCTCCTCTGGGAGCTTCTTTTTTACACTATGATTTTCCCGCGATTAACACGGTAGCTATATATTGCGATCTTTCGATTATTCCAGCAGAATTTCTGCTTATTCTTATGAAGAAGCAAAATAGAGAATAGGTTTTAATGCTCATTGGAGCCTTTCTGTTCTGGCGAAAAAATATTAGGTTTCCTTCGTCATCAGGCTTAGCAGTAGTCAGTGGAATAAGGGTACTGCCCATTTGTGTATATATTTCCTTTGTATTCCTCATGAAAAGGATTCGCAGTTAATCGTTGCAGTAATTCGTCTGCTTTCATTTCATACCTTCTTCCGTTAAAATCTACTTGATTCAAATTCTAGCATGATACTTGTCTTGCCGACAACTGAATATCTTCTTACAATATCAGTTCCTGATTTTTAAACACGATTTAATTATAGTATGCAGGCTTATATTAAAATTTAATTATAAATAAACAATGTTATTGAGAAACAATAGATAAAACGTTAATATATAAAAGTTGCAATGTCGCTTTTATATATGAAAGGAGAAAATTGAATAATGAAAAGGAAAAAATATGTAGTCGTAACACTCATCATTGTAATAGCTTTTATTGGTTTAGCCGGTAAAAATTATGCAGACAGTATTTTAAACTGGGGTGGGGAACAGAATATTTCTACCATCAATGATAACTTAGATAAGTTGAATGATTCATTATCAGATAAAGAACAGAAAATCATACAATTATCCAATAAATCAGCAAGTACAGAGGGCCAATTAACTCAATTTCAAAAAGATATTGATAGTTACAAGCAACAGTTAGAAGCTTTGAAAAATGAAAAAAATCAATTAGCTGGAGAAAAAACTAGTTTAGAATCTCAATTAAATAGTAAAAATGGAGAACTTCAATCTAAACAGCAAGAAATCGCAGATAAATTAAAGGAAATTGAGCAGAAAAACCAAGAGATCAATCAGAAAAACCAAGAATTTAATACTAAATTGCAGGATGCACAAAATAAAGCTAATGATTTACAAAATACCATTAATTCACTAAATAACCAGATTAACACTTTAAACAGTGAAAAAAATTCTTTGCAAGCAGAACTGGATTCTACTAAACAACAATTAGCAAGTGCAAACAAAGAAAATTCTAATTTAAAAGCTTATATTGATAAATTAAACAAGGCTAAACAAGATGTAAAAGATACAGCTAACAAGTCTCAACAAATAGTTGATCAACATCAATAAAAGAGAAAAGATTTCTAGCCCACGATAAGTTATTTTCCCATTGCACATGAAACCGTTTCATTGTATACTATTCATATCCTAAAAACATTTTTTTCATTACTTCAGAACGCTCGAACGACCGGGCGTTCTATTTTTTTGAGTAAATCTATCTTGTCAAATGTAACCGCTCGCTGTATACTTTAGTCACCAACAACCCTAAAACACTTTTTCATAATCCTTGGAGCCCTGGAATAATCGGGAGCTCCTTTTTTTTATTGTTTTATGTTGGTAAATTAAAAAGCCCGAAAAATCAGGCTTTTACCATATCAAATTCCATCATAATTTTTGTTTTTCCGATCACAGCGTACTTTTTTACAATGAATTGTTTTCTCTTATTATAATCGCCAGCCACTACAACATTCATGCCATCTTCTACGTCAGCTAGAAAATTCAAAGAGTGACCAGCAATCAAGCAACTAACATCATCTAACTTAAAGAAGACAAGGGGACATTCCGACATCTTTAAAATTTTAATTTTGATAACTGTTCCTGTTATTGACTGCATGCGATCACTCTATTCTAAATTGATAAACTTATTATACGAATGTACGTTCGTATTTTCGAGCGAACAAAAGATTAAGAATGAAAGGGGCAGAAAAGGGGCAAAAAATCCTAACTAGTTCGTTCTAGCTCGTTTTTTATCGTAATTTAATCGTTGTTAAACGTTGATTTCAAGCGTTTTTTGACCAGTTTGAACAAGCGGTAAAACAGCCATAATAAAAGATGCTGTAAAATAGTTTTGTGCATGCCCGCTCTTTTGAGGGGGCTTTTTTTAATACCCAAAAGTAAAAAATCTATAAAAAAAGCGTAAAAAAAAGTTTGTGAATTGAAAAAATCTTGTGTCTTTTGCCGAAAAAGAGTATATCTTAGAACAGTGAAAAATTTGGAGGCGTCACATGTTTAATTTTCTACCACATTCGGTTCTGCAAATGAGCACAATTTTTTTGTCAATCGTCATTGAAGCGATTCCTTTTGTTCTATTGGGATGTCTCATTTCCGGAGCGCTGCAGGTATATTTAACCCCTGAACGAGTGCAAAAAATTCTGCCTAACAATAAGTTTCTAGCAATTCTAGTAGGTTCTTTTTTAGGCTTCTTTTTTCCATCCTGTGAATGCGGCATCGTGCCGATCGTCACACAGTTTATGCGAAAGGGAGTCCCTGAGCATACGGCATTTGCCTTTATGGTAACCGCACCGATTATTAATCCGATCGTTCTATTTTCAACCTATATTGCTTTTGGCAACAGTATGAAGTTTGCGTTTCTGCGAGCTCTTGGAAGCTTCATTGTCGCCTTGATTATAGGCTCATGGATCGCCTATTTTAATCGTTCTCCAATCTTAAAAACCGAATTATACGAGCATTCTGATCATCACGTCGAAAATAAAATTAGGAAAAACTTAAAAAACAACATTTGGTCAGTGCTTATTCACGGAATTGATGAATTTTTCGATACTGGACGATATCTAATCATTGGAGCCTTGATTGCCAGCGGAATGCAGGTCTTTCTTCCGACACAATTCATGCTGCAGCTGACCTCTTCAAAAATCGTCGGCATTCTAGTGATGTTGGTCTTAGCCTTTACCATGTCACTTTGTTCAGAAGCGGATGCTTTTGTGGGCTCTTCTTTACTAAGCTTATTCGGTACGAATGCGATTGTTGCCTTCCTAGTCTTTGGTCCAATGGTTGATATTAAGAATTTAATGATGATGAAACGCAGTTTTCATGGGAAATTTATCCTACAGCTGATCGCATTGATCAGTCTGGTTGTAACGATTTACGCGCTAGTGATATAGAAGGAGGAAGAGGGAATGATACGTTTTTTGATTTTGTCGGGCTATTTTGAATTAATGATGTATTTGCAGGTTTCCGGCAGACTAGATCAATATATTAATGTCCACTATCGTTATCTCATCTTTCTGACGATGGCACTGTCGCTGATACTCGCTTTGGTCCAATTGAAAATCTGGGCCGCTGGAGAGAATGAGAAAAATGATGAGCATCATCATCACGGGCATGATCACGGCTTGAACAAATCCTATCAGCGAGGAATTGCTTATTTGCTGCTGGCTTTGCCGCTAGTAGTGGGGACGCTATTTCCAACGATCAGCTTGGATACGACGATTGTTGAAGCGAAGGGCTTCAGCTTTCCAGTAAGCAAAGAATCGGTGGGCGACCCTGAGATGAACACCCAATATTTGAAGCCTGATACGAGTATCTATTACAATAAAAGCGACTATAATGAACAAATGACACAGCTGATGAAGAAATACGAGACCGATCAAAAATTGGAGATCACGGATGAGAATTATTTAGAAGTGATGGAATTAATCTACAATTATCCAAATTCCTTTGTTGGAAAAACGATTTCTTTTAACGGCTTTGTTTACGAGGCGAACAAGAACAATCAGAAATACGATTTTCTTTTCCGATTCGGGATTATTCATTGCGTGGCTGATTCCGGAGTATTTGGATTGATGACCAAGCTGCCAGCTGATTTAACAGTGAAAAACAATCAATGGCTGCATGTAGAAGGGACTATAACTTTAGATTTCTTCGAACCTTTTGATCGTCAGATCCCATCTGTGACAGTCAACAATGCACAAATGGTGAGTGCTCCAAAAAATCAATATGTTTATCGTGCGTTCTAAGCATGCAATTTATCCGTAGACACCATCTTTTTTAGATGAGGTCTACGGTTTTTTGTTGGCATTTAGTCTCTAAATTTTTATTTTACGGAGTTATAGGTAAATAAAATATTTCTCGAAATCAAGATAAACTCAGAAATTCTGCAAATTTCTAGTATAATAAAAAGAAAAAGTAGAAGGAACTATAATGACGAATAAAATTTTTCTTGTAGAAGACGACGCGACGATTGTCTCTGTGATTCAACAGCATTTAACTCAGTGGGGGCTGGATTGTGAAATAGCAAATGACTTTCAACATGTTTTCGAAGAGTATCAAGCGATTCAGCCTGACCTAGTAATTTTGGATATTTCTTTGCCATATTTTAATGGCTTTTATTGGTGCCAGGAAATACGTAAGGTTTCAGAGGTGCCGATTATTTTTCTGTCCTCAGCCAAAGACCAGATGAATCAGGTTATGGCTTTGAATATGGGCGCTGATGAATTTATCGAAAAGCCTTTCGAACTGACGATTTTACTAGCGAAGATTCAAGCGCTGCTGCGCCGCAGTTATAAATATGGTCAACAACTAAGCTATTCCTTTGGAGAGTATCAATTTGTTCCAGCAATCAATCAGATTCAATCAACAAATGATCATCTGCCATTGACTCCAAATGAATCACGTATTTTAAGTGTTCTATTTGCCACACGAGGGCAGATTGTACCAAGAGAACAAATCATTGAGACATTGTGGCAAAGCGATGATTTTATTGATAACAATACCCTGGCAGTTAATTTGACACGCTTACGAAAAAAATTGAAGGACTTTGGTATTGACAGTTTGATTCAAACGGTTAAAAACAAAGGCTATTTAATCGAGGAAAAATAATGAAACTACTAATCCAATTTCTATTTGAAAGACGAATGATTTACGGGATGTACCTCGTATTTTGGGGACTGATTTTTCTGACGTTTTATCTCTATGAACTCAGCTTGATACCTTTTTGGGATAGCTTCTTATTTACATTTTTTGTGCTGATTACCTATTCTTTTGTTTCTTTTTATCGATATTTCCGTAAGCAAAAGCAATTAAGGCTATTAGCAACAAAAGATCTGCAATTGAATAGTTTAATCTTTCTGCCTAAAGCTGCAACCTTGTCTGAGCAGACCTATCAGAATGCCTTGCGATTAGTCTTAGAAACGAAAAATCAGCAGCAAGAAGCTCTGCAGCAAAGACAAAAAGATATGCTAGATGACTTCGGCTTGTGGCTGCATCAAATCAAGACACCAGTGGCTGCTTTAGATCTTTTAATTCAATCAGGTCAGTTAGAGCCACGAATAATGAAAAATGAACTCTTCAAGATTAATGAATATTTGCAGATGATTTTAAACTATATGCGGCAAAATCTCGATCAAACAGATCTTGTTTTTCAGCAAATTTCAATTGATAAGGTGATTAAAACCGTTGTAAAGAAATATGCGACTTTTTTCTCTCAAAAGAATTTAAGTCTGCAGCTTGAAAATTTGACTGGAAAGGTCTACTCAGACCAAAAATGGTTAATTTTTATTCTAGAACAGATCATTTTTAACGCAATCAAATATACAGAAAATGGCACGATCAGCATAGCCTTTGAGAAGAATCGGCTGATTATTCGAGACACTGGTATGGGGATTCGAGCGGAGGATCTGCCGCGCGTTTTCGAAAAGGGATATACTGGAATGAATGGCCGCGAGCAGCAAAGAGCTAGTGGACTGGGCCTCTATCTTAGTCAACAGGCCGCCAACAAATTAGGTTGTCAATTGTATATTGAATCTCAAGTGAAAAAGGGAACAGAGGTCGTAATTGTTTTCCCAGAAGAGATTGCCGCATATGAATAAATCCAAACTTTCATAATTGTAAGTTTGGATTTATTTTCGTAAGTAGTGTTTTTACAGGCAAGATTCTATGATGTAGTAGAGAGCTAGCCAGTGACAATCGGCTAACGAAACTACAAAAAATGAACTAGGAGGAATTCACAATGAATGAACTATTAAAAGTTGAGAATATCAAAAAAATTTATCAAACCCAGTTCAAGGGGATGCCTGTTGAAGCATTAAGAAGTATTGATCTGTCTGTTGACAAGGGCGATTACGTAGCGATTATGGGCGAATCCGGGTCTGGTAAAAGTACCTTATTGAACTTGATCGCAACCTTGGATAAGCCTTCTTCTGGAACGATCTTATTGGACGGGATGGATCTGAATACTATCAAGGAAAAAAATGCGGCCGCTTTTCGCCGAGATCATTTAGGCTTTGTGTTTCAAGATTTTAATTTACTAGACACATTTTCAGTCAAAGATAACATTTTATTGCCGTTAGTTTTGTCTCGCATGCCAGTTAAGCAACTGATGGGAGAACTTAAACCAGTAGTTAAGGCCTTAGGCATCGAAAAATTATTAGAAAAGTATCCTTATGAGCTTTCAGGCGGTCAAAAGCAGCGAGTTGCAGTGGCTAGAGCGATCATTACCAATCCAGATTTATTGTTAGCGGATGAACCAACAGGGGCATTAGATTCTAAAACCTCTGAACAGCTGCTGCAAATTTTCCAACGTTTGAATTTCAATGGCCAGACAATTTTAATGGTGACTCACAGTTCGATTGCGGCCAGCCATGCCAAACGCGTCCTCTTTATCAAGGATGGCCAGGTTTATCATCAACTTTATCGTGGGAACAAGGATAATTATGAGTTTTTAGAAACAATCAATGAAACGCTGACAGCCTTGTTATCGAAGGAGGCTTAAATATGTTTTATCTAAAATTAGCCTCTACAAATTTAAAGAAGAATCATCGCGGATATCTGCCTTTTCTTATTTCAATGCTGTTTCTAGTTGCTATCAATACAATGACACAGGTAATTGTAAATAATGAAGGGATGCGCGCGCTGCCTGGCGGCGATTCTGCTAGTTCGATGTTTGGATTAGGTCATATCGTTATTATGATTTTTACTGTGATCTTTTCATTTTATACGAATAGTTTTTTACTCAAGCAGCGAAAAAAAGAACTAGGCCTCTACAATATTCTCGGATTAGGAAAACGCGAACTGTATCAGCACAATGAAAAAGCTTCCTCAGCTTTTTCATTGTGCTGATCACTGGTTTAATTACCGGAGTTGTTTTATCAAAGCTAGCTTTTCTAGTCTTGCGTCGACTGATCAGCGTCGGGAATGAGTTTGTTTTTCAGCTGTTACCTGAGAGTCTTGGATTTGTTTTCCTGCTGTTTCTTGGAATTTTCTTCTTGCTGCTGCTAATCAATTGCTGGCAAATCAAAAAGACCAACCCTATTTCGCTTCTGCATGGAAGCAAAAAGGGAGAACAGGAACCAAAAGCACGTTGGATCATCGCTATTTTGGGCTTGGTCTTTTTAGGAAGCGGCTATGGGATCGCGGTTACAATTGATTCTCCGATAAGTGCCTTAACGCTGTTTTTTGTTGCCATTATTTTGGTAATTCTTGGAACCTACTGCTTATTTATGGCAGGAAGCATTGCTTTACTGAAGCTGCTAAAAAGGAATGAACGATTCTATTATAAGACGAATCATTTCATTTCAATCTCAAGTATGATGCATCGAATGAAGCAAAATGCAGCGGGCTTAGCCAGCATTTGTATTCTTTCAACAATGGTTCTAGTAACAGCAGCGACTACTGGCAGTCTATTCTTTGGACAAAAGGATGTTGAAAATACACGCTATCCACGTGACGTGATGATTTCAACAGTTCAGCAGCCGGAGAAGGTGAAAGCTGCAATCGAAGCAGTTAGTGCTGAGAAACAAGCGCCGATTACTAAACAGGTCTACCTGACTTCGACCAAAAGTATCATGTTTCAACCAAAAAATGGCAACTATCAGCTGACACCATTGGAGGATTTTTACAACTCAAAATCAGCAACGATCGCTTTAATTAGTTTTATGACTGCTCAAGAGTATGCAAAGCACACAGATGAAACAGTGAATTTGAAGGATGACGAAATTTATTTCTATCCAGTTAGCGGTGATGTTGACGGAAATCAGCTGAAGCTTGAGGATCAGAAGTTTAAAATCAAAAAGCGCATCAATAAATTTCCTGGAATTAATCAACAGATCGAGCTAACGGACTCCTTTGTAGTCATATTAGCCAATCAGTCAGTTTTAGAGCAGTGTTTGTCTGACTGGTTTCCGAAAAAAGCAGTTGCCGCAGAAAATTATCCTGAATACAACTTTATGTTCAACACTGACCTAAAGGGAGAAAAAAATCAACTTGATTTTGCTCAAACATTGCGTAATCAACTAAATCAACAGCTGGGTGACTCTCAAGTTAGGATTGTTGACAAGTATACATTTGTGTCTGAGAACAAGATATTTACCGGCGGCTTCTTCTTTTTAGGAATCATTTTCGGAGCGACCTTTATTTTAGCAACAGCCTTGATTATCTACTACAAGCAAATCTCTGAAGGAATAGATGATCGAGAACGCTTTGAAATTTTACAGAAGGTGGGAATGAGTCATCGTGAAGTTAAAAAGGTTATCCGCAGTCAAGTGATGATGGTATTTTCTTTTCCATTAGTTGTGGCTGTCATCCATCTAGGATTTGCCTTTCCTTTAATTAAGAAGCTGTTGGTTCTGTTTGGGCTGGTAAACTGGAAGCTGTTTCTGCTTGTTTGTGTTATCGTGACAGTGATCTTTGCCATCTTGTATTTTGTAGTTTATCGTTTAACCGCGCGAAGCTACTATCAACTTGTTGAACGGAAAAGCTAAAAGAAAGAGCTGATCTAAAAGTCTAAAAGACTTTTGGATCAGCTCCTTTTCACAATTAAACAGCGGCTCATAAGTAGCATCGGCGGAAAATAAGCCGAAAATTCATAAATTTTACGAAGCATTGAGTGTACCACTTACTATCAGTTCCTAAGTCACTGTGTTTCTTTTCGGGATTTTCTGCTTATTTCCTGACACTGAATAGTTATGACTCGGACTCTTCTTGCTTACAATAAATAGGTTCGATCAAAGGTAATACTTAGCTTTGCAGGTCTGCTTTGGCTGATAAAGCGTTCACTGATCTGATCTTGCAGTTGTGAATTTGTGACCTTTTTTAAGTCTTCAGGCACTACTAAATCAAAATAGATGGTCTCTGGTGTGGTCGTCTTATCAACACGCAGATCGTGAAAACGCAAATGCTGATGAATATCCTTTAAAATCCTTTTTAGTTCTGGAGCAATCCGCTTAAAGTCAGGATCATCAATTGGGTAGGGATCAAGATGACAGACTAAATCAACCCCCAAGTTCTGCTTCACATCATATTCGATCGCATCAATCACTTCATGAGCATGTGGCAAACTCCAATCTTGATTGACCTCAATATGGACAGAGGCAAAAACACTATTTGGTCCATAGCTATGAATCAGCAGATCATGATAGCCGATGATGTCTGGGTAATTATCCAAATGCTTGCGGATCGCTAAAACTTCTTCTTCGCGCGGTCGAACTCCCATTAAATCATTAATGAAGCTCATAATCATTTTGACTCCTGAATAAATAATATATAAAGCGATCAGAAAGCCAATATACCCATCAATGCGCCAGCCGCTGAACCATTCGATAATTGCGGAGATCAGCACGGCGATCGTAGTGTAAACATCGTTAATACTATCTTGAGCAGTAGCCTTTAAAGTATCAGAATTAATTTCACGACCTAATCTCCGATACATAAAGGATTGCCAAAACTTCATTAAGATAGATAATATCAAAACAATATAAACGATGGGGGAGAGCAAAACACTGCTGGGATGTAAAATTTTCATAAAAGAACTATCCAAAAAACGAATCCCAACATAGGTGACCAAGATCGAAATGACAAATCCACTGATATACTCAAAACGTTCATGGCCATAAGGATGGTCTTCATCCGCTGGTTTTCCAGCAATTTTGAAACCAGCAAGGGTGATAACCGAAGAAGCAGTATCCGAGAGATTGTTCATCGCGTCCGCCATGATCGAGACACTACCTGAAAGTGAACCGATAAAGAACTTGGCGAGAAAGAGAAGCAGATTCGAAAGTAATCCTAAAATTCCACCTAAGATCCCAACACTGGTTCTTCTATTTCCCTTCCAACGACTTGTAATTTTATTTATTAAAAAATTTAGCATAACACTCATCCTTATCAATCAATTATTACTAGTATAACCGAAAAAAGCGAGAGAAAGAAACTAAATCCATCATCAAGGATTAAAAGTAAACCTCAAATATTTACGGTTTACTTTTAATAGCGATCTATTTTCGAAGTTTTTTAATAAGATTTTTGCAAATATCTCAGCTAATTAAAATGTAAACACTTTATAATTGTTTATGTAAGAGGATTCAAAAATGGGAGGTATGAGTATGGAGAATCAAGTAGACATAACATTATGGAAGATTCAAACAAGTAATGTAGTCACAGCACTGGAAGATTTCATTGAAGACTGGAAAGCTTCAAGAAATAGTGATCTTGATGAATATTTGCGGAGCTACCCAGGTTACTTCCAAAGTGACGAACCCACCCGTGAAGCAATTCGTCTAGTCCTGAATTACGCTAAAGAGCTGATGGACGGAAAACGTGATAGTGTTGGATTTTATGAAAATAAAATTTGGCGGACCGAAAGCGGCGAAAGTGTTCGAATGACTCATTTCCACGAACGTTCAATTTCGAAGTTAATGCAGAAAATTATCAAAGATAAAGAAAAAGCCAATATTTAAGAAAAGAAGGACCTAAATAGCCTGTGCTATTAGGTTCTTTTTATGCAGTCTTGTTTAATGGTCTCTGCAGCTTTGACGCTGTGTTGTCAGTAATTCTATTTGTTTAGATACGGAGCGCTTATCAATTAAAAACGGTGTCTTAAGTAAGTTAACCACATCAATAAATCTCGGATTATCATTTTTATTGATGTTTCGAGATTTATCTTTATTTTCGCGTATATTATATTAACAAAATGATTATTTACACAAATTACACAACACACTTTTTTAGAATTTTATTAAAATAAACATTTTAATCGCAATTGAATCTTCATTGAATAACCATTTATTGTATTTAGTAAAATATGCAATTTGTGAACGAATTAGACTGATTTATCAAGCTTTATAAACTAATGAACAGATAAAAAGGTAGCCATTTTATCCTGCACGTTGATAATATTGAAGATTTTATGAACTCTAGCTTAGACTTTAGACAGGTTCTTAAATTAATGATATTATAGTAAGTAATTAAGGAAATTAATTATATGTGAAAATATATTTATATTAGAAATGAGGTATAGAGATGAAGTACAATAAAATTGTAAGTCTATTAGCGCTGGGTAGTCTTTTTGGTCCAACTCTATTGGCTTCACAACAAGCTTTCGCTGAAGAAAGTAGTACTGTTGCAAGCAATTCAGCTGCGACTTCATCAAGTCAACAAACGACAGAAAGCTCGAGTACAGGAGAAACTGGGAGCTCTGAAGCGCCTGATCCGACTCCAACCGAACCAACTCCTGAACCAGCGAAACAATATAATTTATTAGCGAATGGTAGTCCGATCGCAAACAATACAGCTGCTGATGCAAACGGCAACCAAATTAGCTTCCAATATACATCGAATGAAGGCTTAGTTGCTGGTACGACCGTTCATTACGTTGTGTCATTGGCAAAAGGCTATACACTAAAAGAAGTAAAGATTATTAATACTACCACACAAGCAATTGTTTCAACGAGTGGAAATATCAATGGTCAATTCCCAATGCCTGATTCAGATGTATCTATCCAGTTTGAAGTGACTCCTGTGAAGGAGGAAGCAAAACCAACACCAACGCCAAAACCAGCAGAAAAACCGAGCGGCAATACAGGGAATTCAAACAGTGGAAATAAGGATAAACCCGCAAGCAATCCGTCAAGTACCACCAATTCCGCTGGAAATTCATCTGCAGCAAATCAAGAACAGCAAGCAGCACGTCAACCAGAGGCAGCAGCAGCGGATGTTCGTATTCCATCAAATCAAAATGCACCAACCTTCAGTAATGAGGTTCAAACGGCAATCGTTCAAGAGGCATACCGCCATCTTGGAAAGCCTTATGTTTGGGGAGCTAAAGGTCCGAATGCTTTTGACTGTTCAGGGCTTGCTTATGTCGTATATGCCAATGCGACTGGTCATAATATCGGCGGCTGGACAGGGGATCAGCAATACGCGGGAACGCAAATTCCTGTCAGTGAGGCACAGCCTGGTGATCTGCTATTTTGGGGAGCACCAACGAGTGTGACGACTCACGTTGCGATCTATATTGGTAATGGGCAATATATCCATGCACCACAACCTGGCGACGTCGTAAAAATCGGTAGTATCGCTGATTTTGCGCCAACCTTTGCTCTTCGCGTAAATGTTGCCGGTCTACCGAAAGCAACGGGCTCTTTATCCAATGCATTTGGACAATATAGTACGAATCAACCATTTATTTTTAATAAAAATCAAACAACCGATCAGTTCATCAAGAAAATCGGAGAAACATCACGTGAAATTGGACAAAAGAACGGCATTTATTCATCAGTAATGATTGCCCAAGCGATTTTGGAAAGTGGTTCAGGTAATAGTTCACTAGCCAGCGAACCAAATTATAACTTGTTTGGTATTAAAGGCAAGTTCAAGGATCAAGGCGTGACATTCCAAACGTTGGAACAGGATAAAGATGGTGCAAGCTTCCAAATTACTTCTGAGTTTAGAAAATATCCTTCCTATAAAGAATCATTGGAAGATTATGCTAAGCTGATCAAAAAAGGAATTTCAGGCAATGCTGACTTCTACAAGGCAACTTGGAAAGATCAAACCGAATCTTATAAAGACGCGACGGAACATCTACAAGGACGCTATGCAACAGATAAACAATATGCAGAGAAACTAAATGCAATCATCAAAGCCTATGATTTAACGGAATTTGATCACGCTAAAGAAACCAAAGAAAAAACGCCTGGACCTGAAAGCACAGTAACGAAAGCAAAATTTGATGTAAATGATCAGATCCAATCAAAATTAATTGCTAGTATTATAAACAGTCCACGAATTCCACAAGTGATGTCAACGAAGCATTTTGTTAATCTTTTCCGCGGTGAAAGTCTAATTGCGTTAGCTGCGACAGCTTTGCCAACGAAGAAGATTCAAACGGAAACTATTCCTACCGCTTCATCGATCTATGTTACTTTAAGTAGTGGCTTATTGGCGGTTATCCCCCCAATGAAATAATTTTTTCAAACCAGAGACTGCCAAGTGAAAAACTTGGCGGTTTTTTTCTTTTAAAAATGCTCGAATTATGTGAAAATGGAATCGTATTCTTTTTCTCACGAATTAAACTAATAAAGAAAAATTTCACAAGAGAGAGGATTTCGTGAAATTTATCAATGATTTCAAAAAAATTAAAAATAGGACTGAATGAATCAATTTTTGTTTTTTTAAAGCAGGAGAGATGACAATGAAACGGAAGCAAGAGAGTTTATTAACAAAGCAGCGATTACTGGAAACCGCCTTTCAAAATTTCTATGAAGTTGGATTTGAGAATACTTCATTAGATAAAATATCCAAAGATGCACACGTTAGTCGAGGTGCTGCTTACTGGCATTTTAAGAATAAATCAGAAATTTTTGGTGAAGTCGTTTTAATGACGATTGAGAAAATCAAGACTGAAAAACGCGGGATCATGTTAGATGAAGAGATGAGTTTTCAAGAAAAAGTCGTGGAAATATTGATGGTTCCGTCGCAAAACCAGATGGGCTTCAAGTTTATGCAGCAATCTTTAAAAACGTTAGAGGTCTATCCAGAATTTGCCGAGCTGCTTGAAACTTTTCGCGAAACACGCGCGCGACTGTATAACTTCTTTTTAGCTGGTTTAGTGGAAGAGGGATTAGAGGAAAATGATGCCATGGCTGTTTCTAGTATGCTTTATAATTATTTCGAAGGAATGTATGGTTCAGGAACTCCTGATGAAGTTACAAAAAATTACACTGCCGAGGCTATTAGACGTAGTATTTCGATTATTTTTAAAAACGCTTAAAAAAAAGAAGAACTTGTTTGCATCAGCATTTTGCGAACAAGTTCTTTTTTTCACGAAATTGACAGCGCTTTCATAACTTAGGTATATTGAGGATGTAAGAAACATACACTCATGTATGTAAAAATGAAAGGGGCTTAAGGAAATGGCAATGGAGGAAATGGTACAACGGGCACGTGTCGCAATGGAAGAAATCAGCGGATACACTCAGGCAGAAGTAGATAAGATGCTTTATGCAATTTCTAAGGCAGTTTTTGAACAAGCAGAACCATTAGCCAAGTTAGCAATTGAAGAAACAGGGTTGGGACGACTGGATCATAAAATCGGAAAAAACCAAGGTATGGCCACCAATATTTTTGCGAGTTTGAAGAATAAGGCTTCTGTTGGCGTGATTCGAGAAATACCTGAAGAAGGTCTAGTAGAAATCGCGCATCCAAGAGGCGTGATCGGTTCGGTTACGCCAACAACCAATCCGACAATTACCCCTTTAGGTAACGGCTTGATGGCCCTTAAAGGAAAAAATGCCATGATCGTATCGCCGCATCCTCGTTCGAAAAAGACAACAAAAGAAACCATTGAGCTGATGCGAGAAGCTTTAGTCAGCGTTGGAGCACCTAGAGATTTGCTACAGGTAATTGAAGAACCGAGCATCGAATTGTCGCAAGAATTGATGAAATCTGTTGATTTGATTGTTGCAACGGGAGGTCCTGGCTTAGTGAAGTCAGCTTATTCCAGCGGGCATCCCGCATACGGTGTTGGCCCAGGAAATGTACAAGCGATTTTGGATCGTGATTTTGATGTAGAAGTAGCCGCGGAGCTTTCAGTTATTGGTCGCTCCTTTGATAACGGGATTGTCTGTGCGTGTCAACAAAGCCTATTTTATCCGCAAGAAAAAGAAATCGAAGTTCTTGACGCATTACGTGCAAAGCAAGCGGCGGTCTTCACTGAGGAAGCGGATTTAACGAAATTACGTGATACTTTATTCATCGATGGCAAAGCTAATCCAGCAATGATTGGGCAAGATCCGCAGGTGATCGCTGAGGCAGCCGGAGTTGAAATTCCAGAGGATAGTCAGATCATCGCAGTCAAAGTTGACGCAGTTGGCAGCGAAGAATTGTTCTGTAAGGAAAAAATGGCACCTGTACTCGCATTGAAAAGTTACGATGACTTTGAAGAAGGAATAGCTTTTGCCCAGGAAAATCTTTTATTAGAAGGCTCCGGTCATTCAGCAGGCCTATTCAGCCATAGCAAAGAACATCAACTTTATGCAGGAGAAGTTTTGCCAGTCAGTCGCTTAGTTGTTAATCAGCCAACGATTGATGCAGGAGGCTCTCCAGCAAATGGCCTGAACCCAACTGTTTCACTTGGCTGCGGGTCATGGGGGAACAATATTATTTCTGAAAATTTGACCTATACCCACTTGATTAATATTTCGCGAATCGCGGTGCCGATCACGCCTAAACATGATGGAAACCCTTGGGATTAGGTGATTTTCATGCAAAAATTTGATGAATTACTCTCAAACTTTACTAGCGTTCAAAAAATCCGGATCGGGGTAGTCTGTGCCAATGACGAAATAACGGTTCAGTCGGTTTTTAATGAAAAAGTCAAAGAGTATCTCGAACCGGTTTTAATTGGCGATGAGATCAAGATTCAAACCATTTTGGCGCAACATAATTTTTCAGCACAAGTTGTCCCAGCAGAAACGGAAGAAGAATGCGCAGCGATTGGTGTGAAGATGGCCAAAAATAATGAGCTCGATTTTCTGATGAAGGGGCATCTTCAGACACGGACATTTTTGAAGGCAGTCGTCGATCGTGAAAAAGGAATTGCTACTAGCAAGTTATTGAGTCATGTGGCACTAAATGAGATTCCCACTTATCACAAGCTGCTGGTGACAACAGATGGCGGAATGGTAACTTCGCCCAGTAAAGAAGAGAAGAAAATTTTGATTCAGCATGGGATCGAAGTGATGAATAAAATTGGTGTTGCTAAACCGAAAGTTGGTTTGTTAGCTGCGGCGGAAAAGGTCAATCCGAAAATCACTTCTAGCGTAGAGGCAGAGGAAATTATGCAGGAGTTTCAGAACGAAGCGCCAGATAGTTGTTGGATCGACGGCCCGATTTCGCTAGATCTTTCGTTAAGTAAGGAAGTTGCAAGAATCAAACACTACGAAAGTCCTGTCGCAGGTGATGCGGACATCGTAGTAGGGCCTGATATTACCACCATGAACGTTCTTGGCAAGAGCTTAACGATCCTAGCCGGTGCAAAAATGGCTGGGTTAATTATGGGCGCCAGCGTACCAATCGTGATGGTATCAAGAGGGTCAACAGAGGAAGAAAAAGCCTATTCGATTTTAGTCGCGATGTATTGCAGCAAGAGGTGAAGCAGATGAAAATTTTAGCAATTAACCCCGGATCGACATCAACCAAGGTTTCTTATTATGTGGATGGTGAGATTATTAAAGAACAGGGAATCTCGCATTCAACAGAGGAGTTGCAGAAATTTCAAAATGTCGTAGATCAAATGGAATTTCGCCGAGATATTTTATTGGCGTTTATGAAAAAAGAAGGAATTGATCCTAAGGAATTAGACGCTGTAGCTGGTCGAGGAGGAAGTCTTCCGCCTGTTTCCTCTGGTGCCTACGAAGTAAATGACGACATGATCTATTACTTGAAGAACGTCACACAAATTGAACATCCCTCAAATTTGGGGGCAATTTTAGCTCATGAAATTAAAGAACAAGGCAGTGAAAAGACCATCGCACTAATCTACGACCCCGTATCAGTGGACGAGTTTGAAGAGGTGGCTCGTATCTCTGGCTTGAAGGGGATCGAACGCAAAAGTATTGGTCACGCCTTGAACATGCGAGCAGTGGCTATGAAAGTTGCACGTGAGGAAGGGCTTGATTATCAGCATTCAACATTGATTGTCGCTCATTTAGGAGGCGGAAACACAATCAGTATTCATCACAAAGGGAAAATGATTGATTTAATCTCTGATGATGAGGGGCCATTCTCAACGGAGCGTACAGGTGGTTTACCGTTGAAATATTTAATGCCGCTGTGCTACGAGCATACATTAAAAGAAATGCTACGACTTTATAAACGTGAAGGCGGTTTGAAATCGTATGCTGGAACCAGCAACGCAAAAGAAATCGAAGAACGCATTCTGGCTGGAGATGAAGAACTAAAAATTGTTTATGACGCCTACATTTACCAGATCGCTAAAGGCATAGGAAGCTTAGCCACAGTTACCAATGGTTTAGTCGATCGGATCGCTTTGACTGGTGGGGTAGCTTATTCAAAGATCGTCGTAACAGAATTAGAAAAACGGGTCGGTTTTATCGCACCAATCGTAGCAGTACCAGGGGAACACGAAATGATCGCTTTATCAAAAGGCGCAGAACGGGTTGTACTAGGAGAAGAAGAAATGAAGGAATTTGTCAGTCCAAACGTCTAAATAATTCAATAATATGTTTTTAATAAGAAAGGGGCAGCAAGAATGAAAATCAAAGCGGCATTAGTAAAGGAAAAAGGGGCGCCATACGAAATTACAGAACTGGAATTGGCAAAAGTAGGTTCAAAGGATGTATTGGTGAAAATTGTCGCCTCTGGATTGTGTCGTTCAGATTACGGTGAAAGAAACGGGAATAGTATCAATTTTCCAAATGTTTTAGGACATGAAGGCGCTGGGATCGTTGAAAAAGTCGGCAATGCGGTGACCTCCGTAGAGCCAGGAGATCATGTGATTCTGTCTTACGCTTATTGCGGTGAATGCAAGCATTGTGTCGAAGGTCATCCGTCTTCTTGTGAGAAGTGGTTTACGGTCAACAACCTTGGAAAAAATCCGCGGGGAGAGTTCATTTTGCACACGGAGGATGGCACTGAGGTCAATAACTTCTTCAATCAATCTTCTTTCTCTACGTATAGTTTGACTGAGGAGTCAAATGTTGTGAAGGTGGATAAGGATGTCGATTTGCGTCTGCTTGGTCCTTTGGGCTGTGGACTTGGTACCGGAAGTGGCGCAGTCTTAAGTGTCTTACAGCCAAAAGTAGGTGAAGGAATTGCTGTTTTTGGTACCGGTGCAGTCGGCTTTTCAGCAGTTATGGCTGCGAAAATTGCTGGTTGTTATCCGATTGTCGCGATTGATATTAACGATCAACGTTTAGAAAAGGCAAAGGAACTAGGCGCCAGTCACATCTTTAACAGCAAAGAAGACGATCCTGAACAATTTATCAAGGATTTAACAGATGGTCGCGGCTTGGATTATGTGATTGATTCGACCGGTGTTGGACCTGTCATGACGAAGGCCCTTCATTCAGTAAGCAATTCAGGAACCTTCGTACCACTAGCGGTGACTCAGAAAAATTTTGAAGTAAATACCTTCTTTGATTTAGTTTTTGGGAACAAAAAAGTTCGCGGTGTCTTGATTGGCGATACTATCGCAAAATATCATTTGCCAAATCTAATCGAGTTTTACAAACGCGGTGAATTTCCATTTGACCAATTTGTTAAATATTATGATTTTGAAAACATCAATCAAGCCGAAGCAGATTCTATCAGCGGAGAAGTAATCAAAGCAGTTGTCGTGATGGATAAAGATTATCAGCCGCCTAAATGATTGGAGGAGATTAAATGAAAAGAGGGGACATTGTTTGGGGGCTTTTGCTGGCGAGCTTGTTAGTGCTTTTCGTTATTCCTGCGACTAGAGATTCTATCTTAGCAGCCAGCTCTGCCCACCCTTATATTGGCGGCTTCGTGCAATTTTCAATATTAGCGACGATGGGGGATCTCTTTGGAAAGCGGATTGCTTCTGGCGACTATCATTTTTCTGCTCAGGCTCTTCTACGAGCGATTGTTTGGGGGATCATTGGCTGTATGGTAACGCTGGTTTTTCCAGTATTCATGGGAGGTGCTGGTTTAGCACAGGCTGGGAAATTGCTGCCTTTTGCTGGCGTTTCGTTGGCACAAGCTTTTTGTGGAAGCAGTATTATGAATCTTACCTTTGCGCCAGCGATGAATACGTTTCATCGTATTATGGAGCTATGGATCGAAACAGCAGCTGCAAAAGAACCCGTGACTCTGAAGGGATTGATTGGCAAAATTGATTGGACAGCTTTTGTAACCTTCAATTGGCTGAAAGTTGGCATTTGTTTCTGGATTCCAGTCCACACGATCGTATTTCTGCTACCTGAGAATATTCGAGTTGTGGTGGCTGCCTTCAGTTCGATCGCATTAGGGATTATCCTCTCATTTGCTTCGAAAAAAGGCAGCAGTCCAACAAAAATATCAGAGGAAGAAGTCATCTAATTCTATTAATAGAAAAAGCCGTCTCGATCCTGCGAGATGGCTTTTTTGTCATGCTAAGAAACTCCTCATTTTAATTTACATAAAACGGTTACATGATATGCTGAAATTAATCGAATGGTCAAGAAAGGGGTAATAGGATGTATGAAATCAAGGATTTATCAGAGGTAGAGTTTTCGATAATCACTATCTGTATGCGGGAAGCATTTTCTGATTATTATGTAAAAATGGAATTGAGTGATGAGGCTCTCTATCATCGTTTTAAGAGTGAAAATGTTCGTTATGATTTATCCTGTGGAGCTTTTTTTGAGGGTGAGTTAAGTGGCCGTCTTACTAAATGCAGTGGCCGTCTTACTAAATGCAGTGGGCGAATACAATGGGGAAAAGGTTGCCTTCGATGCTGCAACCGGTGTTGTGCCAGCTCATCGTCGCAAAGGACTGTATTCAAAAATGATGGATTATTGCCTGGAATTATTGAAACAGTATAACTTTGCCTATTATGGTTTGGAAGTGATTCAAACCAATAAACCCGCAGTGGCAACGTATCGTAAAATGGGCTTGGAAATCATTAAAGAATATGCGTGTTTTCGAGGAAATGCAAAAGAATCAATGAAGGGGACAGAAAACTTTCAAGAACTGCCTATTACTGAGTTTCCGTTAGAATCACTAGAACCACTGAGACATGATACGCCTTCTTTTGAAAATCGAATAGAGATTCTGCAGAATTTTCCAGATGATTATCGAATTATGTATACTGGCAATGAGAAAGAGTGCAATGCTTTTATTATTTATCAAAAAGATAGTGGGCAGGTAAAGCAGTGGGGAAGACGCGAAGGGAGAATTTCAGAGTTAGGAGAATTAATGGTCAATTTGAGCGGACACTATCGGGATGTTCGTTTGCATAATATTAATTTTACGGATCAATTGTGGATCAAAAAAATGGAGGAATTGGGTTTTGATCATTTTTGCGATCAGTTTGAAATGAAAATGGACTGTTGAAAGGACAAGGAGGTTGCGGCAACGTCAACTTCTTCGAGAAATAAGCTGTGACAAGAATTTTGTCACAGCTTATTTCATGGATTGATATGCAGCTCCATCTCTGGGGCATTGACGATGGTATCTTTAACAGGACAGGTCTTCTCAATAAAGGCCACTAAGTCTTTGATTTCTTCATCAGTATTGTCAGCGTCAATGTAATAATTTGTGATAATTTTTGAGAAGCCAATCTTTACATTTGGTTTTCCCTTTAGGCGATCAGAGTCGATCTCTCCTAGGATTTCAACACGCATCGATTTCAGATTGATTTGTTTTGCTTGATAAAAGAACCGAACCACCATCATTTTACAAGCGCCTAAGGAACAGAGTAAAGCCTCCAGCGGATTCATCGCTTCATTGGTGCCGCCAACATTTTCTGGCTCATCAATGATGAATTCAAAGCCGCGAGCCGAGCATTTCAGCTGTAGACCGCCTAAAGATTCTACTTCTGCCTTTAAAATTTGTTTAACCATTCATTTCCCTCCCAATCTGTTACTTCAATCATACGATTTTTGCTGAGAAAATTAAATAACTTGTGCGATTTTTCTCAATATTTCATTTTTTTGCAAGTTTTCATTGAAAATAGTATGGAAATCTTGTATGATACCTGTACATTATGGCTTTTGCCAAGAAGGAAGGAACCTTATGAAATCGGATTTATTTATGGAAATTGAAGAAACACCTGTGACTGAAAGCGAAAAGCATGTGAAAACAAAATCAGGTTTAATGTCTCAGCTGGAGTATTCGATTAGTAAAAAAATTGATTTGTTTAATTCGAGTTTGCCTCGTTATGCAGTACGTTCAATGTTCGCTTGTTTATTTTTAGCGTTAGGAACAGCTATTGCTTTTTATATTGCCATTCGTATGCAGGAAGCAATTCCAGGCTTGGAAAAAATGGCTTATGCGTTTATGTTTAGTTGGTCGTTAGTAATGATTTTATTCATGAATGCAGAATTAGGTACTTCAAACATGTTGTACACAACGATTGGTGTCTACAAGAAGAAAATGTCTGTATCATTTGCTATTAAGTTATTATTTACTTGTATTTTATTCAATCTGATTGGCGGAGTGTTATGCGGATACCTGCTTTCATTGACAGCGCCATTCGGTCACTTGGAACCAGACAACTATATGTTCACCGGAATTGCTTCGAAGCTGACAAAATCAACAAGTCAAATTCTAGTTGAGGGAATGTTTGCTAATATCGTTGTAAATACTGCTGTGCTAGTCAGCTTACGGATGAAGGATGACGCAGCAAAAGTAATGGCAATTATTTTTATCATCTTTATTTTTGCCTTCTTAGGCTTTGAGCACGTTATCGCTAACTTCCCAGCTTTTTCTTTAGCATATTTCGCTTCCCATGGTACGATTGCTGAGATGACCGCAGGAAATGTCGTTCATAACTTATTCTTCACCTTGATTGGAAACTTCATCGGTGGCGGCTTAGTGATGGGTCTAGGTTATGCGTGGCTGAATAAAACCGATTCAAAATATGTTGACTAAAAAACGTTAGGGAGCAATCCCTGACGTTTTTTTCTTGCATAGGTTAAAGGATATACCTATAGTTAAAATAAGTAATCTAATTGGGGAGGTTTATTGTATGGATTTGTATTCAAGTATTTTCACTCGAAAGTCAACGCGCAATTTTACCATGAAGCCGCTATCCGAAACGACACTCAAAGAGGTAGAGACCTTTATCGAAACCGTCCAGCCACTTTTACCAAATGCTGAAATTACCTATAAGCTTGTGGGACCTGAAGGAGTTAAAGGTATTGGAACACCAAAAGCTCCCCATTATCTTCTGATTTATGGCAAGGAACAGCCATTGCGAGATACCTGTGCCGGTTTTTTATTTCAACATGTCGATCTATTTTTATTTTCTCAAGGCTATGCGTCCCGATGGGTGGGAATGATGAAACCTGCGAAATCAGACGCGGATTATATTATCGGGTTGGCTTTCGGTGAACCAGCTGAATCTGCCAGCAGAACCTTGAAAGAATTTGATCGGAAGGCTTTGAAAGAGATATCAGAGGGGAAGGATTCGAGAATTGAAGCTGCACGATTAGCACCTTCTGGTCTGAATGGACAACCGTGGTATTTCATCGCAAATAATGGAGCCATTTATGTTTATCGAAAAAAGAAAATCAATGGTCTTCCTGGGATGATGTACAAGCTGACGGAATTAGATGTTGGAATCGCTCTTTGTCATTTGGCAGTTGCGACTGAGCATAGCGGTCGGTCTTTTGAATTTGTAAACAGTAAGGGCGCGCCAGCTGCACCAGACGGACATCTTTACATTGGGACTGTAAAATAAAAAAAGTCGATTCATCACTGTTTGACGTCAATCAATAAGAAGAAAATTTCGAAAATCATCAAGAAACATCATGACGTGGGAGCGGATGTTGAATAGTTCCTATTCGGCATTTTTGAATTTTCGGCTTATTTCCCAGACGCGACATACGAGTCGACGTTTAATCATGAAAAGTAGCTGAGTCAAAAATCTTTTAGATTTTTGGTTCAGCTATCTTTTTCGCATTCTGACTGAAAAAGTTGAGTAATCGTTACAGTATTTCCGAGCAAGCTTTTCGAATCTATTTAAAACAATTTAGAGCATGTTTTTTCCTAGCAGCTTCATTAGGTCAACTTGCAGGACGTCTTTCATGACATATGGAGTTTTTTGACGATAGGCTGCTGCACCGCTTTCGAATAAGGCGAAAAGTTGTCCATTCTCGACGTGTATTTGCTCTAAATATGGCGGTGTATCAATGATTTTCAGTGCTTCATCAAGATTGGAAAAATCAGCCGTTTCCTGAATATCAAAAACAAAGATCTTTCCTGGTTGAGTCCCCCAAGATTGCGAAAGCAGCAGGAGATTTTTGTAGATAGTCAGTCCCTGAATTTTTTTTGGAATCATTAATGTGTCGTAAGGAGATTTGACCACGGATTCCCCAGCCATCATTTCTAAATTTCCGTATTCATCAATTGGATAACAGCAGAATTTTCCAGGTTCATTTAAGGAAAATAAAGCGACGTAAAGATAACCTTGATCATATGTCAAGGCAGACGCGCGGGGAAGCTCCTTTAAGGCAATTTTTTGTTGATAGGCGATCATTATGGGATCTTTTGTGTATTTTTCAATGTCGGAAAGATGGATTGCTGCCACAGCAGCATGGTTATCTAATGTATTACTGATCCAGATTTTTCGATGGAGTGGATCATAAGCCAGTCCTCCAGCATGAGGTAAATCTGGCAGAATAACCGTTTTGAGTCGAACACCAGTGATACGGTCCAAGACATAGATGACAGAATTGTGCTGATGATCATGACAGTAAGCAGAAATCAGTAAATAGTCTTCAGTCAAGGTCAATCCTTGAGGCGTCATGGCTGTACAGTGGTCTTTTTCATTTCTCCAATTTATCGTGTGGACTTTTTTTAACCCAGGAACAGGAAAGCTCAATTCTTTCCTAGCATTAAAAAAATCGGGAAACGCCTGCCAAACGTTTTTATGATTGGAAAATGATCCTAATAAAAAATGGCGCAACCAAATTATTGTTTTCAGAAGAATATTATTCACCGTCTTCGCCTCCAATGTCTCTATTTTAGCAATTTATCTCTGCTACGAACAGTCATTGGAATTCAGATAAATTGATTTTTTCACCAAAAAATGTTGACATGTCGAAAAAAAACGGGTAGTATTCAAAAAAATAAGAGTCATACAAAAGAGAAGTAACATAAATGAGCCTTTTCAGAGAGCTGATGGTGCTGTGAATCAGTAGGGATAAATTATGTGAATGGACTTTTGGACGAAGCTTTGAAATCTTAGTAGGAGCTTCCGGGAACTCCCGATATAGAGTAAAGTCGTTGTTGGACGACTGATAGAGAAATGCCTTGTTTGGCATACCATTGAGGTGGCACCGTGGATTACCGCCCTCAAACCAAGTTTATTTGGTTTGAGGGCTTTTTTTGTTCGAAAGGAACAAAACATGGGTTACGACAGGAATACTTTTTTAGAAAATCAAAAAAATCGTCTTTAAGAGAAGTAGCTAGGATAGAAAAAATCACAGAAAGTTTCGGCTGATGAGAAGAAACATTTTTTCCCTAGTGAATGGACTTATTGGAGCGTTCTTGAACCAGAGTAGGGAACGACGGGAGCTCCCGTTACAGAGTACGATCGTTGTTGGACGATTAGAGTTGCTGTTTGCGAACAGTAAAAAAAGAGGTGGTACCGCGCTGCTTGCGCCCTCAAACCAAAGTTTATTTTGGTTTGAGGGCTTTTTTTGTTTAGTTAGCTATGAAAGACTTAGCAATTCTTATTAAAAATTCAACTTAAAGGAGTCAGAGAATGAGAAAAACGAAAGAAATACTCGACAAACATCTAACCACAGAGACGATTTATTACAGTTTAAAGGATCGAGGAACGTCACTGTTTGAACGAAGGTCTGAAACGCAGGATTATGCAATCATCGCTTTTGATCCAGTGAAGAATTTGATTTTTCAAAATGGAGCATTTCACGACGGTCACGTGAGCTATCCTTGCGAAGATCCGCTAAAGGAGTTAGAAAACTACGTATTAGTAGATGAAGAAGAGCAAGAAAACTTGATTTTTCAAGGCGGGGCTTTAGGATATGTCGGGTATGATGTGGCCGCCTGTTACGAAGCTATCGGAGAGATTCCAAAGGATCAACTAGGTGTTCCAGATCTGCAATTTTACTTATATGAATCCTATGTAATCTATGACAAGCAAAAACAAATAAGTACCTTAGTAATCGGAAATAGCTACAGCAAAGACTCAGAAATACAAATGAATAGGCGAATGACAGAATTAGAGCAGAAGCTTCTTCAAGTAAGTAAGCTGCCGGATTTAGAAATGCCTACTTTGGAATTTACGAGTAATCTTTCTCAAATCGAGTTTGAAGCAATTGTAAGACAGGCGAAGGAACGGATTGTAGAAGGGGATGTATTCCAAGTCGTCCCATCGCAGCGCTTGTCAGCGGAATTTACGACTGATCCTTTTAACTATTATCGCCAGCTGAGGCAAAACAATCCCTCCGCGTATCTCTATTATCTTGATTTTCCTGATGTCCAAGTAATTGGGAGTTCACCAGAAAGTTTAGTGACTGTCGAAGCTGAGCTGGTTACGACAAACCCGATTGCAGGAACTAGAAAAAGGGGAGCGAATCAAGAAGAAGACGAAGCTTTGGCTAAAGAGCTGCAAAATGATCCAAAAGAAATCGCGGAGCATCGTATGCTAGTAGATCTTGGTAGAAATGATTTAAGCAAAATAGCCGTTCATGGATCAGTAACCGTACCAACATACTTAACGATTGAGCGTTATCAATTTGTGATGCATCTTGTATCAGTAGTGACTGCCAAACTAAAACCGGGACACACAGCGATGGATGCCTTAAAAGCTACTTTACCGGCTGGAACAGTCAGCGGTGCGCCGAAGATCCGAGCGATGACTCGTATTTATCAATGGGAAACAGTCAAACGTTCGATTTATGCAGGAGCAGTTGGTTTTCTTGGTCAAAACGATCAGGCTGATTTTGCGATCGCAATCCGCACAATGGTCGTTAAAGATAATCAAGCCCATGTACAGGCAGGCGCAGGAATTGTCTATGATTCTAACCCGACTAGCGAGTATTTTGAGACATTGCAAAAAGCCAAAGCATTGATGGAGGTGGGACAATGATTTTGCTTGTCGATAACTATGATTCATTTACCTATAATTTGGTCCAGCTGTTGCCAGAGAATGTCAAAATTTTGCGAAACGATGATCCAGAGCTGTTTGCCATAGCGGAAAAAGCTTCGGCAATCGTCCTTTCTCCGGGACCAGGCAGGCCCGCAGAAGCCGGTATGATTGAAATGCTGATTCGTCGTTTTTATCGCAGAAAACCAATTTTAGGCATTTGTTTAGGTCATCAAGCGATTGGCGAAGTCTTCGGCGGAAAAATCGTCAGTGTCCCGACGATCATGCATGGCAAGCAGTCGCGCCTGCAAAGACAATCTGAAAGGCAGGTCATGCGTTATCACTCGCTGATGATCGATCCTCATCAGGTGCCACAGGATCTAGAAGTTATGGATAAAGCAGAAGGCTGTATCATGGCGATTCGTCATAAACGCTATCCGGTGTTTGGCTTGCAATTCCATCCTGAATCGATTGGAACAGAAGACGGCGCTAGTTATCTTAATCAATTTTTACAGAAAGCAGGGATTTAAATGCAAGAATTATTTGAAAAAGTCTATCGTGGCAATGATTTAACTATTAGTGAGATGCAGCAGGTTGGCAAGGCGATCTTTGAGGAGCAATTAACAGACAGCCAAATCAGCGCATTATTGGTGGGCTTGAAAATCAAAGGGGTTGCGGCAGCCGAACTGACTGGACTAGCGCAGGTTATGCAGGGAAAAGGCACACCAATGTTAGCAGCACCAGTCGGTGTGATGGATAATTGCGGTACTGGCGGCGATCATTCTCACAGCTTCAATATTAGTACGACAGCCGCCTTTGTTTTAGCAGGCGGCGGCATTCCTATGGCGAAACATGGTAACCGCAGTATTTCCAGCAAATCGGGCAGTGCTGATATTTTAGAAGCTCTAGGGATTACCTTGACCGTTAGTCCTGAAAAAATTGATTATTTGCTAAAAGAAGCAGGCATCGCCTTTTTGTTCGCACCAACGTTGCATCCGGCAATGGGAGCGGTAATGCATATTCGCAAAGAATTAGCGACACCAACGATTTTCAATCTGTTAGGACCGCTGATTAATCCTTATCCGCTAGATTATCAGTTGATGGGCACCTATGCTGGTGACTCGCTCGTTGAAACTGCTAAAACATTGGGACAATTAGGACGGGAACGAGCAATCGTCATTCATGGTCATGGCGGCATGGACGAAGCCAATCTAGCTGGAACAACTCATTGCGCCGTCTATCAAAATGGTGCAGTCCAAGAATTTTCTTTTGATCCTGAAGAAGCCGGCTTCAAACGAGTGCCATTAGCAGGGATTGTTGGGGGCTCCGCTGAGAAAAATAAAGATATTTTACTTTCTGTTTTACGTGGCATTCCTTCTGCTCACTATGAAACCGTACTTTTGAACGCAGGCTTAGGCTTTATGGCTAGTGGTCGGGTAAAAACATTGACTGACGGAATCGCCGAGGCAGAACAATCGATTCTTTCTGGAGCGGCTTATGATCGACTTCATCAACTGATCGTAAAGCAACAGGAGGCGGCGTAGTTGGATTTTTTAACCAGAATTTTATTAGAAAAAGAAAAAGAGATAGAGAACCTAACAGCTGTTCAGACAATTAAAACCAAGGTTCGCCCTTCCTTTTACCGTATTGTCAAAGAGGAGCCAGAGAAAATACATGTAATTGGCGAGATTAAACGAGCATCTCCCTCAAAAGGAGTCATCAACGAGCACGTTGATATTTTGCAACAGGCCAGAAGTTATGAAGCAGCTGGTGTCAGTGCCATTTCAGTCTTAACTGATCCAGTCTTTTTTAAGGGTGAGATCAATGATCTTGCCGCGGTTGCCCAAGTGGTGGACGTTCCTGTTTTGTGTAAAGACTTCATTATAGATAAAAGACAGCTTGATCGTGCAAAGCAGGCCGGAGCAAGTATTGTACTGCTGATTGTTGCAGCACTCTCTGTAGCAAGATTATCAGAGCTTTACCAAGAAGCCAGAAAGCGGGGACTTGAAGTTTTGGTGGAGGTTCACGATAAGGACGAATTAAGGAAAGCACAAGCGATCGGTGCTAAGATCATCGGTGTTAACAATCGTAATCTGAAGACCTTCAATGTTTCCCTACAGACCAGTCTTGATCTGGCCCAACCAGAAGGGAAGTCCATCTATATCAGCGAATCAGGCTTTAAAACGGACCAGGATGTTGAAAAGATTAAGCATTCCTATCATGGGGTATTAGTAGGAGAAACATTGATGCGAGCAAAGACCCCGTCCGCGAAAGTGGCTGAATTGCAGGTGAGCAGAAAATGACAAAAATTAAAATTTGCGGATTGAAAAATCGCCCGACAATTGAAGCGGCAGTGTTGGCCGGAGCAACCTATCTAGGATTTGTCTTTGCGAAAAGCCCGCGTCAGATGATGCCAGATGAAGTGCGTAGGCTGACCAGAGATCTGCCAGAGAGGATAAAAACAGTCGGCGTTTTCGTTTCACCGCAACAAAACGAGATTGAAAAAACCGCAGATATCGCTGGTTTAGACCTAGTCCAAATTCACGGCAAGACGAATCTTACCAAGCTTTCACGCCCGATTATTCGCGCCTTTAGTGTAAAAGATCAGAAAACCGTTTGCTTCAATCAATATTCCCATCTTTTATTGGATGCGCCACCTGCCAAGCTGATGGGTGGTAATGGTCGAACTTTTGACTGGCAACTAGTTGATCAAAATCACCTACCTAAGGAGAAGCTCTGGTTGGCTGGGGGATTGACCAGCGATAATGTTAGCGAAGCGATCCAGTATTTCGCGCCGAAGGTAGTAGATGTTTCCAGTGGTGTTGAAACGATGGGAGAAAAGGATAGCATCAAGATTCATGCTTTTTGTCAAGCGGTTAAGGCAACAGATAGTCAAATAGAACTTCAAAAATAAAACAAAGGAGCGATTCTATGTATCAAGAACCTAACAAAGCAGGTTTCTACGGAGAATATGGCGGAAAATTTGTCCCTGAGACATTGATGTACGCGATTCAAGAATTAGAGGAAACCTATGAAGCGTCAAAAAAAGATCCAGCATTTCAAAAAGAACTGAACTATTATTTGAAACAGTATGTAGGACGGGAAAATCCACTTTATTATGCAGAGCGCTTAACGAAAGATTTAGGTGGAGCTAGGATTTATTTAAAGCGTGAAGATTTGAATCATACAGGGGCACACAAGATTAATAATGCTTTAGGTCAAGTGCTGCTAGCCAAGAAAATGGGCAAACGTAAGGTTGTGGCTGAGACTGGTGCAGGTCAGCATGGTGTCGCGACAGCCACCGCCGCGGCGTTGTTCGGCATGGAATGTACGATTTTCATGGGCGAAGTCGACGTGAAGCGTCAAGCGCTGAATGTCTTTCGCATGGAGCTTCTAGGAGCCAAAGTTGAAAGTGTCACTTCCGGCAGTAAGACCTTGAAGGATGCGGTGAATGAGGCATTGCGTTATTGGGTCGCAACGGTGGAGGATACTCATTATGTGATGGGATCTGTTTTAGGTCCGCATCCATTTCCTGAAATCGTCCGTGATTATCAAAGTGTGATCGGGATCGAAACGCGGCGGCAAATTTTAGAAGCTGAAGGTCGATTGCCTGACTTAGTTTTGGCTTGTGTTGGCGGAGGAAGCAACGCGATGGGAATATTTTATCCGTTTATAGAAGATCAAACGGTTCGATTAATGGGAGTGGAGGCCGCTGGACATGGTTTGGATACAAAAGAGCATGCAGCATCAATCAATAAAGGCAGTGTTGGAATTTTACATGGGGCGAAGATGCATTTGCTGCAAGATGATGATGGTCAAGTTTTATAAGCCTTCTCGATTTCTGCTGGTTTAGACTATCCAGGAATTGGACCTGAACATTCTTTCTTACATGACATCGGCCGAGTAGAGTATGAGGCGATTAATGATGAGGAAGCAGTTGAGGCCTTCCATTATTTATCACGACTAGAAGGGATCATTCCAGCACTAGAAAGTTCTCATGCGTTGGCACAGGTATTAAAATTGGCACCGACAATGAGTAAGGATCAGATTATCGTGATGAATCTTTCTGACCGCGGAGATAAAGATGTTCAGCAAATCAAAGAACGAATGGAGGCAGCACAATGAAACCTTTGACGGAAACATTAAAAAGCAGATCAGAAACAGAAAAATTATTTGTTCCATATATTATGGCAGGAGCGCAGGGATTAGATAAGCTAGAAGAAGAAATAGCAATGCTGGTAGATCAAGGAGCAGCCGCGATCGAATTAAGTGTACCATTTTCTGATCCAGTCGCTGATGGTCCGACGATTCAAGCTGCCGGATTACGGGCCTTTGCACAACAGGTGACGCTTAAGAAGCTGGTCGAAAAATTGCAGGAGATTCGTTCAGGTGCCCCGCTAATATTGATGGGCTATAGTAATTCTTTCTTTCATTATGGAATTAAGGAACTCGTGGAAGATTTAGATGGAACCGATGTCCAAGGGTTCATTATTCCTGATTTACCTTATGAACATCGTGATCTGGTCCTACCAAATTTGAGAGACATCGCTTTGTTAACGTTAGTTTCCTTAACTAGTCCAATAGAACGGATAAAAAAATTAACAGCGGATGCGGAAGGATTTATCTATGCCGTAACCGTCAATGGCATTACTGGAACAGGGCAGGATTTTCGCAATGATCTAATGACGCATCTGTCAAGGATCAAATCCTTCAGTAAGATCCCCGTCTTGGCTGGCTTTGGTATCTCAACGAACGAGCATATCAAAAACTTTCAGCAGGTTTGCGATGGAGTTGTTATCGGTTCTAAGATCGTCAGCTCTTTAGAAAGACAAGGAACCGAAAAAACTGGAGAAATATTGGCAGAAATTTTGCGATAAGGTTTCATTTGGTGTTTAAATTTTTTAGCGTTATACTTGAGTTACCATGAAAAGGGAGAGTGTTTCAAGTATGACAAAAAGAGTAAAAGGTTCATGTACCACCGTACTAGTCGGAAAGAAAGCATCAATTGATGGCTCAACTATTATTTCAAGGAACGATGATGGGCATGAAGCATTAGACCCACAGCGTTTTGTGGTAGTTCAACCAGAAGATCAACCAAAACATTATCAAGCAGTCATTAGCGGCGTGAAAGTTGAATTGCCTGATAATCCACTGCGCTATACCTCAATGCCGAATTCGATTTTAACGAATGGTATTTGGCCTGCGGCCGGGATTAACAGCGAAAACGTTGCGATGTCCGCAACGGAAACGATCACCACAAATCCACGGATTCAAGGACTTGATCCTTATGTTGAAGGCGGGATCGGTGAAGAAGATATCGTGACATTGGTTCTACCTTACATCCACAGTGCCAAAGAAGGCGTAGAACGTCTCGGTGCTTTATTGAAAGAATACGGAACCTACGAACCAAACGGTATTGCTTTTTCTGATCAAGACGAAGTATGGTGGTTAGAAACCATTGGCGGACATCATTGGGCAGCAGTTCGTATCCCAGACGATGCTTACGTAGTTGCGCCAAACCGTATGAATATTGATGATTTTGATTTTGACTCCGCTGATACGCTTTGTTCAGATGATTTAAAAGCATTGATCGATGACAACCATTTGAATCCAGACTTTGAAGGCTATAACCTGCGTCATATTTTCGGCAGCTCTTCAATCAAGGATACGGTCTATAACAATCCGCGGGCTTGGTATGGGCAAAAATATTTCACTCCTGAAGTAGAACAAGACCCAATGGATCAAGATCTTCCATTCATTTGTCGAGCAAACCGCAAGATCACAATTGAAGACGTAAAATTCGTGTTAAGCTCTCACTTTGAAAATACCAAATACGATCCTTACGGAGACGGTACAGAAGCAGAAAAGACCTTGATCCGGCCAATCGGAATCAACCGGAACCATAATGTGCATATTCTACAAATCCGCAACAATGTACCCGCTGAAATCGCAGGTGTTCATTGGTTAGCCTATGGTGCCAATACCTTTAACACGGTCGTACCATTCTATTCAAACGTTAACGACACACCTGCTTGCTACAAGGATGCCACCGGTACCTTTGATCTAAATAATATGTACTGGTTAAGCTGTGCAACTGCACTCTTAGGTGATACAGATTACAATTTCTACGTGGATTTCCGTAATACCTTCGAGTTAGAAGCAATGTCGGCTTATCGCGGTATTCAAAATGAAACGGATAAGGCAATTGCTGATCAAGCTGATGTGCAAGAATTCTTGGAAGCTGCTAATGAAAAACTGGCAGATGAATCCTTGAAACGCCAAACGAAGCTATTTGGTGATATGGTCATCTCAGGATCAGAACATATGAAATTACGTTACAATTTGAATGACTAAAAGAAAGGAATCCTCCAACGTCAATGGAGGATTTTTTTGTTCCAACGGCTTTTCATCACCTATCCGTAAAGCATCCTCGACAAATAATCGCTCTTTGCCTGTTATACTAAAGAAGAATAGAAAAGAAAAAGAACTATTTTCCAGATAGATGAAAAGGAGAGCGTGTAATAATGAAAAAAGCAGTCTTAATTGTCAATCCTAGTTCAGGGAATGAAGAAGCAAAGAACTATGCCGGACAAGCGCGGGTAAAATTGGAACAGTTTTTTGATGAGGTGGAGATACAAGAAACAGAAAAAGAGGGTGACGCGACAAAATTTGCCCGCAAAGCAGCTGAGGAAAAAGTCGATAGTGTATTCGCGATGGGTGGAGACGGAACTGTTAATGAAGCCATCAGTGGATTGGCTGAACAGGAGTATCGTCCGAAATTTGGTTTCTTCCCATTAGGCACAGTCAATGATCTAGGTCGTTCCTTGAAAATACCAATGGACCCCAAAGTAGCGATCGATACTTTTACCATCGAACGCAAGACTTCTTTAGACATTGGAAAAGTCAACGATGAGTATTTTATGAATATTGTTGCTGTGGGAAGTATTCCTGAAGCCATCAGTGATGTTGATGTAGAAGAAAAGACCAAATTCGGCAAACTAGCCTATTTTGTGAATGGGGTCAAAGAAGTCTTCAATGATGAAAATTACCATTTTACGTTAGAAATAGACGGAGAAAAAACCGCAATCGAAAGCAGCGCAGTTGTTATCGTATTGACAAGAACAATTGGCGGTTTTACACACATTGTTCCTGAAGCGAAGGTTAATGATGGGCAGCTGTATCTGCTTTACCTCAAGGATCAAAGCATCACGGATCGTCTGAAAAGTGTTCCAGATATTATCAAGGGTGTTGATCAGGCAAACGAGAATATCGGGTATACGCCATTTACAGAGGGGCGTTTGACGGTGAAGGAAACTGTAGACTTGCATCCAAGTGTCGACGGGGATGAAGGACCAGAACTGCCATTAAGCTTCAAAGTATTGCCTCAACATTTAGAAGTCTATCACGGAGCTGAATAGGCGAAGGAATGAGGCAGCAACAGAAGTGGTCGGCACATTTCCGATACTAGAAAAACATTTAATCGGAAAAAGGAGCTATGACAAAAAAACTTGTCATAGCTCCTAATTTTTTTAGCCAATTTTTCTCATTAAAAATAAAGGTCAAAAATGTTGTGCTATGCTACCCCTAACTAGGACAAAGAAATAATTATGTCCTAGTTAGGGGTATTTATTATGGGTAAAAGAAAGAT
>OJVY01000056.1_pt1 | contig 72739 bp, 59 predicted proteins | sample 1600301 | NCBI WGS metagenome assembly OJVY01 (sample SAMN04436925, study PRJEB24849) | human gut metagenome | biome: human gut; feature: NICU; material: stool | host: Homo sapiens | place: USA: Saint Louis, MO | collected 2012-05-22
GTAACTTCTTGCTGGAACATTGTATTTCCCCAACTTATAGGTTTAGTGTTGTGGAACTAAAGTCTAGCCTGGCGGTTCGACTTTAGCCTGTATTGTTAGCGCCAGTTTTTAACAGACGCGACGCACGAAGAGCGTAATACAGTCCATTGCTGGCGGGTGTTGACCGCTGACGTTTCGTACGTCATTAAACATTATGCCGCTAAAGGAAGAATTGAACCAAATCATAAAATCGATTCAGCTTTGGCTTTTCCTGTAACGATTAATTTCGCGCATCAAAATAATTAGTCTGGTTAAATACCAGTTCCGACAGGCTGAATCAATGCCAGGAGGGGCGAAAGTTTGAAGCAGGCCACAAAAAAGCACCTAAAAAGGTGCTTTTTTACGCATTTTTTACAAGCTGGCATTACTGTTGCAATTCTTTCTCAGTGAAGAGATCGGCAAACAATGCAGTGCTTAAATAACGCTCACCCGATGACGGCAGAATAACCACAATATTCTTATTGGTAAAGCTTTCATCTTCTTGTAGTTTCAACGCCGCAGCAACAGCTGCTCCAGAAGAGATACCAGCAAGAATGCCTTCTTCTTCCATCAGACGACGTGCGGTAGAAATGGCTTCTTCATTGGTGATGCCAATGACTTTGTCGACCAGCTTGAGATCAAGGTTAGCCGGGATAAAACCAGCGCCAATACCCTGAATTTTATGCGGACCAGGTTTAATCTCTTCACCTGCCAGCGCCTGGGCGATAACTGGAGAATCGGTTGGCTCAACGGCGACAGAGATAAGATCGGTCTTGCCTTTGGTGCCTTTAATGTAGCGGCTGACGCCAGTCAGCGTACCGCCAGTCCCAACGCCAGCAATAAATACATCAACCTGACCGTCGGTATCTTCCCAGATCTCCGGACCGGTGGTTTTTTCGTGAATTTCAGGGTTTGCCGGATTGCTGAATTGTTGCAGCAGCAGGTATTTCTCTGGATTGCTGGCGACAATTTCTTCTGCTTTTTGGATTGCGCCTTTCATGCCTTTAGCACCTTCGGTCAGCACCAGGTTTGCACCTAACGCTTTCAGCAGCTTGCGGCGTTCAATACTCATGGTTTCTGGCATGGTCAGGGTAAGTTTGTAACCGCGAGCGGCAGCTACATAGGCCAGTGCAATCCCGGTATTACCGCTGGTTGGTTCAACCAGTTCAACGCCTGGTTTCAGCACGCCGCGCTTTTCGGCATCCCAAATCATGTTAGCACCGATACGGCACTTAACGCTGAAGCTGGGGTTACGAGATTCCACCTTCGCCAGAATGCGTCCGTTACCGATGCGATTCAGGCGAACCAGCGGCGTGTGACCGATAGTCAGCGAGTTATCTTCAAAAATCTTACTCATGGCCTGTCCTTAACTGTATGAAATTGGGATACAACAGGTAGCATACCCGCTCAGAGAATATGCGGAAGTAAGGATTTAGCATATCTATATGCAGAAGGGAAATAATGACATGCAAGATGGAATAAGGGGCGGCATAAGCCACCCCTGTTTCACACAAACGGTTTACAAAATAACCGGTAGATTGTTACCGCCACATGGCGTGTTTATCGCGATAGCAATCAACCCACATCGCCGTCGCGCCACAAACGGCAACGGGCATAATGAACAGATTAAGCAGCGGGATCATCGTAAACAGGCTGGTTAAAGCACCAAACTGCATATTGGTGATTTTGCGTGTGCGCAGGGCGGTGCGCATCTCTTTAAACGGCACTTTGTGGTTATCGAAGGGGTAATCACAATACTGGATGGCTAACATCCAGGCGCTAAACAGGAACCACAGTACCGGCGCGACGGTTTGCCCAATGCCAGGGATGAAGTAAAGAATTAGCAATACAATTGCGCGCGGCAGATACCAGGCAAATTTTTGCCATTCGCGTTTCATGATTCGCGGCACATCTTTCATGATACCGAAAATTCCGGTATCTGGCGGTGTAGCGCCAGTCAGTCTTGCTTCCAGTTGTTCAGCCAATAAACCGTTGAACGGAGCAGCAATCCAGTTAGCAATCGTTGAGAAGAAATAGCCAAACACTAACAGCACAGAGATGACAGCCAGGGACCACAACAGATAGCTCAGCCATTGTAACCAGTCCGGAACATAACTCATGAGAGTCGGGATCCAGACATCGAGTTGCGTAAAGAGCCACCAGAATGCGCCCCCCATCAACAAAATATTGACCAGCAGCGGTAAAATAACGAAACGCCGAATCCCAGGTTGCGAGACGAGCTTCCAGCCTTGCGCAAAATAGTAAAAACCGCTGCGTGGGGCAGATGTGAATGATGAAACCATAATCAGGATGAGCTCCTTTTGACCAATCCCAGGAAAATTCTGCGTATTTTACCGGGTAATTGCGCAATGGACAGTTAGGATATGTTCGAAAAAACAGCAAAAAGCACGATTTCATCTATCTTTGTGCTGTGAAAGTTAATAGTGCACTTGCACTTGAGGTAATCGGCAAATACTCTTAGTGAGTAAATGTTTGCCGTGGTGGCAAGGTGTTAGAACAACAGAGAATATAATGATGCAGGATTTGCGTCTGATATTAATCATTGTTGGCGCGATCGCCATAATCGCTTTACTGGTACATGGTTTCTGGACCAGCCGTAAAGAACGATCTTCTATGTTCCGCGATCGGCCATTAAAACGAATGAAGTCAAAACGTGACGACGATTCTTATGACGAGGATGTCGAAGATGATGAGGGCGTTGGTGAGGTTCGTGTTCACCGCGTGAATCATGCCCCGGCTAACGCCCAGGAGCATGAGGTTGCTCGTCCGTCGCCGCAACACCAGTACCAACCGCCTTATGCGTCTGCGCAGCCGCGTCAACCGGTCCAGCAGCCGCCTGAAGCGCAGGTACCGCCGCAACATGCTCCGCGTCCAACGCAGCCGGTGCAGCAACCCGTGCAGCAGCCTGCCTATCAGCCGCAGCCTGAACAGCCGTTGCAGCAGCCAGTTTCGCCACAGGTCGCATCAGCGCCGCAGCCAGTGCATTCAGCACCGCAACCAGCACAACAGGCTTTCCAGCCTGCAGAGCCTGTAGCGGCACCACAGCCTGAGCCTGTAGCGGAACCGGCTCCAGTTATGGATAAACCGAAGCGCAAAGAAGCGGTGATTATCATGAACGTCGCGGCGCATCACGGTAGCGAGCTAAACGGTGAACTGCTTCTTAACAGCATTCAACAAGCGGGCTTCATTTTTGGCGATATGAACATTTACCATCGTCATCTTAGCCCGGATGGCAGCGGCCCGGCGTTATTTAGCCTGGCGAATATGGTGAAACCGGGAACCTTTGATCCTGAAATGAAGGATTTCACTACTCCGGGTGTCACTATCTTTATGCAGGTACCGTCTTACGGTGACGAGCTGCAGAACTTCAAGCTGATGCTGCAATCTGCGCAGCATATTGCCGATGAAGTGGGTGGTGTAGTGCTTGACGATCAGCGCCGTATGATGACTCCGCAGAAATTGCGCGAGTACCAGGACATCATCCGCGAAGTCAAAGACGCCAACGCCTGATACACTTAAGGCAAATTAACTCCTCTTCGAACCCCCGCTTGTCGGGGGTTTTTAGCATTGATGGTGCGATATGGAATCAATCGAACAACAACTGACAGAACTGCGAACGACGCTTCGCCATCATGAATATCTTTATCATGTGATGGATGCGCCGGAAATTCCCGACGCTGAATACGACAGGCTGATGCGCGAACTGCGCGAGCTGGAAACCAAACATCCAGAACTGATTACGCCTGATTCGCCTACCCAACGTGTAGGTGCAGCGCCGCTGGCGGCTTTCAGCCAGATCCGCCATGAAGTGCCAATGCTGTCGCTGGATAACGTTTTTGATGAAGAAAGCTTTCTTGCTTTCAACAAACGTGTGCAGGACCGTCTGAAAAGCAACGAGAAAGTCACCTGGTGCTGTGAGCTGAAGCTGGATGGTCTTGCCGTCAGTATTCTGTATGAAAATGGCGTTTTAGTCAGTGCCGCGACGCGTGGCGATGGCACCACCGGGGAAGATATCACGTCTAATGTGCGTACTATTCGCGCTATTCCGTTGAAGCTACACGGTGAGAATATCCCGGCGCGTCTGGAAGTGCGTGGTGAAGTGTTCCTGCCGCAGGCGGGGTTCGAAAAGATTAACGAAGATGCGCGACGCACGGGCGGGAAAGTGTTTGCTAACCCACGTAATGCGGCAGCTGGTTCACTGCGTCAGCTTGATCCGCGTATTACAGCGAAGCGACCGCTCACTTTCTTCTGCTACGGCGTTGGTGTTCTGGAAGGCGGTGAATTGCCGGATACCCATTTGGGACGCTTAATGCAATTTAAAGCGTGGGGATTACCTGTCAGTGATCGGGTAACACTTTGTGAATCGGCGGAAGAAGTGCTGGCGTTTTATCACGAAGTAGAAAAAGACCGTCCGACGCTGGGCTTTGATATCGACGGCGTGGTGATTAAGGTCAACTCACTGGCACAGCAGGAGCAGCTTGGCTTTGTCGCGCGTGCCCCGCGCTGGGCGGTAGCGTTTAAATTCCCGGCGCAGGAACAGATGACCTTTGTGCGTGACGTCGAGTTTCAGGTTGGGCGTACTGGCGCGATTACGCCTGTTGCGCGTCTGGAACCTGTCCATGTTGCTGGCGTGCTGGTGAGTAACGCAACCTTACACAATGCGGATGAAATCGAACGTCTTGGTTTACGCATTGGCGATAAAGTGGTGATTCGCCGCGCTGGCGACGTGATCCCGCAGGTGGTTAACGTCGTGCTTTCTGAACGCCCGGAAGATACCCGTGAGGTTGTATTCCCGACGCATTGTCCGGTATGTGGTTCTGACGTCGAGCGTGTGGAAGGTGAAGCGGTTGCCCGCTGTACCGGTGGCCTGATTTGCGGTGCGCAGCGTAAAGAGTCTCTGAAACACTTTGTTTCCCGCCGTGCGATGGATGTTGACGGAATGGGCGACAAAATCATCGATCAACTGGTTGAAAAAGAATATGTCCACACTCCGGCGGATCTGTTCAAACTCACCGCAGGCAAACTGACCGGACTGGAGCGTATGGGGCCGAAATCGGCACAAAACGTGGTTAACGCGCTGGAAAAAGCGAAAGAAACCACCTTTGCCCGCTTCCTCTATGCACTTGGTATCCGTGAAGTTGGCGAGGCTACCGCAGCAGGTCTGGCGGCATATTTCGGCACGCTGGAAGCGCTGGAAGCCGCGTCGATTGAAGAGCTGCAAAAGGTGCCTGATGTTGGCATTGTTGTTGCCTCCCACGTTCACAACTTCTTTGCCGAAGAAAGCAACCGCAATGTCATCAGCGAGCTGTTGGCGGAAGGTGTTCACTGGCCTGAGCCGATCATTATCAACGCGGAAGAGATTGACAGCCCGTTTGCTGGTAAAACCGTGGTGCTTACGGGCAGCTTAAGCCAGATGTCGCGTGATGACGCTAAAGCTCGACTGGTCGAACTGGGGGCGAAAGTCGCGGGCAGCGTGTCGAAGAAAACCGATCTGGTGATAGCGGGTGAAGCTGCAGGATCTAAACTGGCGAAGGCGCAGGAACTGGGCATTGAAGTCATCGACGAAACGGAAATGCTGCGTTTGCTGGGTAGCTGAGATGGAAAAAGAGCAGCTGATTGAAATAGCCAATACGATAATGCCGTTTGGCAAGTACAAAGGGCGTCGCTTAATCGACCTGCCGGAGGAGTATCTGCTGTGGTTTGCCCGCAAAGATGAGTTCCCGGCAGGGAAGCTCGGTGAGCTAATGCAAATCACGCTGCTGATTAAAATCGAGGGGCTGACGCAACTGGTCCAGCCCCTGAAGCGTCCGCTTTAAGCTTTATCGGCGCTGCTTTCCTGCTGCGCCTGTAACTGTTCGGTCTGGCGTTTGTATCGACGCGCCAGCACCGCACAGACCATCAATTGGATCTGATGGAAAATCATCAGGGGCAGCACCATCATACCGATCACCGATGTGGGGAACAGAATGTTTGCCATCGGGATGCCATTTGCCAGACTCTTTTTCGAACCACAAAAGACGATAGTAATTTCATCTGCCTTATTGAAGCCCAGTCGGCGTGCCATAAAGACGTTAACTACAATCACGATAGCCAGAAGAACGCAACTGACCACCACGATAAACAGCAATGATCCCCAGCCAACTTTGTGCCAGATACCGTTAACGACGGCTTCGCTGAATGCCGTATAAACCACCAACAGAATGGACGTCTGGTCAGTTTTCGCAATCCATTTTTTATTACGCGACACCCAGTCACCAATCCAAGGCCGGGAAAGATGCCCCAACACAAATGGCAGCAACAGTTGCAGCATAATTTTACCGACCTGCTCAAGGCTGCCCCCTGCACCGTGAACATTCATCACCAGACCAACCAGCAATGGTGAAAGGAAAATCCCCAGCAGGCTGGATGCTGACGCAGAACAAACCGCCGCCGCGACGTTACCGCCCGCCATTGACGTGAAGGCGATTGCAGACTGCACGGTCGCGGGGAGAATGCACAAGTAGAGAAAACCGGAGTAGAGCATCGGGTCGACATTTACCGGTTTCCACCAGGCAAACAGCACGCCCAGAATCGGAAACAGCACGAAGGTGCTGCACATTACCCACAAATGCAGTCGCCAGTGGCCACCGCCAGCAATAATCGCCTCACGCGACAACTTCGCGCCGTGCATAAAAAACAGCAGGGCTATCGCTGCGGTGGTCAGATTTTCAAAGAAGGGGACGAAATCGCCTCTGGCCGGAAAGAAAGAGGCCAGCAACACCACTGTGATCAGGGTTAAGGTGAAAGGATCGAGGATACGAAAAAGTTTCATAAAGACTCCAGATGATCGATGGTTCTATTGTGCGTCTTCCAGTTTGAGAAATAAAATTGATTTATTGCATCCATTCATGAAGAAAACAGATGAATTATTCTTTAAAGCAATTAAAGGTTTTCGTCACAGTAGCGCAGGAGAAAAGTTTTAGTCGTGCAGGAGAGCGTATCGGCCTGAGCCAGTCGGCAGTGAGTCACAGTGTGAAGGAGCTGGAAAATCATACTGGTGTTCGCCTGCTGGACAGAACCACGCGTGAAGTGGTGCTTACAGATGCAGGGCAGCAGTTGGCTTTGCGTCTTGAGCGACTGCTGGATGAACTTAACAGCACGTTGCGCGATACCGGGCGTATGGGGCAACAACTGAGCGGAAAAGTTCGGGTCGCTGCCAGCCAGACCATTTCCGCACATCTTATTCCGCAATGCATTGCTGAAAGCCATCGCCGCTATCCAGATATTCAGTTTGTCCTGCACGATCGTCCGCAGCAGTGGGTGATGGAAAGTATTCGCCAGGGAGATGTCGATTTTGGCATCGTCATCGATCCAGGCCCAGTGGGCGATCTGCAATGTGAAGCGATTCTTTCCGAGCCTTTCTTTCTGCTTTGCCATCGCGATAGCGCTTTGGCCGTGGAAGATTATGTCCCCTGGCAGGCATTACAGGGAGCGAAATTGGTGTTGCAGGATTACGCGTCAGGCAGCCGACCGCTGATTGACGCAGCGCTGGCGCGCAACGGTATTCAGGCGAATATTGTGCAGGAGATTGGACATCCGGCGACGCTGTTCCCGATGGTAGCCGCAGGCATCGGCATCAGTATTCTTCCCGCACTGGCGCTACCATTGCCTGAAGGTAGCCCACTGGTGGTAAAGCGCATTACGCCAGTGGTTGAACGCCAGTTGATGCTGGTGCGCAGGAAGAACCGTTCACTTTCCACCGCCGCTGAAGCGTTATGGGACGTAGTACGAGACCAGGGCAATGCGCTAATGGCTGGGCGGGAAGGGGATCCGTTGTATCAGATATAGAGTGAATTCATACTGCCGGGAGCTCCGGCAGTAATCAATCAGAAATTAAATTTGATGGAGTAGATTATCGCATCCTGGTAAAAATCTTCGCCCAGTTTGTCATCCGCATAACGATACTGAATCCCTGTGGTGATGTGTGAAGTTGCATTCCACCAAAGTGTGACGGCACCGTTCAGACCTTCTTTGCCGCCATTACCTGCCGCGTAGGTGGCATCACGATCAAACTCGTACTCGTTCCAGTTGGTGAGGGTGAATTTCTCACTGCCCAGCATAAAGCTGTAACCTGCAACCCAACCGGCGACATAACCGTTATCGCCGGTATAATAGGTTTGGTCTGTATAGCGTTTTGCAAAGAACGGTTTGAACCACCAACCGCTGCCGGTGAAATTGTAGCCGATCCCGTAAAGGAACATATCGTCATGGAAATTCACACGATTCGCAGAACCGTAGGTGCCATACGCATGCAAGTAGAGATTAAATCCGGTGTCACCCAGGTAAATACGGTTGGTATTTTTAAATGTATAACGCTGCTCGCTACCCGGTTTATCATGACGATCATTATAAAAGTTTTCCCAGTCGAAGAACCCGTACATTTCTCCCCAACTAAAGTTAGCGCCGCCTTCCAGTTCCAGATATCCAAAATCATCTTTGTGTGATTTGGTCGACGATTTCTCAGTGGTTCTGCTAGTCCAGTCAAGATAATGAATACCTATATCAGCAAAACCGCCTTTAAATTCTGCATGGGATACTGCTGGTATCGCCAATACAGAAGAGAGTGTCAGAGTAAAAAGATGTTTTTTCATAGCATAATTCCCTATGCCGATCGTTATTAGTTGATTGCTTAATAAAAAGGTTGATTAAAAGCGGCATATTGTTAATGCAAGGGAAAGGAGAGTACCAATACAGTTTTTTTAGCCTATTAATAGTGAAAAAATATAAATATATCGATATCGAATAACTATCGGATACATGAAAAAAGTGTATTGGTATGAGGTAGGGCAATCTCGTTATAAAAAGGCGTTATATTCCACCCTACAAAAAAAGGATATATATGTATCAGGCTCAGTTTTCTCATAACCCACTGTATTGCGTAGATATTATCAAGACTTATAAACCTGATTTCACGCCACGAGTGGCCTTTATTTTAGGTTCCGGGCTGGGCGCGCTGGCCGATCAGATTGAGAACGCGGTCGCAATTTCCTACGAAAAGCTGCCTGGGTTCCCGGTAAGTACCGTACACGGTCATGCGGGTGAGCTGGTGCTGGGTTATCTCCAGGGGGTGCCAGTGGCGTGCATGAAAGGTCGCGGACATTTCTACGAAGGTCGTGGGATGACCATCATGACGGATGCAATCCGTACCTTTAAGTTGCTGGGCTGCGAGTTGCTGTTCTGCACCAATGCGGCTGGCTCACTGCGCCCTGAAGTGGGGGCCGGCAGTCTGGTCGCATTGAAAGATCACATCAACACCATGCCGGGAACGCCGATGGTGGGTCTTAATGATGAACGTTTTGGTGAGCGCTTCTTCTCGCTGGCGAATGCCTACGATGCGGAATACCGCGCACTGTTACAAAAAGTGGCGAAAGAAGAGGGGTTCCCTCTGACGGAGGGCGTGTTCGTCTCGTATCCGGGGCCGAATTTCGAGACTGCGGCGGAAATTCGCATGATGCAAATTATTGGTGGGGATGTTGTTGGTATGTCTGTGGTGCCTGAGGTTATTTCAGCTCGCCATTGCGAACTTAAAGTCGTTGCGGTCTCTGCGATTACCAACATGGCGGAAGGTCTGAGTGACGTGAAGCTTTCTCATGCCCAAACGCTGGCAGCAGCGGAACTCTCAAAGCAAAACTTTATTAATCTTATTTGCGGCTTTCTGCGCAAAATTGCCTGAGTAAAACAACAATAAACGGCCTCACTGAGTGAGGCCATATGATGCGACAAGGAAACGATTATGAGCATCGCTTTGCGCTTAAAGGTAATGTCCTTTTTGCAATATTTTATCTGGGGGAGCTGGCTGGTTACCCTCGGTTCTTACATGATTAATACCCTTCATTTCACCGGCGCTAATGTTGGCATGGTTTACAGTTCCAAAGGGATCGCCGCGATTATTATGCCGGGTATAATGGGGATCATCGCAGACAAATGGCTGCGTGCAGAACGTGCATACATGCTGTGTCACCTGGTGTGTGCAGGCGTACTTTTTTATGCGGCATCCGTAACTGATCCGGATATGATGTTTTGGGTGATGTTAGTCAATGCGATGGCGTTTATGCCGACTATTGCGTTATCGAACAGCGTCTCTTATTCCTGTCTTGCCCAGGCAGGGCTTGACCCGGTGACCGCTTTCCCGCCCATTCGCGTTTTTGGTACGGTGGGGTTCATTGTCGCCATGTGGGCAGTAAGCCTGCTGCATCTGGAATTGAGTAGTCTGCAACTGTATATCGCGTCCGGTGCGTCATTGCTGCTGTCGGCTTATGCGCTGACTTTGCCGAAGATTCCGGTTGCGGAGAAAAAAGCGACTACATCGCTTGCCAGCAAGCTGGGTCTGGATGCCTTCGTGCTGTTTAAAAATCCACGCATGGCTATCTTTTTCCTCTTCGCCATGATGCTGGGCGCGGTGCTGCAAATTACCAACGTTTTTGGCAACCCGTTCCTGCATGATTTCGCCCGTAATCCTGAGTTTGCTGATAGCTTCGTGGTGAAATATCCGTCCATTTTACTGTCAGTTTCACAGATGGCTGAAGTCGGTTTCATTCTGACGATACCGTTCTTTTTGAAGCGTTTCGGTATTAAAACCGTCATGCTGATGAGTATGGTGGCGTGGACGCTGCGCTTTGGCTTCTTTGCCTATGGCGACCCATCACCAACCGGGTTTATTTTGCTGCTGCTGTCGATGATTGTTTACGGTTGTGCATTCGATTTCTTCAATATTTCTGGTTCGGTCTTTGTCGAACAGGAAGTTGATTCCAGCATTCGTGCCAGCGCCCAGGGCCTTTTTATGACGATGGTAAATGGCGTCGGCGCATGGGTTGGCTCGATTCTGAGCGGTATGGCAGTGGATTACTTCTCGGTGGATGGCGTAAAAGATTGGCATACCATTTGGCTGATGTTTGCAGGGTATGCTCTTTTCCTCGCCGTGATATTTTTCTTTGGGTTTAAATATAACCATGACCCTGAAAAAATAACGCATCGTTCAGTTACACATTAAAAGGATTCGCAGCTCTGTTCCTTGGGGCTGCTTTTATGATAAAGGTTAATTAGTGAAAGATATTTTATTTTCTTCTGGCGTTGGTTTTGGCATTGGTGCTTTGTTTACAATCGTGCGATTACCTATTCCTGTTCCAAATGTATTGCCGGGTATATTATCCATCGTGTTTATGTATGTCGGATATCTGGTGGTGAAATACTTTATGCCATGATAATTTAATACGATGTATTTATTATATGGAGCACTTAATTATGGAACGCGTATATAGAACAGATCTTAAGTTGCTCCGTTATTTTCTTGCCGTAGCGGAAGAGTTGCATTTTGGTCGCGCAGCAGCGCGTTTAAATATGTCTCAGCCTCCGCTCAGTATTCATATTAAAGAGCTGGAAAATCAACTCGGCACGCAGCTTTTTATTCGCCATTCGCGCAGCGTCGTACTGACACACGCGGGCAAAATCTTGATGGAAGAATCGCGTCGATTGCTGGTGAATGCAAATAATGTATTGGCTCGGGTTGAACAAATAGGTCGGGGAGAAGCAGGGCGGATTGAACTCGGGGTTGTGGGAACGGCAATGTGGGGACGAATGCGCCCGGTTATGCGGCGATTCCTTAGAGAAAATCCTAACGTTGAAGTTCTGTTTCGCGAAAAGATGCCCGCGATGCAAATGGCCTTGCTGGAACGCCGCGAACTTGATGCCGGGATCTGGCGAATGGCGACAGAACCACCGACTGGTTTTACCAGCTTACGGTTGCATGAATCGGCGTTTCTGGTGGCGATGCCTGAAGAGCATCATCTCTCATCATTTTCCACCGTCCCGCTGGAAGCGCTACGTGACGAGTATTTCGTTACAATGCCGCCCGTGTACACTGACTGGGATTTTTTGCAGCGAGTTTGCCAGCAGGTGGGATTTTCACCGGTTGTTATTCGCGAAGTTAATGAACCGCAAACGGTACTCGCCATGGTCAGTATGGGTATTGGTATCACATTGATAGCGGACAGCTACGCGCAGATGAACTGGCCCGGTGTCATATTCCGTCCGCTCAAAGAACGCATCCCGGCAGACTTATATATTGTTTATGAAACGCAGCAGGTGACGCCCGCGCTGGTTAAACTGCTAGCGGCGTTGGCGCAGTAGATGAGAGGCACGGGAACTGCCGGACATAGTTGGTCTGATAAGCGAAGCGCATCAGGCAATTTCGCAAATTGCAGATAGCAAAAAAGCGCCTTTAGGGCGCTTTTTTACATTGGTGGGTCGTGCAGGATTCGAACCTGCGACCAATTGATTAAAAGTCAACTGCTCTACCAACTGAGCTAACGACCCGAAGTGGTGGGTGATGACGGGATCGAACCGCCGACCCCCTCCTTGTAAGGGAGGTGCTCTCCCAGCTGAGCTAATCACCCCCGCTGTGTGGAGTCGCATTATAGGGAGAGTTCAAAATGAGTCAACGCATTTTCTAAAGAAATTGTTCGTTCGTCGTAAATTTAAGCAAGATGATCGCAAAACAGACCGTGTTGCGCAATTTGTCAACGAAAACAATAATGCGTAAGGTTGCAACCCGAACTACATTGAGGAATCAGGCGGGAGTGATAGAATATCGCCCACTCAATTTTTCCAGGATTTGCCGGTTGTCGGCATCTTTCTAAACGTAAGGCCATTTCATGAAAATCAAAACTCGCTTCGCGCCAAGCCCAACAGGCTATCTGCACGTTGGCGGCGCGCGTACTGCTCTTTACTCCTGGCTTTTTGCACGTAACCACGGCGGTGAGTTCGTGCTGCGTATTGAAGACACCGATCTTGAGCGTTCCACGCCGGAAGCTATCGAAGCCATTATGGATGGCATGAACTGGCTGAGCCTGGAGTGGGATGAAGGTCCGTACTACCAGACCAAACGTTTTGATCGCTACAACGCGGTGATCGATCAGATGCTGGAAGAGGGCACAGCTTATAAATGCTATTGCTCTAAAGAGCGCCTGGAAGCGCTGCGCGAAGAGCAAATGGCGAAAGGTGAGAAGCCGCGTTATGACGGTCGCTGCCGCCACAGTCATGAGCATCACGCTGATGATGAGCCGTGTGTCGTACGTTTTGCTAACCCGCAGGAAGGTTCTGTTGTTTTTGACGATCAGATCCGTGGTCCGATCGAGTTCAGCAACCAGGAGCTGGATGATCTGATTATCCGCCGTACCGATGGTTCCCCAACCTATAACTTCTGTGTGGTTGTCGATGACTGGGATATGGAAATCACCCACGTTATCCGTGGCGAAGACCATATCAACAACACACCGCGCCAGATTAACATTCTTAAGGCTCTGAAAGCGCCGGTACCGGTTTACGCGCACGTTTCTATGATCAACGGCGATGACGGTAAAAAACTGTCCAAACGTCACGGGGCGGTCAGCGTAATGCAGTATCGTGATGATGGTTATCTGCCAGAAGCACTGCTGAACTATCTGGTGCGTCTGGGCTGGTCCCACGGCGATCAGGAAATCTTCACTCGTGAAGAGATGATTAAATACTTCACTCTGAATGCCGTCAGCAAATCTGCCAGTGCGTTCAACACCGACAAGCTGCTGTGGCTGAACCATCACTACATTAACGCGTTGCCGCCGGAGTATGTTGCTACTCACTTACAGTGGCACATTGAGCAGGAAAACATCGATACCCGTAACGGCCCGCAGCTGGCTGATCTGGTGAAACTGTTGGGCGAACGCTGCAAGACGCTGAAAGAGATGGCACAGAGCTGCCGTTATTTCTACGAAGATTTTGCTGAGTTCGATGCCGACGCCGCGAAAAAACATCTGCGTCCGGTAGCGCGTCAGCCGCTGGAAGTAGTTCGTGACAAACTGACTGCGATTACTGACTGGACCGCTGAAAACGTTCATCACGCTATTCAGGCGACGGCGGATGAGCTGGAAGTGGGTATGGGTAAAGTTGGTATGCCGCTGCGTGTCGCCGTAACCGGTGCGGGGCAGTCTCCGGCGCTGGATGTTACCGTTCACGCAATCGGTAAGACCCGCAGTATCGAGCGTATCAACAAAGCGCTGGCTTTTATTGCTGAACGCGAAAATCAGCAGTAATTAGCGCATAAAAGATAAACGGCAGGAGAGATACCCCTGCCGTTTTTTATTTATGCTGATTCATCTATGTAGAGACGAGCAAGAAAATTACGAATTCCTTCGCGTGACAAAAATTGCGCAACTTTTTCTTGCTCACTGTGAGTCATGTTGTCTATTGCGCTGATGATTTGCCGATAAGCAGGAGTGCGAATACCCGGTGCGTATTCGGCAAGGGGTTCTTCGGCTTCCAGAAGCATCGGTGTGTTATGGAAGGCTGGCGTGTTCTGAATAAACTCGCAAACTTGCGTATCGACCAGAATAAGTCTGGCACGACCGCCTTTCACGCCGGGAAATTTTTCCGTTTTCCAGCCTTTTTCTCTGATCCAACGGTTAACAGTTTGTTTAGCCACACCGAGGCATTCAGCCAGTTCTTCGGTGGTCATTTTATTGCGTAATCTTTTCATATTATTTGCTATCGCGAATCCCTAAGCGTTGTAACAATCCGATAATCCCTTCCCGCAGAAGCAAGGATGTAAACTGTTTTTGTTCAACTGGCGTCATCTCTTTCGCCAGTGTCACCAGCAACACTTCAAGCGGCGCATCACCAGAAAGGGCTGGCGCTTCTCCCTGACCTTCTGGACGTTCAGCATTGCGAATATATTCACGAACCTGTTCATTGACGTGAACCAGTCGAGCCTTGCCACCCTGGACGCCTGGTTTTGGTGACGTTGTCCAGCCTTCCTTGCGTACCCATTTATTAATGGTCTGGCGGCTATAGCCGGTCAGTCTGGCAAGTTCATCTGGCGTCATCCTCTCCTTGAACATAACAATTCCCTGAATGTATGTGGGTCTATTAGTAGTTCATTTTATAACACCACTTTACAGGAAACCGTGACATGAATAACTACTGAATGCGAGCGGTTTTCCAAAATTGTTCATTTGCCTGATTTTTCAGCGATTGAAACTACACGTGGCAATTTGCCGTTGACACATTCGGGCGGAATTCATATGATGCCGCCCGTCAACTCGACAAGCTTTACGTGATGGGGCTATAGCTCAGCTGGGAGAGCGCTTGCATGGCATGCAAGAGGTCAGCGGTTCGATCCCGCTTAGCTCCACCAAATTTCAAACCCTCGCTGCAAAGCGGGGGTTTTTTGTCTCTGCCTTTTGCCGCTTTTGTAATACAGTCTACATCCTGGCAGTGCCGTGTGGTGAATGCATCACTGACTGCAAAAACAGCAACAGGCTGGCCCCTGTTTGCTTCGCGATGCGAATAAACTTATTATTTGTGTGCCTGAAAACCCCGATCAGTGAGAGTAGTGTACTCATGTTTGTGGAGCATAACCTGATAAAAAATATCAAGATATTCACACTAGCGTTTACGCTCACCGTGGTACTTATTCAGCTATCCCGTTTAATTTCGCCACTTGCTGTTATCCATTCCAATTATATCTTTCTGGCGTGGATGCCACTGTGCGTAATGCTGTCAATCTTGTTTATCTTTGGCTGGCGTGGTGTCGTTCCCATTTTATGTGGGATGTTTTGCACCAATCTGTGGAACCTTCATCTCACTTTTTTACAGACCGCCGTCATGATCGGCAGCCAGGCGTTTGCAGTCCTGTGTGCCTGTGCAATATTACGCTGGCAATTGGGGACGCGTTGGCGTTATGGATTGACCAGCCGATACGTCTGGCAACGTCTGTTCTGGCTTGGTTTGGTGGCGCCGATTGGCATCAAATGCAGCATGTATCTTGTGGGAAATTTCTTTGATTTTCCGCTAAAGATATCTACCTTTTTCGGCGATGCGGATGCCATTTTCACGGTCGTTGATTTGCTAAGCCTTTTCACCGCAGTGCTGATTTACAACATGCTTTTTTACTATCTCACCCGCATGATTGTAAGTCCCCACTTTGCACAGATATTGTGGCGTAGGGATATCGCTCCGTCGTTGAGCAAAGAGAAACGCGCATTTACCTTAAGCTGGCTGGCAGCTCTTAGCGTGCTGCTACTTCTGATGTGCACACCGTATGAAAATGACTTTATTGCCGGTTACTTGGTACCTGTTTTCTTTATCATCTTTACCCTCGGTGTCGGTAAGCTTCGCTATCCGTTTTTAAATCTCACCTGGGCTGTTTCAACGCTTTGCCTGCTGAATTACAACCAGAACTTTTTGCAAGGGGTACTAACCGAATATTCGCTGGCATTTATTCTCGCAGTACTGATTTCCTTTAGTGTTTGTCTGCTCTATATGGTGCGTATTTATCATCGTAGTGAATGGCTTAACCGCCGCTGGCATTTGCAGGCGCTGACCGATCCGTTAACGCTCCTACCCAACTTTCGTGCGTTGGAACAAGCACCGGAGCAAGAGGCGGGCAAGAGTTTTTGCTGCCTGCGCATTGATAATCTTGAGTTTATGAGTCGTCATTACGGCTTAATGATGCGCGTTCACTGTATCCGCTCAATTTACCGTACGTTGCTGCCGTTGATGCAGGAAAACGAAAAGTTGTATCAATTGCCGGGTAGTGAACTGCTGTTAGTGCTGAGCGGGCCGGAAACGGAAGGGCGACTCCAGCATATGGTTAACATCCTGAATAGTCGGCAAATTCACTGGAACAATACCGGGCTGGATATGGGCTATGGTGCTGCCTGGGGGCATTTTGATGGAAATCAGGAAACCCTGCAACCCTTGTTGGGGCAGTTAAGCTGGCTGGCGGAGCAATCCTGCGCACATCATCATGTGCTGGCGCTGGATAGCAGAGAGGAGATGGTTTCCGGGCAAACCACTAAACAGGTGCTATTGCTGAATACCATTCGCACGGCGTTAGATCAGGGTGATTTGCTGCTCTACGCCCAGCCAATTCGCAACAAAGAGGGTGAAGGTTATGATGAGATCCTCGCGCGACTGAAGTATGACGGCGGCATTATGACCCCGGATAAGTTTCTGCCCCTTATTGCTCAGTTTAACCTTAGCGCGCGTTTTGATTTGCAAGTGCTGGAATCCTTGTTGAAGTGGCTGGCAACACACCCTTGCGACAAAAAAGGTCCACGATTTTCAGTCAATTTAATGCCGCTCACGCTGCTGCAAAAGAATATTGCCGGGCGGATTATTCGTCTGTTTAAGCGTTATTACATCTCCCCGCAGGCGGTCATTCTTGAGATCACCGAGGAGCAGGCGTTTTCTAACGCAGAAAGCAGCATGTACAACATCGAGCAGCTGCATAAGTTTGGTTTCCGGATTGCAATTGATGACTTTGGCACCGGATATGCCAACTACGAACGGTTAAAGCGTTTGCAGGCTGATATCATCAAAATTGATGGCGTCTTTGTGAAAGATATCGTCACGAACACGCTGGATGCGATGATTGTGAGATCAATTACCGATCTGGCGAAAGCGAAGTCATTGAGTGTGGTCGCGGAGTTTGTCGAGACGCAACAGCAGCAGGCGCTATTGCATAAGCTCGGGGTGCAATATCTGCAAGGGTATTTGATTGGTCGCCCGCAGCCATTAGCTGATTAACAGGCGTAAAAAAGCCGGGGAATTACCCCGGCTTTTTTATGTACGGTCTTACAGCACCAGTGCTGCGATTGACGCAGACAGCACACTCACCAGGGTAGAGCCGTAAACCAGTTTCAGACCGAAGCGAGAAACCACGTTACCTTGCTCTTCATTCAGGCCTTTAACCGCACCCGCGATAATCCCGATTGAAGAGAAGTTAGCGAAGGAAACCAGGAACACAGAGATGATGCCTTCCGCACGCGGAGAGAGCGTGGAAGCAATTTTCTGCAGATCCATCATCGCAACGAACTCGTTGGAAACCAGTTTGGTCGCCATGATACTGCCCACTTGCAGTGCTTCACTGGAAGGAACACCCATCACCCATGCAATCGGATAGAAGATGTAACCCAGGATGCCCTGGAAGGAGATGCTGTAGCCAAACCAGCCAGTCACGGTAGCAAACAGAGCGTTCAGTGCAGCGATCAGGGCGATAAAGCCGATCAGCATCGCTGCAACGATAATGGCAACTTTGAAACCTGCCAGAATGTATTCACCCAGCATTTCGAAGAAGCTCTGACCTTCGTGCAGGTTGGACATCTGAATATTTTCTTCACTGGCATCAACACGGTAAGGGTTGATCAGCGACAGCACGATAAAGGTGCTGAACATGTTCAGTACCAGCGCCGCAACGACGTATTTCGGCTCCAGCATGGTCATGTATGCACCAACGATGGACATCGACACGGTGGACATCGCCGTTGCTGCCATGGTGTACATACGATTGCGGGAGATTTTGCCGAGGATATCTTTATAGGCAATAAAGTTTTCAGACTGACCCAGAATCAGGGAGCTGACGGCGTTAAAGGATTCCAGTTTGCCCATGCCGTTGACTTTGGAGAGCAGGAAACCAATTGCGCGGATAATCACCGGCAACACGCGAATGTGCTGGAGAATACCGATCAGTGCAGAGATAAAGACGATTGGGCACAGCACTTTCAGGAAGAAGAATGCCAGGCCTTGATCATTCATGCTACCAAAGACGAAGTTAGTCCCTTCGTTGGCAAAACCGAGCAGTTTTTCGAACATTTCGGAGAAGCCTTTCACGAAGCCCAGACCAACGTCGGAGTTCAGGAAGAACCACGCCAGTAACACTTCGATAACAAGCAGTTGAATAACATAACGGATACGAATTTTTTTGCGGTCGCTGCTTACCAGCAGTGCGAGAATCGCAACAACGGCAAGTGCCAGTACAAAATGAAGGACGCGGTCCATATTTGCTCCAAATATGAGGCAGGTTAAATTTCCGTGCACATTCTATGTAACATGATTAAGGAAAACGAGATCTGACACACACTATAATGACGTCCTGTGACAAGCTTCAAAAATAGTGATCTGTCATACATTTCTGCTATGTTGTGTATGAAAGCGGAAGGTTATGTAAATGTGCTAATATTAAACATAACCATAACATTCGAGTCATCTATCTTTTCGTAGTCATAATCCTGGTCTATCAGAGAAATCATCACAACCCATTTAAATGAATTTGATAATCATTCTCATTTAACGTAGCATGAAACATAGCAAAGGCTATGTTTTAGAGGCACAAGATGACGAACTATCGCGTTGAGAGTAGCAGCGGACGGGCGGCGCGCAAGATGAGGCTCGCATTAATGGGACCTGCGTTCATTGCGGCGATTGGTTATATCGATCCCGGTAACTTTGCGACCAATATTCAGGCGGGTGCCAGCTTCGGCTATCAGCTACTGTGGGTTGTCGTTTGGGCTAACCTGATGGCGATGCTGATTCAAATCCTCTCTGCCAAACTAGGGATTGCCACCGGTAAAAATCTGGCGGAGCAGATTCGCGATCACTATCCGCGTCCCGTCGTGTGGTTCTATTGGGTTCAGGCAGAAATTATTGCGATGGCAACCGACCTGGCGGAATTTATTGGTGCGGCGATCGGTTTTAAACTCATTCTTGGTGTTTCGTTGTTGCAGGGCGCGGTGCTGACGGGGATCGCGACTTTCCTTATTTTAATGCTGCAACGTCGCGGGCAAAAACCGCTGGAGAAAGTGATTGGCGGGTTACTGTTGTTTGTTGCCGCTGCTTACATTGTCGAGTTGATTTTCTCCCAGCCTAACCTGGCGCAGCTGGGTAAAGGAATGGTGATCCCGAGTTTACCTACTTCGGAGGCGGTCTTCCTAGCCGCGGGCGTGTTAGGGGCGACGATTATGCCGCATGTGATTTATTTGCACTCTTCGCTCACTCAGCATTTACATGGCGGTTCGCGTCAACAACGTTATTCCGCCACCAAATGGGATGTGGCTATCGCCATGACGATTGCCGGTTTTGTTAATCTGGCGATGATGGCTACAGCTGCGGCGGCGTTCCACTTTTCTGGTCATACTGGTGTTGCCGATCTTGATGAGGCTTATCTGACGCTGCAACCGCTGTTAAGCCATGCTGCGGCAACGGTCTTTGGATTAAGCCTGGTTGCTGCCGGGTTGTCCTCAACGGTGGTGGGGACGCTGGCGGGGCAGGTAGTGATGCAGGGCTTCATTCGCTTTCATATCCCGCTGTGGGTGCGTCGTACAGTCACCATGCTGCCGTCATTTATCGTCATTCTGATGGGATTAGATCCGACACGGATTCTGGTTATGAGTCAGGTGCTGTTAAGTTTTGGTATCGCCCTGGCGCTGGTTCCACTGTTGATTTTCACCAGTGACGGCAAGTTGATGGGCGATCTGGTGAACAGCAAACGCGTAAAACAGACAGGCTGGGTGATTGTGGTGCTGGTAGTGGCGCTGAATATCTGGTTACTGGTAGGAACGGCACTGGGATTGTAGTTGAATGAGCGTCGCATTTGGCACCATTGGCGGATGCGGCGTAAATGCTTTATCCGCCCTACGCGTTAAAGAGCTGGTTTGTAGGCCTGATAAGACGCGCTAGCGTCGCATCAGGCATTGTGCTCCATTGACGGATGCGTTTAATGGCGGTGTCCATGTCCGCGGCCTTTTCCACGATGATCGTCACGATCGCGCCAGCCTTCACGATAGCCACGCTCATACGCTTTACGCTTATCCCAGCCACGATGGTAGCCATTATCATGACGCCACCAGCGGTTTTTACGCCATTCATAATTGCGGTGCCAGTAGTCACGGTCGCGCCAGTGACCACCGTCCCAGTAATTACCGTAATGATCGCGATCGCCAATTTGTAATTTGATTGATGGCAGTAGGGTGATTTCACCTGCGTTTGCCGCAAGCGGGGTAAATGCCATCAGGGCGGCCGCCAGAAACAGTGACCTGAACATTGTTATTCTCCTTCACGATCGAAGCCGTCAGCGGCCTGTTAACGCAATATTACGGGGAGGTAAAGCGCCGTATCATCGCCATAACTCTTAAATCATAAAGGAGAGCATTTTTTGCTAAACGTTATCGTGGGGTGGCTGTTGCTTCGGACGATTGACCATCATCATCGGCTTACCTGCTAATAACAGCCATGCCGGGAGCATGACGATACAGAGCAGCGGTAGCAATGTGGTATTGGGTACAACGACTGCCGCCATAAAAAGACTTAACCAGCCATCGCGTGTTACCACCAGCACGATGCCGAGAATAGCGCAGGAAACGGTTATTGCCGCTGGAACGGCGGGAACGTGCTCATGAAGCATCAACCCTAATGCCACGCCGACAAACACTGCCGGGAAGATTCGCCCACCGCGAAAGCCACTGGCGGCAGCAACGACCAGGGCGGCAAGTTTTATCACCGCCAGCAAAAAGTAATCGCTGGTGCTGAAAGCCTGATTTGCCACCATCTGCTGCATCTCATCCAGCCCTTTAAACAGCGAAACCGGTCCACCAATAACCCCCAGAATACCGAGAATAAATCCGCCAATACCCAGCACGAACACCGGATTTTTCATTTGATGCATCATCGCGTGCAACCGTGGTAAGCACCATACGGCGACCATCCCTGCTGCGATGGCAATCGCCGCGACAATTGCACCGCTGAGAATATCGGTCATTTCCATCTGTCCGTAATGCGCAATGGGCAGTGAAAAATGAGGATGGAAAAATAATCCGGTAGTAAGTGCACCAGCTGCTGCCGCCATTAACGGCGCAAAGAGACGATCCCATAGCGGAACTTCATTACTGCCATTTAAGGTTTGCGAAAATATCAATGCCGCCGCTACAGGTGTGCCAAACAGCGCGCCGATGGTTCCGGCAGAGGCTAAAATAGTCCACTCCATTCGGTTGACGCGCGGTAACAGACGAGCGCCAATGGCGACGGCAAGGGCGATATTGACGGTCATGATCGGATGTTCCGGCCCCAGGCTGACGCCGCCAGCAAGACCGAGAATTAATGCTACGATAAGTCCTGGTAGCGCAGAGGGCGGAACCGGTGCGCCGATCAGCGGTTCACAGGCGGGGTCTGGTCCGGCATGACCCTGGCTGAAACGGATAACCAACCCCACCGCAATACCCGTTAGCGTTAATACACCGATGATCCAGAGAGGTGAATCCTGGGCTATCCCCAGAGTTCCCGGCAGTCGTTGCCAGAGCAAATTCTGTAATACCGAGGCGATTTTCATCACCACAATCAGAATAAGACTGGACGCAATCCCAATTGCCACGGCGGGGAGCGATAATAACAACATGGTTCTGGCTCGCGGATGGAGCATGTTCTATTCCTTATGCGGGGTCAGATACTTAGTTTGCCCAGCTTGCAAAAAGGCATCGCTGCAATTGGTGCTGAAACGATAAAGTAATTGTGTGACCCAGATCGATATTTACAGGGAGCCTGCCTTTCCGGCGTTGTTGTTATGCCCCCAGGTATTTACAGTGTGAGAAAGAATTATTTTGACTTTAGCGGAGCAGTTGAAGAATGACAAAGTATGCATTAGTCGGTGATGTGGGCGGCACCAACGCACGTCTTGCTCTGTGTGATATTGCCAGTGGTGAAATCTCGCAGGCTAAGACCTATTCAGGGCTTGATTACCCCAGCCTCGAAGCGGTCATTCGCGTTTATCTTGAAGAACATAAGGTCGAGGTGAAAGACGGCTGTATTGCCATCGCTTGCCCAATTACCGGTGACTGGGTGGCAATGACCAACCATACCTGGGCGTTCTCAATTGCCGAAATGAAAAAGAATCTCGGTTTTAGCCATCTGGAAATTATTAACGATTTTACTGCTGTGTCGATGGCGATCCCGATGCTGAAAAAAGAGCATCTGATTCAGTTTGGTGGCGCAGAACCGGTAGAAGGTAAGCCTATTGCGGTTTACGGTGCCGGAACAGGGCTTGGGGTTGCGCATCTGGTCCATGTCGATAAGCGTTGGGTAAGCTTGCCAGGAGAAGGCGGTCACGTTGATTTTGCGCCGAATAGTGAAGAAGAGGGCATTATCCTCGAAATATTGCGTGCGGAAATTGGTCATGTTTCGGCGGAACGCGTGCTTTCTGGCCCTGGGCTGGTGAATTTGTATCGCGCAATTGTTAAAGCCGACAACCGCCTGCCAGAAAATCTCAAGCCAAAAGATATTACCGAACGCGCGCTGGCTGACAGCTGCACCGATTGCCGCCGCGCGTTGTCGCTGTTTTGCGTCATTATGGGCCGTTTTGGCGGCAATCTGGCGCTCAATCTCGGGACATTTGGCGGCGTGTTTATTGCGGGTGGTATCGTGCCGCGCTTCCTTGAGTTCTTCAAAGCCTCTGGTTTCCGCGCCGCATTTGAAGATAAAGGGCGCTTTAAGGAATATGTCCATGATATTCCGGTATATCTCATCGTCCATGACAATCCGGGTCTTCTCGGTTCCGGTGCACATTTACGCCAGACCTTAGGTCACATTCTCTAAATCCTTCCTGTTATATCGGGAGGTAACTCTCCCGATAATCTTTTAAATCATACAGTTAATTAAATTTTTCTTTGTGTCCCCTCACAAGGCCGACCTGCGTCACACTTCCGTACAGCGGGATTAATTCTCCAGTAAATGCATTATTTGTCTGGTAACGGCGATTTGTTTTGCACGTTCATAATTTCACTCGTCAACTATCACTGAACGAGGAATTAACGATGAGTAAGAAACTGATTGCCTTATGTGCCTGCCCAATGGGCCTGGCTCACACTTTTATGGCCGCTCAGGCGCTGGAAGAAGCGGCGGTAGAAGCCGGTTATGAAGTGAAAATTGAAACCCAGGGCGCGGACGGTATCCAGAATCGCCTGACGGCGCAGGATATCTCCGAAGCGACCATCATCATCCACTCCGTGGCAGTTACCCCGGAAGATAACGAGCGTTTCGAATCACGCGACGTTTATGAAATCACTTTGCAGGACGCAATTAAAAACGCTGCGGGAATCATCAAAGAAATCGAAGAGATGATTGCCTCTGAACAACAGTAATATTCGACAGGGATAATTGTTATGGCCATTAAAAAACGCAGTGCAACCGTTGTGCATGGCGCATCCGGTGCGGCAGCGGCAGTTAAGAATCCGCAGGCCTCTAAATCCAGCTTCTGGGGTGAACTCCCGCAGCATGTGATGTCAGGGATTTCACGCATGGTGCCGACCTTAATTATGGGCGGTGTGATCCTCGCTTTCAGTCAGCTGATTGCTTATAGCTGGCTTAAAATTCCTGCTGATATCGGCATCATGGATGCTCTTAATAGCGGGAAATTCTCCGGTTTCGACCTCTCCTTACTTAAATTTGCCTGGCTGTCGCAGTCCTTCGGCGGCGTGTTGTTTGGTTTTGCCATTCCGATGTTTGCTGCTTTTGTGGCGAACTCTATCGGTGGCAAACTGGCGTTCCCGGCTGGTTTTATCGGCGGCTTGATGTCTACCCAGCCGACGCAACTGCTGAACTTCGATCCCAGCACTATGCAATGGGCGACCTCTTCGCCGGTGCCGTCCACCTTCATTGGTGCGCTGATTATTTCTATCGTTGCCGGTTACCTTGTGAAATGGATGAACCAGAAAATCCAGTTACCGGATTTCCTGTTAGCGTTCAAAACCACATTTTTGCTACCGATTCTTTCCGCCATTTTTGTCATGCTGGCGATGTACTACGTCATCACCCCCTTTGGTGGCTGGATCAACGGCGGTATCCGTACCGTGCTGACCGCTGCAGGTGAGAAGGGCGCGCTGATGTACGCAATGGGGATCGCCGCGGCGACAGCAATCGACCTTGGTGGCCCGATCAACAAAGCGGCAGGTTTCGTTGCCTTCAGCTTTACCACTGACCACGTATTACCGGTCACTGCACGTTCTATCGCTATCGTTATTCCGCCGATTGGTCTGGGTCTGGCGACCATTATTGACCGTCGTTTAACCGGCAAACGCTTGTTCAACGCCCAGCTTTATCCGCAGGGTAAAACCGCCATGTTCCTGGCGTTTATGGGGATCAGTGAGGGTGCGATTCCGTTTGCACTGGAAAGCCCTATCACCGCCATTCCGTCGTATATGGTCGGCGCGATTGTCGGCTCAACCGCCGCTGTCTGGCTGGGCGCAGTGCAATGGTTCCCGGAGTCCGCTATCTGGGCATGGCCGCTGGTCACTAACCTCGGCGTCTACATGGCGGGGATCGCGCTGGGGGCAGTCATAACTGCGCTGATGGTGGTGTTCCTGCGTCTGATGATGTTCCGTAAAGGCAAATTGTTAATCGATAGCCTGTAAGAAGGACAATCCTGATGACATTACTCGCTTCGCTGCGCGACTGGCTTAAGGCGCAACAACTGGATGCGGTGCTTCTCTCCTCACGGCAGAACAAACAGCCGCATCTGGGGATCTCCACCGGATCAGGTTATGTGGTGATTAGCCGTGAAAGTGCGCACATTCTGGTGGATTCGCGCTATTACGCGGATGTAGAAGCCCGCACGCAAGGTTATCAGCTGCATTTGCTCGACGCGATGCACACGCTTGCCACCATCGTCAGACAAATCATTGCCGATGAGCAGTTGCAAACGCTCGGTTTTGAAGGCCAGCAGGTGAGTTGGGAAACCGCGCACCGCTGGCAGTCCGAACTCAATGCGAAACTGGTGAGCGCCACGCCGGATGTGCTGCGGCAAATCAAAACGCCAGAAGAGGTGGAGAAAATCCGCCTTGCCTGCGGGATTGCCGATCGTGGCGCAGAGCATATTCGCCGCTTTATTCAGGCGGGAATGAGCGAATGCGAGATTGCTGCTGAACTGGAGTGGTTTATGCGCCAGCAGGGTGCAGAAAAAGCCTCTTTTGACACCATTGTCGCCAGCGGCTGGCGTGGGGCGCTGCCGCACGGCAAAGCCAGCGACAAGATTGTTACAGCGGGCGAGTTTGTCACTCTCGATTTCGGTGCGCTGTATCAGGGCTACTGCTCTGATATGACGCGCACCTTGCTGGTGAATGGCGAAGGGGTGAGCGCCGAATCTCACCCGCTGTTTAACGTCTATCAAATTGTCCTGCAGGCACAGCTCGCAGCAATCTCCGCGATTCGCCCCGGCGTGCGCTGCCAGCAGGTTGACGATGCCGCGCGCCGGGTGATTACAGAAGCCGGTTATGGCGACTATTTCGGCCATAACACCGGTCATGCTATTGGCATTGAAGTCCATGAAGATCCGCGTTTTTCACCGCGGGACACCACGACGCTACAGCCAGGTATGTTACTGACCGTGGAGCCAGGGATTTATTTGCCAGGGCAAGGGGGCGTGCGCATCGAAGATGTTGTGCTGGTTACCCCGCAAGGCGCAGAAGTGCTCTACGCCATGCCGAAAACAGTGTTGCTCACGGGAGAGGCATAATGGATTTATCGCTCTTAAAAGCGTTGAGCGAGGCAGATGCGATCGCCTCCTCGGAACAGGAAGTACGGCAGATCCTGCTGGAAGAAGCGGATCGCTTGCAAAAAGAAGTTCGATTTGACGGTCTGGGATCGGTGCTGATCCGACTCAATGAGTCGACAGGTCCGAAGGTGATGATCTGTGCGCATATGGACGAAGTGGGATTTATGGTGCGCAGCATCTCCCGCGAAGGGGCGATCGATGTGTTGCCGGTTGGCAATGTACGCATGGCTGCCCGCCAGCTTCAGTCGGTGCGTATCACTACCCGTGAAGAGTGCAAAATTCCAGGCCTGCTTGACGGCGACCGGCAGGGGAATGACGTCAGCGCCATGCGCGTGGACATTGGCGCGCGCTCCTGTGACGAAGTGATGCAGGCAGGAATTCGTCCAGGCGATCGCGTCACCTTCGATACCACTTTTCAGGTTCTCCCTCACCAGCGGGTGATGGGGAAAGCCTTTGATGACCGCCTCGGTTGCTATCTGCTGGTGACGTTACTGCGTGAGCTGCACGACGCCGAACTGCCTGCGGAAGTGTGGCTGGTGGCAAGTTCCAGCGAAGAGGTGGGATTACGCGGCGGGCAAACTGCCACCCGCGCGGTGTCGCCGGATGTCGCCATTGTGCTTGATACCGCCTGCTGGGCGAAAAACTTTGATTATGGCGCAGCTAACCATCGCCAGATTGGTAACGGGCCGATGCTGGTGTTAAGCGACAAGTCACTGATTGCGCCGCCAAAACTTACCGCCTGGATCGAAACCGTGGCGGCAGAAATTGGCGTACCGTTGCAGTCAGATATGTTCAGCAATGGCGGCACGGACGGTGGGGCGGTGCACTTAACCGGCACTGGCGTACCCACAGTGGTGATGGGGCCAGCAACCCGCCACGGACATTGCGCCGCATCGATTGCCGACTGCCGCGACATTTTGCAGATGCAGCAGCTTTTATCTGCCCTTATTCAACGTCTTACCCGTGAGACGGTTGTTCAACTGACGGATTTCAGATGATCTCCTGATTAACCCGGAGCGGTTATGTTAACGATTCAATTTCTCTGTCCTTTGCCTAACGGTCTACATGCTCGTCCGGCGTGGGAACTTAAAGAGCAGTGCAGCCAGTGGCAAAGCGAAATCACTTTTATTAACCATCGCCAGAACGCAAAGGCCGATGCGAAAAGCTCGCTGGCGCTGATTGGCACTGGCACTTTATTTAATGACAGTTGCAGCCTGAACATTAGCGGTAGCGATGAAGAGCAGGCGCGGCGCGTGCTGGAAGAGTATATCCAGGTGTGCTTTATCGACAGCGACAGCGTCCAGCCGACGCAGGCAGAACTGACGGCGCATCCGCTGCCGCGTTCATTAAGCCGCCTGAACTCGGATTTACTGTACGGCAACGTGCTGGCAAGCGGCGTTGGCGTGGGTACACTGACCCTGTTACAGAGCGACAGCCTCGACAGTTATCGGGCAATACCGGCCAGTGCGCAAGATTCCACCCTGCTGGAGCACAGTCTGGCAACGCTTGCCGAGCAACTGAACCAGCAATTGCGTGAGCGTGACGGCGAAAGCAAAACTATCCTCAGCGCCCATTTGTCGCTGATTCAGGATGATGAATTTGCAGGCAATATCCGTCACCTGATGGCAGAACAGCATCAGGGGCTGGGGGCGGCGATCATCAGCAATATGGAGCAGGTTTGTGCCAAACTTTCTGCTTCTGCCAGCGATTATCTGCGCGAGCGGGTCAGCGACATTCGCGATATCAGCGAACAGTTGCTGCATATCACCTGGCCGGAACTAAAACCGCGCAATAATCTGGTGCTTGAAAAACCGACCATTCTGGTGGCTGAAGATTTAACCCCAAGCCAGTTTTTGAGCCTCGATTTAAAAAATCTTGCGGGCATGATTCTGGAGAAAACCGGGCGCACCTCGCATACCCTGATCCTGGCCCGCGCTTCGGCGATCCCGGTACTGAGCGGACTGCCGCTGGATGCGATTGCCCGTTATGCCGGGCAACCTGCAGTGCTTGACGCCCAGTGCGGCGTGCTGGCGATTAACCCGAATGACGCGGTGAGCGGTTATTATCAGGTCGCGCAGACGCTGGCGGATAAACGCCAAAAACAACAGGCGCAAGCTGCCGCGCAGCTGGCCTATTCCCGTGATAAAAAGCGTATTGATATTGCGGCGAATATTGGCACCGCTCTGGAAGCCCCAGGCGCGTTTGCTAACGGCGCGGAAGGCGTTGGGCTGTTTCGTACCGAAATGCTCTATATGGATCGCGACAGCGCGCCGGACGAGCAGGAACAGTTTGAAGCGTACCAGCAGGTGCTATTGGCGGCGGGCGACAAGCCGATTATCTTCCGCACGATGGACATCGGCGGCGATAAAAGCATTCCTTACCTCAACATTCCCCAGGAAGAGAACCCGTTCCTCGGCTATCGCGCGGTACGTATTTACCCGGAATTTGCTGGCCTGTTCCGCACTCAATTGCGGGCGATTTTGCGCGCTGCCAGTTTCGGCAACGCCCAGTTGATGATCCCAATGGTCCACAGTCTCGATCAGATCTTATGGGTGAAGGGTGAGATCCAAAAAGCGATCGTTGAGCTTAAGCGCGATGGCCTGCGTCATGCAGAGACGATTACGCTGGGTATCATGGTGGAAGTGCCGTCGGTGTGCTACATCATCGACCACTTCTGCGATGAGGTCGATTTCTTTAGTATCGGTTCTAACGATATGATCCAGTATCTGTATGCAGTCGATCGTAATAACCCGCGCGTATCGCCGCTGTATAACCCGATTACGCCATCGTTCCTGCGCATGTTGCAGCAGATTGTTACCGCTGCGCATCAGCGCGGCAAATGGGTAGGTATTTGCGGTGAACTGGGCGGTGAAAGTCGTTATCTGCCGCTACTGCTAGGGCTGGGGCTGGATGAGCTAAGCATGAGTAGCCCGCGTATTCCGGCAGTGAAAAGCCAGCTTCGTCAACTGGATAGCGAGGCGTGTCGGGAACTGGCGCGTCAGGCGTGCGAGTGCCGCAGCGCGCAGGAAATTGAAGCGTTACTTACCGCGTTTACGCCGGAAGAAGACGTTCGCCCACTACTGGCACTAGAGAATATCTTTGTTGATCAGTCCTTTAGTAATAAAGAGCAGGCGATCCAGTTCCTGTGCGGTAACCTCGGTGTTAACGGGCGTACTGAACATCCGTTCGAGCTGGAAGAAGATGTCTGGCAGCGGGAAGAGATTGTTACTACTGGCGTTGGTTTTGGCGTGGCGATCCCGCACACCAAATCACAGTGGATCCGTCATTCCAGTATCAGCATTGCCCGGTTGGTGAAACCGGTTGACTGGCAGTCAGAAATGGGCGAAGTCGAACTGGTGATCATGCTGACGCTGGGCGCTAACGAAGGGATGAATCATGTGAAAGTCTTCTCGCAGCTGGCGCGTAAACTGGTGAATAAAAACTTCCGCCAGTCGCTGTTTGCCGCGCAAGATGCACAAAGTATTCTGACGCTGCTGGAAACGGAATTAACCTTCTGACGTTAGCCCTGAAAACGTGCGCTATACTCTCCCGGCGTCAGACCAAACTGACGCCGGAAAACGCGACAAAAATAGTCGCTATCCGGAAACCCGCAACGCTGCGCCACTTCATGAATCGACAGATGATATTTTTGCAAAATCATCCTCGCTTTTGCCATTCGTACCCAGCGAACATACTCGATAAAACGCATTGTTCCATGCTGAGCAAACAGTTTTGACAGATGATTTGGCGTGATATTAAAAAACTGCGCCACGCTCTCGCGGGTGAGCAGCTGGGCATAATTATCCTGAATCCAGTTACAAATGCTGTGATAGAGAAAATCGCCGCGCGGTTGCGAATTGCCCGGCGGCATATTCACCACGTTGCGGCAAAGATGCAGCAAACTTAACACCAGTGGCTGAATGATATTCTGCTCCAGCGGCGAACGGCTAAGATGGGTGAGGGCGGTAAGCATCGCTTCACCTTCACCGCGTTGCAGGCTGGGAAGCTGGATCTGGCGAGCAGGATGTAACAACGACGTGGTGCGGCTATCGTAAAACGATAACCCAAGCCAGGTCGGTGCGAACACCAGGCTTAACAGCATCACCGGTTTGTTGTTGACCGGTAAATTAGCCGCGCGTGCAGGAATAAACAGCATTTCTCCTTCCACCATACGTTGCTGCTTTGCTTCCAGCAGATTGCCGTATTCGCCGCGTAGCACGATATCCAGACGGGGAAAATCAATACATAAACTGCCCACTGGCAATGAGGTAGGCTGGCTGGCAAACCAGACGCGCCCCAGTAGTTGCGGGTTAAGCACCAGGCCGCTGAACAGATCGGCGAAAAATTGTTGATCGGCGGGCAAGCCTGGTGCTTTCATGAAAGTTCCCGATTAAAGATGCATTAACTGGCGGAATTCTTTAACTTTGCTGCGGCTGACCGGCACTTCAAAATCCAGATCTTTCAGCCGCAGAATATAGGTGTTATTAAACCACGGTTCGATCTCGCGGATTTTGTTCAGATTGACACAAAATGAGCGATGGCAGCGGAAAAAATGCGACGGCGGCAGCTTGCTGCAAAACTCGGTAATGTTCATCGGCATTACGTAGGATTCACGCCGCGTATAGACAAAGGTCATTTTCTCATGCGCTTCGGCGTAATAGATATCGTTAATGGGCGTGACGATGATTCGCTCATCTTTCACCAGATTAATGGTGTCATTCTCACGCGTTACCGTCGCGGCAGGCGTACTGCTGGTCTGCTGTTGTTGCCAGGCTGCTTCCAGTTTTTGCAGCATCCCGGTAATGCGTGACTCCTGATACGGTTTGAGAATGTAGTCAAACGCCTCCAGTTCAAACGCTTCTACCGCATGTTCTTTCCACGCGGTGATAAACACAATAAACGGTTTATGGGCGAACTGGCTGATGTTTTGTGCCAGCAACACACCATCCAGCGACGGAATATTGATATCCAGAAAAATGGCGTCGACGCGGTTATGCTGCAAAAACTTCAACACGTCCAGACCGTCGTCAAAGGTGCCGACAATCTCCATCTGGCTGTGCTCTTTAATTAGCCAGCTCAGTTCCTGTTGTGCCAGGAATTCGTCTTCAACAATGATGACTTTCACAATATCACTCCGGCTCAAAGCAATAAGGTAGCCTGTGAGGCGACTGGGGTGCGTTGGTTAGGAATGTAAAACGCAATTTCCGTTCCTGGTTCCAGGCGGCGGATATGCAGCCCCTCGCCATACAATAACTTCACGCGATGATGGACATTCAGCAGGCCAATTTTATTGCCCGGCATTTCGTTCGCTTCGACCCGCTCAATCACCTTTGGATCGATGCCGTGCCCGGTATCTCGCACCGCAATGCGTACCCGATTACCGCACTCAGCAACGCTGATGGTGACAACGCCTTTACCTTTGCAAGGCTGGATACCGTGGACAATGGCGTTTTCCACCAACGGCTGGATCAGCAGGCTGGGAATGCAGCAATTCACCTCTTCATCAATATCATAGATAACCGTCAGCTTGTCGCCAAAGCGGGCCTGCTCAATGGCAATATAGTCTTTAATTTGATACAGCTCTTTTTTGATATCGATTTGCTCATCGTCTTTTAATTCAATGTTATAGCGCAGATAGCGCGACAAATTAAAGATCAGCTGGCGAGCAGTATCCGGATTCAGACGGATTGACGATGAAATAGCGTTCAAAGCGTTAAACAGGAAATGGGGATTAATTTTGCTTTGCAGGGCGCGAAGCTCTGCCTTATTTGCCATTTCACGTAGCTGCTCGGCGCGTGACACCTCAAGTTGCGTGGAGATGATTTGTGACAGACCGACCGCCATTTCCTGTAATGACGAGGTTATCTGATGCGCGTGGCAGTAGTAAATTTTCAGCGTTCCGGTCACAACGCCTTTCTCCCACAATGGGATCACCAGCATGGAATGAATCTCTGGTGTGCGGTGGGCTTCATCATTGTTTTTAATGATGATTTTCCCGTAATTCATCGCCTGACGGGTAGTCGGGCTAATGAAGTCATCGCCATTCTGATAGTTATGTTCACCCACGCCAACGTAGGCCAGCACATGATCGGTATTAGTCATCGCCACCGCATCGGCGTGAATGTCATCGCGGATAATTTCGCAGACCTTGCGTAATGACTCGCTATTGACATGGCGAAACAGCGGCAGCGTTTTGTTGGCGATATCCAGCGCCAGCTTGGCCTGCCGCGCGGCGCTGGCCTCTTTTTCTCCCTCAACACTTTGTACCAGCAACACAATAAAGCCGATACAGACGCTGCCGAGGATCATTGGAATCCCGATTTTAGAGACGATATCGATCCCCAATGCGGTAGTTGGTGCCCAGACAATCACCAGAATCATGGTCAACGTTTCACACAACATGCCGCCGAGAATACCGACGCGCCAGCGCTGCGCTTTAGGGATTTTCAGGTTGATCCAGCCCGATATACAACCCGCCAGAATGCTGGTGATAAAGCAGGGGATCGCCGTCACGCCGCCGATGTCAATTAAATAACGGTGAATACCCGCAATCACGCCGGTAATGATGCCCACCCACGGGCCAAACAGAATCCCGCCTGACATCACCGCGATAATACGTACGTTCACCAGCGAGCCTTCTACGGGAACGCCGGACCAGGTGCTGAACAGGGCGAACAGCGAGAAAATGGCGGTAACGGCGAGCAACTCTTTTGGGGAGTGCGCCGACTTGTGCAACAGTTCGCGAAACAGGCGGATACGGATGAGAAAGAACAGGCAGATAAGCATTAACGCTGCCCGATCGAAGACCGCCAGCAGCATGTTGAATATTTCGTGCACGGGTGACTCTGAATAAGGATTAAACCTCTATGATAGGTAACCTGAAGGCTGATGACCAGCAGGCCTTTTTTGAGGAAAAACCACAATTTTAAAAGGGGATTGAAAGATAAATGGTGTATTAGCAATGCATCTCTTGATAATCCACATCTGGTTGGTAAATTTATTGAAATTATAATGTTAATAAAATGAGTGGTAATTTTCTTGTTAGCGTAGATAAATTTCCTGTTTTTGAAGTGGAGTTCCTCATTTAAAGCCATTGATAAAAATGTTCTAAAACGCTGGACAGACAGAAATTAATCAGGCTATTTTCAAAACAGCCACCATCGTGGCAGCGTCGCTCGGACGGTCCGGGCGCTAACGTTAATCTGAGGAAATTATGGCTGACACTCGCCCTGAACGTCGCTTTACGCGTATTGATCGTCTCCCGCCCTACGTTTTTAACATTACCGCTGAACTGAAAATGGCTGCGCGTCGGCGCGGCGAAGATATTATCGATTTCAGTATGGGTAACCCGGACGGTGCGACTCCGCCGCATATCGTCGAAAAATTATGTACGGTGGCCCAGCGCCCGGACACGCATGGTTACTCCACTTCACGTGGCATTCCGCGGTTACGTCGCGCCATTTCCCGCTGGTATCAGGATCGCTACGACATTGAAATCGACCCGGAATCAGAAGCCATCGTCACTATTGGTTCGAAAGAGGGCCTGGCGCATCTGATGCTGGCGACGCTGGATCATGGTGACACAGTGCTGGTGCCGAATCCAAGCTACCCCATTCATATTTACGGCGCGGTGATTGCCGGGGCGCAGGTACGCTCAGTGCCGCTGGTGGAAGGTGTCGATTTCTTCAATGAACTGGAGCGCGCCATTCGTGAAAGTTATCCGAAACCGAAGATGATGATCCTCGGCTTCCCGTCAAACCCAACCGCGCAATGCGTGGAACTGGAATTCTTTGAGAAGGTTGTGGCGCTGGCGAAACGCTACGATGTGCTGGTGGTCCACGACCTGGCCTATGCCGATATCGTCTACGATGGCTGGAAAGCGCCGTCAATCATGCAGGTGCCGGGCGCACGCGACGTGGCGGTCGAGTTCTTTACGCTGTCGAAAAGCTACAACATGGCGGGCTGGCGTATCGGCTTTATGGTCGGTAACAAAACGCTGGTCAGCGCGTTGGCACGTATTAAAAGCTATCACGATTACGGCACCTTTACGCCGTTGCAGGTGGCGGCTATTGCGGCGCTGGAGGGCGATCAACAGTGCGTGCGCGATATTGCCGAACAGTACAAACGCCGCCGCGATGTGCTGGTGAAAGGGCTGCATGAAGCGGGCTGGATGGTCGAAATGCCGAAGGCTTCGATGTATGTCTGGGCGAAAATCCCGGAACCGTATGCTGCCATGGGCTCGCTGGAATTTGCCAAGAAATTGCTTAACGAAGCGAAGGTCTGTGTCTCTCCAGGGATTGGCTTTGGCGACTACGGCGACACGCATGTGCGCTTTGCACTGATTGAAAACCGCGACCGTATTCGTCAGGCGATTCGTGGGATTAAAGCGATGTTCCGTGCCGACGGTTTACTACCCGCCAGCAGCAAACATATTCACGAAAACGCGGAATAAACACCATCGTCAGAAATGCAAACAGGAGCCAGATGGCTCCTGTTTTTCATTGCACAGTTTGCTTTTAGATCATCAGGGCAAAAGTACCGGCCCAAACGATGACCATAAAAGAAATGCCCATAAAGAAATATTTCACTTTACATCTCTCCGCGTAATTACTGTTACGCCTGAATGACTTCATTACACCTGATACAGTGAGTTGACACCGGGCAAAACGACCTTAAAAGTCCTGTATTTTACCGTGGGCATCATCCCAGAATTCTGAGCTAAACTGCTCGAGACGGCGCTAATGTACGCCTAAAACTGAAACGAGACAAGAGGCATTTTCTTATTTACTTTTAGTAACTTACAGGTGTCTCATATCGGCGACAGTTTAATTTCTGACGGTAATAATTAGATATTCAGCGAAGGAAAAAACCTTAAGAAAAAAGCCATAAAAACCATGAGGTTATTATGGCTGATTTGAGGAGGGAAAGAGTGAGAGCCGTTTGTTAAATGTATAACGACGATTCACCCACCGGGCGCGTTTTAAAGCGACGGTGGATCCAGAGGTACTGCTCCGGTGCGCGCATGATCTCTTTCTCGATAATCTTGTTCATATAGGCAGCGGCTTGATTTTCATCTGTCGGGTAGCCTTCCATCTCTGGGGTGATGTACAAACGATATCCGCTGTAATCCGCTTTTCTTACCATCGTTACGGTCAACATGGCTGCGCCAGAGAGACGAGAGAGGACATAGGTGCCATTGGTTGTGGCGACATTTTCCACCGCAAAGAACGGCGCGAAGGAGCTGCCTTTACGACCATAATCCTGATCGGGAGCAAACCATACCGCTTCACCTTTCTTCAGTGCACTGACAATGCCGCGCAGATTATTTCTGCCGATCATCGCTTTGTTAGAGCGCATGCGACCACGGGTCTGGACCCATTCCATCAGCTGATTATTATGCGGGCGATAGGTGGCCATCATTGGTTGGCAAAGTCCCATCACCCGACCGCCCAGTTCCAGCGACATAAAATGGACGCCGACAACCATTACGCCGCGATTTTGCATTTGTGCGCGTTTAAGGTTATCCAGCCCTTCCACATCAAACCATTTACGTACGCGACTGTCGGGCCAGAACCACGCCATGCCGGTTTCTACCAGCGCCATGCCGAGTGAACGAAAGTTTTCGGCAATCATCTTCTCGCGCTCTTCCGCAGAATGCTGCGGGAAACAAAGTTCCAGGTTTTTACGGGCGATAGATTCACGACGTTTCAGGAATGGTCGCGCCATTGTGCCGATACGCGTGCCGAGAAAGCAGAGAATAGGATAAGGAAGCTGTACCCAAAGCCAGAGTACACCAAGCCCAAACCACGTGAGCCAGTAGCGAGGATGCAGAAACTCGCGGGAAAATTTGCATTTTGGAAACATAGTTACCTTCTGTAGATACGAATTGTTGTATCGCAGAAGATTCCATGTCGACAGCGGTACACTCAATTGATTAGGCCATCATGTACGACAATGGTTCCTGTAAAGAGTGTAAAGACTAGTCAGGACATAACCACGAGGAGCATGAATGCGGTATCTGTACTTTATCACTCGCTGACTGCTTTCAGCTACTGATTATTAATCGTGCAAAGTAAATATTTTTTCGTACACAACAGTCTTGCATTTAACATGCTGTTTTCATTGATGCTTAGCAAAAATTGCCAGAGGTTAAGGATTGTCTTACTATTAAAGTGACTGAAGTTACAGGTTTTTTTGCGCGGCAGGAGGTTGAGCTATGATTTATTTATGGATGTTTCTCGCCCTGTGTATTGTCTGCGTAAGCGGATACATCGGTCAGGTACTGAACATGGTATCGGCGATCTCTTCTTTCTTCGGCATGGTGATCCTCGCTGCACTCATTTATTACTTCACCATGTGGTTAACTGGCGGTAATGAACTGGTGACGGGGATATTTATGTTTCTTGCCCCGGCTTGTGGCTTGATGATTCGCTTTATGGTGGGGTATGGCAGGCGATAGTGGGTCAGGATGGCTCATTTGGGCAGGTGTTCACATCAGCATCAGGCATGATTGTTCACCTGCCATGTGACAGACGCTATCGCACAGGATGGATAAGATAATTCGCCTTTGTCGGAAAAGGGGGCGGAATTTCATCTGTGAGGTTTAATGGTGGCGCATCTTCTCTCATTTTTAACAAAATCGCCTGTGATGGCTGAAATTTTGTAGAATGAGTTGTCGTCATCATTGACGTTTTTTCTGTCTCTTTATAGCTCGCCTCACTACCACCACCAGAAATAGAAAATGCAAAAACATTGCATGCCATAATAGAGACAAATAAAAATAAGCTAAAAAGCATTAAGTTTACTTTCATAGAAAATATCCTGAAAATGGTTCACTGAAAACCTACGATGTTATGGCTGTATTTATATTTAATTAATCAGTATTTACATCGATATAATAAATGACATATCTTTGTGGTATATAAGAATAGTTCTCTGCGACAGGAAGCAGATTCCTACAACTGTAAGACTAAAAGCGGCTTTGCGATAATAACTACAGTTGTAAGATAACCCTTTCAAAATGACCGTTGCTCTCTGATTTCTCATTTCATGCTCACCCAATATGATGGCGGCGTTTTCTAAAACTGTTAAAGAATGAGGTAAGTATGAAACGTTTAATTATGGCTACGATGGTCACAGCAATTCTGGCATCTTCAACTGTATGGGCTGCTGATAATGCACCGGTAGCGGCACAACAGCAAACTCAGCAAGTTAAGCAAACCCAGAAAACGGCAGCAGCAGAGCGTATCTCTGAACAAGGTTTATATGCGATGCGTGACGTGCAGGTAGCGCGCCTGGCTCTGTTTCATGGCGATCCAGAAAAGGCAAAAGAACTGACCAATGAAGCTTCCGCTTTGCTGTCAGATGATAGTACCGAATGGGCAAAGTTCGCTAAGCCAGGTAAAAAGACCAACGTCAATGATGACCAATATATTGTCATTAATGCATCTGTCGGAATTTCCGAGAGTTATGTAGCGACACCCGAAAAAGAAGCCGCGATAAAAATTGCCAACGAAAAAATGGCGAAAGGGGATAAAAAGGGTGCAATGGAAGAGCTTCGCCTGGCCGGTGTTGGTGTAATGGAAAACCAATATTTGATGCCGCTTAAACAGACTCGTAATGCACTTGCTGATGCGCAGAAACTGCTTGATAAAAAGCAATACTACGAGGCAAACCTGGCGCTTAAAGGTGCGGAAGATGGAATCATCGTTGATAGCGAAGCACTGTTTGTGAACTAAACCTGACAGGCAATATATTGAGGTAAAGGATTTAACTCCCTCCAGCCGACAATTTTTTATGACCACAATACGACAGGTTGTGGTCATAAAATTATTTGGCGCTCGCGGTTCTATATACTCGCATTTTATCTTCCTCAAAGTAAACCGCAATAATCCCGTGTCATCACAAATCATTTATTATGTTATATTTTATGGTGCTCTTTATCTTTAAATAGCGTAATCATAACCTTACTTATAAATCACTGACACTTCTTACAGTTGTAAGAATAACATCACAAATGTCGCGGCTCTCTCTGATTACCGCGAGCCAATATTTATCATATTCTTCTTTTCGTCCTCACTACTTACCATGCAGAAAGGAATTGGAAGTAGCGATGAAATGATTTTCAGCACTTGATACAGGAATTTAAAAATATCGAGTGCAGCTACGACGATATTTTGCAGATTATTTATAGAGGCGTTATGCCTTAAATAAACGCTAAATTAACACATATTTAATTAACTAATAGGTATTGCTATGTCAACTCCACTTCAAGGAATTAAAGTTCTCGATTTCACCGGTGTGCAATCTGGCCCATCTTGTACTCAAATGCTGGCCTGGTTTGGCGCTGACGTCATTAAAATTGAACGTCCCGGCGTTGGTGACGTAACGCGCCACCAGCTGCGAGATATTCCTGATATCGATGCGCTTTACTTCACCATGCTTAACAGTAACAAACGTTCTATTGAATTAAATACCAAAACAGCGGAAGGCAAAGAGGTAATGGAAAAGCTGATCCGCGAAGCTGATATCTTAGTCGAGAACTTTCATCCAGGGGCCATTGATCATATGGGCTTCACCTGGGAGCATATTCAAGAAATCAATCCACGTCTGATTTTTGGTTCGATCAAAGGGTTTGATGAGTGTTCGCCTTATGTGAATGTAAAAGCCTATGAAAACGTTGCTCAGGCAGCGGGTGGCGCGGCATCTACTACAGGTTTTTGGGACGGTCCGCCGCTGGTAAGCGCTGCAGCGTTGGGTGACAGCAACACCGGAATGCATTTGCTGATCGGTTTACTTGCTGCTTTGCTGCATCGCGAAAAAACGGGGCGTGGGCAACGAGTGACTATGTCAATGCAGGATGCCGTGTTGAACCTTTGCCGCGTGAAATTACGCGACCAGCAGCGTCTCGATAAATTGGGTTATCTGGAAGAATACCCGCAGTATCCGAATGGCACATTTGGTGATGCAGTTCCCCGCGGTGGTAATGCGGGTGGTGGTGGTCAGCCTGGCTGGATCCTGAAATGTAAAGGCTGGGAAACCGATCCTAACGCCTATATTTATTTCACTATTCAGGAGCAAAACTGGGAAAACACCTGTAAAGCCATCGGCAAACCAGAATGGATTACCGATCCGGCATACAGTACAGCCCATGCCCGACAGCCACATATTTTCGATATTTTTGCTGAAATCGAAAAATACACTGTCACTATTGATAAACATGAAGCTGTGGCCTATTTGACTCAGTTTGATATTCCTTGCGCACCGGTTTTAAGTATGAAAGAAATTTCACTTGATCCCTCTTTGCGCCAAAGTGGCAGTGTTGTCGAAGTGGAACAACCGTTGCGTGGAAAATATCTGACAGTTGGTTGTCCAATGAAATTCTCTGCCTTTACGCCGGATATTAAAGCTGCGCCGCTATTAGGTGAACATACCGCTGCTGTATTGCAGGAGCTGGGTTATAGCGACGATGAAATTGCTGCAATGAAGCAAAACCACGCCATCTGATATTAACGGGGGCTTCTGGCTCCCAATTTATAAAAATTTCGAGGTTATTAATCATGTCAGATCAACTTCAAATGACAGATGGTATGCATATCATCGTTGAAGCATTAAAACAGAATAATATTGACACTATTTATGGTGTTGTAGGTATTCCTGTGACGGATATGGCGCGCCATGCCCAGGCGGAAGGCATTCGTTATATTGGTTTTCGTCATGAGCAGTCGGCAGGTTATGCCGCTGCAGCAAGCGGTTTTCTTACCCAAAAACCAGGGATCTGCCTGACAGTGTCTGCGCCAGGATTCCTCAACGGTTTGACCGCATTGGCCAATGCAACGGTAAATGGTTTTCCGATGATCATGATTAGCGGCTCCAGCGACCGCGCGATCGTCGATCTCCAGCAAGGTGATTATGAAGAGCTGGACCAAATGAATGCGGCAAAACCGTATGCCAAAGCAGCATTTCGCGTTAATCAGCCGCAGGATCTTGGCATTGCATTGGCACGCGCTATCCGGGTCTCAGTATCGGGTCGTCCTGGCGGTGTTTATCTTGATTTGCCAGCAAATGTCCTGGCCGCGACGATGGAAAAAGACGAAGCGTTAACCACGATTGTTAAAGTTGAAAATCCGTCGCCAGCATTATTGCCATGCCCGAAGTCAGTCACTAGCGCAATTTCGCTTTTAGCAAAAGCTGAACGACCATTAATTATTCTTGGCAAAGGCGCGGCGTATTCACAATCTGATGAACAGCTTCGTGAATTTATTGAAAGTGCCCAGATTCCATTCCTGCCAATGTCTATGGCGAAAGGGATCCTCGAAGATACGCATCCACTCTCTGCGGCAGCTGCGCGTTCGTTTGCCCTGGCAAATGCTGACGTTGTCATGCTTGTTGGTGCACGACTGAATTGGTTACTGGCACACGGTAAAAAAGGATGGGCGGCAGATACACAGTTTATTCAACTGGATATTGAACCGCAGGAAATTGACAGCAACCGCCCCATTGCTGTGCCAGTCGTTGGCGATATTGCATCCAGTATGCAAGGTATGCTGGCAGAATTGAAACAAAACACATTTACGACTCCACTGGTGTGGCGTGATATTTTAAATATCCACAAGCAGCAAAATGCACAAAAAATGCATGAAAAGTTAAGTACAGATACCCAACCATTAAATTACTTTAATGCATTGAGTGCCGTGCGCGATGTTTTGCGCGAGAACCAGGATATTTATTTAGTTAATGAAGGGGCAAATACCCTGGATAATGCACGAAATATTATTGATATGTATAAACCACGTCGTCGTCTGGATTGTGGCACCTGGGGTGTCATGGGCATCGGTATGGGCTATGCCATCGGTGCTAGCGTGACCTCTGGTTCTCCGGTTGTCGCTATTGAAGGTGATAGTGCTTTTGGTTTCAGTGGGATGGAGATTGAAACGATTTGTCGATATAACCTGCCGGTGACGATCGTTATTTTTAATAATGGCGGCATCTACAGAGGAGACGGTGTTGACCTCAGCGGCGCTGGTGCACCATCGCCAACGGATCTGTTGCACCATGCAAGGTATGACAAATTAATGGATGCGTTTCGTGGCGTTGGCTATAACGTCACCACGACAGATGAACTTCGTCATGCTTTAACCACCGGAATTCAGTCGCGCAAACCGACCATTATTAATGTGGTCATCGACCCAGCAGCAGGAACTGAAAGTGGCCATATTACCAAACTTAACCCAAAACAAGTCGCTGGTAATTAAATACTGACATCGTCTCCTCTTGCCAACTTATTATGCGATGGTGAGGGGACCCTTATCGGAAATACTATTATGCTAACATTTTTTATTGGCGATTTATTGCCTATTATCGTAATCATGCTGTTGGGTTATTTTAGCGGCAGACGAGAAACTTTTTCAGAAGATCAAGCCCGGGCATTTAATAAACTGGTATTAAACTACGCTCTTCCTGCGGCTCTATTTGTTTCTATTACCAGGGCAAACAGGGAAATGATTTTTGCGGACACTCGCCTGACCCTTGTATCACTTGTGGTTATTGTCGGATGTTTCTTTTTCTCCTGGTTCGGTTGCTACAAATTTTTTAAACGTACCCATGCAGAAGCAGCAGTATGTGCATTAATTGCAGGTTCACCTACCATTGGATTCCTGGGGTTTGCAGTTCTCGATCCTATTTATGGTGATTCCGTATCAACAGGTTTAGTGGTAGCAATTATTTCTATTATTGTTAACGCAATTACTATTCCTATTGGTCTGTATTTGCTGAATCCTTCCTCAGGAGCGGATGGTAAGAAGAATAGTAATCTGAGCGCATTAATTTCTGCGGCAAAGGAGCCAGTAGTATGGGCTCCTGTTCTGGCAACGATCCTGGTGCTGGTTGGGGTAAAAATTCCGGCAGCATGGGACCCAACCTTTAATCTGATTGCGAAGGCTAACTCAGGGGTAGCGGTATTCGCTGCGGGGTTGACTCTGGCTGCACATAAATTCGAGTTCAGTGCCGAAATTGCTTATAACACTTTCCTGAAGCTGATTCTGATGCCACTGGCGCTGCTTCTCGTAGGTATGGCATGTCATTTGAATAGCGAACATTTGCAGATGATGGTACTGGCAGGCGCATTACCGCCGGCATTCTCCGGAATCATTATTGCCAGCCGGTTTAATGTCTACACCCGCACTGGTACAGCGTCATTGGCTGTGAGCGTACTGGGTTTTGTCGTCACGGCTCCTTTGTGGATTTATGTCAGTCGACTGGTTTCATAATTAATCATTTTATTGATTTTACATAAATGCCGAAGTGTCTTTTCACCTTCGGCTTTTTCAAGGCATAAGCAAATGACAAATAATGAATGCAAAGGGCCGTTTGAAGGCTTATTAGTTATCGATATGACGCATGTCCTTAATGGGCCTTTCGGAACTCAACTTCTTTGTAATATGGGAGCAAGGGTAATTAAAGTTGAGCCGCCGGGTCATGGTGATGATACCCGCACATTTGGTCCCTATGTGGATGGACAGTCACTCTATTACAGTTTTATTAATCATGGCAAAGAGAGTGTGGTTCTTGATTTAAAGAATGATCACGATAAAAGTATATTTATAAATATGCTTAAACAAGCTGATGTATTAGCTGAGAATTTTCGCCCAGGTACAATGGAAAAACTCGGGTTTTCATGGGAAAGGTTACAAGAAATCAACCCGCGCCTTATATATGCTTCATCGTCAGGTTTCGGACATACCGGTCCGCTAAAAGATGCTCCTGCCTACGATACCATCATTCAGGCAATGAGCGGGATAATGATGGAAACAGGATACCCTGATGCTCCGCCAGTGCGCGTTGGTACCTCTCTTGCGGATCTCTGTGGCGGTGTTTATTTATTCAGTGGAATAGTGAGTGCACTTTATGGCCGCGAAAAGAGCCAGAGAGGTGCGCATGTCGATATAGCGATGTTTGATGCCACTCTGAGTTTTCTGGAGCATGGACTGATGGCATATATCGCGACTGGGAAGTCACCACAACGCCTGGGAAATCGCCATCCCTACATGGCACCTTTTGATGTTTTCGATACTCAGGATAAGCCGATTACGATTTGTTGTGGTAATGACAAGCTTTTTTCTGCGTTATGCCAGGCACTGGAGCTTACGGAACTGGTTAATGATCCCCGATTTAGCAGCAATATTTTACGCGTACATAACCAGGCTATTCTTAAAGAATATATTGAGCGGACGTTAAAAACGCAGGCAGCTGAAGTTTGGTTAGCCAGAATACATGAAGTTGGTGTGCCCGTCGCGCCGTTATTAAGTGTGGCTGAGGCCATTAATTTACCACAAACTCAGGCAAGAAATATGTTGATTGAAGCCGGGGGAATAATGATGCCGGGTAATCCGATAAAAATCAGCGGCTGCGCGGACCCGCATGTTATGCCGGGAGCGGCAACGCTCGACCAGCATGGGGAACAAATTCGCCAGGAGTTCTCATCATAAATGTAAGATGTGCTGGTAAATAGCTCCCACATTTGAACATTGTGGGAGCCGCTATTTAGTCATTTTGCTGACAGAAAGCAGTAATCTCCTGGTCCAGCTCTGCAATGTGTTCTTTTACAGAGTTCAGCAACTGAAGAATTTCAGGCTTACTGTCATCTGAAACAGGTGTTATTTCTAACTGGTGGCTAATATTAATCAACTTTTGCAAATTCAGGATGTTAGCCGCACCGTGGATGCGATGAATACACTGATGGAAAGTTCTGTTATCGCCAGCTTCTAGTGCATGAAACGCAGCGGGTAGATCTTTATGCGTTTCATGCTGGAAAGTCATGAGAATCTCCTGCATCAGTTGTAGATCATTCGCCGTATTATTCTTCAGGGCCTCGATATCAAGGTGGCGATACTGAGGTGCAATATGCGCAACCTGGTGTAACTGACTTAAATGTGTTTTCAGTACATCCAGAGTCAACGGTTTGAACAAACATAAGTTCATGCCGCAATTTAACCCTTTTTCACGTTCGTTAGCCTGTGCGTTGGCTGTAAGCCCCCAGATGGGTAAGGAAGAATTTTGCTCACGGAGTTTGCGAGTCAACTCAAAACCATCCATATTCGGCATATTAACGTCAGTAATAAGCAGATCATAATGTTGCATACTGATTTTGTGTAGCGCTTGCACACCATCAGTGGCTTCATCAACATCATATCCTAATAGATTTAGCTGGCGTTTGAGTAATAGCCTGTTGGTCGGATGATCATCCGCGATTAATATGCTCAACTTTTCAGGTAGTGTTATAGGTTGTTCTGCTTTTGCCTCGACAGCCGCCACTTGTTGGGTAATTTCTACCGGGATTGTGATCGTAAATATCGTTCCTATGCCTGGATGACTTTCTAATGACAAATCGCCCTGCATGTTTTTAATTAATTCTTTGCAGATCATTAAGCCTAAACCAGAACCTGTTTGCTGACGACCTGCACTTGTTTGGCTATAGCGTTTAAACAGTTGTTGTTGTTCTTCCTGCGATAATCCACTTCCAGAATCCATAATCGTCATTTTGATAACAGCGTGGTTGTCATCAATGTGACCCAGGGAGGTCGTAATTTTTACTGCCCCCTCGGTAGTAAATTTGAGAGCATTACTCAGTAAATTAGATAAGACCTGCTTAAACGCCTGAGGGTCGATCTTAACCAGGTAGCGTTCAGGAAGCGTACTGCTGCAACTTAATGCGATCGATTTGCTTGCAGCAATCGCAGCGAAAGAGTGACAAGTGTTCTGGACTAAAGTAGGGATTTCGACCCATTGTGGTTGAAGTTGATAGTTACCCGATTCAATTTTGTCGACATCAAGGATTTCACCAATTAAGCCGAGGAGTGATTGTCCGGTGGCGTAGGCAAGTGAAATCGCCTCCACCCGTTGTTCCTTGCTAAGACCAGAACCCGACAGAAGTTCCAGGAAGCCCATAATGGAGCTTATTGGTGTTCTTATTTCGTGACTCATTGTTGCCAGAAACTGGCTTTTTGCGACAGTTGCATTGATCGCTTTATTTCTCTCTACTTCGAGTGCATGAATTAAATCACGCGTCTCGGTAATATCTTGCCAACCACAAATATAAACAGCATGTTCGCTTGCTGGCAGATTACATAAGGTATGCCAGTGATTAATGCATCTTTTCTCGATGCCATTATCAATTTCAAATACCTGTGTGTATATTGTTCGGTTTTCTTTCGTTTCTGCTGTGACTTCATGCGTATTAGAAAAAACATCTTTAAAGGGGGATTCACTGTTTTCTAATGGTAACATTGCATTTTTATAGTAATCAGCAGTGAAATAATGTTCAAATGCACTATTGTGACTAATGACATTACCTTGCCAGTTTACAACATAAGTTGGATTCGGTAAGGAATCCGAGAGCGCTTTCCGGAATGATATTTGGTTTTCTAAATCACCCTGAATAACTTTACGACGACGAACTGAGCGTAACAGGTAGAATCCCCATAAAAGGCTACTGCCAACTAATAAAACGGATAATGTCGTAACAATATAAAATTGCTCGCTATAGAGGTCCCATGTGTCAATGGTCACATTGGGCATTTTAATCCATTTTTCGGTCAGGCGCAGAACTTCGCTTGGGGGAATTGCATTCAGTGCTTTATTAATAATATCCTTAAGTTCCGGTTCTCCGCGAGGAAAAGCAAACGAAAGTGATGCATTCTGAACGCCGGGAATAAGAAAATGATAAAGTTCATTAGGATAGTAATGGTCGATCATGTAACGCGAATTTAACTGTGTCGCGACCAGAGCATCAAGTTCACCTTCCTTGACCTTGTGAAATGCAGCGCTGGCGTTATCGACTTTTATCCACTCTACCTCCGGATACATCTCTTTTAATTGCGAATGAAGCTCATAATAATATGGAATGGCAACTTTCATTCCTTTTTTTAATGTTTGTTCACTGTCAGGCGCTTTTTGCATGACAAAAACGTAAGGCGTTGTTATGAAGGCTTCAGCAAATGAAACATTATTTTCTCGATCTTCACTATAAATAGCGGCGGGCAATATATCCCATCCACCGGGGTTAAGCTGTGTCCCAGCATGAATATTGTGTGAAACGGTGATCGGAGAAAAATTTAAACCTGTTTGCAAGGTAATAATATTAAGGATATCACCCATCACGCCCCGAACTGAGCCAGTTTCATCTGTCATAGAATAGGGTGGCGAGTAAGGATTTTCCAGCACCTTTAAATCGGGATGCTGCTTAATCCACTGTTTTTCATGTTCAGTGAGTTCTAATGGTTTGTTCAGAAAGGCCAGGTTTCCTGTATCAAGCCAATTTTGTGATACTTCATAGCGAACTTCATTTGTTAAAGCATCAACAAATCGATTGAGTACTTCATTAAGAACGATTGAATCTTTTCTGGTTAATAAAAAGTTATATTGACGCGGTGAGTTATAATACTTCACTACATTTAAGGAGTGAGTAAAATAACGGGAAATCATACTGCTGGTAATGATGTTACTACCAATAAAGTAATCATTCTGTCCGGCTGAGACGGATGCTAATGCCTGATATAAATTTGTAAAAGAGATAATTTTTGCTTTTGGAAATGATTGATGAATTACCTCGTCTGGGGGATAATTTGCTACTCGAGCAATATTTACTGGTTTTGATGAGGTAAGCGGTCGCATTGAATCGTGAAGGGTAGTGACCAGCGCCGGAAAGGTAATTATCAGAGGATTGGTTGCAGCAATGTCATCATTAAGAGGCGGCGAAGCAACTAAATGTGATAACACTATATCAACTTCACCGTCTTCCAGCGCGTCCATTGCTTTTTGATGATCTGCGTATTCCCGGAGTGTTAATTTGATATTTAACGCTCTTTTTAAAAGATTTAAATAATCAGCATTAATACCACGAATCCGTTGCTGCGAATCGGTATGCAACAACGTAGCTGTTTGGGACTTGTGTACTGCAATCACAAGATTTTTTTTGCTCGCGAGCCAACGTAATTCCTTGTTGCTCAGACGTAGTGGATCAAGTGTGACACGGTTGTTACTACTGATGCCACGATATTCGATGTAATCTCCGTCTGCGAAACTTATGGTCGACCAAAGACCACAACAGAGAAGAAAAATATAGGGTAAAAACTTCATGTGGTTAGCCGATTTTGTTACGTTGTGCGAATGTGTAAAGATCCATCAGTGATTTGCATTCTAATTTTTCCATCAAGCGACTTTTATAAGTGCTGACAGTTTTGTTGCTGATGAACATTTTTTCAGCAATGTCATTATTATCCTTGCCATCAAGAATATACCGCATGACACTAATTTCTTGTTTCGATAAGGAGTCGAGTTTTTGCTGGTCGGACGTTAAACTTCCAACAAACCGGTTGAGAGAGAAGGGGAAATAGCAGTAGCCATTTTTTGCAGCTTCAATAGCTGCAATGATATTGTTCATGCCTTCTTTTTTACTCACGAAACCATTAGCGCCAGCATCAGCACAATGTTTCCCGTAAAAATGGTCATTTTTAGCGGAGACAATAATAATAATTCCGCTATATTGGCGCTTTCTCAGCGTTTCTAACACCTGGATACCGTTAACTCCGGGGATATCGACATCAATGATGACGATATCAGGCTTAAGTGTTTCCACCCGCTGAACGGCGCTTCCGCCTTCAGTCAACTCTGCTAAGATTTCAATATCGTTTTTGATCAATAAATTACGAATTGCTGCGATAGCAAGAGGATGGTCATCAATAATTATTGCGTTCATAGATTATTCCCTTTGCAATGAAGCATTTCCCTTCTCCCTGTAGTAATACAGACATAAGGTATCATCTCATTTTCTCAATAAAAATAAGAAAATTTGAGCTTCCTTTAAGATAATTCGACAAGTATACCATATAAATAGTCGGCATAAATAAAATGTCAACAATAAAATCAGGGATGATACCGATGATTTATAGTTTCAAATGAGCACTATAAGTTTTCTCACTAATCCTACAGGCGTAAGAATTGTATTGCAAAAGCCGCGGTTTAGTCCTCTGTTGTTTTTTTTGCACTTCATTTAAATTAGCCCTCCAACGTTCCCGGGATAATGTGCAAAACATGCACTGTGTTTGATATGAGGAATGAATACTCTTTTCATTCAATTCATAAATTTCATCTATGCGAAATGAGAGATAATAGTGGAACAGGTTAATTCAAATAAAAAACATTCTGACAGAAGAAAGTATTTTGCTTTGTTAGCGGTAGTTTTATTTATTGCGTTTTCAGGTGCCTATGCCTATTGGTCAATGGAATTAAAAGACATGATTAGTACAGATGACGCCTATGTCACGGGAAATGCAGATCCAATTTCTGCACAAGTCTCAGGCAGTGTCACTGTCGTTAATCATAAAGATACGAACTACGTTCGACAAGGTGACATTTTAGTTTCACTGGATAAAACAGATGCCACTATCGCACTCAATAAAGCTAAAAATAATCTGGCAAATATTGTTCGGCAAACGAATAAACTATACTTACAGGATAAACAATACAGTGCCGAAGTCGCTTCAGCACGTATTCAGTATCAACAATCTTTAGAAGATTATAACCGTCGTGTGCCTTTAGCGAAGCAAGGGGTTATTTCAAAAGAAGCGCTGGAGCATACCAAAGATACGTTAATAAGTAGCAAAGCGGCATTGAATGCTGCTATCCAGGCTTATAAAGCGAATAAAGCTTTAGTAATGAACACACCATTAAACCGTCAGCCACAAGTCATTGAAGCTGCAGATGCAACCAAAGAAGCCTGGTTGGCGCTTAAACGTACGGATATTAAGAGTCCGGTTACCGGTTATATTGCCCAGAGAAGTGTTCAGGTCGGCGAAACAGTGAGTCCCGGACAATCGTTAATGGCTGTCGTTCCGGCGCGTCAAATGTGGGTTAATGCCAACTTTAAAGAAACACAACTCACGGATGTACGGATTGGTCAATCGGTCAATATTATCAGCGATCTTTATGGTGAAAATGTTGTGTTTCATGGTCGGGTGACAGGGATCAATATGGGAACCGGCAATGCGTTCTCCTTATTACCTGCACAAAATGCGACAGGGAACTGGATCAAAATCGTTCAGCGTGTACCGGTTGAAGTTTCTCTGGATCCAAAAGAACTCATGGAACACCCCTTGCGCATTGGTTTATCGATGACTGCTACTATTGATACGAAGAATGAAGACATTGCCGAGATGCCTGAACTGGCTTCAACTGTGACGTCCATGCCTGCTTATACCAGTAAGGCTTTAGTTATCGATACCAGTCCGATAGAAAAAGAAATTAGCAACATTATTTCGCATAATGGACAACTTTAATGGCAATCACTAAATCAACTCCGGCACCATTAACCGGTGGGATGTTATGGTGCGTCACTATTGCATTGTCATTAGCGACGTTTATGCAAATGTTGGATTCCACTATTTCTAACGTCGCAATACCGACAATATCTGGCTTTCTGGGAGCATCAACAGACGAAGGCACCTGGGTTATCACCTCGTTTGGCGTAGCAAATGCCATTGCGATCCCTGTTACCGGCAGGCTGGCACAAAGAATAGGCGAATTAAGGTTATTTTTACTTTCAGTAACCTTTTTTTCGCTGTCTTCATTAATGTGTAGTTTATCGACCAATCTTGATGTGCTGATATTTTTTAGAGTCGTTCAGGGGTTAATGGCGGGGCCGTTAATTCCACTGTCACAGAGTTTATTATTAAGGAATTATCCACCAGAAAAAAGAACATTTGCTCTGGCATTATGGTCAATGACCGTGATTATCGCTCCGATATGTGGGCCGATATTGGGCGGCTATATTTGCGATAACTTTAGCTGGGGTTGGATATTTTTAATCAATGTCCCTATGGGGATTATCGTCCTGACATTATGCTTAACCTTACTTAAAGGACGAGAAACTGAGACTTCACCGGTCAAAATGAATCTACCAGGACTGACCCTGTTAGTGCTCGGTGTTGGTGGCTTGCAAATTATGCTTGATAAAGGGCGCGATCTGGATTGGTTCAACTCGAGTACAATAATACTACTAACAGTAGTATCAGTTATTTCTCTGATCTCTTTAGTCATTTGGGAGTCGACCTCAGAGAATCCGATTCTTGACCTCAGTTTGTTTAAGTCCCGTAATTTCACCATTGGTATTGTGAGTATCACATGCGCGTATTTATTTTACTCTGGAGCGATAGTTCTTATGCCGCAGTTACTCCAGGAAACGATGGGGTATAATGCGATATGGGCCGGACTTGCCTATGCGCCCATCGGTATCATGCCGCTATTAATATCACCTTTGATAGGACGTTATGGCAACAAAATTGATATGCGGTTGTTGGTGACATTTAGTTTTTTGATGTATGCGGTTTGCTATTACTGGCGTTCTGTGACATTTATGCCAACGATTGATTTTACAGGCATCATTTTGCCACAGTTTTTTCAGGGATTCGCCGTTGCCTGTTTCTTTTTACCCTTAACAACGATTTCGTTTTCAGGCTTGCCAGATAATAAATTTGCCAATGCCTCGAGTATGAGTAATTTTTTTCGCACCTTGTCAGGATCAGTTGGTACGTCGTTGACAATGACACTGTGGGGACGCCGCGAATCGTTACACCATAGTCAGTTGACAGCAACCATCGATCAATTTAACCCCGTGTTTAATTCATCGTCACAAATTATGGATAAATACTATGGTTCGCTTTCAGGAGTTCTTAATGAAATTAATAATGAAATAACTCAGCAGTCACTTTCTATTTCTGCAAATGAGATTTTCCGTATGGCGGCTATTGCTTTTATCTTACTTACGGTTTTGGTTTGGTTTGCGAAACCGCCGTTTACAGCGAAAGGCGTTGGGTGATGGAAAAAGAGGAGACTATAGCAGGTAAAACGGCAGAATCTTAAGTCTGCGTCATCGGCAGCATCGCTCACCCAGGGAAAGGATGGTGATGCTGCGTTGAAACGTTATTAACGGCCTTTTGCCAGATATTGATTCATCTCTTCTTCCGGCACCATTCCACCTCCCGTCGCCCACACCAGATGAGTGGCATTACGCAGTTGTTCTGCGCTGAAACCGTGCATCTGTTGGTAACTTACTGATGCGCACACGCGCTGAGGTCCGGCCATACCCGCCAGTGCCGAAGGTTCAAGACGAATACCTTCTTCCTGCGCCAGCCAGCCAAGCATGTCATACATGGTTTGATCGCTAAGGGTATAGAAGCCATCCAGCAGACGCTCCATCGCCCGCCCGACAAAGCCCGATGCGCGACCAACCGCAAGGCCATCGGCAGCGGTAAGGTTGTCGATGCCAATATCCTGAACAGAAATCTGATCGTGTAATCCGGTATGGACGCCTAATAACATACACGGGGAGTGTGTTGGTTCGGCAAAAAAGCAGTGAACATGATCGCCAAACGCCAGTTTAAGTCCGAATGCGACGCCACCAGGACCACCGCCAACACCACACGGCAGATAGACAAATAGAGGGTTATCAGCATCGACGATACGGCCTTGCTGGGCAAATTGCGCTTTAAGACGCTGGCCAGCGACGGAATACCCAAGGAACAACGTGCGGGAATTCTCGTCATCAATAAAGAAACAGTTCGGGTCAGACTGCGATGCTTTACGTCCTTCCTCGACAGCAACACCATAATCTTGCTCATATTCCACGACCGTAACGCCATGGCTGCGCAGTTTCGCTTTTTTCCATGCCCGGGCATCAGCAGACATATGCACTGTCACCTTAAAGCCAATGCGGGCGCTCATAATACCGATTGATAACCCCAGATTTCCGGTTGAGCCCACAGCAATGCTGTATTGGCTAAAGAACTGTTTAAACTCCGGAGAAAGCAGTTTGCTGTAGTCATCTTCAAGCGTCAGCAACCCTGCTTCCAGAGCCAGTTTTTCTGCATGTGCCAGGACTTCATAAATCCCGCCGCGTGCTTTTATGGAGCCGGAAATAGGCAAATGGCTATCTTTTTTCAGTAACAGTTGCCCGCTGATCGGTTGCTGATATTCCTTTTCCAGCCGTTTTTGCATAGCCGGAATGGCAACCAGTTCTGATTCAATAATCCCCCCAGTGGCAGCAGTTTCAGGAAATGCTTTTGCCAGATAGGGGGCAAAACGGGATAAGCGCGCATGGGCGTCCTGAACATCCTGTTCGGTCAGGCCAACATAAGGTAAACCTTCAGCCAATGAGGTCGTGCCAGGATTAAACCAGGTGGTTTCTTTAAGAGCAACCAGATCCTCTACCAACGGATACTGGGCGATGAGCGAATTCATTTTAGCGTTTTCCATAGTACGTCTCTTTGCGCTTAGATGATAAATGACAGCAGGAATGTGCCCGCCAGAGCGACGACCGAAGCGATAAATGTCGCTGTCGTATAGTATTTAAATGTTTCATTGAGCGTAGCGCCGCAATATTGCTTCACCAGCCAGAAAAGCGAGTCCGTAACGATCGTGCAGCCAATCGCACCGGAACCGATAGCAATCGCAATAATTTCCGGGCTGATGTCGGGATACAGCGGCAGCATGGGTGCAACAATTGCCGTTGCCCCCATCATTGCCACCGTAGCGGAGCCCACTGCAGCATGCAGAATAAGTGCCACCAACCAGGCCAGAAGAATCGGGTGCATATGCATATTGGAGAGAATAACTGCCAGCGTATCAGCGAGACTGCTGCTTTTTAAAATGGCGTTGAATGCGCCTCCGGCCCCGATAATCAGCAAAATATTAGCAATAGAACCGAAACCATTTTCCGTATGTGTGAGCATCGTCCCCATGCTCATATGCTGACGTATACCCAACACATAATAGGCGACAAACACGGCGATAAACATGGCAGTGATAGGGTTGCCAATAAACTCAAGCAAGGTATACAAACCACTCTCACGCGCCATATTCAATTCGGCAATCGTTTTAACCAACATCAGCGCAATGGGTAGCAGTATGGTGAATAACGTTGCGCCTAATGACGGTAGTGTTTTTTCATCGCGAACTTTGAGATCGGCAAACTCTGTGGGTACAGGTTTAAAGGGCAGTCGTTGCCCCAGAAATTTAAGGAAAAGTGGGCCACCGATCAGTGATGCCATCAGCCCAACCAGCAAACCGTAGACGATCACCGAACCGATATCTGCGCCCAGCTTATTGGCAACATATAAAGCAGCCGGATGTGGGGGAACCACGCAGTGCACAGCCATCAATGCGGTACACAGCGGAATGGCCAGCTTTAACAATGAGGTATTGGTTTTTTTGGCAATTGAAAAAGCCAGAGGAATCAATAGCACGACGCCCACTTCAACAAACAGCGTGATGCCGCAAATCAGGCCAACCAGCACCATAATGACATCAGCCGAAAGCCACCGGCAGCGTTGAAGTGTCAGACCAATTCTTTCTGCGGCCCCGGATACTTCCATCATTTTTCCCAGTATCGTGCCAAGGCCGATAACCGCAGCGAGGAACCCCAGCGTTCCGCCAATTCCACTTTCAATAGCATTTACCATATCCAGTGGCCCCATACCCATCATCGTTCCCACGAAGAAGCTGGCCAGCAACAGCGCCAGAAACGGGTGGAATTTGAACTTCACGATGGTCAGTACAATTAACACGATGCTGATAAGCAGCGTGCTCACAACCCAGATTTGAGAGTGCATATCTCACCTTCCCCTGTGATTAACCTGATGATATTGGACAAAAAAACAACGCAGGCTGACAAACGATAAAATTTGCCTTTCACATGAGCTAAATTGCATCAAGGGAGTGATTTACATCTAAAAATGAAGGTGAATTGAGATATGGTTCACTTTAGCTCACCTTACAGCTGAAATTTTGCCGCTATTTTTTTATACTTAAGAGAAAAATGAGGTGATTATGGAACCCCTTCGTGAAATAAGAAATCGACTGCTTAACGGCTGGCAACTATCAAAACTGCATACTTTTGAAGTGGCTGCCAGGCATCAGTCTTTCGCCCTGGCGGCAGAGGAATTGTCGCTGAGCCCCAGTGCGGTAAGTCACCGTATCAATCAGCTGGAAGAAGAATTAGGTATTCAGTTGTTTGTTCGTTCCCATCGCAAAGTGGAATTAACGCACGAGGGGAAACGCGTTTATTGGGCGCTAAAATCGTCGCTGGATACCCTGAATCAGGAAATTCTGGATATCAAAAATCAGGAGTTATCGGGAACGTTAACGCTGTATTCCCGGCCCTCTATCGCCCAATGCTGGTTGGTGCCCGCATTAGGTGACTTTACACGCCGATATCCGTCTATTTCGCTCACCGTGCTCACTGGTAATGACAATGTCAATTTGCAACGTGCCGGAATCGATTTGGCGATCTACTTTGATGATGCGCCGTCAGCGCAATTGGCTCATCACTTTCTGATGGATGAAGAAATCTTGCCAGTTTGTAGCCCGGAGTACGCTCATAGACATGATTTAACCAACACGGTAATTAACCTGCGTCACTGTACGTTGCTCCATGACAGACAGGCATGGAGCAACGACTCCGGTACGGATGAATGGCATAGTTGGGCGCAACATTATGCGGTTAATTTGCCGACATCTTCTGGAATTGGCTTTGATCGTTCTGATTTAGCCGTTATCGCCGCGATGAATCATGTTGGGGTGGCGATGGGAAGGAAACGTCTGGTACAAAAAAGGCTTGCCAGTGGTGAGCTCGTCGCGCCGTTTGGCGATATGACGGTGAAATGCCATCAGCATTATTACATCACCACATTACCGGGCAGGCAGTGGCCAAAAATTGAGGCATTTATTACTTGGTTAAGAGAACAGGTAAGTCAATATGAATGTTATACCTTATAATACATGAAATCATCTGGTTCCTAAATAACCTTATTATGCACTGTAAGTGTATGTTGGCTTTATAAATGGCAATTTTTATATGGGAATTGTTTTGTCAATAGTTACGAAAAGGATAAATAAAATAACCACATCTTCTTGGCGTCGAATATTGGAGAGCGATAATTTATAGTAAACTAGATTACCAGAGAAAAGATAAGTGGCAATATATTTGCTGGTGGTATTTTTATTAAATACTATATGTGTTGGTTTTTGACTTTAAAAAAATTAATTTTTTAATAAAAGGTGATTTATTTCTCATTTTGATTAATATTGAGGATCCATTATGATTATCAGTTGTATGTCATAAAAATGAGGGGCTAAAAGCCTCAATGAATTGAGGCCTTTAGAACAGGGGTTATATCTTCTTTATATCTAACACATCACCTTCCCATACTCGTTTAAATCTTGCTGCATTACTGGCTGTGTATAATACCGTATGATGTATATTTCTGTGCCCTAAATAATCTTGTATTAGTCTGGTGTCTAACCCTTGATTAGCTAAAGCATACCCACAACCATGCCTAAGCATGTGAGGATGAATATTAATATTCATATTGTGACTATATTTCTTACACATCTTATACACATATTGTCTCGATATTTTATTTCCTTGACAAGAAAGAAATAAAGAGTCTTCAAAAGGTTTTTTTACTATGTTATCACGTAGTGCTAGCCATTTTTTTAATAACAGAACAGTTTCTTTTTGCAGGGGATGTACTGTGGATAATCCATTTTTTAAACGCTTGATATATATTGCTGACTCTGAAAAGTCAATGTCGCTAATCTTTAGTGCAATAAGCTCGCTTACCCTAAGACCATGTACATATGCCATTTGTAACATGGCTTTATCTCTAATTTCATTTTTTGAACCGTTGATGGCTTCAAAAAATAACAACCATTCACTATGAGTAATAAATTTGCGCATAATATTATCGGTTATACTAATTAAGTTAAAAAATAAACTATAAATACCAGAGCCTGGTATTATTGCTTGTTTTTTATAAGCAAATAATGAGCTGGGGTTTAAATTATGCCACTAAATGGATATTCATCAATACCCCGCCAGAGAGATAGTTGCTCAGGGGGCATAGATCATTATTAGTCAACCAATGAGCATAAATAAGCAAAAGGAGGTGTGTATTGTGAATAGTAACTCAATGCCATGCTGGTGGTTTTTTTGTGGTGAAAATATTTGTACCTTTTTGTTTACGGATGAAAAATAAACAGCCATATTATTTTGGTTAATTGTTGTGTTAGTTTTAACACTTGGTGATGTTTTTTGTTATAGTGCATTAATTTTTAAATAAAAAAAATTCATACATTCATGGGTGTAATATATACAAGATACAATGTTAATTTTAGATAAAATATTAATTGCATTGGATACTTTTTAAATATGCCGATGTTGAGCTTAATTTTATGAGGGAATGCTATTTCGGGTCGTAGGACTTTTTTATAATCATCTTATAGGGCTCTTTATATTTACAGGAGAGTTTTGAACGATAGTTACATAACGAAGGTTGTTTATATGCGTTTACAAGCGATTAATTAGATTAGGTGAATTTTAATAAATTAATCTATAATCATACAGTAACTATATGAATTATATTATTGACTAAATGTAATTCTTTCATCATAGTTGACATGGCTATTTTATATAAATAGAGGTGATTTATGAAAAACAGAAAATTTTTAACGCATCATGAAATTAATTTACTACTTCAATCTGTAAAACAAAAGAGTTGCTCTTCACGCGATGTTTGCATGATTTTATTGGCTTATTTTCATGGTCTGCGTGTTAGTGAGCTCTTATCTCTGCAGTTGTCGGATTTAGAACTAACTACAGAAAAAATATATATTCAACGGATAAAAAATGGATTCAGTACAGTCCATCCACTTCAAAAGGAAGAGGTGATTGCAATAACAAACTGGCTGAATGAAAGGAATTCATTAAATGTTAAACATTTCAATGATAACCCGTGGTTATTTGTTTCCCGAACAGGAAAACCATTATCGAGACAACGATTTTATAACATAGTTTCTGCTGCGGGTAAAAATGCAGGTTTAAATATTAAAGTTCATCCACATATGTTACGCCATGCATGTGGTTATTCACTAGCAGATAATGGTGTGGATACCCGTCTTATTCAGGACTATCTCGGGCATCGTAATATCAGGCATACGGTAATTTATACTGCTTCTAATTCAATGAGATTTGAAAAAATGTGGGGGAGAGGTGACGCAAAAAAGCAACATTTTGACCCAAAATGTAAACCCAATCTTTGTTTAGAAATTCTCGTATAGAAAAACATTTTTTTCTATAAAAAACATTAAATTTACTGATTTAGATCAATGTGTGGCGTCAATCTACACATAAAGAGGTAGGTTTGTCTTCTTTTTAATCTTTGGCGTATAAAGCCAAAATGTAAATAACAATCAAAATTATATTCTTAATCAAAATAAATACGCAGGTTTTTTACCTGCGTTTTGTGCTATTTACAGTTAATTAAATTGATGTTGTCAAAATGGGTCATTTTGTAAACCTGTGCCTCAAGGTTTGTCTTCCCCCCGGTGTGCAAAGCAAAAGGAAATTGGGAAAGGGGATAACAGGAAATTGATTGCATGGTTTTGATTACGACGACAAAAAATATTTTTATAATTCAAGCAATTAAGGGTATGCGTTGGCGGGGTTTTTCGTACGTGAAAGTCATCGCTGTGGACGACTATTCTTCTCTGATTCGTGATTTTGGCACATCTTGCTTTCGGGATGAGCAATCGTTGTTGTTACCTGTATTCCCTGATAATGATTCTACTACCTGTATACGCTCACTGTATTTCATTCACCAATGGCTAAAAAACCAGCCTGTCAATATTCCGTGCCTGGCATGGGGGGATAATGGTGTAGTTAGTAATAAAGGCATACCTTTCATACCGTGGAAATTAACAGCAGAGCAATTTTGTTTCTATATAGATAAATTTATCAATGGCTGGAGGTGCAAAAAAAATATTCGCGCGAATCATAAAGTTTCTTTTTTAGAACGACAATTATCCCCGAGGGAGAAAAGTATCTTTATATATACCAAGGAAGGAAAAGATATTGCATGGATCTCGAACACCTTGGGTATATCCAGTAAGACTGTGTGGACGCATCGTCGTAGAGCTATGGATAAACTCGGGGTAAAACGTTTACATCAATTTATAAATATTCCGCGTTCCCTTATTAGTGAAAATATTCAATTATAATGTACGTTCAAGAGTATTAGTGTTATGAATAAAATATATAAAGTCATTTGGAACCATACAACCCAAAAATGGGATGTTGTTTCAGAATTGACGAGTTGTAGAAAAAAATGTAAATCAACTCGCTTAGGAATTGCTTTATCAGCAATGGTTCTGGGGGGCGCTATTGCAATTAATTGCAATAACGCAATGGCAGATGTCATATTGTCACCAGACTGGCGTCCGGGTACGAATAACTCGGGTGTTGGGGCTGCAACAGTAAGTGGTAAAACCGAATACATCACTGGTCCAAATGTCGTCCAGTCTGGTGGGTCAGGTCTTATCTGGATGACTGTAGAACAGGCAATTTTAAATGGCTACACCACTGGAGATAATTTATCCGGATTGATTTACGTCAATACCGGAGAAAAAACAAAAACCATTACAGTGAAGGATGAGGTTACTGGCGCTTATCAAACACTTCAAGTGTTTGATACTGACTCTTTCTCACAACGCGATGCGGGGACTGGGGGAAATGAAACCATTCCTGGTTTTAGTGGCACTGCAGATTTTTTCAATGCGACACGTTTTGTAACAGCCAATAATGGCGGTACAGCTATTTTGGATGTGGGTTCACCAGCAATCGGTAATTTTTTTAAAAATACACAGCTTGCTGTAGCTGATGGAGAAGGTTCCTCTGTTGTATGGAACTCGGTCAATGATTTTTATTTTCAGCCTGGTGCAACCATGCAGGGGGGCGGCGTTACTCAAAAAATCATTGACTCAATGAAATATGCTGGAACAATTACTGATTGGGCGGGAAAAGTACACCATATTAACTCTCTTGATGATTTAAAGCAATATAATCAATATTTGATAAAGTCACTAGAGGATAAAACGCTTTCTTATAAGCAGTATGATGCTGAATTTAATAAGGCCCTTATTGTCACCAAGCATAATTACAATGTGGATATGACCGCTGGGGGACGTATAGACTCAACTCCTTACAAAGAAAATGTAGGGCTGCTTGCTGTTCTCCATGCAACCAATAACGCACGAGCAATATTAGGTAAAACGGGTAAATTAACTGGAGTTCTTCCTGCCTATGGGAATGGAGGAGGGATCGTTGCAACTAATGGTGGGACCGGTGTTAATGAAGGGGTCATTGATGCCATTGGTACTGAAATGATTGCCTATCAAAACAGTACCATTGTTAACGATGGTACACTTTTTGTTTGGGATAATAATGATAAATATGCTCTCCAGGCAGAGGGGATGGTTGCCGGTAGTAATGGTTCTTCAGCCATTAATAATGGTGTTATTAATATTCGCCCATTTAAAAATGCTTTCGCTCCAGAGGGGATTAACACCGCAATTGTTGTTAGTAATGGGGGCATGGCAACAAATAAAGGCACAATAAATATTACTGCCGATGCATCAACTAATGATAATAATGGCAAAACACGAGGTGTAAATGTTGGAGCTGGAGGCTCTTTTATTAACTCGGCCTTCGGGAGCATCAATGTAGGTATTGCGGAGGATAAAACTGCGACTCATTCGGCTGTGGGTTCTGTTGCGATTGAAGTACAAAATGGTGCAAACAAAGTCGTTAATGAAGGTACTATTTTTTTGGGCAGGGGGTCTCAGGGGAACTACGGAATCCTGGCAAAGGATGCCGGGAGTGTTGATGTGGTAAATAAAGGGACTATCACTATTGACGGTCATGACAGTGATGCACCTGCACTGAATGTTGGCATGCTGGCAAATAATAGCTCCGGGATGAAAAACTCCGGGATTATCAATGTTAATGGTCTGAACAGTACCGGGCTACAGGTAATAAATGCAGGGCAATTAAATTCTGACGGTACGATAAATGTTGACGGCGAGGGTATCAGTAGTGGTTTCCGTAACTATGGTGCCTGGGTGGAAGGTGCCAGAAGCAATGTTAATGTATCCGGAAAAATCAATCTTTCCGGTACTGGTGCTGTAGGGGTTTTTGCCAAAGATGGCGGCAGTCTTACCTTGTCAGGCAATGGTGCAGTGCTATTTGGCAGCAGCGATCAGATAGGCTTTTATGTCTATGGAAAGGACTCTGCCATTCATAATACCGGAAGCGGTGTTATGGATGTGTCCACTGAAAACTCAACATTATTCCGTATTGCCAGCGGTGCGACATTCCAGGGAACTGCAGATGCTTCTTCTGCACTTACGGCGTCTGGTAAGAACTCTTATGCACTTATTGCCACGGGGAAATCGGATGGCGGTGTGGCCTCGACAGTAACGTCTGGAGGAATGACCATCAACCTGACGGGTGAGGGGGCTACAGCGACTTTAATTGAAGGGGGAGCGCAGGGCACAATTGAAAGTAATGCCATTATCAATATGGATAATGCCAGTGCGATAGCCGGTATTGCGGATGGCAATGGCTATGATATTTCCGGCAAACTCATTAATCCGAAGGACAAGACCACACTATTAACGGCGGGGGCTCAGTTAAGTTCCACCCAGGATAAAGTGACCGGGTATATCGCCCGTAATGGGGCCACTCTAAATAATACCGGTAATATCATCTTTACTGGAAAGAATACAGTGGGCGTCCGGGTTGAGGAGGGGGCTGTTGGTACCAACAGCGGAAATATTACAGTTCAGGATGGTGGTGTGGGACTAATTGCTAATGCCACACAAGATGTTACAACGATTAATAACTCGGGAAATCTCGTTCTCAAGGGAGGAGATAATGCTAACCGTACAACGGGTATAAAAGCATCTGGTACAACAACAACGGTTAATATGACCGCGGGTACTATATCTTTGCAGGGACAGGGGGCGATTGGCGTTGAGGCCAGCAATAAAGGAACTGTTAACCTTGATGGTTCGGCAGTACCGAACTTTGCTGCTGACGGCTCTGGTATTACCGATCAGATTGCTTTTCGTATTATCGGAGATGGTGCAACCATTAAGACGAATATTGCACCGGGAACTCTGCTGGATGCCAGTGGGGAACGTTCTGTACTTTTCCGTATTGAAGATGGGGCAAAACAGGCCGGCTCTCTGCTGATGAAAACCTCCGGGACAGGCAGCCGTGGTATCTGGGCCACAGGGAAAGGGAGCAATGTCCTGGCTGATGCTGGCAGTGATTTCCAGATCCTGGGCGCTCAGGCTCAGGGATTATATGTAACTGGTGGTGCGACAGCGACGCTGAAACAGGGGGCATCAGTTAACCTTGTAGGGGATGGCGCTGTTGTCGCGGAAGTTGACGGAAATGAATACGCTCTGGATGGCAGTATTACACAAACGAATACTGGCTCGGTTATTACCAATGAGGCAGATATCTCTTCGCCGCTGAATAATGCCAAGGGCTTTATTACGCGTAATCAGGGACTGTTGATTAACAACGGCAACATTGATTTCACTACCGGTACAGATAATATCGGCGTCTGGGTTGATAATGGTCGTTTTGAAAATACAGGAAGCCGTATAGCGGTCAATGGCGTTGCATTATTTGTTGAAGGTGAACACGCTCAGATTACCAGCACGGGAGGGGATATCGTCGCTGTGGATGGTGAGGCTGCCATTAAGTTGGGGGCGGGCGCGTCACTGAACCTGGCAGGGAGTGGCCTGGGTATGATCGAAGGTCAGAAAAATGCGCATGGCATCCTGCTGGATAGAGGGGCTGTGGGGCTGGTTATTGATGGTGCGAAAATCAATGTTAATGCTGCTGGTGCGGTCGGTCACGGGATTGAGAACCGCGCAGAAATTGAAGGCATTCAGTTAACCAATACGACTGAAATTAATGTGGCTGATGGCATTGGTGTACGTACTTCTGCCTCCCTGGCCAAGACCAACAGCGGCACTATTAATGTAGACGACAGTGGAATTGCACTGGCGTTCCAGAAAGCTGACGGAAGTGAAACCGATAATAACCTGGATATGTCTGACTCCGCTGGATTGGTCATTAACCTGAAGGGTACGGACGGCACGGGTATTTTCGCCAACACTAAAGATGGTGCTGTCGTGAAGAGTGGTGCAAGTGTCAATGTTACACAGGCCGATGGCGGTTCCGCTCTGGTGGTTAACAATGCAGCCAGTGAAGTGGTTCAGAGCGGTAATCTCATCTCTGCTTCTCTGAGTCATGCCGTAGTGGATGCTTCAAAAGCACAATCCTTTACCAATAAAGGTCAGATTAAAGCTGCGTCCACCACCGGGACTGCAATGGCGTTTGATGACGCCGTGAATACCACCGTACTGAATGACAGCGGTGCTGAAATTCAGGGGGTTGTGGCTCTGAACGGCGGTGATAACACATTCACCAATAAAGGCAGTATTACCGGAACCGTCAGTGCGAAAGAGGGTAACAATACATTTTTATTTGATGATGGCAGCACACTGACAGGAGAAGTGACTGCAGGAAATGGCAATAATAATGTAACACTCAATGGTAAGGCTCATGTTGATCAGGTTACTGCCGGTACCGGGAAGAACACCTTCACCATTAAAGGTGAAGTGGCAACCTGGAACCTGCTGGATGGCGGGCAGGGAGATTCTGATTCCCTGATTTTTGATAACGCCATTCATACGCTGGATTCTGTTGTAAAACTACAGAATTTTGAACATGTTGGGCTGAAGAACAGTTCACTTGTCACTCTGAAGGAAGCTCTTGTGCTGACCGATGGGGGGACCGGCCCGGGGTCCGTCGATATTGAATCGGGCAGCGAACTGGCCATTATTCCTGCAGTTGCAGGCAACTTTACCTTTGATCCACTGTTAACAGGCAAAGGAACACTGTCTGCCCGTCTTGATGCCGACACATCTGCTTTTGAATTCAGCCATAACGTCGGGGATCAATTTGCCGGAACTCTGAAGCTGGGTACCAGTAGCTTTGCTCTGGAAGGGCTGAATACGAGCGGGTTAACCCATGCAATGCTGATGTCTGAAACCGGGAATATCACAACGGTTGGCTCCGGTGTTCAGCAGATTGGCGGTCTTGGGTTCAATGGCGGAACGCTGATTTTTGGTTCCGTTATGCCGGGCGATACCATTGCCAGCAACAGTATTGAAACCTCTGCTGCAGGTACGCTGGATATTCGGGGGAAAGGCACAATTCAGGTCACCATGCCAGATGAGGTGATTAATGATATTCCGGCTGTTGATACCCGTAAGAATCTGCTGGAGCAGGATGATGCGCAGACCCTGGTCACACTGGTGAATGCAGCGGGTACCGTCACCGGTACTGGCGGGCAACTGCAACTGGTGGATGAAAACGGGCAGGCTATTTCTCACAGTCAGACGTTTGATGTCACTCAGGGCGGTGAAGTTGTAGCTCAGGGAAATTATGACTATAAGCTGCTGGGAAGCTCCGACGGTATTAAAGGTGACGGACTGTACATAGGCTATGGGCTAAAGTCGCTGGATTTACAGGGAACCGGTGATAAAGCGCTGGCGCTGACACCGAGAGCGAATGCCCAGGGACTGCAGACAGATCTTGGCGCACAGTTAACGGGGGCAGGGGATCTGGCCATCGAAGCTGCGGGGCAGGTTGTCACACTGTCTAACGGCGGTAATAACTATACCGGGGATACGCTGGTGCGCAGCGGCACATTACAGATGGCAAATGACAATGTTCTTGGCGCAACAGGTAATCTGAATGTCGCCAGCAATGCCGTCTTCAGAACAAACGGATACAGCCAGACTATCGGTGCACTGCAGACAGAAACGGGATCGCACATTCAGCTTGATAGCGGTAGTGTGCTAACGGTCAGCGGCACGCAGCGTCAGCCGGGCGATGATAATGGTGGCGTCATTGAAAACAATGTGCTGTCCGGTGAGGGAACGCTGGCTGTCACGGGCAGCAATCTGACGGTACATGGCACCAATATCGGGTTTACCGGTAATGCCAGCCTTACCCAGGGGGCGCTGGTTGAAATGAACGGCGCACAGGGGCTGGGAAGCCAGGGCTCCATCAGCTTTGAAAGCCTTAATGATCGCCTGGCGATTGATATCGCCGACGGTAGCGGAGTCAGCAGTAACCTGAGTAAATCGCTTTCCGGAAAAGGTTCAGTGGGTATACTGAACACCACTGATCTGACGCTTTCCGGGGATAACAGTAATTTCAGCGGTGAATTCCGTGTGCAGAAAGATGCTGCTCTGCGGGCTTCAGATGAAAAACACCTGGGCACCGGGCTGATTGACAGTGATGGTGTCACCTGGCTTACCGCCAGTGGAAACTGGTTACTGAAGAATGATATTACTGGCTCCGGCGCTCTGGTGAAACAGGGGGCGGGTAATCTGATCATTAATCATGAGCTGACTTATACCGGTGATACCACGGTTGAGAATGGCGTTCTGATTGTCGGTGATGATTCAGTCACCCGTGCCGCTGGCGCGACGTTGTCAGGGTCCAAAAACATTCATGTTCTTAATGGCGGCACACTGAGTGGGCTGGGGAGCGTTTCGGGTCAGGTTAATAACCAGGGAACACTGGCATCACTAAATGCTCTCTCAGGTTATGAAACGGCAGAGGCGAGCAATTTTACCGTTGGCTCACTGACCAATACTGGCGTCATTCGTCTGGCCGGTGGTAAGACAGGAAATACCCTGACCGTAAATGGCGATTACACTGGTGGCGGTACGTTAATTATCAATACCGTGCTGGGGGATGATACTTCTGCCACTGACAAACTGATTGTCACGGGTAACACCTCCGGTGATACCGGAGTGGTGGTGAATAATGTCCGGGGCCAGGGTGCTCAGACCGCTGACGGTATTGAGATTGTGCATGTCGGTGGGCAGTCTGACGGTAACTTCAGACTGCAGAACCGTGCGGTGGCAGGGGCATGGGAATATTTCCTGCATAAAGGTAATGCGGGTGGTACTGACGGTAACTGGTATCTGCGTTCTGAATTGCCGCCAGGACCACAACCGCAGCCGCAGCCACAACCGCAGCCACACCCCACGCCGGATAAACCTGTACAGAAGGTCTATCGTCCGGAAGCGGGCTCTTATATTGCGAACATAGCGGCAGCCAACACGCTGTTCAACATCAGAATGCACGATCGTGAGGGGGAAACTTACTATACCGATGTGTTTACTGGTGAGAAGAAAGCAACAAGTATGTGGATGCGTCATATCGGCGGTCATAATCGCTGGAAGGACAGCAGTTCACAGCTGAATACGCAAAGTAACCGTTATGTTGTGCAACTGGGTGGCAGCATTGCGCAATGGACTGACGGTCAGGACCGTCTGCAACTGGGGATTATGGCCGGTTATGGAAATGAGAAGAGTTCCACGACATCCTCGCTTTCGGGATATAAATCTAAAGGTGCGATCAATGGATACAGCACCGGTTTATACGGAACGTGGCAGCAGAATGACGGTAATGACAACGGGGCTTATGTCGATACCTGGATCCAGTACGGATGGTTTAATAATACCGTTAATGGTGAAAAACTGGCTGCGGAGTCCTGGAAATCCCGTGGATTTACCGGTTCAGTGGAAGCGGGTTATACCTTTAAAGCCGGCGAATTTACCGGTAGCCAGGGTAGTCACTATGACTGGTATATTCAGCCGCAGTCCCAGATCACGTGGATGAATGTAAGAGCCAGTGAGCATACGGAGAAGAATGGCACGAAAGTTCAGCTCAGCGGAGACGGTAATATCCAGAGTCGTCTGGGCGTCAGAACTTACCTGAAAGGTAAGAGTGCGTCTGATGATAATAAGGCGCATCAGTTTGAGCCATTTGTGGAAGTTAACTGGATCCATAATACACGGAGCTGGGGTGTCAAAATGGATAATACGGCACTCAGTCAGGACGGAGCTACAAATATTGCTGAAGTCAAAACGGGTGTTCAGGGTAAATTGTCAGATAACCTGAATGTCTGGGGCAATGTTGGTGTTCAGGCTGGCGATAAAGGGTACAGTGATGCCCAGGCAATGCTGGGTATTAAATATATATTCTAATCACACAGTGGCAGGAGGGGACCTCCTGCCACCTCAGGGTTGTCATAATGAGTTCTGTAATGAAATTTTCTGTTGTTAATGCAGTAGTGCTGCTGTTGCTGACTGTACTTACTGGTGTTTTTTATATGAAAAAGTCAAAAGAAATTGCAGTTGTTAATATCGATGCTATTTATAATCAGTCTGCCGCCGGAGACATGGCCAGAAAGCATCTGAATGAGGTTAAGAGTATTCTTGAAAAAGGCTATGAGGATGCGCAAAAAGCATTCGCAGATAACGCGAATAAAGAGGCGCTGCTTCTTGATGCCAGACAAAAACTGGAACGACAATATGTTATTGAGGAAAATAGCGCAAAAATGGTGTTATCCCGTGCGATAGATAATGCCATAGGCACATGGAGAAAAGACAATCCTAAAAATATTGCCGTATTGTCTTCAGGTGTTGTGCTTGCGCATAACGAGTCAGCTGATATCACCAAAGAAGTCATGACTCTGGTTGAAAAAGAAAATCTGGTTTTTAATAAATTACCCAAAGTGGAAGTGCACAATAAGAATGAAGAGAAACCAGAACAAAGTAAGTAATCACTAGATTCTGACGATTTCCAGAAGGGAGATTCAGCAGGCCAGCATCTGTAATCATTCAGATTTGCTGGCTTGCTGCTAAATATGGTTGCTAAGAAAAATAGCAGGCCAGTAATTTATTCAGATTGCTGAATATAATAATTTTTCAGGAACGGTTATGCTGAAGGTAGTATGTTTAATCGACACAATTATTTGCTGTGTCTAATATGAGGTGACATTTTTATGATCACTGACCAGCAAGACTGACCCGTATTGATTAGCCTGATTATTGGCAACTTATTGGGGTAGTCATTTTGACATCCAATGGGGGAGGTTTCCAGTTAAGTTCACGAATGCATGATGATTTGCGTTCACATATCGAAGTACTGGTTGACTATACTAAGGATTTTAAGATAACTCACTGATTGTAAGTGGGTTATTGCGAGGGGGATGATAAATGGTGTCCCCTGCAGACATCTACTTGAAGCGGCAGGGGATTGATTGGAATGGTGTTTTTTAGATGTGAAAAATATTTTACCCGCTATTTTACCCATTGGCGCGGCTTAAGAGCTTATTTTTGAATTCACAATGGTCACGATATAACCATCTTGCTCGCCCGTGGATAACTTTGGCTTTAGGCAGGTCCCCGGACTTAATCCGGTCATAGATGAAGGTTTTACCAAAGCCAGTATCAGCCATGATGAATTTCAAATCAACCAGTGAATCAGGCTGTAGTTCGTGTTGCATGAGTGCTATCTCCAAATAGGGAATCGAACCTGCAAATCAGGCAATAAAAAACCGCCATCAGGCGGCTTGGTGTTCTTTCAGTTCTTCAATTCGAATATTGGTTACGTCTGCATGTGCTATCTGCGCCCATATCATCCAGTGGTCATAGCAGTCATTGATGTTCTCTGCTTCGATAACTCTGTTGAATGGTTCTCCATTCCATTCACCTGTGACTCGGAAGTGCATTTATCATCTCCATAAAACAAAACCCGCCGTAGCGAGTTCAGATAAAAGAAATCCCCGCGAATGCGAGGATTGTTATTCATTGCTGATATTCACCTTTATCGCGAACACCTTTACCGGTTTATCGCCGAAGTGCGGATGTGTGATTGTCTTGATTTCATATCCGTCATACGGAACATCAATTCTACGGCTGGAATCGTCGCGCTTCGGATATCCCTTTGTGATAATCAGGCGGTCATACTCGCGGAACATAATTCGCTTATTCCAGTAGTCATTACACAGGCGATACTCTTCCGTTTTCTCTCCGCGAATCATGGCATCGAAGTATTCACCTTTAACGGCAAGTTGCAGGTTAGCCACGACCTTCCTCCTTTGGCTTGTGAATTTGTATCGTCATGCCGCTTTGAGTGGTGACTACAACGACAGAACCAGGCTGAAGACTGTTAAGATTGAATGCTTCGTAAAACGAAGCCAAGGCCAGCGCTTTTTTATTCTTTCGGTTCCACCAACGCCATCCATTGCTACAGGCTACACTGACAATCCACTGCCCACTCCTGTAAGCCATATAAAACCAGATGAGCAAAACCTGAATGAATGCTATCCAGTCAATAATCGTATATTTCGCGAAGGAGTCCATCACTTCACCTCCTGCGGCGGTTCCGGTAGCCGCATCCAGTCGGTTACATTACGACTCTGTGTTTCGAAAAATTCATCACCATTGCGGACAATATCGAAAAACTCTCCGTCTCGATATTGCGCATAAAGAACGAATGCGCCATCACATAAAATAATTACGTGCTGACCATCATCTGGCATTCGCTCACTACAGCTTATCCAACCATCCGGAGTTACCGGATAGTTGCCCGACAGCTCGTTCAACTTGTAAGTTTGGCTTACAGGTTCGGCTTCCAGTTCTGCAATGCGCTTCTCTGCAGCTTCCAGCTCAACGCGCAGCCTCCCAACCGTTAGCGCAATATCCTCGTTCTCCTGGTCGCGGCGTTTGATGTATTGCTGGTTTCTTTCCCGTTCATCCAGCAGTGCCAGCACGGTTTCTGGTCCGGTCAGAAATTTGAAGGCGTTGAGCGCATCAATATCCACACCGTAATCTTTAAGTTCCTGTTCACTTAACAAATCATCATCAACTGGCAACATTAGCAGGCGATCCATTGCCGGAATTGCACGCTCTGCCTCCTCACGCAGTGCCTGATAGTCAATCTTGCTCACTGGTTGCCTCCTTTGCGAAGCTGGGCAGCAAAGTCAACTAACCACTCAGTCATTTCAACCTTCCCTACCAGGTCTGAACCAGGGTGCATACAGCAATCACTCTGCGCCGCTTTGAAATCCTTATACTCATATTCTTGGACCACCAGATTTTTTGCAGCTTCTATAGCAGCATCCACCCCCTGCGCCCGCACTTCAGACAGGAAAGCATCAGTGGCTGGAATGGGCTTTTGTGGTGATATAGCAATGCGAATTGTCTCAAGGTCTGGATCTGTTTCCGCTGCTGGCACCTTGATATAACCCATCTGCACCCCATTCATGATGAACCTGCGACGGTCATCACATATCGCCTTTAGCCCCGCACTCTCCGCTGCCAGCGCCGCGCACTTGGCCTCAAGGTTATCAATCGTGATTCCAGCAGAACGACACTCCCGCAACGCCGTTTCCAGTTTTGATTCAAGCTCACCGAACTTACGCACCAGATATTCAGCGTTTGTTTCGTTAACCTTTAAATCTCGTGGGATGCATTTACCTTTCAGAAATCCATCCATCTCAATTAGTGACATTTGTTTCATTTCTTCCCACTCCGCCACATCGCATTCAGATATTTGTTTTGATTTACTGAAGGAAAAGAATTTCTCTTAAGCAATTCCTCTCTCGATGGCATTGGCTTTACTCGTTGGCGAATAATCATTTCTGCCGGAAGAATGCCGGGATTGTATGCAAGTCCTCTCATGATTTACTCTCCACTAACTGGTCAATAGCCATGCTAAGTGACATACCTAAAGTTTCGATATGCTGCTGAATATCCTGTAGCGTCTGCGCCTGAGATAACAGGATTTCACGGTTGCATAACTCTTTAACCAGATGCTCAAACTTGCTGTAATAACCGATACGACTTAGTGTTTCTTTCCCTGCATTCTCGCCTTCTTTGATAATTCCTCTTTCACTAAGAATCAGGTCGTGTTTGGTTCCGGTAATAACGTATTTTCCGAGGTCGATGTTTAGCTTCATTGTTAATTACTCCATGTTAATTTATTCGTATGCCTGCTCTTTCTTCATCGAGTTTTTTTAGCTTGTATCGCATAGCTCTTACTGAATAAATTGAGCGGCAGGTTGCAATTGCTATTTCTTCTGCGGAGAACTTACCGAAAAGTGATACTTCGGCTCTTGTCCAGCGTCTTCCACGAAGTCGGCTAACAATGTCAGCGCCAATCCTTGTTGCTTTTGCCATTACTGCTTTTTCAGTCCTTTCCAGTTTTTCAGCGATAACTTGAACTGGCATTGTCGCCGCTACTTCGCGCAAGAAATCGACTTCCCATTTCTCCCATGGAGTCTTTTTCATAGTCGATACCGTTATTTGATAAGAAGTGAAGGTTTCCCAACCTTGAGTTGAGCGCCGGGGATATTTATTCCTGCTTTTAGTTGGTGCTTGATTGCCAACTTGTCGGCTTTAATTGTCGTTTCGAACTCAACGTATTCAGGAGGAAGGGCGCTTGAGTCGATGATTTCTACAGTTTCTGACGGTTTGCGGATTGTTACCTGGTGAATACCTGCTCTAATCTTTTTCTTGCCAACCATTTCAAGCGATGACGCTATATATGATTTGATGCTGTCAATCTTATTTTGAATTACTGCGGCTCGCTCATTCAGCGACTTTGCCTCTTCCTTGAGGCGTTCAGCATAACCAGATTCATTTTTAATGACGGAAAGAAGTTGCTCTATTTTATCGGTAAATTCTCCTTCCATGCCTTCTATTGTGTCAGCAATCATCTCTGGTTCTAAATCTGAATCCATCAATTTTGCGTATTCATTGGCAATTTCATACAGTTTGCTCACTGGCAACCTCCAGTTTCGCTTTGCATTCTGCGTAAATGGCTTGTACGTTCTGCTGCAATTTCATTCCAGATGTCAGGCGATATGCTTCTGCAAAATATCGCTTCAAATCATCCATGTTTTCTGCCTGAGCCATTTCATCGCAAAGAAGTTGTGCTTTATCCATTATTTCCTGCTGGCGTTTCCGTTCATCTTCGCGGATATCTTCCTCTGATTTGTGCGGCATAACTGGTTCCTGATGCATACCTTCATCTTCGTTAAGAAGGTGAATGGCATTATCCAGTCGCTGGGCTTTAGGCCAGTATTTGCTGGCGCGTTTAACTATTGTTTTACGCGCCATCTCTTCCCAGAATGTTTTCCACGGTCCATTCTTTGCCTTGCTCGTTGCTTCCACAGCTTTAATTTCTGCCAGACTCATTTCTTCAGTCAGGTAGTCACCATCTGCTGTTTTAACCGTGCAATAACCTCCAACAATAGAGCCTCGCTCACCAAATGCGTTGTATTTGTGGGTTGGTGCTGAATCAAGGCCATTTGATTCATAGGTGTCGTTTGAGTACACCAGTTTGCATTGCCCCCACTTAATAGAACCTGTCGATTGCGCAAGGTGAAGTAATCCCATATAGCTGATATCAAGGCAAACCATGCCGTCGCGCGGAACTAGATAAGCAAGTTTGCTGGCCGGGTTTAAGGTGATGCCGATCGCCGCAACATTGATGATGGCGTTCTGTGCGCTGGTTGGGTTTGCCAGTGCTGTTTTAGCCAGGTAATCGTTTTTCTGGAAATACTGAATTGCAAACTGGCTTTCCTTAGCCCATGTCACCGTCTGTTCAGTCAATGCTCCGCAGAATAACTGCTCCTGCTGTTTAACGAATTCAACGATATTGCTCATGCTGCTTCTCCATAAATGTGTCTGCGTTTGAATATTGCGAAGGCATATTCAGCCTTAACTCTTTCGGTTATTGCATCCCAGAACCATTCAGCGGCTTTTTCCTGATAGTTACAGTCAGCATCTTCCAGCCAGTCGATAGCGTCCTTAGTGTGTTCATCTGGTTTATATGAGCGAAGCATTTCGCTTATTGGGTCGCAACGTTTGCAGAGGCGATCAACTTCACTGTTGATTCGTTCGTAATCTTCATCAGTAAAACTTGCGATTATTTGCGATATTTCACGCTTATCATTCAGAGTCAGAATCATCATCTTTCTCCTGTTCTTTGTGCTGATTGAGCATTTTGTTCATCTGACGAATGAACTCTTCGTCTGACCAGTTATCTGTAAAACTCATTTCCTGCGATACCATGGAAGGTTGATAGCTGATTTCATCGCTTTATTTGCTTCAAGCCACATTTTGGAATCACCAATAAATCTGGCTATTACTGCTTTGTTTTGTGCAGCACGAAGCATCTGGTGATTAATGGCTATTTCATTGCGCATAAGGCCTCCAGTTGTTTCTTTGCTGCTCTGATTAATTGTTTAACTCGGCGTGATAATTCAGATTCGTGCGGGTAGAAAGCGGACATGACGCCGCTACCCGCGAGCTGAAAGTGCATCATGGGTAACTCCTTCTGTTTGATTGCATAACGAAAATGCCTCTGGTGAAGCATCATTGGTATGCGATAAAGCCGCGCTCAGGCGGCTTTGATAGTCATATCATCTGAATCAAATATTCCTGATGTATCGATATCGGTAATTC